>SMUZ01046788.1_pt1 | contig 20155 bp, 16 predicted proteins | sample 2456421 | NCBI WGS metagenome assembly SMUZ01 (sample SAMN11095932, study PRJNA526329) | marine sediment metagenome | biome: Marine sediment; feature: Surficial sediment; material: Deep marine sediment; isolation source: Hadal surficial sediment | place: Pacific Ocean | collected 2014-11 | depth... | reverse complement strand
GGAGACGTCAGCACCCCCCCGAACGGGCGGGATGTCCCGCGCCCGCGGGCCCGCCGCGACCGGCGTGCCGCGCAAAGCCTCGATCTCCTGCCGCGGATCGACCCGCACGAGCGCCGGATCCGACTGCGACGCCGGCGCCGCGTCGGGCTGCGTCGCCCCGGCAGACCCGGTCTCCCTCCAACCAATCCGGAGCACCATCTCACCCCGCCCGATCGCCAATTCCGGTTTCGCAACGCCTGCGGCGACCGCCAAGACCACGATTGCCGCCGTCGCGAGGCCCCAGGCCGGCGGGTGTCGGAGCCTACCCCAGAACGACACCGGTGCATGCTCTGGATGTGCGTCGGAGACCACGCGAAAGCCGAGCTCGGCCTCCGGCGGGGCCCACACCTCGAGCGTGCTGCGAACACCCTTCAGCCCCCTGGCCTCATCGGCACACCGCGCACAGGTGCGCAGGTGGGCTTCGACACGAGTCCGCGCGTCTCGATCGACCTCCCCATACAGGTAGTCGATCAACGCGTCCTTCTCGACACAGTTGTTTGTCTCGGTCATCGATCTAGATTCACCACCTTGCGACTGGTTCTGGCCATCAATGCGGTCGGCGGCAGCCCAACGATGCTCGCCGTGCCTTGCACACCGCTGCGCTGCAACTGACGCCGCAACACGCTGAGGCCCTGGTAGAGCCGGGTCTTGACCGTGCTCAGCGGGCATCCCTGCAGGTCGGCGATCTCCTGGAACGTGAGCCCGTGGTATTCCTTCAGGACGATCGTGGTCCGCTGCTCCTCCGACAGGGCTGTCATCGCGCGCGTAATGACCCGCCCGAGGTCGCGCCGGACCACCAGCTCCTCGGCCGTCTCCACCGATCCGTGGACCGCTGCCGGCTCGGTGTCGGCGTCGAGCGGCGTAACCATTGAGGACCGCCGCTCGCGCCGGATCCAGTCACGGCACAGGTTCAGGGCGATCCGATAGAGCCAGGATGAGAACTTGGCCTGGCCCTTGAAGCCCTTGAGCGCGCGAAAGGCCCGCATGAACGTTTCCTGGCAGACGTCTTTGGCGTCCTCCTCGCGGCCGAGCACACGGTACGCCAGGGCGAAGATCGGCCGCTCCCAGCGCACGACGAGCTGGTTGAAACTGTCCGTGTCGCCGGCGGTCGAGAGCACAACGAGCTCTTCGTCAGTCCTCTGCATACTGAACACGGCGGTCTGGGCTCCGCTCATGGTGTGCCGATCGCGTCGTGAGCATAGGTGGCCCCGGGGGAAGCGGGACACACGTCGTGCCGGTGCCGTCACCCGACCTCGGTCAGGGTCACCAGTATTTCATTAGACGCCGTAGGGTCCGACGTGGTCTGCGACAATCTCCCCCGGGACGGCGCGCCCCCGTCGTGCCCACCAGGCACGTCGACATGCCGGCGCCTACGGTATCATTCCGGGCGGCACAGCGCGCCCCTGCGAGCGAAGCTGCGCCTCGACCCGACGAGCGAACATGGCACAACTTCGCTCGCAGACGCTGTTCTGACAGCCCCGCGACGCGGGGGCCAGACATCTCCGTGCGTCATGAAAACGTGCGTCGAATGTTACGATGTCACCCGTAGGAGATGTCAAGCAATCCGTGGTGAAAGTCCCGCGTTGCATCGAGACCGGTGACGCGCCTGTCTGACAAGGCGACGCGGGAACATACCGGCCGTATGCGACCGAGGAGCAACGCAGACAGGCAGGATGCAGCGTCGGTCGAATGCAGCGGGACTTTCTCCACGGGCCGCGAGCACCCCACCGGCACACGGAAAACTGGGGGCCCCTTCGCCGAATGGTGCTACGCTAGCGTCTCGTCGTGAGCGTCAGGCGTCGCACCGAGACCGGTCGTGACAGTTGCCGCATCCGGACTCCGCAAGACGCGACGCAGCGCGAGTACCGGCAACTACTTGACCGAGTCGCAACGTCGCCTGGCGGGACACGACGCACGGTCGAATGTCGCTCGACCGTCACCACGGACCGCCAGACTGTGTTGGTGGTCGGATTGTCATGATCGACGAAACCTTTCTGACGACGGACGAAGTTCTCGCGTATCTGCAGGTCAACCTGAGAACCGTCTACCGGTTGATCAAGGCTGGCAAGATTCCGGCGGTCAGGGTGGGTCGCCAATGGCGATTCCGCAAGACCGACATCGACGCCTGGCTGGAGCGAGAGCGCTCGCACAGTATCCCTCCGGTGCGCTCGTCTCCCATGCCAACGCAGCCAGCCAAGCCGGACGGGCGACCCCGTGTGCTAGTCGTGGACGATGAGGCCAGCATTCGCGATCTGCTATCGAAGATGCTGGCCCTGGCCGACTACGACGTCGACGTGGCGGACGACGGGCGGGCCGCGCTCGAACGGATGCGGAAGGGCAGCTACGACCTGCTCATCACGGACCTGAACATGCCCGGCATGGACGGTCTGACGGTCATCCACGAAGCACGACGGTTGAACGAGCACCTGCCGGTGATTATCGTCACCGGGTTCTCGACCGAGGCCAGCGCCATCGAGGCTGCCAATCTCGGCGTGTCGGGGTATCTCACGAAGCCGTTCAAAGTGCCGAAGGTGCTCTCGGTCGCAGCGAAAGCGCTCGGCGAATAGCTTCGCTGGCCGCACTGAGAGTACACGGGACACACACCGCCGGCTCCCTGCCCGCTCACCCGAGGATGCTCCAACTCTCGTCCCTGACCAAGGGGTTCGGCGACCGCACCCTGTTCAAGAACGTGACCTGGCGCCTCTCCGCCGGCGACCGCGTCGGGCTGTGCGGCCCGAACGGCGCCGGCAAGACGACGCTCCTGCGGATGCTGGCCGGGCTCGACGAGCCGGACGCCGGGACGATCACCAAACGGACCGGACTGACCGTCGGATATCTTCCCCAGGACGGGCTCATCCACACCGGGCGGTCGTTGGTCGACGAGGCGCGCACCGCGTTTCAACCGCTACTCGACATCAAACGGACGATGCACGAGCTCGAGCACCAGCTCGCCGACGAGCGGGGGTCGCGCGAGGAGCATGAGGGCATCCTGGAGCGCTACAGCGAGCTGCAGCACCAGTTCCGGGACCAGGACGGCTACACCATCGACCTGAAGGTCGCCGGCGTGCTGAACGGGCTCGGGTTCGGCACAGACGAGTTCGAGAAGCCGACCGACACCTTCTCGGGCGGCTGGCAGATGCGGATCGCCCTCGCCACGCTGGTCCTGCGACAGCCGCACGTCATGCTGCTCGACGAGCCGACGAACCACCTCGACCTCGAGGCGCGCAACTGGCTCGAGGACTTCCTGGCAGGCTATCCCCACGCCCTCATCCTGGTGTCGCACGACCGGTACTTCCTGGACCGCGTCGTGACACGCATCGCCGAGGTGGGGCTACGGACGATCACGTCATACGTGGGCAGCTATTCCGAGTATCTGGTCGAACGAGATGCGCGGATCGCGGTGCTCCGCGAGCAGAAGAAGCGGCAGGACGAGGAGATCGCCCGGATCCGCCAGTTCATCGACCGGTTCCGCTACCAGGCGACAAAGGCAGCGCAGGTACAGAGCCGCGTGAAGATGCTCCAGAAGATCACGCCGATCGAGGTCCCGGTTGAGCGCAAGCGCGTCCACTTCTCCTTCCCGGACAGTCCTCGGAGCGGTCGGGTCGCCCTCGAATTGCGGGGCATCCGCAAGGCCTACGGGTCAACGGTGGTGTTTGACGGGGTGGACGTCCACGTCGCCCGCGGTGACCGGATCGCGCTCGTCGGCCCCAACGGCGCCGGCAAGTCAACCCTGATGCGGCTGTTGTCCGGGGTGGAAGCCCCAGACGACGGGACCCGGATCGAGGGGCACAATCTGGTCGCCCAGTACTTCGCGCAGGACGAGGCGACCCGGCTCAACCCCGACCTGACGGTCTACAACACGCTGGGGTCCGGCTCGCCCACCGAGATGCTGCCCGCGATCCGGAACATCCTCGGCGGGTTTCTGTTCTCGGGAGACGACGTCCACAAACCGGTGCGGATCCTGTCCGGCGGCGAACGTACCCGGTTGGCCGTCGCGCGGATGCTGCTGCGACCGTCCAACACCTTGCTCCTCGACGAACCAACGAACCATCTCGACATCGATTCAACGAACGTCTTGCTCGATGCGCTCGCGGACTTCGGTGGCACCCTGGTTTTCGTGTCACACGACCGGTATTTCGTTGAGCGGATCGCCACCGCGATCATCGAGATCGGCCACGGTGACGCGGTGCGGTATCCCGGCACCTATGAGGAGTATCACTGGAGTAAGACCCAGCGCACCACGCACCGGCCCGATGCCGTCCGCCGCACGGCGCCCGCACAAGGCGATGCCGGACGGCGGCCGCCGAGAGCACAGACGGCACCGCGTGGCTCCACAGTGGCCAGCCGGGAAGCGCGGCGCCGGGAAGCGCAGTCCGAGCGTCGCCTCAAGCGAGAACAGGCCGCCAGAGACAAGCGGATCGGCGCCCTGGAACAGCGCATCGGCGACCACGAGCGCGAAATTCGAGACATCGAGGAGGTGATGGCCGCGCCAGGCTTCTATGACGACCGTCAGGCAGCCCAGCCGGTCGTCAGCCGCCACGAGAGCCTGATGTGGGAGGTCGGGGATCTGATGAGCCAGTGGGAAGCGCTGCAACAGATCGACAGTGCGGACGCCGATGACTAGCAGCCAGTGACGAAAGGCCGCTGGCTCTTCACCATGCACTGCTCGACTGCAGTGCTGGTCGATTACAGTATTGTTCTGTCATGGTCAAATATGTAACCATCGTCTCGCATGCGGACGCCGCAGCGCCGCCGCCCACTTTGCACTGTGTCCGTTGAGCCAGCCAGAGCGGTCATCGCAACGCAACATATTCATTCATAGATACTTACACGATCGAACCCATGGCCGACCGCCACTGGTGTGGGCTATGGACCCCTCGAACGGACTGACTCATCTGCCCACATCTCTGGGGCATGTGTCTTGCTCTCCTTTTGAAAGTGGTGAGAACTACACTTCAGCGAACATTCTCGGTGGCAGGAGCCACCGACTGACATTATTGGCATAACGATGACCGGTTGGCCAGACACACGCCCGGATGTCCGAGCGACACACGGTCTTGGGGCCCACGCAAGAACAACGTCCCATGTTCGGCCGCCGATACATGCCGAAGCTGCCAGCGTTGGACCACGTCTTACAGGGGGCGAATATGGCCCGTCTGCGCCCTCCTCGCGCCGTGCCAGCCAGGCGCCTCGACGCCCCAAAACGGAGGAACGTATTCGTGCGCGGACCCTTCGTGTCCAGCATCAGAGGTTCGCCGACCCCGCCGGGGTGTCCTGTTGAAGGCGACCACGGATCAGTCTGACAGTGTGCCCGACCCGATGGTTGACCGAGAAGCGTTCTACCGAAACGTCGTGTACAGCCTGCGCAACGGAGTGATCACGCTCTGGCGCGACGGGTCCATCGCGGACATGAACGATGCCGCATATCGCATCCTCGGTCTGGACGCAGACCCGGAGCACATCGGCCGGTCGTTTCACGACGTCCTGGGCAACGACCACGATCTGGTGGACGTACTCGCGCTGGCCTTCACCGACGCGGCGCTTCCGAACCGCGCCGAGCTGCGTCTCCGATCGTCGGGCAAAGTGATCGGCTTTACCCTGTGCCGGATCGTGGATCGCGATGGGACGATGTCTGGCGCGGCGCTGCTCTTCAAGGACCTGACCCGGGTCGATCAGCTGGAAGAGCGCGAGCGACTGCGGGATCGCCTGGCCGCCCTGGGCGAGATGGCGGCGGCGATCGCGCACGAGGTCAAGAACCCGCTCGCCAGCATCCAGATCATGGCCGGGTTGCTGAAGCGGCAGCTGCCGGACTCGCCCGACGCGCACGAGCTACTGACCGACATCATTCACGAAGCCAAGATGGCGAACCGGATTGTCGTCGACGTGCTCGACTTCGTGCGACCGATCAGCCTGGAGGTCGACCCGGTGTCGGTCAGGGTCGTGCTCGATGACGCGGTGGCGGCTGCGCGTAGGCATCCCAAAGCCGGACACACGACGATCGTCACCGACTGCGCCACCGATCTGCCCGACCTCGACGCCGATCAGCTGCAGTTGCGTCAGGTGTTCACCAATCTGCTCATCAATGCCATGGAAGCACTCGTCGGCGGAGGACACATCTGGATCACCGCATCCTACGCCACCGTCGACGCATCACCCGAACCGTCCGAGCCGCCCGAGTACGTGGGCTACGTGACCATCGAGGTCGCGGACGACGGTCCGGGCGTGCCGGTCGACGTCACCGACCAGTTGTTCAGCCCGTTCTTCACCACCAAGCCGAGCGGGTCCGGGCTGGGACTCGCGATCGTCCGCAAGATCATCGACGCCCATGACGGGCAGATCGAAGTCACACCACGTGCCGGGGGCGGCGCGACATTCAGGGTGCGGCTGCCGGTGTCGCACCACGTCGAGGCGGTGCGGGTCGCGGGAGGCGACCGCGCAGCAGGGGGAAATCATGTCTAAGGAACGCATCCTCGTCGCGGACGACCACGATGCGCTGCGCCGAGGGATCATACGCGCGCTGCGCGAGACGGGGCACGACGTAGAAGAAGCCGCGAACGGCAACGCCGCGATCGAACAGCTGCACAATGGGCAATTCGACGTCGTCGTGTGCGATCTCAAAATGGGAGGCAGCGACGGTCTGGATGTGTTGCGCACCGCCAAGGCGCTCCACCCGACAACGGCCGTGATCCTGATGACCGCCTTCGGGTCGGTGCAGACGGCGGTCGAGGCGATGCAGCTCGGCGCGTCCGACTATGTGCAGAAGCCGTTCGAAATCGAGGAAATGGAGCTCAAGATCGACAAGGCGCTCGAGGTGCGTCGGCTGAAGCACGAGATCGACTATCTGCGCCACACACAACCCGACATCTACGACTTCGACCGTATCGTGGGGGCCAGCGGCGCCTTGCAGCGGGTGCTCGACATCGTCCGCAAGGTCGCCAAGACCAACACGACCGTGCTGATCCGCGGCGAGACCGGCACCGGCAAGGAGCTGATCGCCGGAGCGCTGCATCACAACTCGCTGCGAGCGGACCAGAGCTTCGTGCGGGTCAACTGCGCCGCCCTCCAGGAGAACCTGCTCGAATCCGAGCTGTTCGGTCACGAGAAGGGGGCGTTCACCGGCGCCGACCGCCAGCGGATCGGCCGGTTCGAGCAGGCCGACAGGGGCAGCCTGTTCCTCGACGAGGTCGGCGACATGAGCCCGAACACCCAGGCGAAGATTCTGCGCGTGCTCCAAGAGCAGGAGTTCGAGCGGCTCGGCGGCACCCGCACGATCAGCGTCGATGTCCGGCTGATCACGGCGACAAACCGCAGTCTGGCCGAGATGGTCGCCACCGGCGAGTTCCGAGAGGACCTGTACTACCGGCTCAACGTCATGGCGGTCGATATCCCGCCGCTGCGCGAGCGGAAGGAGGACATCAACGCACTGACCCAGACATTCATCCGGCGGTTCTGCGGAGAACTTCGGAAGCAGGTCACAGGGCTCGATCCGGCCGCCGAGAAGCTGCTACATCGCCACAACTGGCCCGGCAACATTCGCGAGCTGGAGAACGCGATCGAGCGGGCGGTGCTGCTGGCCGAGGGCGACGTCATCACGCCGGACGACCTGCGGCTCGGAGAGCAGTCCCCGGCGTTCAACGGATCCAACGTCGCGAGCGTGGTGAAGATTCCACCGACTGGTATCCCGCTGGAGGAGGTCGAACGACAGGCGGTGGTCGAGGCGCTGACCATGTCGAACTGGGTCCAGAAGGACGCCGCTGAGTTACTGTCGATCACGCCGCGTGTGATGAACTACAAAATCAAAACACTCAGCATCGAGATACCGCGACACAGGCGCGCGGCGGCAATCAGCACCTGACGCGTGCGCGTCAACTGTCGGCTCTGGGCGTGGAGCGCTCGCGGCCCCGGGTCCCAGGACCGCTCGCAGCCCGTGGACCCGGTCGCCGATCTCCGGTCTCTGAGCCCGCACACCCTGAGCAGCGTGCCCGAGCGCCGTGGGCGAAGGACTACGCCCTCGGATGCGTCTTCTTGTAGAGCGACATCAGTTGCGCGACGGTCACGTGGGTATAGCGCTGCGTGGTGCTCAGACGGGCGTGACCGAGCAACTCCTGGATAGAGCGCAGGTCTGCCCCGCGCTCCAGCAAGTGGGTGGCAAAGGAATGCCGCAGTGCGTGTGGGCCGATGCCGTAGCGCCTGCTCGTCGCGGCGACATACCGCCGAACGAGTCTATCGACGCTCCGCGTCGATAATCGCCCGCCTCGATAATTGACGAACAGCGGCTCTGTGGGCCGTCTACCGCGACGGCGCGGCACCTCCCGCGTGGGCGCACCCGCGACCAGCGCCGCCCGATCCCCCAAATAGGCACGCAGCGCCGCCGCCGCGTTGCGGTTGAATGGCACGATGCGCTCCTTGCCACCCTTACCCAACACCCGCACGAGTCGGCTACTGAGGGTGACGTCCTCCAGATCGAGCCCGACCAGCTCGCTCAGCCGCAAGCCCGACGCGTAGAACAGCTCGAGAATCGCCCGGTCGCGCCGCCCGAGAGGCGTCGTGGCGTCAGGACCGGCGAGCAGCTGCTCGACCTCTCGTATGTCGAGACGCGGCGGCACCTTCCGCTCCTGCTTGGGCGTCGCCACCAGGGCCCCCGGATCGGTGTCCATGTGTTGCTCGCGTCGCAGATACCGGCCGAACGACCGGATCGCCGCCAGCCGCCGCGCCGACGACGCCCGCGCGTGCCCACGGTCGTAGAGCTCGCCCATGAACGCCCGAATGGCGTACTGGTCGACCTCGCCCGGCGCGATCCGCTCCGCTGGACGGTCGAGATACCGCTCCAGGAATGTCAGATACTGTGTCAGGTCGCCCTCGTAGGCGCGCACCGTGTGCGCCGACAGATTGCGATTGAGACGCAGATACTCGAGAAACGAGCGGAGATGCGTCCTCATGATGGGCGTGGTCCGACGCTGGAGCTCAGGGCCCACGCAAGAACCACTTCACATGTCTGGTCGCCGATACATCCCGCCAGGGACGGCGCTCGACTGCTGCTCAGCGGGGTCGCATTTGCCCGATATGCTCGGTCGTCGCGCCTTGCCAGCCAGGCGCCTCACGGCCCTCGGTGCATCACCATCATTTCGAACGGGACCACTAGAGCCGCTCGCCAGGCCTCGATCTGTGTCAACGCGCGCTTGGCCACTGCCCGACGCCTATCGGCCCGCCGCCGCGGCGCCCCCTCCATGACCGGGATCAACCCGAAGGCGATGTTGGACGGCTGATAGTTGGCCGGGTCGGCGTGGGACACGTAGTGCCCCAAGGCGCCAATCGCCGTCGTGCGTGGCGGGGCCTGCGGCGCTTCATCCCGCGCCAGCGCCGCGGCGTTGAGTCCGGCAATCAGACCACTCGCGGCGGACTCGACGTACCCCTCGACCCCGGAAATCTGACCGGCGAAGAACAATGACGGCCGATGACGCGCCTGCCAGGTGGGACCGAGCACCGTCGGTCCATTGATGTACGTGTTACGGTGAATCATCCCGAACCGGACGAATTCCGCCGCCTCGAGGCCGGGAATCATCCGGAAGACCCGCGCCTGCTCCCCCCATTTCAACTGCGTCTGGAACCCCACCAGGCTGTAATGGTCCCCGGCCACGGTGTCCTGTCGGAGCTGCACGACCGCATAGGGCCGCCGACCGGTGCGTGGGTCGACGAGCCCCACCGGCTTCATCGGCCCGAACCGCGGTGTGTCCTCGCCGCGCTGCGCCATCACCTCGATCGGCAGACAACCTTCGAAGAACCGCTCCCGATCGATCTCGTGCAGGGTCGCAATCTCCGCCCCGAGCAGCGCGGCGTGAAACCGGCAATACTCGTCCGCCGTCATCGGACAGTTCAGGTAGTCCCCCTCACCCGGGGCACCGGCGGCGCCACCCCCGGAGACTGCGTGATCCTCGAGCCCAGTCTCGGCCGGAGCCGGCGTATGCCGCCCCCAACGCGACGCCCTGAACACGATGCCCAGGTCGATCGTCTCCGCCAGCACGATCGGGCTGATGGCGTCGTAGAAATACAGATGATCCCGGCCCACGAACTCGGTAACCGCCTGCGAGAGCCTCGGCGAGGTGAGCGGACCGGTGGCCACGATCAGCGGCTCCCGGATATCACCGGACAGCGACAGGTCGGGGATCTCTTCGCGCCGGATCGTGACCAGGGGGGTCGCCTCGAGCGCCGCGGTGATCCCCTGGGCGAACCGGACCCGATCGACCGCCAGGGCCCCGCCCGCTGGCACGCGCGTCTCGTCGGCCACGCGGATCACCAGCGACCCCAACCGTCGCATCTCCGCTTTCAGCAGCCCGACGGCGTTCTCGATCTTGTCGGCCCGAAAAGAATTACTGCAGACCAACTCCGCGAGACTGTCGGTCTGGTGGACCGGCGTCGGCCGCACCGGTCGCATCTCGTAGAGGGTGACCGGCACACCGCACGCGGCCGCCTGCCAAGCCGCCTCGCTCCCGGCGAGCCCGCCGCCGATGATATGGATCATTCCTTACGTGGGGCGCTGCCCCACACCCCGGCTCGTCGCTCGCGGGGGCCCCAAGGCCCCGCGCCGCTCCATCGCTGGCGCGCACGTGCGCGCCGTTCCTCTCAGGTTGTGGCGCTGCGCCATCTTTCATGATGACGAGCCCAGACGCACCGCAGCAAGTCCCCTCTCCCCGACGGGGAGAGGGACAGGGTGAGGGGGTGAATGAAGCCGGCGAAGCCCTTCAAGCCCCTTCTGACTTCTGCCTTCTGACTTCTGCCTTCTTCGTCGAGCGTTTTTCACGCCGACGCCGCCTCCTCGGTGCGCTTGTAGTCGCACTCGTCGTTGTTGCAGAACACCTGATGCCCCGAACGCTTCGTGACCTTCTCGACCAGGTACGGGGCGCCGCAGGTCGGGCAGACCTCGGCCAGCGGCCGGTTCCAGAGCGTGAAATCGCAGTCGGGATAATTGTTGCAGCCGTAGAACACCCGGCCGCGTTTCGACTTCCGCTCGACGACATCGCCGCCGTCCTTCGGGCAGGCCACGCCAGTCGACTTCAGCTTCACGTAGCGGCACTTCGGATAATTGCTGCACGCGGTGAACTCGCCGAACCGGCCCTGCTTCACCACGAGGTTGGAGTCGCAGCGCGGGCACTTTTCGTCGAGCAGCTGGTCCGGCTTCACCGCCGTCAGTCCGCCCTTGCTCTCGATCAGCTTGCGGGTCGTCTTGCAGTCCGGATACCCCGAGCAGGCGAGGAACTGCCCGAAACGCCCGCGCTTGACCACCATCGGCTTGCCGCAGTTCTCACAGACCTCGGGCTCCTCGCCCGCGTCCGACTCGGGCTGTTCGAACTCTCGGGTGTTCGTGCACTCCGGATACGCGCTGCACGCCAGGAAGACACCGAACCGACCAACCTTGACCACCATGGGCGCCCCGCACTTGTCGCAGGTCTCGTCGCTGGGCAGCCCTTCACCCTTGACGTTGGGCATCGTCTCGACCGCCTGGCCCAGGTCGACGCTGAACTTCTCGTAGAAGCTCGAGAGGATGGTGCGGTAGTCGGCCGTACCCTCCTCGATCTTGTCGAGCTGCTCCTCCAGGCCCCGCGTGTAGTCGACCGCCAGGATGTCGTTGAAGCTCTTGACCAGCAGATCGATCACCAACCGGCCCAACCGCGTCGGCCGGAACTTTCCCTCGATCTTCTCGGCGTACTCGCGCGTCTGCAGTACACCGATGATCGACGCGTAGGTACTCGGGCGGCCGATGCCGTTCTCCTCGAGCTCCTTGACCAGTGTCGCTTCGCTGAAGCGGGGCGGCGGCTGGGTGAACTTCTGCTCCGGGTTCAGCTTCCGCAGCTCCAGCCGATCGCCGGCGGTCAGCTTCGGCAGCAATCCGGTGGTCGCCCCCTCCTCCCCCTCGGATCCGGCCGGCGGCTCGACGGCGGCGTCCGGCTCGGCGCCGTCCGACCCCGGCTGCACGTAGACGCTCAGCCAGCCGCTGAACTTCGGCACCGACCCCTTCGCCCGCAACAGATACTCGCCAGCCTCGACCTCGACTGTCGTGTCGTCGAACGTCGCCGCCGCCATCTGCGACGCCACGAAGCGGTTCCAGATCAGCCGGTAGAGACCATACTGGTCGCGGGTCAGGTGCGGCCGCACCGTCTCCGGGTCGTATTGCATCCCGGTGGGGCGGATCGCCTCGTGGGCGTCCTGGGCGTCCGCCTTCCTGCGGAAATAGCGCGGCTTCTCCGGCACGAACGCGGCCCCGTACCGCTCGCCGATGTAGCCGCGCACGTCGGTGATCGCCTGGTCGGCCACCCGTGTCGAGTCGGTCCGCATGTAGGTAATCAGGCCGACCGCATCTTCACCCGGCAGCTCGATCCCCTCATAGAGCTGCTGGGCGATCATCATCGTCTTCTTGACCGGAAACCGCGCGGTCTGCTGCAGCTTGCTGGTAATGAATGGCGGGGGCGCCTGCTTCTTCCGCTCCTTCGTCGCGACCGACCGGACCACGAAGCTCGCCTGCTCGAGCTCGGACACGACCGCCGTGGCCTCGGCCTCGCGGGTCACCTTCAGCGCGTGCGTGCCTTTCTTGACGACTTTCGTGTCGAACTCGGGCGGCACCGCCCCGGCCAATCGCGCAAAGAGGTGCCAGTACTCCTCGGCGACGAACCGCTCGATCGCCGCCTCCCGGTCGCACACGAGCTTCAGCGCGACCGACTGGACCCGTCCGGCGCTCAGCCCACGACGCACCTTGTCCCACAACAACGGGCTCAGCTTGTACCCGACGAGCCGATCCAGCACACGCCTGGCCTGCTGCGCATCGACCATCCGCTGGTCGATCGTGCGCTCCTCGCTCAACGCGGCGAGCACCGCCTTCTTGGTGATCTCGTTGAACCGCAGCCGGCCGATCTTGCGGCCCTTCGCTCCGAGCTCGTTGGCCAGGTGCCAGCCGATCGCCTCACCCTCGCGGTCGGGGTCGGTGGCCACATAGATCTGGGTGACACCCTTGGCGGCGTCCCGTAGCTGCTTGATGACCTTCTTGCGAGCCGGAATCGACTCGTAGACCGGGACGAACCCCCCCTCGATGTCGACACCCAGCGTGCTCTTGGGCAGATCCCGGATGTGCCCCATCGAGGCGACGACCTTGAAGTCTTTCCCGAGGTACTTGGCAATGGTCTTCGCCTTGGCCGGCGATTCCACGACAACCAGTGCCTTTGGCATATGTCCTGCCCTACGTCTGCGACATCCAATGACCGCCCGGACTCCCAACGCCGGTGCCTTGACGTCTCGGATCTACCCTACCACCCTTTTCCTCGTGTCCTGCTCAGCGGCTCGCGACAGTCGGCCGTGGTGCGGCATCCCACGGCGGGCTGCGCTGGGGTTCAGCCACCGGGGTCACACATGCCCACTATGCGCCCTCGTCGCGCCTTGCCAGGCCGGCACCTCGCCGTCCTCGATGTGTGCGAACGGGACCACTAGGTGCGAACGAACCGGCCGCCATCACGACGTGCCACCCGGCCAGCGAGCTCGAGCTCCAGCAGACGCGGCAATAACCGGGGGCCATCGAACCCCGATAGGGCGATCAGGTCATCCAGATCGTAACTCTCGCCCCGCGACAGATGCCGGAGCACCGGATCCTCCGACACCACCTCGTCGGCCCGTGTGTCCCGGGCCACCATCCCGACGAGCCCGATCTCTTCCAAGATATCATCCACATCCTCGACGACCTTTGCGCCGTCCTTGAGCAGGGCGTGGGCGCCGCGGTTCCGGCCATTGAGCACATTGCCCGGCACCGCCATCACCTCGCGGCCCTGTTCGAGCGCCAACCGCGCCGTGATGAGGGACCCGCTGCGCGCGGAGGCCTCGACGACCACCACCGCCCGCGACAGACCGCTGATCAGTCGATTCCGCTGCGGGAAATACGCCGGCCTCGGTGTCGTACCGGGCGGCAACTCACTCACGAGCGCCCCCCGCCGCACCAGATCACGCGCCAGCCCGCTGTGCTCGGGAGGGTACACGATGTCCACACCAGAGCCCAGTACAGCAACCGTGCGTCCGTCTACAGCCAACGCACCTCGATGCGCGGCCGAGTCGACACCCCGGGCGAGTCCGCTGACCACTGTGACGCCGCGCCGCGCCAATCCGGATCCCAGCTCCCGACCCACATCGCGGGCATACGCGGAGCCGGCACGCGAGCCCACAATCGCTACTGCGGGCGCCCCGAGCGCGTCCGGATCGCCGCGAATCCACACGACCGGGGGCGGGTCCGCGATCGCGGCCAGCGCCGTCGGGTAGCGAGTGTCCGCCCAGGAAACGGCGGTGATGCCGCCCGCGTGCGCGGCCTCGAGCGCAGCCTGGGCGGCCGCTCGGGCCGTCGCAAGCCGACCCGACGCCGCGAAACCGGGGTCGATGGCAGCGACAACCGTGTCGAGAGTCGCGCCAGACCCCGCCCCCATCCGACCCGCGCCCCGGGGCTCGACCAGCCAGCGCACGATGGCCGCCCGGCCACCGCCCTTCCACCACAACATCGCCAGCGCGACCCAATCGGCGAGTGTCATCCTCTGCACCTCCCTCGCCGTGCTCGCACGGCTGACATGTGTAGACATCGGTCGACTTTCCGGGCATGCCCGGCGTAGGAGCTTCGTTACTGGTGATGCGCGACGTGGTATGGAAAGTAGGACCGCGCGACACCACACCAGTCGGTGCGGCGCCAGACACGGAGGGAGGGATGTCCCGGGCGAGAGCGAGCCCGGCCACAGCACCCGACCGCGGCCGACGCCGCAACCGGTGTGCCCGACCTGTGTCGATTATACCGCGGGCAGGCCGCTCGAACGACTGCGCCTCGCCGGGTATCCGATGGCCAGCTGAGACAGGACCCGTGGGACCCACGCGCAATCGCTCGCAAAGGGTCAATTCCGCCGTTGGCAGAGCGCTTGCATCTCTGACAGGCGACTGGCTATAGTGGTAATGGATCTTATGGTCCGGAAAAGACTGTTCGCGCTGGCGCTTGTCCTCGTGCTCGGGGTCGCGACACCGCGCGCGCAGGCTACATCTGACGCGAAGGCGCAGGTCGCGTTCGGCATTAGGGTGGCGCGGCGCGGTCTCTGGCGGGAAGCGATGTACCGGTGGCAACGCGCGATCGATCTCGACCCGACCTACGCACCCGCGTGGAACAATCTCGGCATCGCGTTCGAGCACGACGGACGGTTCGACGAGGCGCGCGAGGCGTACGAAACGGCGCTCGACCTCGACCCAAACAACTTCTTGATCGAACAGAACTACGATCTCTTCCTGGAAGTGAATGACCGTGTCAACCAGAACCCTCGCTAGTCTCGCCTGTGTGGCGCTGCTCGGCGGCTGCGCCACGTTTTACGAGATCCCGATCGAGACCCCGTTGACGCCCAAGCTGGACATCTCCAAGTTCCAGCGTGTGCTGATCGCCGGGTTTATCTCGGGCGGCTCCGAAGATGTCGACGCGAACGTTGAAACGGCGCGTTTGCTGCGCAGTCAGTTGCGTCGCAACTCTGAGCTCGAGGTGATCGATGCCGAGGTGCTGCCGTTGCTCGAGATCGCGAGCCAGCAGGCGCGCCTGACCGAACGGGAGGACGGCACTGTCCCGGACGGATTCGCGACCGCCGAGGCGGACGACACGGAGGACCCGATCGGCGAAGATGACTCGATGACCGAGGAAGAGCTGGAGGCCTACGAGACGATCTTCGCGAACGTCGGATACTGGCGGGATCTCGGCGAGGAGTATCAGAACCCGCTGATCCTGACCGGCTCCATCTACTTTTCCCCACACGCCCGATCCGGCATGGTGACCCGTGAACGCGAGGTGTACGACTCGTTCGGACGACGCCGCACCGTGCCGGTGCGCACGTATCGGGACCGCCGGGGGTTCGTGCTGAGCCCGAAGTTCATCTTCATCGACGGCGAAACCGGCGCCACCCTTTACACCGAGCGGCACCGGGAAGAAATCCTGTACGACGCGTCCCAGAACACCCCGGCGTTATCGTCCTATTTCGAGTTGATGGACCGTCTACTCCCGTCCGTCCTGGGCGCCTTCAGCACCCAAAGCATCCGCGGGACCCGGACGCTGCTGAAGTAGCCTGCACCCTGCCAGAGCACGACTGGCCTTTACAGACGGCTCAACGCGAGAGTACCCTGACAGGGTTGTGCGGGCGGTGGCTCGCCCGCCCATAGCGAAGGGACAAACGCGTGTTCGCCATTATTCAAACCTCGGGGCACCAGGTCAGGGTGGAACCGGGGCAGCACATCGATGTGGCTCGGCTCGGCGTGGAGACCGGGGCGGACGTGACGTTCGACCAGGTCCTGTTCGTGAGCCGGGACGACGGCTCGCTGGTTGCCGGCAGCCCGGTCGTGCCCGGTGCCCGTGTCGTCGGCGTGGTGGATACCCACTTCCGCGGCCCCAAGATTCGGGTCTTCCGGCGCAAGCGGCGGAAAGGCATGCGACGCACACGCGGTCACCGCACCGATCTGACGCGTGTCCGGATCACCGAGATCTCGGAGGACGCAGACTGAGGCAGTCATGGCACACAAGAAGGGACAAGGCAGCTCACGCAACGGCCGCGACAGCCACTCGCAGCGACTGGGCGTGAAGCGCCACGACGGCAACGTCGTCACCGGCGGGTCGATCCTGGTACGGCAGCGCGGACGGCGGTTCCGTCCCGGTCTGAACGTCGGTCTCGGCAAAGACGATACGCTCTTCGCCAAGATCGGCGGCAAGGTACGGTTCGAGGACCACGGCGCGCATGGCCGGGTCATCAGCGTGTTGCCACTCGACGCGTAGTGTCCCGTCTCAGAGTTGTGTCGTGACCCGCTGTGACACGACACGAGTGCTGCACGCTCACCCCAGGCGGTTCGCGCTGCGGACAACATAGCAGCCGGTAGTGACAGTCCAGCCACATGCGACCGGCGCTGCATCCCGGACCGGCCGGCGCTGGGCCATTCCTCACACGGGTTACCTACTGCCCCGTTGCCCTTCGTCACGCCGTGTACCGGCCAACCGCGGCGAGTCTCGGTGTGACGCGGGACTGTCACCACGCGCTGCTAGACATCTCCGTGTGTCATAAAACTTGCGTCACAACGTTACGATGTCACCCGTAGGAGATGTCTAGGCATGTTCGTCGACGAAGTCGACATCCACGTGGCCGCCGGTGACGGCGGTCGTGGTTGTCTGAGCTTTCGCCGCGAGAAATCGATACCGCGCGGCGGCCCTGACGGCGGCGACGGCGGCCGCGGGGGCTCGGTGTATCTGACGGCGAGCCCGCATCTGAACACCCTGGTCACCTACCGGTTCCACCCCACGTTCACGGCGACCCGAGGCGCCCATGGTCAAGGATCCCACCGCAGTGGCCGAGACGGCGACGACGTGGCGCTCCGCGTGCCGATCGGGACCGTGGCCTACGAGAAGATCGAGGGTGCGCTCGTCCAGATCGCCGATCTGAGGGACGAGGGACAGCGCGTGGTCGTCGCCAGAGGCGGTATCGGTGGGCGCGGCAACCAGCACTTCGCCAGCCCGACCAACCAGGCACCGCGGCACACCCAACCGGGGCGTCCTGGCGAAGTCAGAGATCTGCGGCTCCGGCTCAAGCTGCTGGCCGACGTGGGGCTCGTCGGCTTTCCCAACGCCGGAAAATCGACCCTGATCGCGCGGGTCTCGGCGGCCCGACCCAAGATCGCAGACTACCCGTTCACCACCCTGACTCCCAATCTCGGCGTGGTCAGCCTGAGTGACGAACGGAGCTTCGTCGTCGCCGACGTTCCCGGGCTGATCGAAGGCGCACACAAGGGCCACGGGCTCGGCGACCGATTCCTGGGGCACCTGGAACGGACCCGCGTGCTGGTGCACCTGGTCGACGTGTCGTCGTTCAGCGGGCGCGACCCAGTCGAGGATTTTGACGTCATCCAGCGCGAGTTGCTGCTGTTTCGGGACGAGACCGTTCGTGACACGGTCGGCGGCCCGCTGTCGGACAAGCTCCGGATCGTCGCGGCGAACAAGATCGACGTGCTTGATGAACCGGCGCGGCTCGAGCGACTGCGCCAGCACGTCGCCCAACAGGGGCTCGGGGTGTACCCGGTGTCGGCGGTCACCGGGCAGGGGATCGACGTCCTGCTCGAGGCGATCTGGACCGCCTTCAAGACCCCGCAGGCGTCCGATGCGGATGCCCTCGACACGGCAACACCGGTATGAGCGCGGAGGGTCGCACGGGCATCCTGGGTGGGCGATTCGACCCGATCCACCTGGGCCACCTCGGGACCGCAGACGTCGCGCGCCGGGTACTGGCGCTCGACCGCGTGCTGCTGCTGCCGTCACGGGTCTCGCCACATCGGGGCCCCCCTGCACACGCCACCGACAGCGACCGGCTCGCGTTGGTGACGCTGGCGGCGAGCAGCGACGCCCAGTTGTCCCCCTGCGACCTGGAGCTGGCATCGGACGCCCCGTCCTACACCTCGGTGACCCTCGAGCGTCTGGCCGACCAGGGACACCGGCGTACGCAGTTGTTCTTCATCGTCGGTGCCGATGCGTTTGCGGACATCGCGACCTGGCACCATTACCCGGCCGTGCTGGATGGCGCTCACTTCGTCGTCGTCTCAAGACCCGGGCATCCGGCTGCCGACCTCGTCGAGACGCTCCCGGACCTGCGGGCACGGATGCGGCCCCTCACCCGTGGCTCCGAGCGGCTGCACGTCGACGCCACTTCGGCGCCGGCGGTGTTTCTAATCGACGCCGTGACGCCAGATATCTCCTCGACCGACATCCGTGAACGGGTGGCACGCGGAGCACCACTGGCCGGCCTGGTGCCCGCGAATGTGGCAGCCTACATCAAGCACCATCGGCTCTACGAGACCAGACATCTCCCACGGGCGACATCGTGACACGTGGAGCATATTTGGTGACACAGGGACATGTGGAGCCCCGGCCTAACAGGGCTGTGAGAACAGCGTCTGCCAGCGTGGCGACCAGCTTGCATGACTGACAACCAGCCTGCTCCGCGGGATGCCCCGACGCCGCTCCCCGAACCGATCGGCCAGGCCGTCGATGCGGCACATGCGAAGAAGGCGGGGAACCTCATCGTGCTCGACCTGCGGCCGTCCGATGCGTTCACGGACTACTTCGTCATCTGCTCAGGTCGAAGCACTCGACAGGTGAAGGCAATCGTCGACGGGATCGAGCAACGACTCAAGGCGATCGGACAGAGACCAGCGCATATCGAGGGGTATGCGACGGCCGAATGGGTGCTGATCGACTGCTTCGACTTCGTCGTACATGTGTTCACGCCCGAGACCCGAGACTTCTATGCGCTCGAGCGGCTCTGGGGCAACGCGGTCCGGGTCGATGTCTAGCAGTCCGTGGTGAAACCCCGCGTCGCACCGAGCATGGCGATGCGCCCGGCTGACAAGGCGCGCCGAGGGAGAATACCGGCCTGTATTCGACCGAGACGCAACGCCGGCAGCCGGGATGCAGCGGGGCTTTCACCACGGGCTGCTAGCCTCGCGAGGCTAGACGAGCTTTGCTCACAGCCCTGCTAGGCGCGAGCTAGAAGACGATCTCCCCAGGCAACCACGTCTGTTGATCTCACCACCCCTACGAAGATGGCTATCGAGTATGCGCCAGGAAGCCGGGAGACAGGAAGCACGACGCACGAGAAGCCGGCCTGTCCGCCGAAGCCGTGGCGACGGCGGAAGAGGTTCGCCGCCTGTCTTCAGACATGCACGAACGGGCCTGCGTCCAGCCTGGCCGAGGTGTCGCGTTGGGCTCTCGACTCCCTCCTGGCCGTCCTGCTCGCGCCTGCCTGCCCCCTCTGTCAGACGCTGCTCGACCGACCGACGCACGGGCTCGTCTGTCCGGCATGCTGGGACGCCGTGCCACGGCTGACACCCCCGTTGTGCGATCGCTGCGGCGATCCGCTACCGTCCTGGCGGGTGATCTCCCAGCAATGCGCGCGCTGTCCCCGCTGCCGCCGCAGCCAGTCGGCACTCGATCGCGGCCGGGCAGTCGGTCCCTACCAGAGCACCCTTCGTCGGCTTGTGCACCTCTTCAAGTACGACCGGCGCCACACGCTGGCGGCGCCGCTGGGTGCCTTGATGCGACAACACG
>SMUZ01017968.1_pt1 | contig 20162 bp, 23 predicted proteins | sample 2456421 | NCBI WGS metagenome assembly SMUZ01 (sample SAMN11095932, study PRJNA526329) | marine sediment metagenome | biome: Marine sediment; feature: Surficial sediment; material: Deep marine sediment; isolation source: Hadal surficial sediment | place: Pacific Ocean | collected 2014-11 | depth... | reverse complement strand
GGGGTTTTGAATATCAGTAAAGTATGGGCAGTATTGTTCTATAGTATTATCAGTGATTTCAATTGGGGAAGACATGAAAATTTTTTGTGTTGACAGAGATTTTTTAATTTTGTCAACATCATTAAAAGTAAAACCCACTTCGTAGATTGATTTTGATTGTGGTTGTGATGTGTTTTCAGTAGTTGAATAGATAGAAATGGAAACAAGTACTACAATACCAAGTAAAATAGGGATCAAAAATAACTTTTTCATAAATTACAACTTTTAACATTCAAAGATAAGGCTTTGCAATTCTAAATTGAGATAATGCTCAATATAGAGTCTTTTGTAATATTATTTTTATCAACAAACCCTGATGTAACTTCAAGAATATAAACTGCCTCCACATCAGGAATAATACTTTGACAGGTTGTAATTTCTAATGCAGTTTTACATGGAGGGATATTTTTTTCAATATGTACAACTTTTCCGTCTTGATCAAACCAAATCATATCAAGAGAAAATTGCATGTTAAGCATCCACAGGGAATAAAGTCCAGATTCTTCAAATACAAAGATCATTCCCTGATCATAAGGCAATTGATCTTCAAACATTAATCCACGAACACGTCTAGGTTCAGTATCAGCAATCATAACTTGAAGAGGAATATCATCAACCTTGATTGTTCCCATAGGAAATTCAACAGATTCTAGTTTAATTTCACTTGGCATTGTCATCAGACCAACAACTCCAATGATTACTGCAGCAATTGAAATAGGAATAAGTACTTGGCCTCTAGTTGTCATAAATCAATTAATCTCAGTCCTTTTAAAATACCTTAAATTGTTTAGTAACTTTTGGATTTTCCCACCACAAAAAGAGTAGACTCATTTCTGAAATTTTGTCGAGTTTTTTGAGGGCCATATAGATTTCATTTATCTAAAATACATGAATAAGAATCCTCATCAAATATGGTTCCAGGACCACATCTTTCATCTAGTATACAAACACCATCTTTGGGAATAGTTCCAGGACCACATTGAGTTTTGGATATCTCAACAACTGTTTCTGTAGTTTCTTCCATAGTTTCTTCCATAGTTTCTTCCATAGTTTCTGCTGTAGTTTCTTCCATAGTTTCTTCCATAGTTTCTTCCATGACTTGTTTTTCTAAAACATAATCAAATGATCCTTGACTATATCCAACTCCAAGTATTACCAAAATTAAAACAGGAATGCCAATCATAATAGGAATTTTTAACCCCATAGTTTTTCTTTGATTTTTTGAATGAACCGATGGCATTTTTACATCTACTGTTTGAGATTCCGTACCAACTTCAAACAAAGAAGAGCCACAAACCATGCAAAAATTAGCTTCAAACAAACTCTTTTTTCCACATTTCCAACAATGAATCATGTTTTTATTTTCAGACCCACTTTCTAAATTTTCATCAGTTTCTGGTTGTACGTCAAGTTGTTCAACATGATGTTTTACTAAATATTTCTCTTGTAATTGTTCAAGATATCTTTCATCGCTTTTCCAAATGGTACTGTTTAAGATGTATGCCTGTTTGATATGTTCCAATCGATATGGATCACCCACACCAAGTTTCAAAAGCGCATTTACCTTATCTATAACATCTGCTGAACTCATAATCGTTTCTATTATGAGGTTATTCAAAATTGTTTCTTTTTAGTTCTAAAATGACAGAATTTGAAAAACTAAGAGTGCTATATTATAGAATTCTTAAAGTCGTTTATTGATGAAAGAGCATTTTTTGTCTCGTGACCAATATCGTGAATAGTGGCGCTATTGTATTTTTTCTCAAGATATCGTCCAGCAACTATCATAGGTCCTCCTATTGCACAAGTAACACCAGTTGGTTCAGGAACCCATAACATCAAAAATCCAATTTTTTGAAGTTTTTTACCAGGTGCAGGGACTTTCTGTAGAGAGCCTAATGAACTTGTATTAGGTCCTTGATTCATTTTATTGATTTCATTATACAAATTTGCTCTGCGTTTAGCTGATTCAGTAGATTTTCTTAATTTGTCTAGTCGTGCCTTTAGGGGATCAATCATTTCAGCCTATCATTTGGAAGAAATTAGTTAAGATTCAATGATCAATTCGGGTCACATCCAAGTCAACAAAGAATAACTAAAATCAACAGAAAAGACACTCAATTATACTAGATTTGGTTTAGATACAAAGATTACATGAAATCTAAAAATTCGAAAAGATTGGATTCAATAAAGGCAGCTCACCATTCAGAAAGGACCAAATCAAGTGCAAGAATGGAGGATTATTTAGAAATAATATCAGAATTAGTTGAATTGAAAGGTTACGCAACTACATTAGACATTTCAAGGTACATGGATGTAAGTGCACCTAGTGTTACTAAGATGCTTCAAAGACTAGATGATAGTGGATTTTTAGAATACGAAAAATATCATGGAATTAATCTTACAGATAAAGGAGTGCAAATAGCTAATGGAATTCGACAAAAACATGGAATTTTGTTGGAATTTTTTGAAATTTTAGGAGTTGGATATGATACTGCAAGTCAGGATGTTGAAGGAATTGAACATCATCTTAATCCAAAAACAATAAAGCAATTGAGAAAATTCATTACTTTTCTTAAAGCAAACCCCAAGATTATTGAAAATTTCAAAAATCTTTGAGAAATATTTGAATATCGTTTTGTGACGACGCGAGATTCATAAGATTTCTTGCAATATCAGAACGTTTTGGAATTTTTATCTGTCCTTTTTTACCAATTTTTGCTGATGTAACATATTTGTTATTAACATAGATATCAGCATGTGTTGAAGTGTATTCTCTGCCAACAGTTAGAAGTAATGCAGTTTTTGATTCTGAATAAGTAAAAGGTATATCATTTGTCATTCTAGATGAATGGTTAAAGTCTTTTTGAACTACATCAACATGGATTTTAAGAAATTTTTCAATTTCATTAATGTTTGAGCCACCTTTTCCTATTATTGATGCTATATACTGTTCATCTACGAATACTTTTACTCTATTATCAGATAAAATTTCAACTTCTGCGTGAGGGTCATATCTTTTGAAAGTTTCTCTCACCTTATCTTCTGCAAGTTTTTCAATTCCAACTTTTTGAACTCTTTTTGCAATAGGAACAATGACATTTTCTTCTCCAAATGTGTAGATTTCATGTTCCAAGACATTATCTGCAAAATTTCTGATTTCGATAACAGGTCTTGCAAGATCAGATTCAGTCATTCCTGAAGGAACTTTGACTTTTAATTCCAAGTCATAGACTTTATCAATTCTACCATCTTTTACAAAGACTACAGTGTCTAAGACACTTGGAATTATTCCAAGTTCAATCTTTCCAATAAAACGTTGAATTGCATCTATAGGAGAATTCCCATGAACTACTCCAACCATTCCCACACCAGTTAAACGCAAATCAGCAAAGGTTACAAAATCTTCTCGTCTTCTTATTTCATCAAAAATAGTATAATCAGGACGAACAAGTAACAAAATGTCAGCACTGTTATCAAAACTTCCATCTAATTTACTATATTGAGTAACTCCAGGATCAACTTGCAAATCACGCGGAGATTCAAAAGTTTTAACAATTTTTCCTTTTTTATGATAAAAATTTGCAAGTCCAGATGCAAGAGTGCTTTTCCCAGAACCGGGAGCACCAGAAATCACAATTCCTTCAGCTCTGTCAGAGAAACGTTTCATTAACTCATCAGAAATTTCATAATCTTCAAGAGATAATTTTACGATTGGATGAACAATTGTTATTTCAAGGGATTCAGAAAAAGGAGGATGCGTGATAGCTATACGATAATTATCATGTTGAATTACAGATGCACCAGTCTTTGAGATTTCAATATTACTTGAATCAGATGCGTGTGCTACATCCAAGATTTGTGACGAAATAAACTCCAAATAGTCTTTAGAAAGAATATCATCACTAAGGGTAGTTAATAAAAAATTGCCGGGTTTTCCTTTTTTTGCTAAAGGGTGTTGATTTTCTTTAAGATGAACACTCATTGTCTCAGCATCAAAAAATTTCAGAAATTCTAATGTTTCATCTTTTACAACAAATTTAAGAAATACTGTTTCTACACCTTCAGCTTGTGCAACTAGATGTTGAACATTATCTGAAGTATAAAGAACAGCATCATTTTGTTTAGCCATATCAATGATAAGAGCATCAATTCTACCACTGTCTGCGAGTTTAATATCATCAGAAGAAGGATGTGATCCTTTCAAAACTATATTCAGCCCATAACTACCAGATAATTCTTTAAGTTTTTGAATTTTTTCCAACCCTACAAAACCCTGTTCCTTTTTGTTAGACGCTTGAGATTGTAATTCATCAAAGACCACTTGAGGGATAATTATTTCAGAATTTTTAATTGAACCTGCTTCTATCTGGGCAATTAATTGGCCATTGATTATAACACTAGTATCAGCAACAATTTTTGACAAATTTTCTATCCATTATATTATATATTAATGCCCTAAATTAATTTTCTAAAAGTTCAGTAATAGATTTTAAGACAGAATTAAAATCAAAGGGCTTTGAAATATGAGATTTTGCACCATGTTTTAAACATTCACCAATGATCTTTTGATCATCACTTGCAGTAATTAAAATTATTTTTGCGTTTGGATCATAATCCATTATTTCTTTTACAACTGTCAAGCCATCTTTTTTAGGCATAGCCAAATCAAGAAGAAGGATTTGAGGATTATGTTGCTGGTAAAGAACAACAGCTTCAGCACCATCATTTGCCTCAGCAACTATTTCATGTTCTCCAATTAACAAAATATCTTTTAAAACTAAACGAATTGCATCAGAATCATCTGCAATGAGTATCTTTCCCATTAAGTAGCATTTATTTTTCTATATAAAAAATATTCATAATTGAGGATCAGGTAAAAGCTGCTTGATTTTAGTGTTAATTTCACCTAAGTCATAATTAGGTGTGTTCATCGAGTTTTTCATAGAATGAAGAGATTCTGTTAAAATATCAAAAATTCCTTCAATTTTTTTACCTTCAATTGTTTTTTTCAATATAACATCTAGTAAAGAAGATAAACCTCCTAGTTCTTCTTTTCCCATCATTGGAGCCAAGCCTTTGATTTTATGAGTGTGTTTTTGAAACTTATCTGCATTTTGATAAACATCATCGTCATTTACACAAATATTCAAAATATTTTCTAATCCTGTTATTTCATCATTGATCTCTTTTGTTGCAATTGTGATAAATTCATCAGACATGATATACAAATAAACAAAATTTACCCATATTTTTATACCCTATGTTAGATATTTTTTGATATGAAGATAGTAGTCAAGACATACCTCTTGATTGGCATTTTGATCAGTCTTGCTGCTTTCAATTTATTTTTATTATATCAACAGGAACAATCAACATCTTCACAGTCATATTCCATTATTAGAGCTGGGGATGTAAAAGTTAAAGCTGAATCAATTTCATCATTAGCAACATCTATTGCAAATGGTAATTTAGAAGATAAAAATGAACTGCTAAGAGAAATTGATGAAATACAATCAATATTGACAGTAATAAAAAATGGTGGAGAAATTAAAGGTCAGATGCTTGAGAAAATTCCAGTATCTATTTCTTCAGAGTACAATAAAGTTTCATCAGCATGGGAATCTTATAAATCAGAAGCATTTCAAGTAGAAGAGACATCAGTATTTGACCAAGAAGCAACAAGTGCAATGAATTATGTTTTACAAAAAAATCAAGAATTAGTTTTGTATACAGATGCACTGTCAAAAGATTTACAAAATTTGGATAGAAATTATAATTCTCACAAACAAATTGCTAAAGATTTAGCAGAAGGTGCCAAAATTATTGGACAGCAAAGTCTGTTAATGTCAATTGGGGAAGGAGAAGATGTTCAAAATATCCTCAAACAAGAAAGGCTAAAATTTGAAATAGGCATTAGAAAACTATTACAGATTTCAACAGCAGGGTTAGATGTTGAAAGTGTTGGATACGTACATGAAGAATTAATACCAACCCCAAGAGAAAATTCAGAATCATTAAGAAAGTTGGATCCATTATGGGAATCGGTTCAGATAAAAATTAAAACACTTGAGGAAAAAGCACTTTTATCTCCAGAATTTAATTCAGCAAAAAATAAAATGACTGTGGAAAAACTAATTTTGTTTGAAAATATTGATATCTTTTTAGATTCATGGAATAATGAGATTACCAATCAGAATTCAAAGGAACAAATTATCATTCAAATATTATTGGCAATAGATATTGTAGTATTCATTTTAGTCCTCTATGTTATCAGACAATCACTTTCACCTCTTGATTCGATAACTAAAGCATTGTCAAGAGTAAAAGAAGGAGTGTATGGTGAAAAAATTGAATATTCCGGTACTGATGAAGTAGGACAATTAGTTGAAAACTTCAATATAATGTCTAACACCATTAAAGAAAAAGAAGAAGAGGCAAAGAAAACAGATATTGCAAAAGATGAATTCCTTGCAATGATTACTCATGAATTAAAAACGCCCTTGGTTCCAATTCAAGGATATTCAGATATGTTACTTAGTGAACACTTGGGAAAACTAACAAATAAACAAAAAGAAAGAATAGCCATCATTAAATCAAGTTCTGAATCACTATTAGCGTTGATTTCAGATTTGCTGGATGCACAAAAATTAGAGTTAGGTCAATTAAGAATGAAAAAAGAAAAGTCAAATATCAAAGATACAATAGATAAAACGATCGAGACACTAAAACCACAATGTGAGCAAAACAATATTGAAATTAGTTCCAATGCAATTGATTTTACCATAAATCATGATCAAGAAAGAATAAGACAAGTTATTACAAATCTTATTAAAAATAGCTTGAATGCAGTAGAAGCAAATACTGGGAAGGTTGAGTTAATTATGGAAAATCTCCCCAGAGAAATAAAAATTAGTATTAAAGATAATGGGACAGGAATTCCTTTAGAAAAACAAAAGGATCTATTCAAAAAATTCTACCAAGTAGATGCTACACTTACAAGAAAAACAGGCGGAAGTGGGTTGGGTCTGGCTATTTCTAAAGGAATTATTGAGAGTCATGGGGGACAAATTTTGGTAGACAGCAAGCCAAATCAAGGATCTATATTTTCATTTACAATCCCAAAAAATACATCTGGAGAGGAAAGAGTTCCTCTAAGTTCGGCTTAAAGAAAACAAACTTTTAGGCCTAAAATCACTCACTCTCTTAAAAAAATGTACATTTTGACATTTAGAACATGGAACGAAAACACAGAAGAAATGAGGAATTTTACAAAAATTGTACTATGTATTTTGAATTTTTGCGTAAAAAAGGCACAATAGATTTTGATTTTGAGGATGAATATTATTTTACTATGCCTGCAATTTCAAATAATTAGACATACACAAGATTTACGAGTCTGTTTAAATTTCACATATTATGGATTCAAGCCTACAAGATCTGGCTGACAAAGCAATCAGACATGCAATAGATTCAGGTGCGGAATATTGCGATGCAAGAATTGAACAACAGGAAAGAAAATCAGTACTCATAGAAAATGGAGAGGTGGAATATGTTAGAAGCAATAGTAGTACTGGCATAGGTATAAGATTAGTAAAGGCAGGTACATGGAGTTTTTGTTCAATCACAAATCCAAATTCTTTTGAACAAATCAAAGAGTTAGTAAATGGGTCTTTAAGAAATTCATTACATTATGCTAAAAACAAAAAAAATAAAGTTAGTCTATATCCAAATGCTATTAATAAAATTAAGATAGATTTTCCAGTTTTAAAAAAACCAGAATTAGAAGAATTAATGAAGATAGGATTTGAATGTAACAAAATTATTTTAGATACACCAAGAATCATCAAATCAATTGTTCATCCATGGTATACAACTAATTCAAAATATTTTGTAAACAGCGAGGGTTCAGAAATTCTACAGAATTTTACTGATGTGATAGTAGACATGATAGCTACAGCTCATGAATCAGGACTTACACAATCAATAAACATTACAGAAGGTGGAAGAGGAGGATTAGAGCTAATCATTGATAAAAACAAGATTCAACAAAGTGCACAAGAGATTGCTTTAAAGGCATCACAACTAATTGATGCAAAACCTGCAAAAGAAGAAAAAGCTACAGTAATAATGAATCCAGATTTTGTGTCATTACTTACACATGAAATATTAGGTCATCCATCAGAAGCAGACAGAGTTTTGGGAAAAGAGATGGCATGGGCAGGAGGCGCATGGTGGAAAGGAAAGATTGGAAAAAAAATTGGTTCAGAGAAATTAAATGTGTTTGATGATCCAACCATCAAAGAAAGTTTAGGATGGTACTATTTTGATGATGAGGGAGTTGAAACCAAAAAAACCACTCTTGTTGAAAATGGAATTTTAAAAAATCATATGCAAAATAGGGAAACAGCAGAAATTTTCAATACAGCCCCAACTGGAAATATGAGAGCAACAAACTACAGATTCATGCCTTTGATTCGTATGGCATGTACCTGTATTGGAAATGGAGATTGGGATGTAGCAGAGATGATAAAAGAAGTCAAAAATGGTTATTTAATATCAAATATGAAAATTCCGTCAATTGATATGAAGCGATATAATTGGAGTATTTCATGTCAATATGCACAAAAGATTGAAAATGGAGAAATCACTGATTTACTAAGAGATGTAATTGTGATTGGTATAGCCCCAGAATTTTTTGAATCAATTGATGCTTGTGGAAATGATTTTACTGTAAGACCAATAACTAATTGTGGAAAAGGAGATCCTATGCAATCTATGATAATGGGTAATGGAGGACCGTCAATACGAGGAATTGCAACAGTAAAGAGTGTTAATTAGAAAATGAATCAAGAACTAGAGACAATTAAACAAAATGTCATAAAATGTACAAAGTGTGATTTGTGTAAAACTAGAACTAATGCAGTACCAGGTAAAGGAAATTTTCAATCAGATGTAATCTTTGTTGGTGAAGCACCAGGAAGAAATGAGGACAAAAATGGAGAGCCATTTATTGGAGTTGCAGGAAAAAAACTCTCAATTGCACTTGATGAAGCAGGAATATCAAGAGATGACGTATATATTACAAATATTGTAAAGTGTAGACCTCCAAACAACAGAGTTCCAAATACAGATGAGCGAGATACATGTAAAGAATATCTAAAACAAGAAATTTCTATAATTAAACCAAAACTTATTTGTATTTTAGTAAACACAGCATTTAATTCAATTTTAGGTGGTTCAGAGATTACAAAATTTAGAGGTAAGGTAGTACGAAAAGACAATTTATTATATTTTTTAACTATTCATCCAGCAGCTACAATATACAATCAAAAATTAATTAATGTGTTAAAAAACGATATTGTAAAACTGTTTGATTTGATTAGAGATTTAAAAAATAACAAGGAGGTTCAGGTCAATATTGAATATACTTCCTAGGGAATTTTATTTAAAAAATACAGTTACTGTTGCAAAAAATCTTCTAGGGAAGAGAATTGTTAGAAAAACAGGTAGGCGTGAAATATCAGGAATAATTATAGAAACAGAAGCATACAGGCACAGAGATGATCCTGCAAGTCATGCATTTAGAAAAATTACTGAGAGAAATAAAGTAATGTTTGGAGATGTCGGAATGGCTTATGTCTATTTTACCTATGGAATGCATTATTGTTTTAATGTAGTAGCAAGAAATCCAAAAATTAAAGCGGGAGCAGTTCTTATTCGTGCAGTTCAACCTGAAAAAGGAATCAAGGTAATGCAAGAAAATAGACGAATGATAAAGTTTGCAAATCTCACAAATGGGCCTGCAAAATTAACTCAAGCGTTAGAAATAACTAAAGAACAACATGGTGTAGATTTAACAAAACATTCAAAGTTATTCATCACAGAGGGAATAAAAAAACAAGTAAAGATTTCTGCATCACCAAGAATAGGAATTAAAGAAGCAACAGACAAGTTGTGGAATTTTAAAATCAAAATTTAATCTTCTTCGGGGTTGTTCTCATCCAAAGTCCATGGAGCAAATTTTCCCATAATTCTTTGCCAATCCAATTTCAAAAGTAGAACTATAATTGCAGTCATAATTGCTCCAAAAACAATAACTCCAATGTAAACCGGTGTAGGATCATCAATATTTTCCAAGAATGGTTCTACGAAAGATAATCCAATATAATGAGAAATAAAAACAATGATGTAACTAAGAACAATTTTACCTGTAAGTGTTGCAATAAAAAATCTTTTTGGGTTATACTTTGCGAGTCCTAATGGAATAAATATGATATCGTCAGGCATTGGGGTTGCTGCAGCAACAAATGCAGCAGCTGCACCATATTTCTTAACTAATCTCTCAAATGGGCGCATTCTTTTTCGAGTTTTTTCACTCATGATTCTTCTACCACTAAAACTAACAAAAAAGATCATTTGTTTTGCAACAGTAGCAGTGATTGCAGACAACAATGCTAAAACATGTAGATCATATTCATTACCAACAGACATGGTAGCAAGCAGTAAAAATCCAGGCAATGGGACAAATGGGATAAGGGAACCAAAGAAATTGACTAAGGCTAAAATCAGATAGCCATTTTCTGAAGCAAATGGAAATAAATCAGCTAAATTCATTATTCAAACTATTTTCAGGCATTATTTATTGAAAACGAATATTTTTCAAGGCTTTAAACAAATGAAAATTAGTAATGTTAGAGAGGGTTATATTTTGACTCATACAAAACGAGGTAGTACCAGTCATGAGTTATGAATTAATTATGGAATATTACCAACAGGCACAGGACATTCTAGCGAATAATGCATTCCAGGATTATGGGATAATTGGATTATTTCTTAATTCATTGTTGTCAGCTACTGCAATACCGTTGCCAACTGAAATTCTGACATCTGCTTTATTGATAGGAGGAGAAAATGTTTTTCTTGTTGGTGTAGCATTAACAGTTGGATCTACGATGGGTGGTTTGTTAAATTATTTTATTGGGTTCGGTGGAAATAAACTAGTCAGTAAATTCAGGAAAAAGAAAAATGGAGATGCTGTTAGTCATGAAAAGAAAGGCAACAAACTACTTGATAAATTCGGTTGGGGAGCAATATTTTTTGCATCTTGGCTTCCTGTAATTGGAGATTTTATTTTGATTTCTGCGGGTGCAAAGAAAATGAAGTTTACTAAGTTTATTACATTTATGATCACAGGTAAAATAGTAAAGACAATTGTTGTGGTATCGGGATTTGCATTAGTGTTTTGAGTGATATTTCAAAATAAATAGTGCGATTAACGTCAATTTTAAACAGGATTTACAAAAACAAAATAGTCATTCATTACGATATTGAAACAATCATTAAAATATCATATTTTTACAACCAAATTATATGACTAACAATGACTTTGAAAAAATTTGTGGTAATATAGTAGCAATAAGCCCATTTATCAGATTTGTAGGCGTAATTGGTGAGAGTGGTGAGTTACTAGCTCATAGAAGAAGACAGAATCTAGAACCTCTTTTGGATGCTAAAAATACACAGTATCAATTCTCACACATTGCCATAAAGACAGATCTGGAAGGATTTTTTGATAAGAATCTAGGAGAAATTGAATTTATTTGGGAAGAAAGGAAAAAAGTACAGACCATTTCTTTTGCAATTAAAAAATCAAGAGTGTGGATATCAATTGATAAAAAAGTTTTAAGAACTGAAATGTTAAGAATTATAGATTCATGTCTGCCAATTGTAAAAATACATTCTTAAATCTTTAGCAACTTGTTGTGGTTGATTATTTAATTCAACATTATTTTTCATCTTCATAAAGCCAACATCGAACATATCCAGTTTTAGTTTTAAATTTTGGAGGAACCTGTTTGCATTTTTCAATTGCCAAAGGACACCGTTCTATAAATCGACATTCTGTTGGTGGATCAAGTAAGCTAGGAGGAATTCCTTTAATGTATTTTGGAATATTTCCTTTTAGGGTTGGAATTGATTCTAAGAGTCCTTGAGTGTAAGGATGTTTTGGATTTTTGTAAATTTCTTCAGAAGAACCAAATTCCACCATATGTCCACCATACATAATACCAATCTTATCGGCAATTTCAGATAGTAGTGCTAAATCATGTGTGATTAGCATAAAAGATGTGCCATCTTTTTTAAGGTTTTTGAATAAATTCACAATTTGTGCTTGAATTAACACATCAAGTGCAGTAGTTGGTTCATCAGCAATTATAAATTTTGGTTTGAGAAGCAACGCCATTGCAATAACTACTCTTTGTTTCATTCCTCCGCTTAACTCATGAGGATATTTTTTCAAAATAGGTTCATCTAGACTAACTGAATGGATGGCATCTGAAATTATTTGTTTAACATCACCATCAAAGTTATGTTGCTTAAGAATTTCAATGAATTGTTCTTTAATAGTAAAAACAGGATCTAGGGAATTCATTGCACCTTGAAAAACCATAGAGATTTTTTTCCATCGATATTTTTCATCAAAATCAGATTCTTTCATGTCTAAAATGGAATTTCCATCAAATAGAATTTCACCTTCTACCTTGCCACCAGAAAGCATTCGGATAAGTGACAACCCCAATGTACTTTTTCCACATGCACTCTCACCTGCAATTCCTATGGATTCTCCATCTTCTAATTCGAAATCTACATCATCTACTGCATAAACTGGGCCTTTTGATGAATTGTACTTTGCAGATAGTCCATTAACAACTAGAAAAGTCATGTTATTCTTAGATCCAAACTAGAATTTGAGTTTATTTTATTAAAAACTGGTTTAAAATTCACTAATTTTATCATATGATTCTATTGTCATTTATTCGCGAAATATCGAAACCTTGACATGAGATAAAATTTGAGGATAAAAGATAGGTATGGTTTTTGGTAAAACTCACGACATTTCAGAACTAACTACAGAGTTAATTGGAAAACAAGTGGTATTAGCAGGGTGGATTGAAGACCTTCGAAAATTAGGAAAGATGACATTTATCACACTACGGGATGTATCAGGAATTTCTCAAATTATTGTTAAAGGGGAGTTAAACGATACATTAGGAGAAATTAACCGTCAAAGTGTTGTAAGGGTTAAAGGAATTGTACAAGAAACAAAAGCTCGAGATTTTGCTTTTGAGATTAAAGCTGAAGAAATTGAAGTTTTAGGAAAAGCAATACATCCATTACCAGTTGACCCGATTGGAAGACTAGAGAGCAATATTGACACAAGATTAAACCATCGTGCATTAGATATGAGGAATCAGAGGACAGCCTCAATTTTCAAATTAAGGCATCACGTACTTCAATCATTACGTAAAACATTATCAGAAAAAAAATTCTTAGAAATTACTACACCAAAAATTATTGGTAGCGCAAGTGAAGGTGGAGCAAATTTATTTTCATTAGATTATTTTGGAAAAACGGCATATCTTGCACAAAGCCCACAGTTATACAAAGAACAAATGACAATTGGGTTAGAACGAGTTTTTGAGATTTCAAATTTTTATCGAGCAGAAAAGTCTCACACAGGAAGACACTTGACTGAATTTACCAGCATCGACATAGAGGCAGCATTTATGGACTATGAGGATGTCATGGATATTTTAGAATATTTAGTATTGGAGGTTTACAAATTTGCATCTGAAAATTGCAAGAAAGAGCAAGAGGTAATTGGCCATACCATAGAAATTCCAGTCTCACCATTTGAGAGAATTACTTACAATGATTGTATTGAGGAATTGAAAAAGGAAGGTGAGAAAGTAGAGTTTGGAGATGATTTGCTTGATTCACACCTCAGAATCATTGGAAAAAATCATCCAGGATTTTACTTTTTGATTGACTGGCCAATGAAACTAAAACCATTTTACATTAGAGAAAAAGACGAAGATCCAACACTATCACGATCATTTGATTTGCAATATGGATTTCTGGAATTATCTTCTGGTGGGACTAGACTTCACGATGGAAACATACTAAAGGTCAGACTAAAAGAGCAAGGTTTAGATCCTGCACAATTTGTAGACCATCTAAAAACATTTGATTGGGGAATGCCACCTCATTCGGGATGGGGAATGGGATTAGATAGATTAATGACTACACTCATTGGAGTTGATAATGTACGTGAAGTAGTTTTGTATCCAAGAGATCCTGACAGACTCACGCCATAGTAATTCAGTTTTTATTGCAATAGAAGTTACATTTCATAATGATTGAAGCAAATGATGCAAAAAAAGTTGTGGAAGTGATTGGAAACAATCTGATAGGGGTATCACACGATTCAAACAATTTTCAAAAACTACCAGATTCCTTTTGGGGGTATTTTGCAAGAGGGCATGACACAAAAGGAACATTTGGAGTAATTGTGACTTATTCAGAAGATGGAAAAGACGTTGATGAATTAATCAACATGTATGAAGATTGGGCAAAGAAAAATAAAACAAAATCAGAATAAGTTATTTCGTTTCTTTTAGTAATTTACGATAACCTTGGCACTCTTTGCAAATTGGCTTTCCCTTATATTTTGGATTACCATCAGTAATTTTGAGGGTACCTGGGCTAATCTTGCAAATACAACAAACTACCATAAGATGAAATGGAATATGCATTAATAAAAATTAGTAATTTTTAAAAAAAAGATAAATTTATAGAAATGGATCTAGGTTGGTGTACAAATGTGATTTTTGTGGATCAGCATTTGGAGATAGAATATGTTATTTTTGTGAAAAAAATTGCTGCACGTCTTGTATGACAGATGATAGAACACGTTGTAAGAATTGCTATATTTACAAACGAAGACTGGGGTGGAAGAAACTAGTAAAAAAGAACAAGATTGTTTTGGCTTTTGTTGGATTTTTGTGGTTGTATGCAGTGTTTCTGGGCCCTTTAATCCCAAATTCAGATCCAGTTTTTATGCAATCTCAATTGTTGCAGCGATACTAATCATGATTCCAATAGGATTGGCCATGTTTTTCTGGTCACTAAATCCACCAGCATCAGATGTCAAAAAAAGAAAAGACCAAGACTCAAATTTTTCACTTTTAAAATGTCAACAAGAAAAATCTGCCCGTACAGATTTAAATCGTAAGATTTTTTGTATATGATTTTCTATAAATTCAACATAAAATAGCGGATTTATTATTCGAGTTTATTTTTTAAGATATCAGAAGGTTTGATTTTGTTTTTCATATAAGGAATTAGTTTACCTAAATCTTCTACGGCCTCATTGATTTTATTTTTTTGATACATACTAAGGTTAGATCCCATTCTTTGCTCATATTCAGAAATTTCTACAAAAAGTTTTTGGCCTTCATTCATTAATTCATGTGCTTGTGAAATAGAATCTGAATAATTATTCCAATTCCAAGTAAGTTTTGTAATTTTTTCAGATAACTCAAATGCGTGTATAACTTTCAGTAGACACTCTTCATCAAATTTTTCTGAAACCATGATTCTTGCAATAGTAATTATCTCAATAATAAAGGATTAGGAAAAATTACGCACGACAAAATTAGATGTTGTTGTTAGAGATAATCGGTAAAGTCTATTCACTCTTTAAATTTTTTTTCTAAAATTGCAGAAGGTTGGATTTTATTTTCCATATAAGGAATTACTTTTGCTAAATCTTCCATTGAAATGTCAAGTTTACTTCTCTGATACTTGCTAAGTTTAGAACCCATTCTTTGTTCATACTCTAAAATTTCTAGAGAAAGTTTTCTATATCTATTCATAAGTTCGTGAGCTACTTCAACAGGGTTTGAATAATTATCCCAACTAAAAGTAAGTTTTGTAATTGCTGCAGATAATTTAGAACAGTTTATGTCTTTCAGTAGACACTCTTCATCAAATTTTTCTGAAACCATGATTCTTGCAATAGTAATTATCTCAATAATAAAGGATTAGGAAAAATTACGCACGACAAGAAACGATATAATTTTTAAAGATTATCTACAATCTGTTTAGTAAATTCAGTAGTAGACATATCTCCACCAATATCTTTTGTTTTGACACCTGATTTTACCAAATCAAAGATTGTAGATTCTAACTTTCGACCTACTTCAAAACATTTGGAATCATTATGTTTGGCGCCAAGCCAGTCAAACATCATCTTAATAGATAACAAAAATGATGAAGGATTTGCAATGTTTTGTCCTGCAATATCAAATGCAGCTCCATGAACGGGTTCAAACAATGCAAAGGAATCTCCAATGTTAGCTGCTGGTGCCATTCCTAATCCCCCTACAACTTGAGATGATTCATCAGATAAAATATCACCAAACAAATTCGTAGTAACTACAACATCAAATTCTTGTGGTTGACGGATCAAATTCATCGCACAAGCATCTACATACATTTCCTCAAATGTAATTTCAGGATAATCTTTTGAAACATCAGTACATGCTTTTGCAAATAATCCGTCTGTAATTTTCATAACATTTGATTTATGAACGCATGTCACTTTTTTCTTGGAATTTCTCTGCTTTGCAGTTTCAAATGCATACTTGGCAATTCTTTTTGATGCAGCTTCTGAAATTATTCGTAATGCTACTGCAGTGTCTCCCACACGAAATTCTTTGCCTGTGTAAAGATCCTCTGTGTTTTCTCTAACAATGACCATATCAATATCATCACGTAACGCAGGCATGTGGGGATAGGATTTTGCAGGTCTAATGTTAGCATAAAGATCAAGCATTCTTCTTAAGACAACAATGACATCAGCTGCACTCTCACCAACAGGAGCTTTCAAACATGCATCAGACTGTTTTATCACACTAATGGTCTCATCAGGAAGTGCCTTTCCTGTATCTTTAAGTGCTTTATCGCCGGCTGACAATTTAGTGATTTCAAATTTCAAATCAAATTTATCATTAATGGTATTAAGCACAGAAATTGCAGATTCGGATATTTCAGGACCAATTCCGTCACCAGTAATTAATGATATTTTATACATTATACTTTAACACATCAAGGGAAATTTTAGGATTTAGCTTACCTGTTTTTCTTTTAGCATCTTTTTGAGCATAATATGATTAATGCCATCAATGACTGCTTGAACACTAGTAGTTACAATATCCTCACCAACGGATTTTGCTGAAACTCTATTTCCTTGTGCATCCTCTACACTGATTGTAACCTCACACAATGCAGTTGAACCGCCAGAGATAGATGCTAAAGCATAATCTTTTATTCGTATTTCTGAAATTTTACCAGTAATCTTTTGAATTGCATTTAATGATGCATCAACAGGACCAACACCATGATCAGTTCCGATAAACTCTTTTCCATCAATGTTTAATTTTACAAATGCATAAGGCATTGTTCCAATTCCAGTAGAGACTGAAAATCCAGTTAATTGAACAATTCTTTTGATTCCTTTATCTCCCAAGACTTCACTTGCCATAGAGAGTAACTCTACATCTGAAATTTGCTTTCCTTGATCACCTAACACTTTGACTTTCTCAAGAATCTGTTCTGATTGTTCTTCATTTGGTTTTACCCCAAATTCTGCAAGCATAGCATTCATTCCATGAATTCCTGCATGTTTTCCAACACGAAGTCGTCTCTTTCTTCCAACTAATTCAGGACTGATTGGTTCGTATGTTAAAGGATTACTCAATACACCATGAGTATGAATTCCAGACTCGTGTCCAAATGCATTATCACCAACAATAGCTTTGTTTGCTTGGACTTTGATGCCTGCAATTTTTGAAATGTATCTAGAAGTCTCATAGATTAATTCAGATTTAATGTTGGTTTCATATTTTTGATCATAAGGGAGACATTGTAACGCCATTGATAATTCCTCTAATGATGCATTTCCTGCACGTTCACCAATTCCATTAATTGTAACATGTGCACATGAAGCACCTGCATGAATTCCAGATAATGCATTAGCCACTGCCAATCCAAAGTCATTATGACAATGAACACTAACTGGAAGTTTTGTTGCTTCAATAGCATCTCTAGTAATTTTTGCCATATACTCCGGAGTAGAGTATCCTACTGTATCTGGAATATCAATTCTATCAGCTCCTGCTTTTGCAACTTCACCAAACACTTTTTTCAAAAATTCTCTATCAGTTCTTGTAGCATCTTCAGCTGAGAATTCAACTTTAATGCCTCTTGATTTTCCATATTCTACTGCTTCAATCGCTTTTTCAAGTACTTGATCTCTTGTCATTTTGAGTTTATACTCCAAGTGAATGTCAGATGTTGCAATGAATGTGTGAATGGAATTTAATCCAGCATCAATTGCGACATCGATATCTTTTTTGATAGTTCTTGTTAATCCAACAATTTCGCATGATAATCCTTCACTAGTAATCATTTTTACTCCTTTTAATTCACCATCAGAAATTATCGGGAAACCAGCTTCTATAGCATCAACTCCTAATGCATCAAGTTTTTTGGCAATTGAGAGTTTTTGATCAGGTGATAAGGAAACTCCAATAGTTTGTTCTCCATCTCGTAATGTCGTATCGAATATTCTAATTTTCATGATCCACTCCTTTGTAATGCAGCAACTCCAGTTCGTGCTACATCAAGAATTCCAAATGGCTTTATCAATTCCTCAAATGCGTGGATTTGATGAGGTGTTGCAGTCAATTCAACCATTAGTGACTCTTTTTTCACATCATGCACCTTTCCGCCATATGCATTAGCTATCTTGTTAAGTTCCATGCTATCACTCGCTTTGCTGAGTTTTATCATAAAAAGACAGAGTTCTCGGTATACTGTCTTGTGCTCATCTAATTGCTTGACATCTACTGTGTCAATCATCTTATCAAGTTGTTTTACAATCTGCGCCACTTGCTTTTCATCAGTATTAGTAGTAATAGTCATTCTAGAATAATCTGGGTTCTCAGTAACCCCTACTGAAATACTATCAATGTTAAAGTTCCTTGCCCTGAAAAGATTAGTTATCTTAAACAAGACTCCAGTTTTGTTTTCAACTAAAATAGAAATAATTGCCCACATGACTAATCACTATGATGGTAATACCATATCTGCAAGCGAAGTTCCAGGAGCTACAAATGGCAATACATCTTCCAAAGGATCAATTGGAATATCAATTACTGTAACAACATCGCTTGATAATGCAGTTTTGATTGCTTTATCAAGCTCATCCATCGACTGTGCTCTAATTCCTTGAGCGCCATATGATTCTGCTAATTTTACATAATCAGGACAATGTTGTTGGTCTACACCAATCATTCTTTTGTCATAAAAAGTTCTTTGCCATTGAGCAATCATTCCTAATGAAAAGTTGTTTAAGATAAATACGATTACTGGAATATCTTCTAACACTGCAGTTGCAAGTGAGTTTTCAGTCATACTGAAACTGCCATCTCCTGCAATATCCACTACAGGAACATCAGGTCTTGCAACTTTAGCACCAATTGATGCTGGAAATCCCCAACCCATAGTACCAAGTCCAGTAGAACTGAAGAAAGTACCTGGTTGAATTACATCATAAAATAATGATGCCCACATTTGGTGTTGTCCTACTTCAGTAGTGATGATGGATTCTTTTGGCAATAACTCTCGGAGTTTACGTAAAATTTTTGCAGCACCCATTTCACCTGGATGAATTTTCAAGTTTTCTTTCCAGTAAGCTTTAGTTTCTTTTACATGTTTAACCCAAGTAGTCTCTTCAGTTTTTTTGATGGATCTTTGCAAAAGTAATTTTATCATTATTCGAAGTGATGCTTTAACATCTCCAACTACTGCAACCTGAGCTGTTTGGTTTTTACCAATTTCTGCAGGATCCACATCCATGTGAATGATTTTAAGCCTCTTTTCAAATGCTTCAAAAGTTCCAACTGATCTATCAGAGAATCTAGTGCCTATTGCTAATACACAGTCAGCTTCTGTCATCATTTTATTTGCCTCTGCATGTCCATGCATTCCAATTGGACCTAATGACAAAGGATGATTTTCAGGAAATGCGCCCTTTCCTTTGAAAGTAGTAACTACTGGAAGCATAAGAGTTTCAGCAATAGATTGTAATTCAGCAAATGCTGATGAGATAATGGTTCCACCACCAGCTAAAATGATTGGTTTTTCTGAATTAAGTAACATATCAATTGCTCTTTCACATGCAGCAATATCAGGATCAGCCCAAGGATGAT
>SMUZ01045884.1_pt1 | contig 20173 bp, 17 predicted proteins | sample 2456421 | NCBI WGS metagenome assembly SMUZ01 (sample SAMN11095932, study PRJNA526329) | marine sediment metagenome | biome: Marine sediment; feature: Surficial sediment; material: Deep marine sediment; isolation source: Hadal surficial sediment | place: Pacific Ocean | collected 2014-11 | depth... | reverse complement strand
TGGCCGTAATTACATGATTGACCGTATCTCCAGCAGCCACAGTGACGGTCGTAATAAAGCCAGCACGGTCGGTAATATTAAATGACCCGAGCGCCACACCGGAGCCGCCATTCAAATCCAATAGCTGAGTGTTCACATTCACGGCCGGATTCATATCGGTCCCGAAGACTTTAGAACCCGGACGGGTAATGGGGACGGTCAGGTTGGGCCCGACTTCCACCTGCAGGCTGTCGCCGTTCCCGGAATAAACCGCTCCCAGGCCCAAAGGATTCGCCTGATAGGGCGGGTTCAGCAAATTGGTGCCACCAAAAATAAATTGTCCTTTCACCTGGGTATTGGCTTCCTGGATCACCTGGTCCAGAATGGACTGAATTTCCAACGCCACATTGGCCCGGGTTTGGGCGCCACTGGTCGCCCCGAGGGCGCCCTGGGCCAGCTCCAGAGCGCGGGTAATGGCCAGGCCTACCGAATCGAGCGAGGCATCGGCCGTATTCAGGAACAGGCGGTTATTGTCTATATTGCGGCCAAATTGCTGGATCTGGGCGATCGAACTGCGCAGGGTCAAGGTATCCTGCATGCCCAGAGGATCGTCCGACGGCTTATTGATCCTTTTGCCCGTCGCCACACGCTGGTTGGCCAGAAACAATTCCTCCGTAATCTGGAATATATTCCGGAGCGCATTGATTTGTTGAATTTGATTGGTGACTCGCATGACCATAACGATCTCCTGATCTCTATTATTTCCTTGTACCGGATCTACATTCTCTGCAATACGTCAAACATTTCCTCAATGACGGTGACCATGCGGGCGGAAGCCGCATAGGCCTGCTGGAATTTAATCAAATTGATCATTTCCTCATCCAGGGAAACGCCCGAGATGCTTTCCCTTTGGGTATTCAACTGGAGCATGATTCCTTCCTGCTGTTTCAGGATGGTTTGGGACGACCGTGATCCGGCCCCCAGGCCGCTGATCATGGAATTAAAAAAATCATCGAATGTCGACGACCCCGCGCCGGGTGTGAAAGCCCCCGCGCTGAACACCAGGCTGTTCTGGAGGTTGGAGATATTGAGCGCATTCTGGCCGTCGCCGGGACCCGACAGACCGGCGGCGATTTTATTCAAATCGTTCAATACCGTGCTGGCAAGGGCCATATTGACGGCGGCGTCTTCCGAAATAGAAATATCGAACGTATCTCCGGCGACCGCCCCCAGGGAAATGGTCACTGCCAGGCCGTTGGCGATGGTCACGGGAGATGAAAAGGAACCCACCAGCTGATTGGTGGTCAGGTTGAACAGATCAAAATTTCCGCCGCCTGTTGACCGAATCTGAAACTTATCGACAATAACAGTCGAAGGGCTGGCATTGGTCGCGGTGACCCCAGGCGCACCCAGGTTTTGGGAGCTGGCAATGACAGTAGGCGCCAGGGTATCGAAAAACAAATTTCCCGAACTGCCATCCAGACCGATACCCTGAAGATGAACGCCGTTCACCTGCTCCATCAAACCCGCCGCCAGGCGATCAAGTTGATCGATGAGGCCCTGCGTTTCGACATCCCTCATATCGAGGAAGCCGCGCAGTTCACCGTCCAGAATCTGGTTGGTCACATTGATCGTTCCACCCATGCCATCGTCCACCAGGATATCCTTGAAGCCGCGGTTGTCCGGGTTGGCCCCTGTGCTCAACTGAAACACGGTGGTCCCCAATACCAGGGGAGTGCCCCCGGAAAGGGTCAGCGTGGTGTTGCTATCGTTGGTATCAATCAGTTGAACATCCACTTTTTCGGATAACTGTTTGATCAACAAGTCGCGTTGGTCCCGCAGGTCATTCGCGGCAACGTTGCCATTTTCAATTTTAAGAATGGATCTATTGAGCTCGGCAATTTCGTTCAACATACCATTGATCTCGGTCACCTCCGCCGTGACCGCATTATCCAGATTCAGGCGCTGTTGAAACAGGGCGGTGCCCAACCGATTGAATACCGTCGCCAGTGTTCCCGCCGTAGAAAGAACCGCCGTGCGGGCGGCCAGGTTGGTCGGGTTTGAAGCGAGATCGTCAAACGCCGTGAAAAATTCACTCAGGGCGTTGTTCAGGCCCACCCCGCCGCTTTCGTTTAAGATTGTTTCCAGCCTCTGGAAAAAAGTATTGCGGATATCAAAGTTGCCCAAGGTGCTGCTTTCTCCCAAAATCTGATTAAACAGAAACTGGTCAAAATCCCGGGTGATATTAGTTGCGCGAACTCCCGTGCCCAGAAATGCCAACCCCACTTGCCGGGGCCGGTTGGCTTCCAGGATTACTTCCTGCCGTGAGAAGCCTTCCGTCTGAACATTCGCGATGTTGTGGCCGACGACCTCAATTGCCAACTGGTTGGTTTGCAAACCCAGTTTTGCCGTATTCAATACGCTGAAGATATTTGACGTCATAACCTATTCCATTACAGTAAAGGCTGTATTGCCTAAATGTCCGTGTTGACCACCCGGCTTTCCATCGCCGGTTCGCTCAACTGTCCGTTCGAATAATAAGGGGTATAATTCGTATCCACCTCATAAAGCCAGGACATGGATTGCTTCATGGCCAGAGATGAACGGTTGATCAATTGTTTGTTCGACAAATTTATTTCATTGATCGTTTGAATCTGTTCCCGGATTTGGTGCCGATGCGCCGCCATTTGTTTCCCCCAAAGGTTGCCTTTCATACCAATAATGGTCTTAAGGGTTACCTCGGATGAAGATTGGCCCAGTTTCTGGGCAAATGCGCCAACCATTTCTTCTCTCTTCTGATTCAACTCGTGGACTTTGACCAGCAGTGACTCTTTGCGTTCCAGGGCTTTTTCCAGCCGTTCGCGCGAATATTCCGAAATACTCCTCCACTCTTCATTCATGACCTATATAATTTCTCCGTACAAAGCAATCTTTTGAACCAGAACCTCGTCCAGAGTAAGGTATACGTTACTCATTGGAATTCACCTCTTGGGTTTGATGGGAAGTTACCGGTACGTCCTTCGGATTTGCGGCTTCCTCCAGACGGCTCAATTGGTAATACAAAGTATCCGCCAGGCCGATCCCGCGATGCGCCGCCATTTCATTTGCGATTTCCTCATCCAGCATGGTTTCATATTGTTCCAGGGAAAAACTGTTCAATAAATCGGATTTATGCACGGTTTGCCGCATCGCCTTAAACATCTGATGAATCAGGATGGCTTCAAATTGCCGGGCGACCTTCATCAATTCATTGTTTTTATCTTTCGAGGAACCAGCCGTCTCTTGCCCGTTATTCAAAACGCCTGTCTGGTTCAAGCGATGACCATAGGCAGGATTTGGAGTGCCGGTTAATCGCCGCGCTTGGGAGGCAAGGTGGTTTAATTGAAACGCCTTATTTTGAGCTATGCCCCGGGCGGCGGCGGATGAACCTGAATTCAATGTCGATAAAGCTTCCATTTATATTCATGACTCCTGAAAGATTCAATGATCCCTATGATTCCACTTAATTTTTGCAAGGGTGGTGCCAAATGAACAGACCTTGGAGGCTCTAAAACCCTTTGTTTTATTGGTGTTTAGAGAGGGGCTGGTGGTGGGAATCCCGCCCCGAGGCGCCACCGGGTAAAAAGGGAAAATTTTGCCTAGCCTGGGGTAGGCACTTTCCTCCGGGGTCCCCTGGAGGGAAAAGTTAATTTTTAAATAATTTCCAGTACCGCGTGCAGGGAACCGGATGCCTTGATCGCCTGAAGGATGGCGATCAAATCCCTCGGGGTCACGCCAATGGCATTCAGGGCATTGACCACTTCGCCGATCCCTATGCCCTTGGGGACAATTAACAGACGATTCTCCTCTTCCTCGACGGTGATCTCCGTGCGTGGAACCACGGCCGTTTGACCCTGCGACAACGGGCCCGGCTGGGAGGCTTCAGGCGTCTCGGTGATCTGAACAAACAAATTGCCGTGGGCTACGGCCACCGTGGATATGCGGACGTTCTCGCCCATCACCACCGTTCCGGTTCTTTCGTCGATGATGACTTTGGCGATGATGTCGGGTTCCACTTCCAGAGTTTCGATTTTAGCAATAAATCCGGGAACATTATTTTTATAAAATTTGGGCACCTTGACCCGTATGGTTCTGCCGTCAATGGGTTCGGCAACCACATCCTTCATTTTAAAATTGATGGCCCGGGCAATTCGTGAGCCGGTGGTGAAATCCGTCACTTTCAAAGAAAGCGAAATTTCATCTTGGGTATTGAAAAATTCGGGGAGTTCCTCTTCGACTATCGCTCCTCCCGAAATCCTGCCGACATTGGGATGGTTTTTCTGAACGCCCTGTGCCTGACCCAAAACCGAAAAACCCCCTATGGAAACCGGCCCCTGTGCGATGGCGTAGGTTATGGAATCGGTCCCCTTCAAGGGCGTCATCAGGAGGGTTCCTCCCTGCAGCCTACGGGCATCACCCAATGAAGAGACGACCACATCTATCTGGTCTCCCTGTCTCGCAAAGGCGGGCAATTCCGCGGTGACCATCACCGTTGCGGCATTTTTAAACTGCAGCTGGTTGACACGGTCCTCGGGCACGGTGACTCCCAGTTTCTGGAGCATGTTGACCATGGTCTGGATGGAGAAAAAAACATTGGTTGCCTGGTCGCCCGTATTTGCCAAACCAATGACCAATCCGAATCCGATCAGCTTGTTGGCTCGCACTCCATTAACATTGACCAGATCTTTAATTCGGGCCGCCTCGGACGATGCCGTCCCAACCGCAGAGGATATAAATATAGTGATCAATAGAATAGAAAAAACTTTGCGCATTCCGTTATCTCCAAAATATTCAATAGAACAAAACCATTTAAAATGGCCAGATCCAGGCGAAAATTCGCATCAGCCAACCCACATTCTGCTCGTCTGAAATCACCCCTTGACCCGTATAGGCAATGGTTGCATTGGCGATTTTCTGGGATGAGATGGTGTTGTCAAAACCAATGTCCACCCGCCGAATCAGCCCCGTCAGAACCATCATTTGATCTTCGTTGTTGACGGTAACCGTTCGCCGGCCCTCAATACGAAACACGCCATTGGGCAGCACTTCCTTAATGAGTGCGGCCAGGGTGCCCGTCATTGTGCCTCCGCGGGTGGTGGTTCCCGACCCGTTGGTCGAACGGGAACTGGAGGCCTGGACGTTGGGATCAAAGGCATTCCCAAGTCCCAGAAAATTAGTCATTCCATAATCATTGGGCAATCCCAAGACCGTGGTGACTCCCAGATCTATTGAGGAATCCTTGGTAATCCCCGTAGTTGCGGAATTGGTAGACTCAAAATCTTCTTCCAGCCGGACCGTTACGATATCTCCAATCTGTTTGGCCTTGGTATCGGCAAATAAAAGATTCTCCGAAGTTTCTCCCGGCCACAAGGATCCATCTTTCGGGACATACTTGATAGTATCCTCAAAGATGGGGTCGCTCAGCACTTCCTCGGCCGGCTTAGCCAGAATGCCTCCACGGGCGCAAGAGATCAGGGAGCACGCTATTAAAATAAATCCAAGCGGGCCAAAAAATAATTTCATTTAAATTCCTGTCTTTCAATAATTGATCCGAATGGTGTGCGAATCCACCACCGTTCCGAAAATCAATTTTCTGCTATTGATATTTTCGACTCTTACTGTGTCGTTTTTAAATCCGTTTTCCTTGACCACACCGGGGGCGGTAACCCGCAAGGGACCCTTTTGCGCAACGATCAGAATGCGGTCGCCCGTTTTAACCAGCGGAATTTTGCGTACCATGTAATTTAAAAAGGATTCCCTCTGACCCAGGTTCCGGATCAACCGGTGGCCGATCAAATCACTCTCGTCGGATATGATATTCCGCATCAACTTATTCGATTCCACCCGGATCAATTCCACATCCTGGTGTTGGATCACATGGCCTCTCTTTAATGAACGAACGCTACGGAAAACATCGTAAGCCACCGTGACGTTCGCAACCAAACGCAATCTCTTTTTTATGATCCCGTCTACCTTTACAAATCCTATGAACGGGACCCGCCCCACACGCTTTTTCTGTCCGGGCAATTTGTAGTCGAGCGTCAAATGGCCTTTGGGAAGAAGCAGGCTTTTGCCTTCATATACCACTTTTATTTGTATGCGGTCAGGGTCCCATGGAAGGGTATTCTCCATATACTTTTGGCCCTCCTGCGCGATGGTTTCCATGGTCAGCACCTGTGTGCCGCGAGCCAGGACCTGGGAAGCGGGAGAAGCATAAATGAACACCCATCCCATTAAAAAAGCCGTGTAAAAAATAATGGAATTGGTACGATTATATGTTTTCATAATTACCGTTTCAGGTTACTGGTGATTTGCAGCATTTCATCGGCCGTCTGGACCGTACGCGAGTTGATTTCATACGCCCGTTGCGCCGTTATCAGGTTGACCAGCTCCTCCACCACGCTGACATTGGATAATTCCAGGAAGCCCTGTTGCAGCTGGCCCCGATCCTGGAGGCCCGGAAGCCCAACGATGGGCGGTCCCGACGCGCCGGATTCAAGTAACAGATTATTCCCAATGGCTTGCAGACCGGCCTGGTTTTGAAATGTGGCTATCTGTATGGTTCCTACGATTGAGGGAACCGGTGAGCCCGGCTGGGTCACCGAAACGTTTCCGGACGGATCAATGGATATGTTAATGGCGTTTACGGGGATGGTGACCGCCGGCTGCAGGACCAGTCCCTCGGAGGTCACGATACGGCCCAGGTTGTCCAGTTTAAACGTTCCCGCCCGAGTATAGGCGAACTGGCCATTGGGTTGGAGGATCTGGAAAAATCCCTTCCCTTCAATGGCCACGTCCAGAGGATTCTGGGTTTGGGCGAAGTCTCCCTGCAGAAATATTTTCTGGATAGCGGCCGGTTTGACTCCCAATCCCAGTTGGATGCCCGTCGGTATTTGATTACCCGCATTGGACAAGGTGCCCATCAGGCGCAGGTTCTGGTAGAACAGATCCTCGAAATCCGCCCGGCTGCGCTTGAATCCGGCCGTGTTGACGTTGGCCAGGTTATTGGCGATAACGCTGACATTGAGATCCTGCGCCCGCATTCCCGTGGCTGCGGTGTATAAAGAACGAAGCATATGAGTTTCCTTTAATTATTTGGTTGCCGGGTCAGGCCACCCGCGCCAGGCTGTTGACCGATTGATCATCCGCTTCATCTATGGCCTGGATTATTTTCTGATAGGCTTCCAGCATGCGTACTGTTTCGATCATCTTGATCATTTCCTGAACCGCATTCACATTACTTTTCTCAATAAAACCCTGGAGCACCTTGACGTCACCCAATTCGGTTTCCTGAATGACGGTTCCCTTATTGATGTACATTCCTTCTCCCTCTTTGACCAAGCCTTGATTGTTATCGAATCGTACAATTTTTAATTGGCCCACCGGAAAATTGTCCAAACCACTGCCCCCGTGAACCGTGCCATCCTGGTCAATGGTGATCCGCTCGGTAGTGCTGGGTATCAGGATCGGTTCATCGTTACGGCTGATAACTCTGTTTCCCTCCCGGTCCACCAACTGCCCCAAACCATCCAAATGGAAGGTGCCATTCCGTGTGTATCGAACGCCCGCTTCGGTTTCGATAGCAAAAAAACCGTCTCCATCAATGGCGACATCCAAAGGATTTTCGGTGCTGATCAATGGGCCTTGGGCAAAGTCGGTTTTGGAACCGGTTACCTGAACGTAGGCCACAACAGGATGGGCCCCAAAAATGGCGTCAGCGAAGGAAAGACCCCCGGTTTCATTCCAGCGAGTGGATGAAAAAGGTTGAGATTTCTGTTCGAGGGTCAGCATATCCCGTTTAAAGGCCTGGGTTGTGATGTTGGCAATGTTGTTACTTAAAATATCCAGTTTCTTGAGTTGCTTGGTGCCGCCTGATGCCGCAATATATAAGCCTTCCATGAATGGTCCTTGGGATAAGAGAGAGACTGTTTGACTGGATTTTTGCATATTCCATACCAAACCCAATCCTTTGTTTTAATTATCTTTATGTAGGGTTATGCCTTTAATTTTCATCACTTAGGGCCATGCACCCGGTTAAGGAGAGCCGGGACCAGGAATACCTCCGTCTCCTCCCGGCAGAAATTTCCCTACGGGGTGAAAATCGAAACTTTTTTTCCCGGCAAGTTCCCTCATTCTCCCTCATCGCAACCATGCTATAATTTTGCAACTTCTCCCGAATTCACGAAAGGAATTTCATGGAAAACATCAGCGTTGATAAATTGCACGAACTGGTCCCTGATATGGGAGACGAGGATTTGATTCTAGATGTACGCACCCCGGAGGAATTTTTAGAGGGGCATATTCCCGGTGCCAGAAATCAAGACCATGAAACGGTAAGTTCCATTGCCGATGAACTGAAAAAATATAAAAAGGTTTATGTGCATTGCAAAATGGGGGGAAGATCCCAGAAAGGCGCGGCGGACCTGGAGATGGCGGGACTGACCAATATTGTGTGCGTCAGCCAGGGGGGAATGCAGCGTTGGATGGATATGGGCTGGGAGGTGGAATAAAGTTTTTTTAAAACCCTGGACAAAGAAAAAACCCGGAAGGTGGTTGCCCACCAACCGGGTTTAACTTTTAAGAAAGGTCTAAAAGCTTAATATCGCAGAGTGTGCCACTGCGTTACCGCTTTTTGGCCATTTCTTTCCTTGTTCTGACCGTTCCAGATAGCGATGGCCATCGGAGTTTTGTTTCCAGAGAACTGGGTGTCGTTGACATCCTTGGTTTTCAAAGCACGTTTGAAAACTACGGTCCAACGATCGTTGTTCCAGTTTCCTTTACCATCAACGTCCTGATGAGCCTGACTGGTCAGGGAGCCGAAACCCTCGGCATTCAGATCTTCAACCGGAGAACGTCTCATGGTGTTGTCGGACAGGATATTGTAGGTAGCAATACCGGGATTGAAAACACCTTCGTTTCTACCCATGCCGTAGTCTACCATACTGCCACGCTTGCTGATGTCGCTAGCACCTTGGGTACCGGACCCACTTTTATCGCGGCGGTCCTTACTGCCGGTTTTGGATGAAAACTCAGATTTCATCTGCAGTTTGCCATCCGGCTCATACATGTAGTAGCCACCGGAACCCAGGGCCATAAAGTCGTACTGATCTTCCATATCCTGCAACGCTTCATTACCAGCCCTACCGGCTCCCTCTTTATCCCAAGTCGCCTTCCATTGCCAGATATTGACGCGCTCGCCGTCACCGCCCATGGTAAAGGGAGGCTCTTCGCCGGATTGATTGACAGGAAACATAATGGCCACCTGGTCCTTATACTGCTGGGACGTAACAAAAATGTCATCACGCGTGGCGTCAGTCCACTCCAGATGAACGGCGATTTCCTTGCCATTGTTTGCGGCTTTCACAAACACCCACTTCGTAGTTGGATTGGGCCACATCGGATTGGTAATCATTTGGGGATCCATATCGATTATGACGTGTTTCAGAGCCGTCGGGCCATAACGCTCGGACCAGAACAAGCTTGAAGGATCGGTAGGAATCGCCCCTTTAACTTTGACCGCTGTAATGGTCGCCGCGCCGGCGGACATCGTAAAGCCGAAAACAATTGCGGCAACCACAGCGAAAATGATGGTCTTTTTGGTATTCACAGTTTTCCTCCTGTTTAGCAGTTATCGGGTTTGTCAGCCCTCACCCAATACAACCCAGCGGAGCAACTGGCCTCCGGAGCGGGAAACCCGCTCCGGAAGCCGAAAATCGCTCCAGCTTAGATTGCGCCAATGTGCTCCTCAGGTCTGACGTAGAAGGGCTCCTCAACCGTAACACGGATGATTTCTTTACCCTTCCGGTTAAACCCGATGATGGTGTCATTATACATCTCAAACTTCTTACCGTGAATGTTGGTCTCGAAAATCTTCGGACCGGGCTCACGTTTCCATTTGAAGATGATCCGCTGAGTTGTGCGGAACAACTGCAGAATACCCAACAGGTCACGATCCGGAACCATGTACTGATCGATCGCATGGTCAACGCCCGGGCCGAACATCTGCTGAGAGTACGCACGCGGAACGTGCCGTGACGGTACATAGTAACCGTTCGGCTCCGTACCAAACTGCGGATACAGCGGCAAAGCTACTTTCCGGTCCCGAATCAGATAGTACTGGGGATTATCCGGATCGTGCGCCCATTCACCGTTAGAACCGATTTTTACCAGACCCTGCAGACGAATCTTACCTACGCAGGCCGCCATACAGCGGGTTTCCATCTGGTCACCTTCAGTCAAGGGATCCAGCCCCTCGATCCGCGGGTAACACGCGATACATTTCTCGGAAATCCGAGTTGTACCACGGAACATCGGTTTTTTGTAAGGACACTGCTCAACGCATTTTTTGTAACCACGGCATCGAGACTGGTCGATCAGCACGATACCATCCTCTTGGCGCTTGTAGATCGCCTTACGAGGACATGCTGCCAGACAGCCCGGATACGTACAATGGTTACAAATCCGCTGCAGATAGAAAAACCAGATTTTATGTTCCGGCAACACCGACTTACAGCCGTTGTCACCACCAAAAGTACCTTCGCGAGACTGAGTAAACTCACGACCATGAGCGGTATCTTCACCGAAGTTCGGGAAGCGCCACTCTTCGTCGGTCGGAACATAACCGATTGCCTGTTGGTTCAGACCAATCTTGGCAGGCGCTTCGAAGATGGTCACACCTTCGTAAACACCGTGAATCGCTTTGTTCGACGTCTTACGAACGTTCCATACGTTTTGCCCGGGATTGGACTGTTCCAGCATTTTCAGAATTTTCCAATCCCAAAACTGAGGATATCCACCGTAAGGTTTCGTCTCAACATTGTTCCACCACATATACTCCTGGCCTTTAGAGAAAGTCCAAGTGGATTTGTGAGCCATCGTACACGTTTGACACGCGATACAACGGTTGGTATTGAAAACGAAGGTAAACTGCTCCTTCGGGTGTTTCTCCTCGTACACATAGGTCGCCATCCGACCCAACTGCCAGTTATAGACTTCAGGCATTTTTTAACCTCCATTCGAACCGGAACCCAAGGGGTTTCGATTCTGGTTGCTAATATGTGTCACGAAAAACCGCAACAGGCGCGGGCCCCGGAGGGCCCGCATTGCCCTACGCTTAGATCTTAACGCGAGTGTATTGACCCGCGAGATACATCTCAGCAAAACGGTCTTTCAATGGAGACTCAGGAGTATAACCCGTTCGAACAGGTTCCCAAAGTCCCTTACCATGCAGACCACCATCCTCCGCCTTGGAGAACTTAACCAAGGTTTCTTTCGGAGTCGCATTAACGGCATGGTTGTCTGCTTCGTACCCATGCTTGAACTTCATTTTGGTTTTTGCCTTATGGAACAGACTGTCCGTCTGATGCATCGGCATCAACCAAGACCGCGTGATGGACTGCTGACCGCCGTACCGGAAGTTGGACTGGTACGGAGTGGTCATGGACATCGCGCGTCCGTCTGGCCGTTCTTCGTGCGCTTTAACCGTACGCTCGGTACCGATCCACGTGGCATGTTTCATCATCGTGGTGTGGTACGGATACGCCGGGTTGTACTTCGCGCGCAGCATGAGGCGGCCAACCTTGTATCGAGGATCAGACGGCTTCCAACCCATGTACGGCCGATCGGCCGGGTTGGCGTCACAATAGATGTAGTCGCCGTCGTTGATACCAAGGTCTTTACACAGGAACGGGTTCATGTGTACTTGCCATTCACCAACGCCCGGAGATCGCTTATCCATGCGGTAAGGATCACCGAAGTTGTTGTTCCAGATCATGTTCCAGTCAGTCGTCGCCCAGGACGAATGCGCGGTATGTCTGGATTTCGGCGTTACACAGTAGAACCGATACCCCTTCTCCCAGAGGAAGTTCTTGGTCGTACGTACAGAGGACCAAGGCTTCTTGATGTTCCGGACGTGGCGGAGATCCGGATCTTGCTCTTCTTCCGGAATACCGTAATCGTCAGGTCGGATGTAGGGGTTGGTGGATACGATAACGTTCGGCAGGTAAGGCGTGGCTTCCGGACCTTCCCTGTGAACGATGAAGTTTTCACCGTATTCAATCGCTTCCGGCTCATCATTATAGAACTGGAGACGACCGTTCGGAGTGTAGTAAGGTTTAGACTCTGTGTACATCTCCCAGAACGGAGTCCGCGGATACGTTCGGAACAGCAACAGACAACATCCCGGCTCACCATACTTGCCGTTGATGATATCGTCGATGTTGTAACCCATACCCGTGGTCGACGTCGTGAACAGCCGGCGAATCATCGCCTTCGTTCGGTTGGGAGCTTCACCTTCATACACTTTCATGAAGTCCGCAAACCGCTTGTCACCGGTGATCTGAGCCATTCTCTTGCCGAATTCCCTATGCATCAGGTTATCGTCGATTGTGTCAAAGATCGGTTTAATACCGGTGCCACCCCAAATCTGGTGGAACGGATTGGAACATGCGGAAGTGATTTCGTAACTCTCGAATTCCGCCCAAGAGTTCGGGGCGAGAATGATATCGGAGTATTCACAGGAACCCGTGAACTCGATATCCTGAGCTATGATCATGTCTACGTTGTTGTTGGTGTTGAACACCAGCTCGTAGAACCACTTCGCATTATTGATAACATTAACATTAACGTACCACATCAACTTGGTCGGAGTCGGCATGTGGGTACGACCCGTGAACACTTTTCGCCCATACCGCGGGGTATTGACGATCAAAGCTTTGTCACGATGCGCCCAGTAGCTGATTTCCTCACCCTTCAAGTAACCCTTAACGTTTTTCCAGTCAACGTTCTTGGCGGGATCAAGGATAATGTGGAAAGGATCTTCCGCAACCATCGCCGCGAAACCAGGTCCGGACCAATGCGATCCTTGGTAGTTACCAGCTTTGTAGTTACCCGCCCAAGTGTGGGCACCGGACCCTTTCGGCCCGACGTTACCCGTCAGCATGAGAGGCACATACGATGCACGGTTGTGCATGGTGGCGTGGAAGTAATGGTTGATACCTTCACCGTAGTGAATTTCAACCGGTTTGATGGTACCGATATCACGAGATAAACGAATGATCAAGTCCTTCGGAGCATGACTGATCTGGTTAACCGTATCCAAGTCATAGTCTTTCAGGTGAATTTTGTACATCTCGTACATCGGCATGACCGTAATGGTTTTACCGCTAACCAACTTGATGTCATAGACACCGTCAAGAGCCGGATCAATCTTTTTCTTCAGCATCTTGGCGCCGATATCTTCACGAGTGATCGCTACCGGCTTGTTGGTGTTCGTATCCCATACTGTGTAGTCAGGCATTTTGCTGCGATTGAAGTTCTTCAACCACTTAGTGGTGAAGCCGTCTTTCGGCAGCGCCTGGACTTTATAACCCGGAATGTAGTCATCCGGATGCAGACGGACCAGAGTGTCGGTTCTTACCAGGAGCGGCATGTCGGTATATTCCTTAACAAAAGGCACATCTACCAGACCTTCATCCATGATGATCTTGGCAGCGCCGAGGAATACAGAAATGTCCGACAGACCGGCACGCACGGGAATCCAGTAGTCCGCTTTGGTTGCAGGCGGATTGTACTCGGGAGCAACGGTAACGAGTGTGCCACCGCGTTCCATGATTTCCGTGTACCAGTGAGCTTCCGGCATTTTGTTTTCAATGAGGTTTTTACCCCACTGAATGGTCAACTTCGCATAACGATGGTCAGCAAAGTCGATATCAGAGGTCTGCATACCATGCGTCCAGGAATGTCCCGGAGCCTGGTCACCATGCCAGGTATAGTTGGACCATGCGCGTCCACCCAGTACCTGACCGGGTCCTCGACCACGAATGATCGAGTCAAGCAGAGCCATCATGTTAGCCAGGCGGTAAACACCATACTTACCGACAACACCCAACAGACCCATACCACCGCGATACTTAAAAGTACGGGGGCCGGATCCACTCATCGCTTCAATCATCTCAGGCTGGTAGCCTTCGTTCTTCAAGCGCTGAGCGCCACGGGCGCCACTGTAAGCTTTCGCCACAGCAATATGACCCTTCGCCAAATAGGTGTAGGTCTGATCCCATGACAAACGAACGAATTCGTCCGTGCCACGGCTGGTGAACTTATACTTTTCACGGTTCTCTTTATCCAGATACGGGAACCCGTCATCCGCCCACTGTTTCCAGCCAACGCGGATCATCGGATATTTGTTCCGGTAAGGACCGTATGCACGTCGCGGATAAGTCATACCACGCAGACACATGCGGGGGTTCCATGCGGCGTCCGCCTGGTTACCGTACAGATCTTTGACCTTATGATGGTCATAGTTCTGCTCGATACGCATCAGGATGCCGTTACGTACGAATCCACGAACACGACACTGATGGGTGTCGTTCGGGGAACAACAATACGTAAAGGAACGCTCGTACTTATACTGGTCGCGGTAAACTTCTTCCCAACGACGATCAGGATAGGAATCCAGAGGATTGCCTACCTTAACAACGGGCTTCAATTGAGCACCGACTCTCTTGCTTGAGAGCGCCATAGCCGTAGCTACACCAGCACTGACCTGCAAGAATTTTCTTCGATTTAAACGCATAAAGTAAAACCTCCCTTAAGGTTAAAGTGGGTTTTAAACCGAAACATCTACTCAAGAAAATTCTTTGTCGATCCCCAAGTTGCAGGGATCTTTTATGCCTCCTTTCTTATCCTTGTCTGAATTTTTTTTACGAGTGAATAATCAACTTCTAAATCTCAACCAACACCAAATCGTTTCCAAGGCTTCACCTTGGAAAAACATCCAAACATAAAAAATTTATTCCTGATCCCCGACACCCGCGACACGCCTGTCTCAAACCTTCAAACAGAAACGCCGTGCAAGGAACACAGGCTTCCAAAACTTTTGCAATTATTACAACACACAGGTTTTGGAATCAGTTTCCTTGTTTATTGGCCTCGGGGGTATTCTAGCTTGCCTCCTTATACGTGAATCAGAAAATCTTGTCAAACCCTTTTTGTGAGGGGAAAATCAATTTTTTTGGGAACAATTCTGATATCGGGAAGAACTCCCCCGATGCCTTCTCTATGATTCATTTACACTCCCAATTTTGAATGTAAATTTACACCATAAGTCATGAATTTTCAATAGATTTTGCCATTATTCCCAAAAACTTTCAGTTTTTATGTAAAATATTTTGCGGATAGTGTTCATATCCACCCAAAAATCAATAAACCCTTATAAATAAAGGACTTGATATTTTGATAGCGGGGCCTCGCGAGGCTGGAAAGGGCAATTTCTGCAGGTTCGGGGACCGAGAGTGGGTCACAAATGATTAAAATAATCGCAAAAACACCCTAAAAGTGGTGATTTTAAAGTGGAGTGGGTGTGCGATAGGGCCCTTATTCTCCAAATTCACCCCTCCATCCGGAAGTTTACCTACCCCATTCCCTACTCTAATTAAGGGGATATTTTTAAAACCCGCCCCAAAATCAGCAAAATTTGTGCTTTGGGCCTTTTCCGTCTCTCCATTTGCAGTTATAATCCCCCTTCTTAAATTGCTTCAAAACTATGAATACGACTATAAGAACAGCCATTTATCCGGGAACCTTTGATCCCGTCACGTTCGGTCACCTGGACATCATGCACCGGGCCCTGGGCCTGTGCGACCGGCTGATCGTGGCGGTCGCTCTGAACCCCGAAAAGCACCCGGTTTTTACCAGTGAGGACCGAGTGCGGTTCATTGTGGAATCCATCCAGGAGGATCTGGAAAGGATCGAGGTGTTGCCGTTTGAAACCCTGCTGACCGAGTTTGCCGCCCGGCATCAAGCCAACATCATTATTAAAGGATTGCGGGCGGTGACCGACTTTGAATATGAATTGCAGATGGGACTGATGAACCGCAACCTGAACGACACGCTGGAAACGGTCTTTATGATTCCCAGCCAGGAGTATTTCTTTCTCAGCTCGAGCTTTGTCAAGGAAATCGCCAGGCACGGCGGTGACGTCAGCAAAATGGTCCCCCGGTGCGTCGAGAAAGGTATCTCAAAAATCACCTCATGAAGTTCGCGCAGAGAATCCAAAATATCCAGCCGTCGATGACGCTGGCCATTTCCGCCCAGGCTCAATCTTTAAAAGAGCAGGAGATAGATGTCATCGGATTCGGCGCCGGTGAACCGGACTTTGCCACACCGGAGCATATCAAGCAGGCGGCGATCCGTGCCATTCAAGCGAACGACACGCATTACACACTTGTCGGGGGCACCCTCGCCTTAAAAGACGCCATCATTGAAAAATTTGAAGGCGATAATGGTTTGTTCTATGAGCGCAATCAAATTGTCGTGTCCTGCGGCGCGAAGCATTCCTTTTATAACCTGGCCCAAGTGTTGTGGGATGCCGGCGACGAAATCATCATCCCCGCGCCTTACTGGGTGTCCTATCCGGATATGGTGGTCTTGGCCAGCGCCACACCCGTGATTCTGAACACTGACCAATCGTCGCAATTTAAAATCACCGCGGAGCAACTGCAAAACGCCATCACTTCCAAAACCCGCGCCCTGGTGCTGAACAGCCCTTCCAATCCCAGCGGATCGGCTTACACCCGGGCAGAACTGGAAGCGCTGGCGGAAGTGGTGTTAAAGCACCAGCTGTTGGTGATCTCCGATGAAATTTACGAAAAGATCGTGTTCGACGGTTTCGAACACGTCAGCATCGCTTATTTAAGCGATGCCATGAAACGCAGTACCGTCGTCATCAACGGCGCGTCCAAATGTTTCGCGATGACCGGCTGGCGCATCGGTTACCTGGCGGCGGCAGCGGAGATCGCCGCGGCGGTCACCAAACTACAGGGGCAATCCACCTCCAATCCCACGTCCATCGCGCAGGCCGCCTGCGTGGAAGCGTTAAAGAGCCATCAAACCAAAGTGGCAGTTCAAAAGATGGTGGAGGAATTCAAAATGCGCCGCGACTACCTGATGGACCGCTACGCAAAAATTGAAAGCGTCGCCTGCTATCAACCGGTGGGCACCTTTTATTCTTTCCCGGATTTTTCAGGAATTCTAGGCAGGGAGTGGAACGGTAAAACGTTGAAAGGATCGCTTGATGTCGCCGAGTTTCTGCTGGAAGAAGCCAAAGTCGCTCTGGTGCCCGGCATCGCCTTCGGCGCGGATAACAACCTGCGCCTGTCCTTCGCCACCTCCATGGAGAATTTAAAAGAAGGAATGGACCGGATTGAATCCGCGGTAAAATCGCTTCCCGCCTGATGCCATCAAACCGCAATCCGGAGGCGGTTGCTTCCATATATTATTTAAGGGATAATCCTAAGGACAGGGAGGGTGGAAACGGTATGGGTGTCAGGCGTTGATTTTGGCCGAGGCGGTTTTGGAGCCATGGTCCGCTTGTTCCAGGTCGGCCTTGTAGGCCTCGAGTTGAGCTTCAATTTTGGGCCGGCACCGCTTGGCTTTGCAATTGCCGGTGCCCACGCGGATGGCCCGGCGCAGGGCTTCAAACGACAGCTTGCCTTCCCGAATGGCCTTCATGATCGTGCCTCCGGTCACACTTCGGCAGATGCACACTTTCTTGAAGTTATTGATCATTTGTTGTTGAGTGCTCAACCCGCAATTCCTTCTAAAGGATAGGGAGATATTCGCCGCATTTTATACTATATCTGATCTAAGGAAAATTACCTAACACAATCCCCCTCCCCTATGAAGGATTACCTGAAAGCCATCCTAAGCGGTCTCCTGCTGGCGTTCGCCTTCCCCAAATTCAATCTGGAGTTTCTGGCCTGGTTCGCACTTGTGCCTTTATTATTCTCTATTTATAGTGGAAATGCGCGGCGGGCCCTGGCCCTCGGGTGGGTCACCGGATTGGTGTTTTATTTCATCTCCATGAGCTGGGTGGTCAACACTCTCATCAATTACGGAAACATCCCCCCGGTGCTGAGCTGGCTCATTCTCGGTCTGCTGGTGGCGTACCTGGGCCTGTACCTGGGCCTGTTCGCTTATCTGGTCAACCGGTTCAGCAAGCGCCACCCGGTGTACCTGTTTCTGCTGGCGCCGGTCACCTGGACGGCGCTGGAATACCTGCGCTCGGTGCATTCCGTCTACGGGTTTTCCTGGCAGGGCCTGGGCTATTCCCAATTTCAATCGCTGCCGGTGATTCAAATGGCCTCCATCACCGGAGTGTACGGCATCAGTGCGCTGATCGTTCTGGTGAATGCCGGGTTGTTCGTCCTGCTGCATCCCGGGTTCGAACCGTATCCCGTCTGGCAGAAATACCGGCGGCGCATCGGCGCAACCACGATAACGCTGCTATTGATGTGCGTGGGCTATGGCGGCTGGACCTTGAAACAGGAACCCGTCTACAGCAACCCGCCGGTCAGGGTGGGTCTCATTCAGGGCAACATTCCGCAACAGATGAAATGGGACCCGGCCTACCGCAATGAAGTGTTGCGCCGTTACCGGAACCTGACGCTGAAAGCCGCAGTCCTGCAACCGGACCTGATGGTGTGGCCGGAGGCGGTCACCCCGTTTTACTTCGGCAAGGACATCGCGGGAACGGAATATGTCCTCAAGGTAGTGCGCGATTCCAAAACACCGCTGCTGCTGGGCAGTCCGGCCATCGAGGCAACAATGGATTTGTCGGCGCCCGGCGACCCGGTGTCGACCCATCTGTATAACAGCGCTTATTTTGTTTCCGCCGAGGGCGAACCCCAGGGGCGATACGATAAAATCCATCTGGTACCGTTCGGCGAGTTCGTACCGTTTCGTTCCTTATTATTCTTTATCGACAAGCTGGTGGTGGGCATCGGGGATTTCGAGCGGGGCCGGGAAATCAAAGTGTTCAAGCAGGGGAATCATAAGTTTGCCGTGTCCATCTGTTTCGAAATCATATTTCCCGACCTGGTCCGGCAACCGGTGAAACAAGGAGCAAACTACCTGGTCAATATCACCAACGACGCCTGGTTCGGCAACAGCGCCGCCTCCTACCAGCACATGAGCATGGTCGCGATGCGGGCGGTCGAAAACCGTGTGCCGATTGTCCGGGCGGCCAATACCGGCATCACCGGCACCGTCGACGCCTACGGCCGCATCATTGATGCCACCGAAATCTTCGAGGCCGACTGGATTATCGCCCGCATCCAGCCGAGCCACTCAAGGCCTGGATTTTATTCCACCTACGGCGATATTTTCAGTCAGGTGTGCGTGCTGCTGGTACCCCTGTTCGCGTTTATGGGGAGCCGGGCCAAGCCGCCCAGCACCTTCGGCTGGGTGTGATTCCGCGGGCCGCCGGAAGGGAAGCGGCATGATTATTTTTGTTGCGATCCCTAGTCAATCCCGTCAGAATGGTTAAACCCGCGACTTAGGAGAAATGGCAATGAACGAACCGGAAACCCCGCCGCCGCACAAACGCCCGGTGGTTTTCAAAAGCAAAAAACAGATCAAGGAAGAATGGGCCAAGCTGAATTTGCCCGACCTGGAAGATAACGAAGAGCCCACCGAAGAACACTCCGCCCTCCACGAACTCTACCAGGACGATATCCAAGGCTTGGGGAACGAATAATAGTTTGTTTCACGTTTATTGATTCACCTCCTCCTCGGTTATCAGCGGCCTTGAAATATCTTCCTACTCTCCTTTTTATATGTATTCCATTGATGCTCTCACCCGGATTTTGGAATACGGCTTCCGCGATTGCGGTGTCCTCTCAGGAATCGGACATGGTGCGGATTCCCGCCGGAACCCTGGTTCATCCTAAAAATGACACCAAAATTTCGATCCACGCGTTTTTCATCGGCCGGCACGAAATCACTCAAGCTCAATATGAAAAGGTGACCGGAGAGAATTTCTCCTTCTTCAAAGGCGCCCGCCGGCCCGTGGAAAATGTGAACTGGCACGAAGCCGACGCCTACTGCCGCAAAGTCGGCAAACGCCTGCCCACGGAATGGGAATGGGAAATCGCCGCGCGCGCTGGAACCGCCACGCGTTTTTACTGGGGGAACTCCATGGACAACGCCTACGCCTGGCATAAAAACAATGCCGGAAAACAGACCCACCCGGTCGGTGAAAAAAAACCGAATGCCTACGGATTGTATGATATGGCGGGCAACGTCTGGGAATGGACGGCGAGCGATCACGAAAACGGCGGCAAAGTCCAGCGCGGCGGATCGTGGCGCAATTCCG
>SMUZ01077004.1_pt1 | contig 20263 bp, 21 predicted proteins | sample 2456421 | NCBI WGS metagenome assembly SMUZ01 (sample SAMN11095932, study PRJNA526329) | marine sediment metagenome | biome: Marine sediment; feature: Surficial sediment; material: Deep marine sediment; isolation source: Hadal surficial sediment | place: Pacific Ocean | collected 2014-11 | depth... | reverse complement strand
GCCGCTGCCTTCGCCGTCTGGGCTGGGGGCTGGGAAGCTAGCTACGGGATAGCCACCGTTGGACCCGTGCCCTCCGGTTTACCGCAACTCACATTGCCACCCTTCAACGTCGATTTGTGGATAGATCTCCTACCGTCCTCTGCAATGATCGCGCTGGTCGCCTACGTCGAGAGCTTTACGATCGGAACAACGATTGCGACAAAACAGCGCACGCGAATCAACAGCAACCAGGAACTCATTGCTCTCGGGGCCGCCAACATCGGTGCTGCTTTCACCGGTGCCTATCCCGTTGCAGGCAGCTTTTCCCGGTCCAGCGTCAATTACCAATCAGGTGGACGAACTCCCGTTAGCTCGCTGGTATGTGTGGTGATCATCATCCTCACGTTGCTCTTTTTTACCCCTTTGATCAGACATCTGCCCCACGCCGCTCTGGCCGCCATCATCATGGTTTCGGTCGTCGGGTTGATGGACGTCAAGAGTTTTCGCGACCATTGGAAAGTTTATCGACAAGACACCATCACCCAGATCGTTACGCTCGTCACCGTATTGCTATTCGGTGTGGAAACCGGTCTGCTTACCGGCGTTGGGCTCTCCATTGCCTTTTTTGTGCGCCGCTCCAGCAAGCCGAATATCGCTATCGTTGGGAGAATTTCCAACACGGAACACTTTCGTACGGCCAGACGCCACGACGTCGAAACGTTCTCTCATGTAGCAGCCATTAGGGTTGACGAGAACCTCTATTTCGCCAACTCGAATCAAGTCGAAAACAAGCTTCTGAAAATTGTTCAACGCCGCCCGAACACAAAACATCTGTTGCTGGTGTGTAGTTCCGTCAACATGATCGACGTTACTGGTCTGGAGATGCTCTCCCGTATCAATGCGAATTTCGAAAGCCTCGGTATCAAACTGCATCTGTCCGAGGTGAAGGGAGAAGTGATGGAGCAACTGCAAGCCACGGACTTCATCGTCAACCTTTCCGGGAGCATCTTTTTTACTACGGATCAGGCGATGAAAGCGCTCTCCGAACGGGTCTGACGTCCATCACGGTATAGACGACAAAACTCGCTGTAGTAAGCTTCCTGGTTCTTGTAGAGGGGAAGTTCATGAAACTCGGCCTATCGCTCGGCTATTCCGGTGCACATCTCAATATTCCTATCGAAAAGGTTCAGCTCGCCGAACGTTTGGGATACGACTCCGTATGGACGGCGGAAGCTTATGGGTCGGATGCGATCACTCCACTCGCCTTCATCGCGGCCCACACCGAGCGGATTCGCCTCGGCACGGGCATTATCCAGCTCGCCGGCCGCACCCCGGCCAACGCCGCCATGGCGATTGCGACTCTGGATGCGTTGGCCGGAGGAAATCGCGCGATATGTGGTATCGGCGTTTCCGGCCCCCAGATCGTCGAAGGCTGGTACGGACAACCCTGGGGGCGTCCCTATTACCGAATCAAAGACTACGTGAGCATCATGAAGAAAATCTGGGCTCGTGAGGAACCAGTGACCCACGAGGGCAAAGAATTCAATCTGCCATTCACTGGCGAGGGTGCGCTCGGCATCGGCAAGCCGCTCAAATCCATTCTGCATACCAACCCGGACATCCCGATCTGGCTGGGCACCGGCATGGAGTCGACGGTGCGGCTCACAGCCGAAATCGCCGACGGTTGGTTGCCGCTCGGTTTTGTACCGGAGACGGCCAGTTTGTATGACACCTGGATCACAGAAGGGCTCGAGAAAGGTGGCAAAACGCCCGACCAGTTCGAGCGCCAGGCCGGGACCCAGGTGCAGGTGACCAACGACGTAAAGAGCGCACTCGACCGTGCAAAACCCGGCATTGCACTTTATGTCGGCGGCATGGGGCACAAAACCAAAAATTTCCACAACGAGATGATGATCCGTCGCGGTTATCCCGAAGCAGCAGCTCGAATTCAGGAGCTGTATCTGGCGAAACGCAAGGATGAAGCCATCGCCGCCGTGCCGGACGAGTTCGTCGACGAGGGAGCGCTCATCGGCCCCAAAGAACGGATCAAGAAGCGCTTCCGCGACTGGGAGGATTCGGGTCTCACCGGCTTGACGATCTCCGGTAATGAGGATGCGCTTCGACTAATGGCGGAGTGCGCACGGCTGAACTTCTAGGCACCGTTGAAGCAAACGAGGAGACAGTCATGTATCCAGGTAAATGGGGCGTCGAATTTCCGAACAAGGCTGCAGCTATTCACGCAGTCTCCGGTGACATCGTTACGTACAAAAACCTGAACGATCGCTCCAACCAGCTCGCTCAACTGATGTGGGAGAAGGGTCTTCGTCCCGGAGATCATGTGGCCATTTTCATGGAGAACAACCTGCGCTTCTTCGAAGTGGTGTGGGCAGCATTTCGGTCCGGGCTCTATCTCACCACCATCAATCGTTACCTGACCACAGAGGAGGCGGGTTATATCCTGGACAACTGCGAAGCGAAAGCTCTCGTCGCTTCCAAATATCTTGGCGAAGTTGCCGAGGATCTGCCCAAGTTCGCATCAACCTGTCACACCTGGCTGATGACGGACGGCACCGTCGACGGCTATCAGGCTTACGAGGAAACAATTGCCAATTACCCAGCCGTGCCACTCCCCGAGGAACCAGCCGGTCAGTTCATGCTCTACAGCTCCGGCACCACGGGACGGCCAAAAGGCATCATGCGCCCGATGACGGGTGGGAAGATCGATGAGGAAGATAGTCTCGTTGGCGCGTTGCAGCGCACCTTGTGGGGGTTCGATGAAAATACCATCTACCTCTCTACCGCCCCCCTGTACCATGCCGCGCCCATCGGATTCTGCACAGGCGTACAGGCGCTGGGCGGCACTGTCGTTATGATGCCCCGCTTCGACGAAATCGGCGCGTTGCAGGCGATTCAGGATCACAAGGTGACACACAGCCAGTGGGTTCCCACGATGTTCACTCGCATGTTGAAGTTCGACGAAAAACAACGCTCCGGCTTCGACCTCTCCACTCACAAAGTGGCCATCCATGCGGCGGCGCCTTGCCCGATGGGAATCAAGCGACAGATGTTCGACTGGTGGGGTCCGATCATCTACGAATACTACGGCGGCACCGAGCTGAACGGTTTCACTCACTGCACGCCCGAAGAGTGGCTCGCGCGCCCCGGCACGGTTGGTAAATCGCTCATCGGTATCATTCACATCTGTGGTGATGACGGTAAAGATTTACCCAACGGGGATCCGGGAATCGTCTACTTTGAACTGCCCGAGATGCCGTTCAAATATCACAAGGACGAAGCGAAAACCAAGGAAGCCCAGCACCCGGATCACCCCAATTGGTCCGCGCTCGGGGACGTGGGACACGTTGACGATGAAGGTTTTCTTTTCCTGACCGACCGAGCGAGCTTTATGATCATCTCCGGTGGCGTGAACATTTACCCACAGGAAATCGAAGACGCGATGATCATGCATCCATTGGTTGCCGATATCGCCGTGGTGGGTGTGCCCAACGAAGAGATGGGAGAGGAGGTGAAGGCGGTAGTGCAGCCACCAGACGGCGTCGCAGGAACGCCTGAATTGGCAGAGGAGTTGTTAGCGTATGCTAAGGAGCATATCGCTCACTACAAGTGTCCGCGGAGCATCGACTTCATGGCCGCACTGCCGCGTCTGCCTACAGGCAAACTCTACAAGCGGCTGATCAAAGACCCTTATTGGGGGAAGAAAGACTCACGAATCGTCTGAGTTACGCAGCCTTAGCTGCGCGCGATATGATCCAGCAACAGGCGCGTTACTTCCACGGCCGCCTGGTCAGTCACAAAGTGACCCACGTTGGGTAACACTTCGAACGCATAGGGTCCACTGACGAATTCAGCTGTCGCTTCAGCCGCAACACGCCCAACGGTGGCATCGGCATCTCCCCATATATAGAGTGTTGGTACACTTACTTCTCCCACATCAGCCAATGACAGAGCCGATCCGCCTGAACCCCCTGCACGGTACCAGTTGACCGCACATTCCAGCGCTTCGGGCTCGCACAGAACTGCGAGGTAGGCGTCCACATCTGGACTTGGTACACCCTGATCGGCCAAAGACCGTCGCAGTCGGGCGGCGTTGTTTTCCAGGAGTAGTTGCACCGTTTTCGGATCCTGGAATGCTTTGTGGTGTCTGGACCGATGGGCTTGTGCGGCGTCTTTTTTCATGGCGGCCCTGAAAGCCGCCGGGTGAGGCCGGGACAATATTGCGAGCGACCGGATCCGTTCCGGAAAATTGGCAGCCAGGAGCCAACTCAGCTGCCCACCCCAATCGTGACCGACCACATGGAAACGCTCATGTCCGAGTGCGCTCGCCATATCGAGCGCATCAACCACCAGCAGATCCGTGCGGTAATATTCTTTGCCCGTTGGTCTGGCGCCTGGAGAATAACCACGCTGGTCTGGGGCTACCGCGTAATATCCCGCGTCGGCCAGCGGTTGCAGTTGCTCTCGCCAGGTGTGGCTGGTTTGTGGAAACCCGTGTAACAACAAGACCAGGGGGTTAGTCGCATCCCCTGCCACCTCGGCCGTAAAAACAAGGCTGCCAACACGAATTTCCATACTCATGGCACTTGCAGCTCCGCGCCAAGTTCGTCCACACGCAACTCGCCCTCCCGCGTTTGTCCGCCAATTTCGAGAAACTTACGCATATTGCGTTGCGCCCCGTCGGTACGTAACAGACGCTGAAACAGATAAGCTTCTTCAACAAGCCCTTCGTGCAACGGCTTGTCTGCCGCATTGACGGACTGTTTCGCCAAACGGACGGCCTCAACGGGAAACGAGGCGATACGCCGAGCGAGTCTGTCGACAAATGGTCCGATCTCATCGGCCTCGAAGATCCGATTCAGATATCCCCACTTTTCCGCCGTTTCCGCATCGAGATCGTCGCCAGCGAGCACGATCTCCATGGCCCGCCCCCTGCCGACCAGGCGCGGTAACCGTTGCGTACCGGTACCACCCGGCAGGATTCCCAACGGTACCTCCATCTGGTTGATCTTGGTTACACCGCGCACGCCGTAACGCATGTCGAAGCTCGACACGAGTTCACTACCTCCGCCCCCTACCCGCCCCTCGATCTGGGCAATGGTGACTTTGTCCATCGTACGAAAACGTTCACACATCACGTGATAATCGTTCAGTTGTGGATCCAACTCCGCTTCGGTGTCCGTGGGAAAGCTCAAGATTGCTGCAACGTCGAAATGCGCCAGGAAGAAATCCGGATCGGCGCTTTTCATCACGACAACCGTGAGATTCGGATCCCTCTTGAGTTCGGTAGACAATGCCGCGATCTCTCCGTACAGCTGTACGGTGATCAGATTTATGGGCGGGTTGTGAATCGTTACCGTCGCGTAACGCCCCTCGATGTCCACATTCAGCAACTCGTAGTCATAGGCCATTTATTCTCTCCTGATGTCGTGCATGTACTCACGGTTAAACTGTTATGGCTTGATCTGAATGGAGAGTTCCCAGAAATGTGATGCCTGGTAAAACTGCCACACGAGTGCGCCGTTTGTCGCCAGCAATGCGAACATCGCAAGCATCCCACTGCCACCGTTGATGAGAAGATAGAAACCGGTAATCGTAAGACCACACACAATGGCGATCCCAGGATAGAAGTCACGCAGTTGTGCGGGTTGCATGGTACTGAAGTAAGCGTCGTTATCACTGTCCTGCCGGGCTCGATGCATGGTTGCATGGGCGGCCCAGTTCATCAATCCAAATACCAGAGCCATGAACATGAGCCACAGTCCAAGCTTGTCTGGACCTAGTGTTTCGACGAGCATGAACTCGGTCAGGCCTATAACGAACGGAAACACAAAATCACCGGTTGAAGGCACCCATCGGAATCGAATCACATTGCCGGAGTAGATTACCCAAATCAAGACAATGCCTATCACGGTTGCGGCAATTTGAATCCAAGAAATAACCGCGATCCAGGTCAGCCGAAAGAGGTAATCAGCCTCATGCAGATGAGACCAGAGCAGTTCCAGAGCTAATGCCTGCACGATGCTGAGTAGAGTCAACAACACGGTGGGAAAATGTTCCTTTGCACGGACACGTATCGAGTTCACGGCGTTTCCTATATTGGTTACCCTGAACCAGTTTACCGGTCCGCCCGGTCTTGGCACAAACGGTGGGGCAAATTGGTATGATGTGACGCCAACCCTTTTCCACCATTGAAAATGCCTATCATCGAAGCCACCAACCTAGTCAAGAAGTATCCTAAACCGGACAATAACTCCGAGTTTTTCGCTGCGGTGGACGGCATTTCCCTTTCGATCGAAGCAGGTGAGATCTTCGGCATACTCGGGCCGAACGGCGCGGGGAAGACGACGACGCTCGAGATGCTCGAGGGTATGAATGACATCGATGAGGGGGAAGCCTACATCGACGGAATTGACGTGAGAAAATACCCTCACGAAGTAAAGAAGATCATCGGCGTGCAGCTGCAGGCTAACGAGTACTTCGACCACCTGTCTCTGATAGAGCTGCTGGATTTGTTTGGCGGACTCTACAGTTCTAGGAACCTTGATCCCGATGCGTTGCTCGGTCTCGTTGACCTGACGGACAAGGCTAAGGCCAAACCCGCGAACTTATCCGGCGGCCAGCGACAGCGATTTTCCATTGCCTGTGCGTTGGTCCACGAACCGAAAGTGCTGTTTCTGGATGAACCCACAACCGGCCTCGATCCACAGGCCAAACGTAACCTGTGGGATCTCGCCAAAAATCTCAATAACAAAGGCACGACCATCGTGTTGACAACACACAACATGGAGGAAGCTGAAGCCCTGTGCCAGCGGATCGCCATCCTGGACCATGGGAAAATTGTTGCGCAGGGCGAACCCCAGGAACTGATCCTGAGATATGCAAAAGAGCCACCCACTGCACCGCTTCACGGCAGCATCGAGGATGTTTTCCTGGCGCTGACCGGCCACGGTTTGAGGGACTGATCGTGACGTCACGCGCATTCCATCTCGCGAAAGTATTTCTGAGGATGTTCCTCCGAGATCGTCAAGCCATGTTCTTGAGTCTGCTTTTCCCCGTCATCTTCATGTCGGTACTGGTTTTCATGAATCGCGATGGTGATCCGATCGAAATTAACGTGGCCAACCAGTCCCGGAGCGAAATCGCCGCCGAGTTTGTTAAGGCGCTGGATGAAAATCCCCTCTTTGAGGTAATCAAAGGCGAAGAAGAGGCGCTGAAAAAGAAACTAACGGAAGGCGACGCCACGCTGGTACTGGTGATCCCGAAGCAGTTTGACGACGCTGCCAATGCGACTGAGCTGGGCGTATTTGTGGACGCCGCTGAGGTAAGACTGCTGGGTTTGATTATGCCAACCCTTGAGAAGGCACTTCTCGCAATAGAGCGAAAGCTGCGCCATACCGAGCCAATGTTTTCACTGCGAGTGGAAGACGTGCAGTCCAGATCACAAGGTCCTCTTGATTTTCTTTTACCGGGCATACTCGCATTTACCCTGATGCAGATCAGTATCGCCGGCAGCGGCTTCAATATCGTCGAGTACCGACGCAAGGGAATACTGAAACGACTATTCGTCACCCCTATCAAACCCAGCGAATTTATTGCCGCGATCTGCATGGCACGGCTTGTCTGGTGCCTGCTGCAACTCACCGCTTTACTGGGTTTCGCCGTGTTTCTGCTCGACGTAAATATACGAGGTAGTTTCGCTTCGCTTTACCTGCTCATCGTCCTGGGCACCATCATCTTCTTGTGCATCGGATTCGCCGTCGGCAGTTTGGCGAAAACACAACAGGCGGTGGGTGCCATTGGCTCTCTTGTTATCTTCCCGCAGGTTTTCCTTGCAGGTGTGTTCATTCCCATCGAACTGTTGCCCGAAATAATCCAACCCGTCTCGCAGTTGCTGCCTCTCACGCCCGTAGTGAACAGCATGCGGGAAATCACCAACAACGGCGCGTCACTCGTTGAGATCATGCCGACACTGTTTGGTGTTGGCGTATGGATCGTGATCAGTTTCGCCGTGGCAACACGACTATTTGTCTGGAAGGAAGTTGTAAATTAGGCATCGCCAGCAATAGTCAGCATCCGCCAGGTCAGGAACCCAGCAGTGTGCCAAGCCAGCGTTCGACGAAAGCAGCACCCAGCCAGGAACCGACGCCAAGGGATGCATACAAAGCGAAACGAACCACTGTCGGTGTGTTGAACGTCCAGGTGCTCACCTGCTCGATCTGCTGCTTGTAGATGATCAGGTCGGCGCGCGGTGCCCAGTCCTCATCACCCGCGATCCTTGCCTCGTTCTCGCGGCGGATGGCGGCGCGGATGCGTGCTAGTTCACTTAGTTTTTCGGCTCGGATCCGTCGCTGAAGGGGAATCAGGGGGATCAGGAATAGCGCAACCGCCGATGAGCCGCTAAGCATCACCCCTATCATGGAATTGGTAGGGTCGGCATCGAATATCAGCAACAGCGACAGGATCGCCATGAACAACATGATCACGAGAACTCCGCGCAACGCGCGCTGGGAAAATGGTGCGACGAGCTGGAGATCAAGAAGCTCAATCCGCGCGTAGCGTTTGGCGATTGAAGCAAAAAAGAAAGCCGAGGCGAATTCGACAGCTACCATACGGAAAATGAAGAAGGCGAACAGGGTCTCTTCGAACTGTCTCCAGCTCATCTGCGCGCTCCCGAGAGGTGCTGGTTCCCGTAGTAGTGGGGTGCTGAAGCCCCACACGAGAGCAATTGCGCTGAAAAAGTAGAGGGGTGATCGGGGTACGTGGCGTAAATATGCCAGCAAGTTGTTGAACTCAGTGTCGTCGCAGCTGAGAGATGGTCGCAGGCTAAGAAAGTCACGCACGGCTTCCCGGAGCCCGTAATAACCGGCAGCCATTAAATATCCGACCAGAATCGAGTGAACGATGTCACCAGCCAGAATTGAGTAGCCGTAGCCCCAATACAAGAACTCTCCTCCAAGTGTCCAGGACAGCAGTAGAGCGGTCACTGTAACGAAGAGAAAGTGCGCGAGAGCGATTAGCATCCCCATCACAGGCAGGGACACGGGAACCCGATCAAAGATCTGGATCAGCCAGGGTGAGGTGCTAAGGTCTACTGACGCCATAGACGTTCCTCATTTGCATCTGCATCATCCTCCAACACATCGTCGGAGACCGCAATGGGTCGCAGCCCTGGTTCCTGTAATGCTCTTGTGCAATCCAATTAAGGAAAGATTCCTGCTACGAAATTTTCTACCGCGCAGACTCCTAGTCCATTTGATCGCGTCGCGAGGTATGCCATCATCGTCGGAGCAAGGGGGCGACCATGGATGAGCTGAGAAAAACCGTAACCAACCGCATAGATGAGCTCAGCGAAGAGCTGCTTGCCGTTTCTCATTCCATCCACGCCAATCCGGAACTCGCCTTCGAGGAACACCACGCCTGTGACCTGTTGGCTGCGACCGTTAAAAAACACGATCTGGCCGTAACCACCGGTGTATACAAGCTCGAAACGGCCTTCGAAACCCAATTCTCGGGTTCCACTACCGGGCCGACCGTAGCGATCCTGGCCGAATACGACGCGTTACCCGGGATTGGACACAGCTGCGGTCATAATCTGATCGCCACCGCGGCACTTGGCGCAACCCTCGGGCTGAAGGCGGTGCAGGATCGACTTGCTGGTACCGTTCGATTGCTTGGCACCCCAGCCGAAGAGAAAGGCGGCGGCAAGGAACTCATGGCGCGGGCAGGGGCTTTCGATGGGGTAGACGCCGCGATGATGTTCCATCCGGCTGGCGTAAACATCGCAACCATGCCGTGCATCTGCGTGGCGGAGGTGGAGGTGATTTATCACGGCCGCTCGGCGCACGCGTCGGCAATGCCGCACCGTGGTGTAAATGCGCTGGACGGACTGTTACTGGCGTATCAAGCCATCTCCAACCTGCGTCAGCATATTCGCGATCATGAGCGGATTCACGGCATCGTCACCGAAGGCGGGTTGGCACCTAATATCGTACCGGATCGGGCCGCGGGCGATTTTTACGTTCGTGCGGCGGATGAGAAAGATCTGGCCAAGTTAAAGCCGCGTGTGCAAGCTTGTTTTGAGGCAGGCGCAAAAGGTAGCGGATGTGAAGTGGAAATCAACTGGGCCAACGTCGATTATCTGGATCTCAATACCAACTGGCCGTTGGCAGAACGTTTTCAAGTACACGCTGAATCGCTTGGACGAGAGTTTCGCGAGCTGGACAAGCTGGGGGGTGCCGGAAGTACCGACATGGGTAACGTGAGTCATCGTGTCCCTTCGATTCACCCGATGCTGGCAGCAGCACCGGCCAACGTCGTGATCCACAATCCGGAGTTTGCCAAGTGGGCCGGTTCCGAAACCGGCGACCAAGCTGCGCTCGATGGCGCAAAATCCCTCGCGTTGACGGCTCTCGACTACCTCCTTGATGAAGTGCTGCAAACGAGCGTGGCCAAGGCGTTCGAGGTCTCCAAGGGTCTGCACTGACCAATACGTTATGAATGTCTGGGTATTTGCCTACGGGTCGCTGATCTGGCGGCCCGACTTCAAATTTCTCGAGCGCCGCCAGGCTCGGGTGCGTGGCTGGCAGCGGCGTTTCTGGCAGGGCTCCCACGACCACCGCGGTGTGCCTAAGCAGCCGGGTCGCGTGGTCACCCTGGTGCCCGAAAGCTCCGCCCATTGTGACGGTATGGCTTATCTCCTCGAAAGTGAAGTGGCCCACCGGACGTTCGAAGTCCTGGATCATCGAGAGAAAAACGGCTACGAACGCGTTGCGGTGTGTGTCGAGTTCTCATCGACCGAGCAGGTCGACGGGATCATGTACATCGCGCCGACAGACAACCACGCCTTTCTCGGACCGGCACCCCTCGATGATATGGTCGCGCAGATCCGCACGTGCGAAGGTCCAAGCGGCAAAAATGTCGATTACCTCTTCGAACTTGCCGACGCACTGCGCGCTCTTGATGCGGACGATTCCCACGTGTTCGAGTTGGAAGCCGCTGTACGTACCGGGCTCGAGAAATAGCTACACGGACATTGGGACGCTGTTGCCGAGTCAGTCGACGTCACAAATGTAGCTTGCTCGATGTGGTTCGCCTGGCTACCGTACGCTCAACCCGTTTTAGAACCCGACGATTTCGCCTGTAACTAGAATTGCACGTGTCATAACTATGGATATCTCATTCAGTCACGAACACGAAACTTTCCGGGAAGAAGTACGGACGTTTCTCGACGAAGCGCTGACCGATGAGTTGCGCGAAGCGCAACGGTTCTGCCCCGGCATGTTCCTCGACTACGAGCACAACATCCGCTGGCACAAAATCCTGTATGCCAAAGGCTGGATCGCACCTTCCTGGCCAGAGGAATACGGCGGGACAGGATGGGACCTGACACGTCGATACATCTGGTCGACAGAAACGACCCTGGCTGGGGCACCCAGCCTTGCCCCGATGGGACTCGGCATGTGCGGTCCCATGTTGATCGGTCACGGAACCCAGCAGCAACAAGACTACTACCTGCCACGCATTCTCTCGGGCGAGGACTACTGGTGCCAGGGTTACTCCGAGCCCGGTTCGGGATCAGATCTCGCTTCGCTCAAACTCAGAGCCGAAAGCGACGGCGACTACTATCGCCTGAACGGCACCAAGATCTGGACCACCCATGCCCACTTCGCCAATCGCATGTTCTGCCTGGTGCGCACGAGCGACTCAGGCATTCCTCAAGCGGGTATCACGTTCCTGCTGCTCGATATGGACAGCGACGGGATTACCGTAGACCCCATCGTCTTCGCCTCGGGGACCCATGAGGTCAACCAGGTGTTCTTCGACGACGTGCGAGTCCCGAAAGCCAGCGTCGTTGGGGAGGAACATCAAGGTTGGACCGTTGCAAAATACCTCCTCGAATTTGAGCGCGGGGGTGCGAGCAGCGCCGGGCATCAAACGGCGCTCAGCCGACTACGGCAACTCGCTGGCATCATCGAAACCGACGAAGGCCTTCTCGCAGACGATCCAATATTCAAACGTAAACTCGATGAGGCCGAGATCAGCATCCTGGCACTTCAGTACACCGAGTTCCGCACGATGGCAGCGTTATCCCAGGGTCAGAATCCCGGGCCTGAGTCATCGATCATGAAAACCCTCGGTGCCGACATGGGTCAACGCCTGAGCGAACTCGCGGTAGAAGCGTTGGGCCTCTACGCCGCGCCATACCAACCCGAAGCACGCAGTGCCGGTCAGAACACGGCTCCCGTGGGTCCCGCCGAAGGGGTCGTCGCGTTTGCCCGCTATTTCAACCTGCGAGCGAGTTCCATCGCCGGTGGCACAAACGAAGTGCAGAAGAATATTCTCGCGAAACTGGTTCTGGGTTTGTAGTCGTCTGCTAAGTCCAGCTCAAAGGTTCCACCAAACGATCGTGGCATGATTTGATTCTCGTAAGTCCACAAACCAGTTGCGCTAGAGCATGAGCGTTGAGCTCTTGCCATCCGGACTGAACAGCAGAGCACCAACTCGCTCCAGTTCTTTGGTCTGTGCAGCCATATGCTGGCAGATCGTCAGGATATCTCTGTAGTGCCGGTCGAGGGGGCTCTCCCGAACGTATACCGAACTCGCACCAACGAGATCATAAAGCTTCGCTACGATTTCGCGACTTCTCTGAAAGGCATTGGTGCGCGACAGCCACACATGGGCACGCAACTCTTTTGATAGAGTGTCGCCGCGTTCGAGGCACGCCCATTGTTCGGTAAGCGTATTCAACACGTATGCTTCAGCACTGCCGTAAAGTCCTTCGACCTCGGCGATCGCAGCCTGTATTCGAGGATTTTCAGCGTAAGGTCGACGGGACGGTTTTTCGGTCTTTGTCTGCAGCACGGTGAACACCGAGTCGATGGCGTCGCGTGCGATACCGAGTGGGACTGCCGACATCTTGCGGAGAACGACATCGGGCGAACGCCACAACGTTTCCGTGCGTTTTGGTTCAGCGAAACTGAAGCTGTGCTCCTCCGGCACGAAGAGCTTGTCCACCCGGTAGTCGTTGCTGCCGCTGCCGCAGAGACCGGTCGCAAACCAGGTGTCTAAAATTTCGAAACGCTCCTTCGGAGCGAGCATGATCCGCCACTCGAACCCGCCATCGGGGGTTACGACCGGTTCACCGTTCTCGAAAACCGTGCATCCACCATCGAGCACATCACAGTGGGTGCAGCCGCTACCGAAGCGCCAGTGTCCGGTAACCTCGTAGCCGCCGGTTACCCGATGTGCCTGGCCAATGGGATAAACCCAGCCCGCCTGGACCATATCAATATCCGGATATATCTCTTCGGCAACCGATGCCTCCAGGTAACCGTGGAAAATCCCGCTGTCCATGCCGATCATCACACACCATCCCACCGAGGCATTGGCTTTCGACAGCTCAAAGATAACCCGGTGCTGTTCGAGTGAATTCATTTCCGGACCATCGCGGGTGCGAGGGGCTGCCATCCGAAAACAGCCGGCTTCCCGGAGTTTTGCGACGATGTCCTCTGGCAGCTGGCGCGCAGCTTCAATGGCATCGCCGCGTTCGCGCAAGCTTGGTGCCAGCGCGCGCACATTGTGCAGGATGTCATTTGCGTCCAAAGTCTCTCACCCTTTTTTCACGTCGGGTTGCCCCATGTATGCAGCGCGGCTTTACATTATGATCAGAACGTCAACATTTGGGGAGTTATGCGGCATGGAATCTCTGGTACTGCGCGAAGACGACAACGGTCTGGTTACCCTGACCCTGAACCGACCCGAAGCCCTCAATGCTTTAAATCCAAGCCTGTTCGTCGAGTTACGTCATCACCTGGACGATATCTCAACCCGGATCGAGGAAGTGGGCTGCGTGATTCTATGTGGCAAGGGTCGCTCGTTTTCGGCAGGCAACGATCTGAAAGCCATCCAGGCGGGTGAAACGGCACCCAGCAGGCACTTTCAGGCAGAAACCCTGGAGGCGATCGAGCAACTTCCCCAGCCCGTGATCGCCGCGGTACAGGGACACTGTTACACAGGCTCTTTAGAACTTGCGCTGGCATGCGATCTGCTGATCGCGGCCGAAAACGCAAAGTTTGCGGACACCCATGGTAAGTGGGGAATGTCACCCACATGGGGCATGAGTCAGCGGCTGCCCCGCCGCGTGGGCATACTTACCGCCCGCGAGCTCATGTTCAGCGGACGTGTCGTGTCTGGCGAAGAAGCCGCCAGCATTGGGCTTGCCAACAAGTGTGTTCCCGATGACGAACTCATGGACGCGACCATCGCAATGGCGCGCACCTTCCTCGAAAACTCCTGGTTTACCCTGCGTGCAGACAAAATGCTCATCAACCGGGGTCTAAACTACACACTCGCCGAAGGCCTCGAGTTCGAAAGAACCGAGAGCCCCGGACGCGGACCCGATCTCGAAGAAAGGCTGAAACAGTTCGGGGGTGCCTGATGAAGCTTCTCCTGGCGCTGGCGATCACGTTTTTTTCCGTAACCAGCCATGCCAAACCAGCACCGGAAACCGAACACTTTGCGCCACTACTCGGCAGCTGGCTCGTCAGTGGCCGCCGACTCAGCCCGGACGGACAAAGCTGGAAAGAAAGTCCCCATCCATCGCTCTGGCGCTTCTATCGAATCCTCAATGGTCATGGAATCCAGGACGATTGGACTTCACCGGCGCCACATATCGCTGTCGCCGAATCGACTCGCACCTACGGCACGAACATCCGCATTTTCAATAACACCGAGGGGCAATGGGAGATGGCCTGGATCGACTCGACAAACCAGGTGGTCCGGTCGTTCACGGCAACTTCAACGGATGATCAGATCATCATGAAATCGGTGGGTATAGACCCGCCGCGTCGGAACATCTTTCACAACATGTCTTCCGAAGGGTTCAGCTGGCGCCAGGAGTGGACGTTCGACGACGGCAAAACCTGGACACCTGTGTCCTATCTTGAAGCGACACCCTGGAAAGAATAGGACATCACTGGATCAGTCGAGACACTGATCAACAAATCGCGCCGCCACTCCTGCCATCTCTGCAAAGACGTCTGGGGATTCGACGCGTTGGCGTTTCAATATCTTGTAAGAATGATCCGCCGTATCCAGCCAATGGAGTTCGGCCTTTCTTTGCGACGTTGCCAGCGATGCCACAACTTCTTCCAGCAACACCCGCTCGGCCAGAGCATCGCGTGTACCACTCAAAAATAACATCGGCAGCCGCACCGCCTCGAGATGTGTCGCACGATCCACGCCAGGTTTTTTCTGTGGGTGCAAGGGAAACGAACAGAAAATAAGGCCACACACATCGAGCCCGAGTTCAAACACCGCGTGGGATGCCATACGACCACCGAAACTGTGGCCGCCGAGAAATACCGGCAACTTCGTCACGGCGTGCGCGGTTTCCAGTGCAGCCGCAATAGCATTTATGGACACGGATCTCGAGTCAACGCGCCGTTTTCCCGCTTCCATGAAGGGAAAATTGAATCTCAGCGTGGCGAGATTTCTGGCCGCAAAGGCCAATGCGATGTTCTCCATGTTGGCGTGGCGGTAGCCAGCACCGGCGCCGTGGGCCAACACCACAAGTGCGCGTGCAGCAACCGGCAACTCAAGTCCCGCGCTCAATGGGCCATCCGGTCCCGGCACCATGAGCGCGGATCGGCTCAAATCGGTGCTCTAGCTGAGGTCGCCAATCGAACCGATGATTTTGCCGACGATGCCATATTCCACCGACTCTTCGGCACTCATCCAGTAATCACGGTCGGTATCGGATTCCACCCGATCAAGAGGTTGTCCGGTCTGGGTTGCGATGATGCCGTTGATACGCTCTCGGGTTTTCAGGATTTCCCTGGCGTGGATCTCAATATCTGACGCATCTCCTCCGATGCCACCTGCCGGTTGATGGATTAGAAACCGGGTATTGGGTAGACAGAACCGATGTTCCCGATCCGGGGCCAGATAGATGTGCGTGGCGATACTGCCCACCCAGCCGGTGCCGACGGTGCGAACGACCGGCTTGATGTAACGAACCATATCGAAAATCGTATCCCCGGATTCCACGTGCCCACCCGGCGAGCTGATGTACAGCGTGATCGGATCATCCGATTCGTAGGCAAGTGTGAGGAGCTTCTCCGCCGTACGCTTAGCAACATTCTGGGTTACTTCACCGAACAGTGTGAGCGTTCGATTCTTCAACAGCGTGTTTTCGAGGAAGTTAAATTGTTTGACCGCCTCCGCGGCTTCTTCCACGCCATCCAACTTGATCATCTCATTGCTCCAGGTATTCACTTTCATTAATCTTAGAACCGCAATTCTACACGGGGGAAGAAAATGCCGTTAGCGCCAGAATACCAGGCCATGCTCGAGCAACTCGCAGACGCGCCGGGACCGGCGATTACCGAGATGAGTCCAACCGAAGCCCGGGAGCTGTATCGCACGATGCGTCCAGCAAACCCAGAGCTTGCTGTAGGTGGCGTTACCGACCGCTCGATATCAGGTGCCGATGGCGACTTAACATTACGTATCTATACCCCCACCGGTGCAGGCCCGCATCCCGTACTGGTTAACTTTCATGGTGGAGGCTGGGTGATCGGCGATCTGGATACCGCTGATGGGGTGTGTCGCGACTTGTGCAATACCGCACAATGTGTGGTGGTTTCGGTGGACTACCGCCTCGCACCCGAACACGTTTTTCCAGCAGCAGTAGACGATGCCTACGCCGCCACCTGCTGGGTAGCTGACAACCAGGCTGCACTCAACGGCAACGGCAAAATCGCCGTATGTGGAGAAAGCTCCGGTGGCACCCTGGCAGCGGTCGTTTGCCTCAAAGCTCGGGACGAAGCCGGACCTCAAATCGATTTCCAGTTGCTGCTTTATCCCGTTGTCGACTGTGACATGACCCGCCAATCTTATGTGGACAACGGCAGCGGCTACTTCCTCGAAACAGATACGATGGTCTGGTTCTGGAATCACTACTGCCCCGATCTCGAACTGCGGAAGGATCCGGCTGCCTCTCCGCTACTCGCCGAAAATCATGGCAATTTACCACCTGCCCTGGTCGTGACGGCGGAGTTCGACCCGTTGCGAGACGAAGGCGGTCTCTATGCCGAAACCCTGCAAGCTGCTGGTGGCGACGCGCAAGTCGTTTGTTATGACGGTCTCGTGCACGACTTTTTTGCCACGGCGACAATATTCCAGGCAAGTCGGCCGGGGTTCGAGCATGCCTGCGCTGTTCTGCGCGATGCGCTAGCTTGAATCTGTTACGAAATAAGCCATTGTAATCGGCGTCGGTCTGGATCGGGATCGACTAGCTACGCGTCCACTCTCGCACAGGCGTAACCGGATATAACCGTGGCTCCATCCTGGTTGGTGGTTTCCACTTTGAGGTTAACGACAGTTTCTCCGTCTTCCTCCGTTATTTCCTCGACTGTGGCGGTGGCGTTCAACGTATCGCCAGGCCATACCTGGTTGGTGAACCGGACACCAAACTTCTTCAACCGGCCATCTCCCACGTAGTTCGTCACCATGCGGCCGGTCATACCCATCGAGAGCATGCCGTGGGCAAACACCGAAGGGTACTTGGCCACTTGGGTGGTAAAAACCTCATCGGTATGAAGCGGGTTGTAGTCACCCGACGCACCCGCATACTGGACGATCTGCGTGCGCTTGAGATCTTCGACCAGACACTCGCTGTAGGTGTCGCCAACCTTGAGCTCGCTTGCTTTTAAAGCCATATGTTGCCTCCGCCTATTGATCTACGGGTCGTTCGGTTCTAACCCCGACGCCGCGCGCAGTTACCACAAGTTCACCATTTTGATCTCGATACTCGGTGATCGACTCCGAGAAAACCAACTTACCCGATCGCCTGCCTTCCTTCTCCCAGGTTTTCCCGGGTTTCGTCTCGCCGGTAAGTATGTCGCCTGGCTTTGGATGGCGGTGATACTCGTAGTGCTGTTCGGCATGCAGCCCGCCACCGCCGCCACCACCACCGGAGCTTTCGCGCTTGATGCCGGACGGTTCCTTACCAGAACCAAACCACGGAGCGCCAACTTTGGGTCGCAGGGAATAATCCGGATCGAATTGAGCACTTGCCTGGACAAACGTCGGGGGCGCAATAATTGTCCCCGGCTCCGTTGTTTTAGCGTACTCATCGTCGTAGTAGATCTGATTGTCGTCCGCCACGGAGCGGGCAAACATCATGATGTGACTCGCCTCCACGGGAAACTTGTTCACAGCCATTCAGTCTCTCCCTAATCGAAAATGCAAAACAAAAGGAGGAGCAGTATCCCTTATGGTCTGGGGAGGATCAACCAAACGGTCGGGTGCCTAACGTCCTTTGAATTGGGGATCCCGCTTGTCGAGAAAGGCCGTTATACCTTCAACCTTGTCTTCGGTCTGCACCAGCGCACCTTGAGCGTACTTCTCGAGCATCAGAGCCCCTGCCAGGCTCGCCTCCATACCAAAGTGCACCATGGCTTTCATAGTCCTCGGCACAAACGGGGCAAAACCTGCCAGATGGTCCGCCATACGACGCGCCTCAGCCAGCAGTTCGTCCGACTCTACAATTCGGGTGATCAGACCAATCTGCAAAGCCCGCTCGGCGTCGATTGGGTCACCCATGAGAAGCATCTCCATGCCCCACCCACGACCGACGATGCGCGGCAGACGTGCGGTTGCGCCACCACCAGGGATGATCCCGAGCTTGCCCTCGGGTGTCGCAAATCTTGAATCCGGGGTGGCAATGCGCAGGTCGCAACCAAGCGCTATCTCCAGCCCACCACCCATGCAGATTCCGTCAATGGCGGCAATCGTCGGCTTGGGCGTGCGTTCGAGTTGCTCAGCGAGTCCCTGCACTAAGGGTTCGAGTGCTTGTCTGAAATCCCGGTGCAGAACCTCGGTCAGATCGGATCCAGAGGCAAAAGCTTTCCCACCGGCTCCCGTGATGGTGATGACCCGCACCACATCATCCGCGGCCGCCATGCCAACCGCCGTCTGCAGTTCGCTGAGCGTATCAAGGGATATGGCGTTGTGCTTGTCAGCCCGATTGATCGTGATCAGCGCCATCGGTCCTTGAACTTCGTAGAGGATGTTCACGAAATCTTTCATTGTTGTTGCCCCCGCGGGTCTTGCTCGGCCAGACACTAGTGCTCCAACAACCTATTATTGACGGGTTCAATCGTCTTGTCAGCGCCTCTTCCGACATGGAGGCAAGGCCTGCGAAATCGGAGAGACATTATGGAAGAATTATCAGCCCAGCAAATGCAGGTATACATGAACACGGCCATCGAGCTGATCATGGCCTACGCGCCGAAACTGATTCTGGCATTCGTCGTTCTATTTGTCGGCCTGTGGCTGATCAAACGAATTGTAACGTTGATGAACGGCGGCATGCAGCGAAGCGATACCGAACCAACGCTGGCTAAGTTCCTCACGAGCCTCGTCTCGCTGCCCTGTAGCGCCAAGCCGATGGCGAGACCGGCAGCACCCAGTATCGCGTGAGTCGCTCTCCAACGGCATCATCACCAACTACTCGAGGGAAAACGCGCGTCGAGTGGATATGGTTTTTGGCATCGGCTATGACGATGATATCGGCCGGGCTAAGGACATTCTGAATCGACTGATCGACCACGATTCCCTACCCCCAGAGCGACGTGCACGTTCATCAACAAAACGCATAAAAGATACTGTTTTTAGACACCGCGAGGTGAGGGCGACGCGCCAGGGATGGCGCGGCTGGGGCTGAACCAAAGGATCCACGTCGCGCCAGGGATGGCAGCGGAAATTTCTATCACATAAAAGAAAACCGCCGGCCTGGGCCCGAACCGGTCACGGCACAGCCGTGACGCGGAGCACTGCTCCGCGAGGTGAGGGCGACGCGCCAGGGATGGCGCGGCTGGGGCTAAACCAAAGGATCCACGTCGCGCCAGGGATGGCTGGAAAATACCACATAAAAGAAAACCGCCGGCCTGGAGAGGAAGCCGGCGGTTGGAGCAGACCTTATTAGCTAGGTCTTGGGGATAGAGATTGCCTTTTGGGGAAACAACTTTTGCTGCTGTTTCGGAGCCTAATATGCTGGAAAGCTGTTTCTGGGGGATTTCTGGGGCAATCCAATTTGTGTCATTTTGTTACAAATCTGCAAGCCCAGATTAGACGACAACCCGTACATCGGTCCCGCCAGAAGGCCCTTCCAGGATGTTTACCCGCCAGCCATGCACCTGGCAAAGTTGTTGGACGATCGCCAATCCAAGCCCGCTCCCTCCGGTGGCGGTGCTTCTCGATC
>SMUZ01017729.1_pt1 | contig 20285 bp, 18 predicted proteins | sample 2456421 | NCBI WGS metagenome assembly SMUZ01 (sample SAMN11095932, study PRJNA526329) | marine sediment metagenome | biome: Marine sediment; feature: Surficial sediment; material: Deep marine sediment; isolation source: Hadal surficial sediment | place: Pacific Ocean | collected 2014-11 | depth... | reverse complement strand
TGTAGAAATAATTTGCTTTTTTTATGGAATTTTCTTAAATCAAATTTGGTAAAACTTTAACTCGTATACGGAAAATCCTCAGGAAAAGAAAATAATGGCAAAAAAAGATAAACCAAACTTCGTAACAAGTAACGGCAGGTTGCTGCACCTTATCGATACCCAGCAATTCACCCATGAACTACTCCACTCTTTTTTTAAGATTGCTGATAAGGCCCGACAACTCTACACCAGCGGCATAGGGGCCTCTTTCCTAAAGCATTGTTTGCCGCATAAGCGTGCGCTTCTCTATTTTGTGCAGCCTTCAACTCGGACTTTCCTTTCGTTCGAAGCAGCGGCATCTATTCTGGGAATTTCAACCGCGCAAGTGACCTCCACCCGGACTTCTTCGGAATTGAAAGGGGAAACGCCGTTTGACAGCGTCCACACATTTGCCATGTACCATGATTTGATTATCATTCGCTATCCGGAACCTGGATTTGCCGAAAAGTGTGCCCTGCAATTTCTCGAATCCGACGTCTCAAAACATATCATCAATGGCGGCTCGGGAATGGATCAACATCCAACCCAGGCTCTCCTCGATGTCTACACTCTGCATCGTGAGTTTCTCAGAAGAGGAGGGTTAGATGGAAAGCGCATTATGTTCGTCGGTGACCTCGCCCGAGGCCGGGCTGCGAGATCACTGATTTATCTTCTCTGTAAATACCAGGATGTTAAAGTTGATTTGGTCTCTCCGGATTCCCTCAAGTTAAAAGGCGATATGAAAAAATATATGACTAAACACGGCATTAATTTTAGGGAAAGCGATTCGATGCTCGCTTTTTCGAAAGAAGCGGACGCGGTTTATATGACCAGAATTCAGGATGAATATGACAAAGAATTCTCGGCAGGTAAGATCGATTACAGCGCGTACAAATTAACTGATGCCGTCATCACTTCCTTAAAACCAAATTGTATCGTTATGCATCCTTTACCAAGAAGGGAAGAAATCCCGGTGAGTTTTGACGCCGACCCCCGTAGTCGTTATTGGGAACAAGTCGAAAATGGCATGTGGGCCCGGGTTGCTTTGATCGCCCATATTTTAGAATGCGATCTGAAAATAAAATCAGCGTAAAACAAAGCCTGCCTTCGCTAATTTTAAATCCCGCAAATGATAATTTACAGGAGTTATGTTCGCTTAGCATTTGGCTTGAAGTCTCATCCACGGCTTTCTGAGCGCGAAGTCACGGATGCCGCCTTGAATACCTAAGCATGTGGCGCGAAGAATCTGACAATACCGGATAACCAATATGGGCCTAACCGATTCTATAAAACGCATCGATGAAATATTGTTTACCAATGCCCTCGTTGTCGATCCTGAAAAGTTGAGCGAGCAAAGGCAGGATGTTTTGATTGAGGATAGTAAACTTAAAGAAATCGGCAAAATAGTAAGCTCGGGTTTTAGCGGTAAAGTGGTTAATTTGCATGGATTGGCGCTATGTCCGGGTCTGATTGACATGCACGTGCACTTGCGCGAACCCGGAGGTGAGCATAAGGAAACGATTGAAACGGGATGCGACTCGGCCATGGCCGGTGGATTTACCGGTGTTTGCCCAATGCCGAACACAACTCCTGTCACTGATAATCCGAAAGTCGTCGAGTTCATAAAAAAACAATCTCAAGATTTATTGGTGGATGTGTTTCCAATTGCTGCGGTAACAAGAAATAGAGCCGGCGCCGAGCTGACGGGAATGGAAGCTTTGGTAAAGGCCGGCGCTGTGGCATTTTCAGATGACGGTGATCCGGTGTCAGCAGCCGGAATTTTACGAAGCGCTATGGAAAATGCAAAAAAACTCGATGTGCCGATTATTGAGCATTGTGAAGATAAAAGTTTGTCCGGTGACTGGGCCATGAACGAGGGGGTTGTGTCGAAGCGTTTAGGATTACCGGGGATTCCGGGGATTGCAGAAGAAGTTATGGTTGCCAGAGATATTCAAGTAGCCCAATTTACCGGCGCAAAAATTCACATTGCACATATTTCGACCGCCAAAGCAGTTGATCTGGTCAGACAGGCAAAAAAACAGGGCGTGCGGGTGACCTGTGAAGTTATGCCGCACCATTTTCTTCTTACTGAAGAGGCTGTGATGAAACAGGACACAAACACAAAAATGAGCCCGCCATTGCGAACTCAACAAGATGTTGACGCGATGCTGGCAGGGTTGCAGGACGGCACTATCGATGTGATCGCGACCGACCACGCGCCGCATTCCCCAAAAGAGAAAGAAGTTGAATTTGTGAAAGCGCCCATGGGAATTGTCGGTTTGGAAACGGCTTTGGGATTGGTTTTAACAAGTTTGGTGGGACCCGGTCTGCTGACCCTGCCGCAGGCTATTTGCAAAATGACAAAAAAACCGGCCAAGATTCTCAACCTTGAACGGGGAGAGCTAAAAATCGGCGCCCCGGCCTCCTTGACCATCTTTGCCCCTGAGCACGAGTGGACCGTTGATAAAACCCAATTCAAATCAAAATCTCAAAATACGCCATTTTCGGGTTGGAAGTTAAAAGGAAAGGTTTTTGGCCTCTACAACAAGAATATGTGGTGGCAAGCCTAAGGATAGCAGGATTTGTTTTTCATAAGTGTCCCAAGTTATGTTTTTTGACGAAAAGTTCAAAAAACTCGACAAAGAAAAGTCTTGACTATTAAGGGTAATATTAGTATTTTTATCGACTTTTGTGAAAATTTAATCGGGAGAAAGAACTTTGCAAACATACATTCCTAAACTGAATGAAATTAATCAGAAATGGCTCGTAGTCGATGCGGATGGACAGATTCTTGGCAGGTTAGCCAGCGAAGTGGCTTCGATCTTAAGAGGTAAAAACAAACCCATTTTTACGCCACATATGGATGTTGGAGACCACGTTATCATCATCAACGCCGGCAAAATTCGCGTTACAGGCAAGAAAGCGAAGACTAAGAAATATTACCGCCATACCGGTTATCCCGGCGGCTTACGCTCGGATAGTTACTCAGACTTAATTAAAAGCAATCCCGCAAAAATTTTAGAAAAGGCTATCTGGGGAATGCTGCCTCATAACAAGTTGGGTAAGAAAATCTATAAGAAGTTAAAAATATACGCAGGAAATGAGCATCCTCATGAGGCTCAAAAACCTGAAAAAATAGAAATTGGTTAACAATAACTTACGAGGATTGAATGAAGACAGTATTTTTTGATGCGCTTGGAAGACGAAAAGAAGCGATTGCCCGCGTCCGTCTTGTACCCGGCGATGGTAAGGTGACTGTAAACAAAAAGCCGTTACTGGACTTTTTTAAACGCGAAACCTTAAAAATGATTATTGAACAACCGCTTGAACTAACCGGAACATTAGGCAAATATGATATAGTTGCCAACGTAAACGGCGGCGGTTTGAGTGGTCAGGCTGGTGCTGTGAGATTGGGTATTGCCAGAGCGCTGCTCAAGATCGACGAGGAGTATCGGCCTAAATTAAAGCACGCCGGATTCCTGACCCGTGACCCCAGAATGAAGGAGAGAAAGAAACCCGGTCAGCCGGGAGCACGTAAAAGATTTCAATTTTCTAAACGATAAAAACACCATAACGCACACCGGCTTAAATTATTGGGTGCCCGGAAATGGGTTAACAATCGGCCGGTGGAGGACCAACCCAAGAAGGAGTTAAGCATGAACGTTTCTTTACAGGACTTATTAATCGCAGGCTCACATTTCGGCCATCTCACCCGCAGATGGAATCCAAAAATGAAAAAGTACATTTTCATGGAGCGAAATGGGATTTATGTTATCGATCTAAAAAAGACTTTAGAATGTTTGAAAACAGCCAGTCAGGCAATCATTGACATTACTAAATCAGGGGAGAGAATTCTCTTTGTAGGCACCAAAAAACAGGCAAAAGACATTATTAAGAACGAAGCTGAAAGGTCTAGTTCATATTACATAAACGAACGATGGCTGGGTGGTACGCTTACTAATTATACTACCATTAAGAAAAGCGTCAGGCGGATGAAGCACATTGAGAAAATGGCCACTGATGGCACATATGACAAACTTCTAAAGAAGGAAATTCTTAAAATTGAACGAGAAAGAGAAAAGCTCGATTTGGTTTTAGGCGGTATTCGGGATATGAATAAATTGCCCGGAGCAATGTTTGTGGTAGATACGAAGAAGGAAACCATTGCCGTTGCAGAAGCTATCAAATTGAATATTCCCTTAATTGCAATCGTTGACACAAATTGCGACCCTGAGGTTGTGGACTATCCTATTCCGGCAAATGATGACGCCTTTAAATCGGTTAGCCTCATAACGCGTGCAATTGCGGACGCGGTTCTCGAAGGAATGAGCTCAAGAGCCGAACCAGAGTCTGAGGAAGGTACCGTAGAAGTCGTTCCCGAGAGTACTGAAGCACCAAAGGATGAAGTCATTGTCACCCAAGACGCTGGGGAGCTTGAAACGATTGCTGAAAAAATAAAAGAAGTGCAGGCAGCAGAAGAAATAGCTAAAGAAAAATCTGAAGAAAAAACATCGCAAGATTAGGTGGAGGCATTTAGACGTATGACAATTTCGGCTGATAAAGTAAAGGCACTAAGAGAACGTACCGGAGTCGGTATTATGGATTGCAAGAGCGCTCTTACTGAAACTGATGGTGATATCGATAAAGCAGTTGAGCTGCTGAGGAAAATGGGAATCGCTTCTGCAGAGAAAAGGGCTGGCCGTGAAACCGATGAAGGCCTTGTTGAAGCATATATTCACGCGGGAAGTCAGTTGGGAGTTTTGGTTGAAATAAACTGCGAAACCGATTTTGTTGCGAAGACCGATGATTTCAAAAATTTTGCACGCGATATAGCAATGCAAGTTGCGGCAACCGGTCCCCGGGTTGTGAGTCGTGAGGATTTCCCGCAGGGAGAAATTGACAAAGAACTTGAGATTTATAAAACTCAAGCAAATAATGAAGGCAAACCTGAGAACATAATCAAGCGTTTTGTTCAGGGTAAATTAGAAAAATTTTACCAGGAAAACGCCTTGATGGAACAAAGTTACATTAAAGACCCGAGTAAGAATATAAAAGAACTTTTGGCAGAAGTGATTACGAAGACCGGCGAGAATATCAACATCAGAAAATTCGTTCGCTATCAACTAGGATCTTAGTTTCCTTCAGATTAATCTACCTTTAAACTACATGCCGCCATCTCAGTATAAACGCGTTTTGCTCAAATTAAGCGGTGAAGCGCTAATGGGTGAGCAAGGACTTGGCATAGATCCCAAAATTGTTGAGAATATCGCGAGTGAAATAAAAGAAGTTAACGGGATGGGTGTTGAGATGGGAATTGTAATCGGCGGCGGAAATATTTTTCGCGGCCTTTCAGCGAGCGCGCGCGGGATGGATCGGGTCTCCGCTGATTATATGGGTATGCTGGCAACTGTGATCAACGCGATGGCTTTACAGGATTTTTTAGAGCGCACTGACGTTTTCACCCGCGTACTTACCGCAATCAACATGGAAGAAGTGGCCGAGCCTTTTATTCGCCGAAGAGCAATCCGCCATTTGGAGAAAGGCCGGGTCGTTATTTTTGCAGCCGGAACCGGTAATCCTTATTTTACTACCGATACCGCAGCCGCGCTTCGAGCAGTAGAAATTGAAGCAGATGTTATTTTAAAGGGGACAAAAGTTAACGGCGTTTATGACTCAGATCCCAACCTGAATGCAGATGCTAAGAGGTTTGATGAATTGAGTTATTTAGAAGTAGTCAAGCGTCGTTTGCAAGTGATGGACACGACAGCGGTGACTTTGTGCATGGATAATAAACTGCCAATCGTCGTTTTTAATATAACAAAACAGGGTTACTTAAAACGAGTTATTCAAGGTGAGAAATTAGGAACCAAAATTTTCGGGACTTAATTATGGATATTAAAGAAATTCAAAAGGGCGCGGAAACTCGTATGCAAAAGGGCGTGGAAAATACCCGCAGCGAACTTTCCAAAATCAGAACCGGCAAGGCCTCTCCAGCGATGCTCGATACGGTCAGGGTCGAATATTATGGGTCAATGGTTCCTCTTAAACAAGTTGCGAACGTAAATACTCCTGAGGCCCGGCTACTGACCATTCAGCCGTGGGAGAAAAACCTGATTGGTGAAATCGAGAAGGCTATTCAAAAAGCTGACCTGGGCTTAAATCCTGTCAACGACGGCATACTTATACGGCTTCCAATTCCTCAGCTCACGGAAGAGCGGCGCAAGGATTTAGTTCGGCTCTGTCACAAACTGGTTGAAGAAGGAAGAATCACAATTCGAAACGTGCGTAGAGACACCAATGATAAGTTGAAATCCATAGAAAGGGAACATGAAATCTCCGAAGATCAATACCACACCACAATGGATGACATTCAAAAACTCACGGATCAATATATTAAAGAGGTGGACGAAATCTTAGCCAAAAAAGAGGAAGAAGTCATGGAAGTTTAGTCAACTTTCCGAAAAATGTTGTTTTTATTTTAAATTGGCCGTTTCAAAGAAGTGTTTGGGAAACGGCTTTTTGCTTTTTTATGGAAACATCTTTGAGGGCAAATTGAAACTAAGTAAAAAAAGCAAAGTTGGTTAAAATATCTATGCTTACTCTCCTTATTAATTTTGTACTGTTCTTTAGCGCCCCTTTTGCGAGCGTAACAGAATATAACGTAAAGTTTCTATTTGCTTTTCCTGAAGCGCCCATATTAGGATTGTCTCTCTCGCAACCTCAGGCAATCGCCTTTGATCCGGAAGGTTCCGTTTACATTGTAGACACTGGAAACAATCGAATCGTGAAATTTAATAATAAAGGGGAGTATGTGTTCACGCTTGGCGGTTTCGGTTGGGAAACCGAACAATTCGATCGCCCACTGGATATTACGGCAAAGACCGGTTTGGAGGTTTTTGTGGCCGATTTCAATAATGAACGAATTCAACGCTATGATAAAACATTAAACTATATTTCCTCTTTCTATTCGGAAGAAACCTTTTCAACTAATTTGCAATTTGGATTTCCCAGTAGCGTCGATGTGTCTGCCCATGGAGAGCTTTTTATTTGCGATAACGAAAATAATAGGATATTAAAACTCAACACACTTGGTGAGCCAGTTGTCAGTTTTGGAGATTTTAATTGGGGGGATGGCCAGCTTGAGCATCCCGCCAAAGTTGAAGTCAGTCCGGGCAACTTAATTTATGTCTCGGATCAAAGTGCAAATCAGATCGTCGTATTTGATTACTTCGGGAATTTTGTTTCAAAATTTGGAAAGGGTGTGCTAAACAACCCCCAAGGCATGATCTGGTCTCAAAACAAGCTCTTCGTTGCGGATTCAGGGAATGACCGTTTGGTGGTGTTTGATCAAAATCACCGGCTCATTTATTCCTGGGGCGATGAAGGTTCAAAAATCGGTGCTTTCAAGAATCCGGTTGATGTTGCGGTATTCGATGGACGAATTTATGTTCTTGATTCGGGCAATAATCGTGTTCAGGTTTTTGAATTAATTGAGAATTAAATAAAATATGGAGGTTGCTCAGTCTTTTGTTACAATTGAAACATCTAATTTGAAAAGATCTAAACGGCTATCCAGTTAACCCAGCAAGTGACCCAAGGAATCATGCGAGCCCTTCGACAGGTTCTGGGCAAGCTTTGTCGAGACATCTTGTTAGTTATGCGTTCTTCGTAACAAGATTTCTCCCCCGAAGTGTCGGAGGCGGAATGACACCTTTTTTGAACTAACTGAATAGGGCGAAAGATCGAAGAAAATTATCATAACTTGTAAGTTTTAATTGTGACTGAGCGACCAGGTTTTTCAAAGTTTTTTAAGGCAAAGTATTTATCCGCAGTAAGCTTCGTTTTGTTTCCGGTTTTCCTGTTTCCCCAATCGAATGGCGATCTCCGGCAAGGCTTTTCTCTATTTGAAAAGGAAATTACTTTAATTGCCGATAGCTTAATACTTTCCTTCCCGCTTCACGACAGCCTTCTTATTCCTTATTCAGAAAAGGTTTGGATCGATTCGGTTCTGCTTAAGAATGAACACGACTACTCTTTGGACTACTTAACCGGGACGCTAAATTTTAAAAAGCCGCCGGCAGACAAAAGTCTGATTAAGATTCAATATAAAATATTCCCCTTCTCTCTAAAAACCGAATACTCCCATCGTGAAATCATTTTAGCAAAACCCGAGAATGAAAAATCCCATGATTCCGCCAATTCGACAGAAAATAGTCAACCGCAACCGAAGCAAGTTTCGCGCGACATTATAGGATCACAATTAAGAAAAAGCGGCAGCATCATCCGTGGGATTTCTGTCGGTTCCAATCAGAACCTGCAAGTTGATTCCGGACTACGAATGCAGATTTCGGGACAGTTGACTGATAATGTGGAGGTTGTTGCTTCGCTGACCGATCAAAACACACCGATTCAACCGGAAGGAAATACACAGACGCTTCAGGAAATCGATAAAGTATTTGTAAAAATCAAAGGACCCAACCTGCAGGCGACTCTCGGCGATTACAATCTGGACCTTCAAGGCAGCGAATTCACCAGATATAGCCGAAAGTTGGAAGGTATTATGGGCCAGGCCGATTTTCAAAACTATTCAGTGACTCTTTCAGCCGCGGTTTCAAGAGGACAATTTACGACCCATGAATTTTTAGGTCGGGAGGGCAACCAGGGGCCGTATCAGTTGCAGGGAACGGATGGTCAAATCAATATCATTGTTCTTGCCGGCACGGAAAGAGTTTGGGTTGATGGAGGACGGATGGCCCGCGGCGAAAACTATGATTATGTCATCGATTATGGAAATGGCCAGATCACGTTCACCCGACACCGCCTGATTACTTCTGACTCACGCATTACTGTCGATTTTCAGTTTTCGGCCGAGAATTTTCAACGGGACTTCTTTGCAGCGCGTGGGCAATATAAGCTATTCGGTGACAAAGTAAAATTCGGAGCAACATTTATTCGTGAAAGCGATGATAAAGACAGTCCACTGAATCTTGAATTGGACGAGGAAAGATTGGCCATTCTCGAAGCCGCCGGTGACAGCTTAGCGGTCGTTCCCGGTTGGAGGTCTGTTGGGCAAGACAGCGGGGCTTACATTATGGATTCGACCGGGATCTTTATTTATGTCGGACCTGGATTGGGCGATCATATTGTATCTTTTTCGTTTTTCGGAGAGAACCAGGGCGACTATCGAAATATTGGCCTGGGACGGTTCGAATTTGCAGGCGAAAGTAGAGGGAGCTATAAGCCATTTATTATTCTGCCAAAAGCGCAACGGCACGACATCGCGGGCTTGAATTTAGAACTTTCTCCAACACCTTTTTTTAATATTAAGAGTGAGCTGGCCGTGAGTGATTTTGATGGCAATATTTATTCCGCAAGAGATAACGCTACGAATCAAGGGTCAGCCTATTCTGTTAGTCTAAATTTTCAGCCGGAAAACATTATTTTAGGTGGAAAGAATTTAGGAAGATTGAGTTTTTCCGGGAAATTGCGAAAAAAAGCTGAGAATTTTCGAGATATTGACCGAACCACCATTGCAGAATTTAATCGCCGCTGGAATATTTCAAATTCCGTTTCAAGTGCGCAAGAAAACATCGCGGAGTTTCGCGGCAGTTACTTGCCTTTAACCGGGGTAACCTTTCAGGGCGGCGTCGGACGGTTGTCGAAATCTTCTTTTTTTAAGTCGAATCGCTGGGAATTTCAGACGATTCTGGATAAAAAGAACCTGCCCAAGGCAAATTACTTTATGGAATTTATTGATCGAAATGATCGAAATATCAAACAGGAAAGTACCTGGTTTAGACAGAGGGGACGCGCCGAATACGACTGGAAAAGGGTTAAACCGAGTTTTGAATATGAAGGTGAGATTAGAAAAGATTCGCAAACAGATTCGGTTGACTCGGGTTTTCGGTTTGATTCTTACACGGCTGGCCTGGTCTTTTCACCCTTCAAATCTTTAACCACGTCGGCAAAATATAATGTTCGCGATGACAAAGATCGGCTGGGTCAAACATTTTCACCAAAGTCGATCGCAAAAACGCAGACCTACGATCTCTCATTGAGGAACTGGCGTGCTTTCAATGTGACGGCTTCCTATACTCATCGTGAGCGGGAGTTTTCAGACGACAGCATTCAAGATACTCGCACTGATCTCGCTGATATTCGAGTCGGGTTTTCACCTCGTAATGGCGGCATCAGGAGCAATTTTTATTACCAGGCTTCAAACACACAAGTCGCACTGCAGGAGGAAGTCTTTTTAAGAGTCAAGGAGGGCGGCGGCAATTTCAGGTTTAATGAAGAATTGAATGAGTTTGAACCGGACCCGTTTGGCGACTTTGTTCGTCGGCTTTTTACAACCAAAAATTTTAGACCTGTGATTGGATTAAAAGTTAGAGCTGATTTACGATTTGCACCAAAGAGGTTTTTTAAGTCGCGAAACAAAGGATTTCTACAAAAAGCTTTGTCGCCGATTTCAAGCGAAACGTTTGTGAGAATTGATGAAAGAACCAAAGAAAAAGATGTTGCAAAAATCTATTTCCTACAACTAGATCATTTTCTACAGGACAGTACGATTTTTGGCAGTAGGGAGTTTCGGCAAGACGTCTTTCTTTGGGAAAAGAGCAGAAAGTTTTCAATTCGTTATCGTTACAGAAATCGCTTCGAATTAAACAACCAGTTTGTCGATGGCGGCCAGCAGCGGCAAGTGCTTGAAAGAAGATTTAGAGTACTCTACCGGTTCTCAAATCAAACAAGCGCGCAAGTCGAATTCATTAATGCACTTGAGGACCGAATTTTTCAGTCGATGTCCCGGCAGGACCGAAAAGTGCGTTCGGATAAATTGGAATTGAATTTCGTTTACCGTCCGCAAAGGCGTTTGGAGCTTGGATTGCGAAGTCAGGTCAGCCGGAACCGGGATATTATACTCAACCCGCAGACCAGGGCCAATTTGATTTCTTTTAAACCGAGATCCAATTACTCGCTCAGCAACAAAGGCCGACTCAGAGGAGAGATTGAATGGGTTAAAGTTGACGTTTCGCCAAACAATCGGCTCATCCCTTTTGAGCTTACCGGTGGCCGAAGAGCTGGAACGACTTTGAGATGGAATTTTAGTTTTGATTACCGCGTATCCCGTAATGTGCAGGCATCGATGAGCTATTTTGGCCGCAACGAGCCGGATCGACCGAAAACTCAGCATTTTGCCAGAGTGGAAATGCGGGCCTTTTTTTAGGAGTATTTTTAGTGGATAAATATAGTAGCAATGCCATCCCGAAGCTTCGGGATAGAATCGTTTATTACTCACGGCGTGCCCAAACTCAAGTTTGGGCACGCAATTGGATGCGAAGCTCTGCTTCGCTTCTCCGGGACACAAGCAATACGTTCCAAAGCAGGAGCGTTGGAACGAGGGTATCGGGGATGCATAGGTCAACACCGACAGATGGCCTAATTGACGTTTGGGATCGAAAAGTTCTGCGAACATTTTTGACCTGCACTTTCCTTTTGCTCTCGCTCCTGCTCAGCGTTAAGCCAGTTTTCTCATATGAAGATGACCACTCCCCAAACCCGAAACTCGATCAACTCCGGATAATTGGTAATATAAAAATCAGTAGCAGCAAAATCCTAAACTGGTTTAAACTCCGTAAAGGCGATTTCGTTTCTAAAGACATTTTAAAAACCCGCAGCCGGGAAGTTTTAGAAAAATTTACAGAAAATGGCTTCTACTTTGCCAAATTTGATTCTGTCGTGTTTCAGTTCAATCCGGACTCGACGCGGACGAATGTTTCGGTTTACGTAAATCAGGGGAAGAAGATCAAAATAGATCTAATTTCAATTGGCGGAATTGATGAAGGTCAGAAACTGGTAGAAGACTTAAGAACCCAGCCCGGAACAGAGTTAAATAAAAAAATCCTGCAAGAAGATATTGAATCTATTCTCAAATATTATGAAGAGAAAGGATATCCTTACTGTAAAGTAAATGTGGCGGATCTAAGGTTCAGTGGTTCGGGTGAAGCCAACGAGTCCCGAATTGATATAAAACTAATAGTGAAGCCAGGACCAGAAATAACCATCGCAGAGATCGAAATTGTCGGCAACGAACAGACCAATGAGTCCGTTATTCTTCGAGAGCTGCCTCTGGAAATTGGCGATATTTACAACCAGCGAAACGTTGACAGAATCCAGCCAAAGTTGCAAAAGCTGGGATATTTTAAATGGGTAAATCCGCCGCGGCTTGAATTACTTAAGAACAATTCCGGGAAACTAATAATTGAACTTGCTGAGGGGAGATATAACAGGTTTGACGGCGTTGTTGGATACAATCCCGGAACTCAAATGAACGATGGCTTTGTGACCGGGCTGCTAGATATTTCCTTTGGAAATCTTTTTGGCACCGGCAGGCAAATCGAAGCACATTGGCAGCGCAAGACAGAAAAAACTCAGGATCTGCGCTTTCGTTATTTAGAACCTTGGGTCGGTGGGTTTCCCCTGAATGCAGGATTTAGTTTTGAACAGCTCATTCAAGACACCAGCTACGTTCAGCGAAACCTCGGTCTCGATTTTCGTTTTCTATTCAGTGAAAACCTGTCGTTTTTCTCACAATTTTCAAAGCGGAATATTTCACCGGATTCGTTGGGAATTTTACGGTTTGGCATTCCCAAAAGTAGTTCATTAAATTTAGCTGTCGGCGTTTCTTATAACACTCTTGATAATTTGCTGAATCCAGGAAAAGGTTTGTACTATACATCTGCTTTTGAATGGGGAAGAAAAATCGTGGAAGAAAGCTCAAATCTTGATAACTCGTCACACCAAAAACGGCTATTGATTGACTTTGAGACTTATTTTTCTTTGTTTAGGTGGCAGGTGCTCGCGTTAGCAATTCATGGCCGCCAGGTAACCAGCGATGAACCGGTCATTCCGATAACAGAGCACTATCGGTTTGGCGGCACCCGGACTCTGCGCGGGTACCGCGAAGAACAATTCAGGGGCTCCCGCATCGCCTGGACAAACTTCGAATATCGCTATCTTTTGGGAAGACACTCACGTTTTTTTACTTTCGTTGATGTCGGTTATTTCTTCCGGGAGACCCTGGAAAATAATGAGGTGATCGCGATTCAGGATTGGAAAGTAGGCTACGGAATTGGCCTGAGACTGGAGACACGCCTCGGACTCTTCGGCATTGACTACGGCCTTGGGGAGGGTGACCGGCTCTCAAATGGAAAAGTTCACATACGTTTAATAAATGAATTTTAATCTAAAAAGCTACTTTCTCCTCATTAGACCCATTAATATTTTCATTGGCGCTTTGACTATTTGGGTCGGTGCTTCCTTGAGTGGGGCAATTTATCCTTTGGGGAAAGTCGTACTCGCCTGTGTTTCGGGGAGCCTGATTATGGCAGGCGGGAACGTAATCAATGATTATTTTGATGTGGAAATCGATCGTGTGAATAAGCCGCTTCGCCCGCTACCTTCCAACGCCGTAAGGCTGAGTAGCGTGTCAGGTTTCGCAATTATTTTGTTTGCTTTAGGTATTTTTCTTAGTATATTTATTTTTCCGAGTGCAGTTTTTGTGACGGTAATTACATCCATTGGGCTTTTTTTTTATAGTGCAAAATTAAAGCAAACCGTTTTTCTTGGAAATATTGCAGTAAGCCTGTTTTCAGCCTCAGCTTTTGTTTATGGAGCGATAGCGGCCGGCCGTTGGCACGGAGCGTTAGTTCCGGCCGGCTTTGCTTTTCTATTTCATTTGGGCCGGGAAATTATTAAAGATATAGAGGACCAAAGTGCTGATAAAACGGTCTCGGCACAGACGCTTCCACTTAGGTTTGGAACGAAAACCGCGTTAAAAGTTACGACCGCCGTTTTTCTTAGCTTAATCCTATTCACATTTTTTCCTTATATTTTTGGTATTTACGAAGAAATATATTTCTGGGTTGTACTGATTGGAGTCGATTTAGTGATTGTGGCCGCGCTGGGATTTATGTGGAAACACCCCTCCCCGGAATCTCTGAGACGAATTTCCGCAACATTGAAAGCAGATATGCCCATCGGTTTACTTGCAATTTATCTCGGCCTTCCAAATTAAACTTCATGATTTTAGGTTGAGTATGCTTTGAGAGCGTTAGTTCAGAGAGTAACAGAAGGTTCTGTAAGTATCGAAGGTAAGGTCAGGGGGCAGATTGAAAAAGGCTTAGTGATACTTCTTGGAATAGCAGATAATGACACGGAAGAAGACGCACTATTTTTGGCCGGGAAATGTGCGAATTTGCGAATTTTTTCAGATAGGGAAGGCAAGTTTAATCTGTCCTGTCTTGAGGAAAAAGGCGAGATACTGGTGATTTCACAATTTACGCTTTACGGCGATACCCGGAAAGGCAGAAGACCGAGCTTTATACACGCAGCACCTCCGGAAATCTCCGAGCCGTTATATCGAAAATTTATCGATAAATTAAAGAAGATGGATTTAAAAGTTGAGGAAGGCGTTTTTGGCGCAATGATGAAAGTTAAAATTTACAACGACGGACCGGTAACTTTAATGGTAGAAAGTAAGGGAATTTGAACAATAGTTCCTTTTTAAATTTGGATGGTAAGAAGTTGATTTTAGCTTCGGCCTCACCTCGACGCGAAAATTTACTCAAAATGATTGGCTTCGATTTCGAGGTGGTCGATAGTCAGGTAGACGAACAGAGCGAAGTTTATACAATTCCCGAAGTGCATGTTCTTGAGCTTGCACAAAAGAAAGCTTTAAAAGTTGCTGAAAAAATAAAAAGCGGTTTGATTATCGGGGCGGATACGATCGTTGTTCTGAACAATATAATATTGGGCAAACCCAAAGATGCCAAACAAGCCAAAGAAATCCTAAGCCAGTTAAGTGACAGAACTCACACGGTTTATACCGGCTTCACAATAGTTGAGAAACCTTCTGGGGAAATGGTGAGTGAATTTGAAAAAACCCTGGTTAGCTTTCGGAAGCTTGCAGATGAAGAAATTGTTCGATATATTCAATCCGGAAGCCCTCTTGACAAAGCCGGCGGCTATGGAATTCAGGATCAAGGGGCACTTTTTGTAGAGAAAATTGACGGGTGTTTTTACAACGTGATGGGTTTGCCGGTTACAAAGTTGTATCAGGCGCTCGGAAAGTTTATCAGAGACTAACAGTTTGATTAACTAAGTCAACGGCTGATTATCTAAGCAGCTCTTGACCAGATGATAGAAAAATCAGGATAACAAGATGGAAAATATTGGAGGGATACTTAAAAAGAACCGGAAAGATCAAGGCAAGACTTTAGATGAAGTAAATGAGAAAACTAAAATTAGTCTCGAGCATTTGAAATTACTTGAGAAAAATGATTACACATTTCTGCCTGAAACGTATGTAAAGTCTTTTATAAAAAATTATGCTTTGGCATTGGGGCTTGATGGCGACGACTTAGTAGATCGTTATGCGCAAAATCAAGAGGAAAAAAAGAAACACAAAGAAGAACATGAAAAAGAAGTCGAAATTGAAACCAGACCTTCCTCCTCTAAACAGAAAGCAATTGAATGGGCTTTGGGAGTCGGATCACTTGTTCTGCTTATAAGCCTGATTCTTGTTTATTTTCAATATAAATCTCAAATACATGCGCCGCCGGCCGAACCTTTGCAAAATTTTATAAAAAGAGAGAATGCGCTGGCGGAGATCGTTCTTCAAGAAGCGGGTTCAATGCAGAATGGTCATGCTGGCTCACCTCTTGAATTAGAAATAAGAGTAAAAGAAAAAGTCTGGCTTCGATTGACAATTGATAACCAGCCGCAATCTGAATACCAGCTTTCTCCGACACAGAACAAGAAATGGACAGCGGTAAATCGATTCGAGATTGTCATTGGCAAAATGACAACTGATTACCAGGCTTCTAGTTTTGATGAAAGTAATCGTGGTTCCAAAAATGAAAAAGTTTATTTGACTTTTACGAGAGCGGCGTTTACTAAACCCAATAAATGAATCTTAGTCCACAATCCATTAAATCTATTTACCTTGTAGCCATTTGCGGCACCGGGATGACTGCACTCGCCGGAATGCTAAAGGAACAGGGGTACGAAGTCAGGGGTTCGGATCAAAATGTTTACCCCCCGATGAGCACGTTCCTGGAAAAAATGGACATCCCTGTTTTCGACGGCTATGATGAAAGCCATTTAAGTCCTCCGCCCGATTTAGTGGTCATCGGAAATTCCATGTCGCGTGGCAACCCGGAAGTTGAAGCTGTTCTTGAAAATAAATTGCCTTATATTTCACTGCCAATGGCGCTTAGTGAATTCTTTATTTGCGGGCATTACTCCTGTGTTGTTTCCGGAACACACGGTAAAACCACGACAAGTTCTTTGTTGGCCTGGATGCTGGAAAGTGCCGGAAAAGATCCGAGCTTTTTTATCGGCGGCATTCCCGAAAACTTTGGCAAAGGTTCAAAGTTGGGCCAGGGTGAAGTATTTGTTTCGGAAGGAGACGAGTACGACTCGGCTTTTTTTGATAAAGGTTCTAAGTTTTTACACTATCGGCCTGACTTGGTGATCCTGAACAATGTTGAGTTCGATCATGCAGATATATTCAGGGATCTTGAAGACGTCGAAGTTGCATTCAGCAGATTGATAAATCTAATCCCCCGAAACGGCTATCTGCTTTCATGCTGGGATGACCCCGTTGTGAGGAAACTGAGTTCTAAAACATTTTCCAACTTGATCACTTTTGGACTCAGTGAAGATGCCGACTGGCGAGCTGTTAATATTTCGCCAGAGGAAAATGGTACGAGCTTTGATGTTCTTTTTAAAAAAGAAAAGTTTGGAAATTTTACAATGCCAGTGTTCGGTTTACATATGGTCAGAAACTGTCTGGGAGTAACTGCAGTATGTCATATTTTGGGCTTGCAAGCAGAAGAGATTCGAGACGGGCTCGCATCCTTTAAAAATGTGCGACGCAGGTTGCAATATCACGGTGAGGCAAGGGGGATCAAAGTTTTCGACGATTTTGCTCACCACCCGACGGAAATTAAGACAACCCTTGAAGCGCTGCGAAGCCGTTTCCCAAGCCAGAGATTGTGGGCTGTTTTCGAGCCGCGTACGGCTACGAGCAAACGTAATATTTTTCAAAGTAGATTTGTGGAGGCTTTAGCCGTTGCCGACAAGGTCATTCTAACTCCTTTGTATGTTCCGGAAAAAGTGCCGGAAGGAGAAAGGCTTTCTGTAGAAAAGATTTGTCAACTTCTCGAAAATCAAAATACTCCAAGCAGGGTTCTACCTGCTGATGAGGGCATGATGTCATTTTTAAAAGAAAACTTAAGAGCGAACGATGTCGTATTGTTTATGAGCAATGGAGATTTTAATCAAATTCCAGCTAATTTAATAAAACAAATATAATTTATCGGAAAGAGACATGAATGAAGAAAGAAGAAAACCACGATTTAGTGACCAGAGATACCCCGACCGAGGAGCTGATGATCAAAACATACGCAAATTGATCTCAGGGGTGGAAGAAAAGTTACAGGAGTCAATTAAGGCTGAGTCACTCGAAGGCTTAAATTCGTTTGAAAGAAAAATGGTTCATCGGCATTTTGATCACAATCCGGACTTTGAAACCAGAACCTATCGAAAGGAGGATAAGTTCACATTGACTATTTACCCGGTCGAAAACATCAAAAAATTTGCCAAAGATAAAGCTCAAGAGTTGTTTGATACCGGAACAGAAGTCAGCGATTTGCCTCCAATGGGCAGCTACGAACGTTACATTGTCCACGCAGCTTTGCAGGATATTGCAGGGGTCGAAACGACAAGTCATGGTGAAGGGTCTGAACGCCATGTACAGATTGTCTCCAAAAAATTTGGCCGCAGCTTAAAGAAAATAGTGAGGAAGATCAAGTTGTTTTAGATGTGGCAACCTCCCATTTGTAATCTTTTCATGCTCACGGGGATTTGCAATCCCTGTCGCAAAAGTCATTGAACGTATTCAGCCAAATTGGATTTGTAAAACATTTCAAAATTCCAACTTCATTTTTAGAATACAACTCTGCCCTTATATATGAAGGAGCCGTATTCCCTACTGGTTTTAATTCTTCATGATATTCAAATAATTCACTGAAATTTGTGACGCGTTTGAACAAGCTTTCTTTTCTGTTTATTAGATCACCTTTATAAATTCGTAACTCCGAGAGTTTTCCGAACTCGGGCGACGACAAACATCTCAAATCTATTTTGAAATTCTTTCCTGAGATACAATCTCCTGATCTCGCTGATTCACTGCGAGCATTCTTAACGAGCAACTCTACGAACGGCCCGTCAGTAACTAACATTCTGCCATTTTTAAAAGCCTTTAAAAGAGTCGGCAGCGAACATGTATCCTCTAAAAAAACTCCCGTCCGGACCTTTCCAAATAAATGTTCATGGTTTTCCCGCAGGGTAAGAAAGGGGAAACCGACTTGACGAAAGCGGTTGAAGTTGCCGTGGGCGTCGTTGCCGCCGGAAATGAAGACTCGCTTGCCTTTCAGGAGCAATTCAATCCATAGGGATTTGCCCTCGGCTAAGCCGTCGTCTGAGCCATTCCAGATTTGCAAACCGTGCAAACCGGAATAACTGCAATCTTGCAGACTCCATTTCCCCCGCCGTACCAAAAGCCATTCCAGGAATGGTGGCTTAACTCCGGGGTGAGCGGCAAATGCTACAGAATCAGAATTGATTTTTTGCAGGATTTCTTTTATAAAGAGGTTTGGTTTGGTTCTAAACCACTTTTCGGCACTGTCGCCATCTCCCGGTAAAAGCTCTGGGTGATTCAAAATGAGAAAATGAACATTACGATTTTTGCTATTGCCGGCTGAAACCTCTTCTCCGGGAATAATAATGAAAGAGGGATTGGACAGATTTAGCCTTCGAGCTTCTTCCTGAAAACTGTGCCATTTTTTGTGAGAGGGGTCGTTTTTAAGATAATTGTCCGGATCGTCATCCAGGTCATAAGAGTGGTCTGTGGCGCAGAAAAAGGTTAATCCCATCGCCTGGGCTAACTGCAGTGAGGCATTTAAAGGTGCGCCAAATTCAACTTGATCACTGGTGTAATTCGTGTGACAGTGAAATTCTCCAAAGTGCCAGCCTTTGGTTTTTGGCAGGTCTGATTCGGAGATATAAATCCCAAACGGATCGTGGCTTGAACAAGTATAATTGTCGTTTTTTACTTCGCGTGTTTTCCCGTTTATTGAGAACTTGATCGTTACGTCGACCCGGCAGTGGTCGGTGAGATTTTCGTTTGGTTGAATTTCTACTATTTCATGCCAGAACTTCTCATTTATTTTTAAAGCGTTGAATTCAAATGGGAAGAATTCTTTTTTCTCTTTTGAAAATAAATTAATGTGAACACTATTCAGTTCAATCGGGTATTGGTGAGCGTCTTTAATCAGCAATAAGACTGGAATTGGGTGTCCCCGTTTAATTCGATGTGGTACGTCGGCAATAATTTCCGGCTCCATCTTTTTCAGGCGGCTGTAAATGCCTTTGAAGGAGTAGTGAGTTTCGGCGTAAAGCAGAAATAAAACAGTAAACTCAAAAAAAGGGAAATTAAAATCCAGCAAATAGTGATTCATTTTCTAAAACTTATTTGTAGCCGAAGTGACCACACTTCGGGTTTGGTAGACCAGAACTCTGGCGAGTTCTGCTACCCAGACATTTTTTTTAGTTTCCAATTAAATTTCCATGAATACGAAATATTTTTCCACTTAACAGTCGTCGGGAACAAAAGCACCGGCGTAAACAAGATTGTATACAAAAAATAAAATCCCTCCCAGAGCAGGAAATATTTTAACAAATCCCGCCGCTGCACCAACCCGGTAGTTCTACAAAGTAAGCCGAAATCTGCTAACAAAACGATTATTAGTGCTAAGAAAGAAAACCGCAGATCACAAACAAAAAATGAAATCGGAATCAACATGTGAACCATGACTGAAATAAACATTAAGGATTTGCCGTAAAGCCCGACTTCTTTGCCACCCGCTGACCATCGTTTCCGTTGGTTGTAGAAAGCTTTAAAGTCTGGCATGGGCTGACTATAAACAAGCATTTTCGAATCGATAGGGTAAAGGACTTTCCATAAAGTTTTTTTAACCAAGGTTTTCATCAGAGCAAAATCTTCGATAATCGTGAAGCCCATATTGCGATAGCCGCCGACTTCTTCATAAGCCTGACGTCGAAAAGAGAAGTTGTTACCAAGCACACTTAGTGGAATGCCAAAACCCATAAAACCGCTGCCGACCGAAAGCAGGTAAGCCCAG
>SMUZ01038469.1_pt1 | contig 20373 bp, 25 predicted proteins | sample 2456421 | NCBI WGS metagenome assembly SMUZ01 (sample SAMN11095932, study PRJNA526329) | marine sediment metagenome | biome: Marine sediment; feature: Surficial sediment; material: Deep marine sediment; isolation source: Hadal surficial sediment | place: Pacific Ocean | collected 2014-11 | depth... | reverse complement strand
GAAGCCGACTGTGTTTTAGCAATAGGTACAAGATTCTCAGATAGATCAGTTGGAACATTTGAAGAATTTGAAAAACGTCTTAAAATTATTCATATGGATGTAGATCCTGCTGAAATTGGTAAAAACCAAACAACTAGTGTCGCAGTAGTAGGTGATGTACAGGCTACCCTTAGAATAATGGTAAAATTACTCATACAAAAGACTATTAAAAAAACTGAGGGCACTACTTGGTTAAAGCATGTAAACGAAGTTAAAGAATACTGGCGAGAAAATTTGAAACTTCCAACAGGTGAGATGATTGCAGCAAAAATATTACGAAAATTACGAGAAGTTCTTCCAAAAGAATCCATTACTACAACTGAAGTAGGTCAACACCAAATGTGGGCCTCGTTGTTTTTTGATGTAATTCATCCTGGTACCTTCTTTAGTTCAACTGGATTAGGTACTATGGGTTGGGGATTTCCAGCTGCAATTGGTGCAAAGGTGGCACGACCTGATGTTCCAGTTGTAGATATTGCAGGTGAAGGAAGCTTTAACATGACAGAAAACTCACTTGCAACTTCAGTTCTAGATAATATTCCAGTAATTGTATTTTTGCTAAACAACTTTTCGCTTGGAATGGTAGCGCAATGGCAGCGAACATTCTATGACCGACGCATGATTGGAATTGATCTTAAAAACTGTCCTGATTATGTTAAATTAGCTGAATCATATGGTGCTCAAGGAATACGTGCACAATCACTTGATGAGATTGAAAAAGCAATCAAAGTTGCATTAAAAAGTGACGTCACCACAGTAATTGATATTCCAATTAATCCTGAAGAAGACGTTTTACCATTTGTAGCTCCTGGTACACCATTAAAGGACATGATATTACCTTCTTAGTGATAACTATGTGGTCTATAATTTCTATTTTAACTGAAAACAAACCGGGAATTTTATTTAAAGTAACTCATCTATTTCGATCTCGAAACTTTAACATCGAAAGTATTTCAGTAGGTGTAACTGCAGACCCAGAGTTTTCTAGAATGACTATTACAACTGTTGGTGATGAAAAACAAATACAACAAATAATAAAACAACTTGACAAGATGATTGATACTGTAGAGGTACGTAGATTAGATGAGCATAAAACTGTGCATCGTGAGCTAATTCTTTTTAAGATTAAGATCAATAAACCATCTGATAGTATGGAAATTAATAAATTGGCAAATGCGTATGGAGCAAAAGTTCATGATGTCAAAAAGGACTCTATTATGGTTGAGCTTACCGCTACCTCTGAACAGATTAATGCATTTGAAGAATTGGCAAGACCTTATGGAATATTAGAGACTGCAAGAACTGGTGTAGCAGCTTTGGAGAGGAGTGGGGCATGAAAGTTAGAATCTTTGATACTACATTAAGAGACGGAGAACAAACTCCAGGAGTTGCATTATCCCCAGATCAAAAATTAAGTATTGCAAAAAAGCTTGATGCTTTAGGTGTTGATGCAATAGAAGCAGGATTCCCAATAGTCTCAGAAGGTGAACGAATTGGAATTAAAATGATTACTGAAGCAAATTTGAAGGCTGAAATTTGCGGATTAGCAAGAACTGACAAAAAAGATATTGATACCGCAATTGATTGTGGATTAAAATATATTCACACCTTTATTGCAACGTCTGATATTCACTTAGAGCATAAACTTCATCTTACCCGTGATCAAGTACTTGAAAAAGCAATAGAGGCAGTAGAATATGGCAAGTCTCGTGGTCTTCAAGTAGAATTTTCAGCCGAAGACGCAACTAGATCTGATAGGGATTTCTTAAAAAAAGTATTTGGCGAGGTAGCTAAAGCAGGCGCTGACCGTATCGACATTCCTGATACAGTGGGTTATTCAACCCCGCAGTATATTGCAGAAATAACAAAAGACGCAATTGAAGCATCCAAACTTCCAATCAGCGTACACTGTCACAATGATTTTGGACTAGCTGTAGCAAATGCTATTTCAGGTATTCAAGCAGGAGCTTCATGCGCACATGTTACAATCAATGGAATCGGAGAGCGTGCAGGAAATGCATCACTTGAAGAATTTGTTATGGCATTACAATGCTTACAATTTGAAAACAAATGGGAGACTGGAATTAATACAAAATTAATCTACGAAACCTCAAGGTATATTTCAAATCTAGTTGGTGTTCCTGTTCAACCAAACAAAGCAATTGTTGGTGAAAATGCATTTGGTCATGAATCAGGTATTCATACTCATGGAGTTTTAAGCAATCCCTTGACATATGAGCCAATTAGTCCAGAACTTGTTGGCAGACATAGATGGTTTCAGGTAGGAAAGCACGCTGGAGCACATGGCATGAACGCTATGCTCAAAGAATATGGAATAGTACCAGATGAAAATCAAACAAAGCAGATACTAGCTAAGGTAAAGACATTAGGTGATCAAGGAAAGCATGTCACAGATGTTGAGCTCTTATCAATTGCAAGTGAAATTCTTGGAGAACGGGGAATAAAGAGAATTGTACAATTAACTGGATTTTCAGTGTCTACTGGTATTGGAACAATGCCTTATGCATTTGTAAAATTAAACATTGATGGCAAGGAAGTTCATGCAACAGACTATGGTGTAGGACCAGTTGATGCATCACTCAACGCAATTCAAAAACTAACTGGCGAGATTGCTGAAGTTAGAGTAAAAGACTACGGATTAGCATCAATTTCAGGTGGTTCCAATGCATTATGTGAAGTAACAATCAAGGTAGAAGATCCCTATGGTAATATGGCCACTGCAAAATCAATTGGAGAAGATATTGTAACTACTAGTGTTCAGGCAATGATTGATGGTATTAACAGAATTATGCTCAAGAAGATGCTAAAAGAAAAGAAGGTAGACAACTAATTTTTTAAGCTTCGTTACTAAAGTCTTAGGAAAGGAAACCAAATGTATAATATATCATTAATAACTGGGGATGGAATTGGTCCAGAACTCTCAGAATCTGCTGTGGCAGTTTTGGAAACCATTCATGATAAACTAAATCTACAGTTTTCCATAAAAAAAGTCCAAGCTGGGGATGCGGCCTTGCAACAAACAGGTAAAGCCTTACCTGATGAAACAATTGCCTCTATAAAACAATCAAATGCTTGTCTTAAGGCCCCTGTTGGAGAAAGTGCAGCAGATGTAATTGTACGATTACGCAGAATGCTTGATCTTTATGCAAACATTAGACCTTCAAAATCATTTGCTAACATGCCTGCACTACGAGATGACATTGATCTTGTTATAGTTAGAGAAAACACAGAAGATCTTTACACTGGAGATGAATTCGACATTGATGAAAATACTTCAATCGCATTAAGAAGAATTTCAAGTCAGGCATCAAAACGAATTGCAAAATATGCATGTATCGTGGCAGAACAAAGAAACAAGGAAAAGAAGGTCACATGTGTTCACAAATCAAACGTGATGAAAAAAACTGATGGATTATTTGCTAGATCATGTGAAGAAGAAGTAGCTAGTCACCACGGAATTACTTTTGAGCAAATGTATGTTGATGCCTGTGCGATGAATTTAATCAGGCAGCCTCAGTCATTTGATGTTATTGTAACTACTAACTTGTTTGGAGATATCTTATCTGATGAGGCAGCTCAAGTAGTTGGAGGACTAGGCATGGCTCCTGCAGCAAACATTGGTGATAATTTTGCACTCTTTGAGCCTGTTCATGGTGCAGCATTTGACATTGCTGGGAAGCAAATTGCAAATCCATCATCGTTTATTCTATCAATTAAGATGATGTTAGATTGGCTTGGAATGAAAAATCATGATAAAAAATGCATTGACGTTGCAGGAAAGTTAGAATCTGCTTTATATGATATTATAAAAAACGGAATTAAAACAAAAGATATTGGTGGGGATAAAACCACGATGGAATTTACAAAAGAAATTATCTCAAGATTAGTTTGAGTAAATTATGGCGTTAGCCTGTCAGGATCTCTGGGATAAAGAATTACTTCTCTTACGTTATCAATTCCCATAAGAGTAGTTAACAGTCGCTCTAAACCCATACCCCATCCTGCATGTGGAGGCATTCCCCAGTCAAATGCTTGCAAATGACTAGTAAATTTAGAAGGATCAAGACCCTGCTCTTTGAGTCTTTCTTTAATTTTTTCAGGATCGTAAAGTCTTGTTCCCCCTGATGATAGTTCTAAAAACCCATATTGTAAATCAAATGATCTAGAAATGTTTGGGTCATCATCTTTTTCACTAATGTAAAATGGTTTTAATTTCATCGGCCAATCAGTTAAAAAGAAAAATCCAGGATGTTTTTTTCCAACAATTCGTAAATGCGAATCAAGTAAGTCATCTCCAAATTTCAAATCTTCCCCATCTGCTTTTAGCTCCTCTAATACTTGCGAGTATGTAATTTTTTCAAATGGTGTGGATGGAACTTTGATTTTTATTCCAAGTGTTTCTTGTTCTTTTTTACATTTATCAGCAGTATATTTGTAAACATCAACTAGTAGCGATTCTAAAACATCCATTACATCTGTGTAATCCATAAAAGCAGCTTCAATGTCTACGCTAGTAAATTCGCTAAGATGTCTACCTGTATGTGATTTTTCTGCCCGATAAAATGATGCAATCTCATAAACTCTCTCTAAACCAATAGTCATTTGTTCTTTGTATAATTGAGGACTCTGTGCAAGATACGCTTGTTTGTCAAAGTAATCTAGTGAAAATAAATTTGCGCCACCTTCACTAGCACTTCCAATTAGTTTTGGAGTGGTAATCTCAATAAATTTTTTTTCTGTTAAAGTTTTTCGAAGTGCCACCAAGACATGATGTCTTATCTTAAAAATTGATGCGGTTTTTTGATTGCGCATATCTAGCGCTCTTGCATTTAATCGATTGTCAATATTGCTCTCTAGTCTTCCGATAGGGTCTATTGGGAGGGGATGAACAGCTTTTGCTAGGACATCAATTTTTTCTGCTTTTACCTCACACTCAAAATCACGTGCTTTTGTCTCCTGAATCATTCCCTCTACTCTGATTACACTTTGTCTAGTAATTCCCTCAATTTCCTTACTAGTGTCTTCTTTGACTATGACTTGAGTCAATCCAGTAACATCTCTGACGGTTAGAAAAGTCATTTTTCCTAGTTTTCGAAGATCTTCTATCCATCCTCCAAAAATGACCTTCTGACCAATCATTCCTGAATTCAAATCTTCAATGTTATGAGTACGATTAAACTGCATTAGGGTCGACTTTTTCTCACTTGCTTAAAGTTGCATATATCCCTTCTTGCAAAAGTCAAATCTACTAGTACATATTAAAAAAATCATGACATTTCTTGATGTATCTGGTCTTACCACAAGATACCAAACCTCAAAAGGCCAGGTACATGCACTTGAAGATGTAAATTTTTCATTAGAAAAAGGAGAATCAATTGGAATTGCAGGGGAAAGTGCTTGTGGAAAAAGTACTTTGGGATTGACCTTAATTCGAATGATTCAAGGTGGCAAAATTATTTCAGGAAAAATTACTTTTGATGGAGAATCAATCTTGGATCTTACCGAATCAAAGTTTGATAATGATTATCGTTGGAAAAAAATTTCCATGGTTTTTCAAGGAGCAATGAATTCACTTGATCCAGTTTATACAATAAAGCAACAGTTTGTCGAAGTCTTAAAACAACACGACTATGAGGGAGATTCTAAAAAATTAATTTTAGATTCAATTAGCTCTGTTAATTTGGATGAAAGCATTCTAAAAAAATATCCTCATGAACTTAGCGGAGGAATGAAACAAAGAATAATTATTGCAATGGCATTATTGCTCACACCAAAATTTGTTATTGCCGATGAGCCAACAACTGCAGTTGATGTTTTAATCCAAGCTCAAATTGTTAATCTCTTAAAGAAACTAAAAAAAGATGGCATGTCTATTATGTTAATCACACATGACTTGGCAGTTCTTTCAGAAATTGCTGATAAAATTGGAATAATGTATGGAGGAGGAATGATAGAATTTGGAAGCTCTCAAGATATTTACAAAAATCCAAAGCATCCTTACACTAAAGGCCTGTTAGAATCAATTCCAACATTACACGGTGGAAAACCAAAATACATCAAAGGAAATCCCCCAGATCTTTTATCTCCAAAGGAAGGATGCAAGTTCATAGATAGATGTCCTGAGGCTATGGAAAAATGCAAAAAAGATCCGCCTAGATTCAAAACTGATTCAGGTTATGTAATGTGTTGGCTTTATGAATAGTGTTTTACTATCGGTAAACATTCATCAATAATTCGAAGCAATTCAGTTCGAATCACCTTTCTATCAATGGAAATCCACACTCGGTCCATATTTACTGCAAAAGAAATGGTTTGAATCTTTTTTCTTTCCTCCCATACAAACTCAACTTCTCCCAAATCCTTATCAAACTCGGCGTCCAATCCAGTGTTTATTGAAATATTTGCGAACTGATGTTGTGTATTTCTCTCATTAAGCATTGGATTCAAGTTTGGTCTTCGATAATATGCCAAGAGTTCTCCTTTAGTCCCAATAACTCCTACAAACCTAATGTACGGGCTAATCCTTGAAATTTTTTGACAGATCATCTGATTTTCTTTTTTCCCCAATTCAAGTTCACTTTGAAAATATGATATTTTAATGATTTTTTTATTTTTAGGATTAAATAGTGTAACTCTAATGGTTGATTGTGGATTATGCGGCTTTTTCAGAAGCTCTTTTTCCTTTTGAGTCTGAAGTTGGATATATAGCACTAAGTTTAGTCAGCTTTTTTGGTTCACTAATTCCCTTTGTTCCAATCCCATCATTTGTAATACTAGCTACTATGGCAGTAGGTGAACAATTCAATATTCACATTTTAGCAATAGTGGGAGCAGTTACTGCAACCTTTGCAAAGATGATAATTTTCTATATTAGTTATGGAGGTGGGAAAATTCTCTCTGAAAAAACAAGAAAAAGAATGAAGCCTTTTGAAAGACTAGTCAAAAAATATGGTGCTGCTGCAGCATTTGTAGCAGCAGCTACTCCAATTCCTGATGATTTGATATACATTCCACTTGGTTTAGCTAAATACAATCCAAGAAGATTTTTTATTGCTACGCTTACAGGAAAATTTGTTCTAAGTTACATTATTGTAATAATATCTCACTATGTTGGATTATCTATCCTTGATCCATTACTTGAAAATGTTGAAAGTACAAGTACAATCTATATTGGAATGATTGTCTTTGCAGTAATCCTTACAGTAATGATTATTTTGTTACTTCGCCTAGATTGGGCGAGAATTCTTGGAAAATTTGCCCCTTGGACTCTAGATAGTAATGAAAATGACAAAGATTAGATTTGTATTTTAAAATTCCAAAGCATATGATTCCAATTTCGCTAAAACACTTTTAGATTGAGTCTAAAATTATCCCATAAATGGTACTGAGTCTGATAGAATTCAACCAAGAGTCTTGAACTAAAACTTAAAGACCCTTTGACAGCCTATTAATTTCTCATGTGAAATACCATCATGTTATCTGGCCATCCTAATGAGTTATGCATTCCACCCAGTGCAATAGCAATTGTCTGAATCGCACCAAAAACCATAATCCATTTTAACAATTCATGGTCTTCACTCTCACGTAACTTTGCCCAAGCAATTGCAGATCCCAGTATTCCAAGAAATATTGGTAATAGAAACCACCAAGCTGATCTTTTCATACTTTTATACTCCTTCTTTTGGTTCCTCAATTACTAATGTTGAAAGCATCCAAGGGTGTACAACACAGAAATATTTGTATTCGCCCAATGACAAGTCAGATGTGTTTAATGTAAAGACAATATCTGGATTCATTGAACCAGAATCAAACGTTTTTCCAAAATCTGATTTACTGGTGACTGTGTGTATCGTAGAGTCTTCATTAGTCCATTGAATTGTATCTCCATGTGAAACAACTGCTACATCTGGTGCATAATCTGGATTTCCTTCTTGAAATGAACCATTAAGAATTTGAATTGCAAATATTTTTCCTTCTGGTATAACTTCATTTCCTGTGAATTCTGGTGGAGTATATTCAATAAAATGAATCGTTCCTGAAATTTCAAGTGCCAAGAAAATTACAAATGATAATATGATTATCCCAGCTCCAAGTCCAATTTTTTTTAGTGTCTTCATTGTAGAACGGATATGATTATAGTTAAAAGCCGTTGTTCAATCTGATTACTTAACGAGGTTAAGTTAGACTTTAATGGTAAAAATTTTATTCCATCTTGAATGAATAATGGAACGTCAGAGATTTGGGTAAATGTATATTCAATCAAAAAGGATCGTGAGAAGAGCTGGGCAAAGATCCAAGAGATAGAACATACATTAGAAAAGACATCATGATTATGTTGGCAGAATATGGTGAATTGAATCTGACAAGGCTTATTGGCTATTGTGGTTTGAATATGACAAAACATAAAGAAATACTAGATGATATGGAAAAAAAAGAACTAATAACAAAAACTGAAGAATCATGGGGCAGTAAGACTATTAGAAAATACAAACTATCTCCTAAAGGATTAGATTTTTGCCGAGAGATTTTAGAACCATATGAAAAAATGTTCCCTAGAACAAAAGTGGAGGAAGATGAATAGTGTCTGAAGATTATACCCGTAGTATTTTCAAAACTATGGATGCCATGGTTGAGCAGATCAACAAAACCAAAAAAGTCTTCATGATTCTTCTTGCCACGATGATCATCCCTCCTGTAATCTTGGAAATAATGTTTACAGTGTTTGACCTTAGCTATGAATCATTGCATAGCGAATCTGGAGACGTCATACATTACATTGTATTCATTGTGTTTATTGTAATATGGCTTGGACTTGGCGGAAGATATCTTTTTGTTTTAAACAAGTTAACTAAGAAATATCAAGAATTCAAAGAATCTCAAGAGAAACTTGATAAAAAATTAAACGAATAACTCTACAACAAATCATAACGTACAACAATGCTTAACATTGCAGCTTTTTACGCCTAGGAGGGGGGGATTGTCTTTTTAATTAATCTAATTTAGAGATTTCATAGATTATTGTTACTAACCGTATTAGTTGAAGAAAATCTAGTAAGCTGGAGAAGTTATGTCAACAATCTTAAAGTTCCAAAGCTTGTCAATTCCATTTTTTATTCCAATTCTTGGATTTGATTTAATTTTTGTAGGCTTTACTCCTTCAGTAATGTACAAACTGGACTGTTTGGTTAAATTCTCGCCATACTGTTTTTTTGTAATCTGCATTGCCTGAGTTAACTTTGCAGGACCATTAGTAAGATTTGTAATTGAACTCATTTTTCTATTTTTTATCATTTCATTAATTCCAAGCTTGGGAGAAATTGAACGAATTAATACGGCTCCAGCATCATAAGAATCGCTTCTAGCTACCGCATTTACACAATAGTGCATCCCATATGTGAAATACACATATGCTATTCCTACGTGTCCGAACATGACTTTGTTTCTATCTGTTAAGCCCCCAAATGCATGACTAGCGGGATCATCCGTATGACGGTATGCTTCTGTTTCTGTGATAATGCCAGATATTATTTTACCGCCTGTTTTTCGCACAAGAGTTTTTCCTAGAAGCTCCTTTGCCACTTTAACAGTATTTCTTGCATAAAATGATCTAGGGAGTACTTTCGTTGCTTCTCACATCTTTTTTATTTCATTTACTAATTTTTTCATATCGTTTTTGAGTGAATCCATTAATTTTTGATTATAAATTATTGCTGCTGGATGGACTGTTAAAAAATACAACTTGCCATCTTTTTTTACAAATTTACCTCTCTCTTTTGTAATGTTTTTTCCACCAAGAATTGATTGATACGCAGTATTTCCCATAATGCAAATCACTTTGGGTTTGATTAACGCAATCTCTGATTCAAGATAATTCCTACACGATTCTTTTTCGGCTTGTGAAGGTACCCTGTTATTTGGAGGTCTACACTTTACTACATTCGTAATGTATACAGATTCTCTAGATATTCCTGCATATTCTAGTGCGTCTGATAGTTTCTTTCCAGCTGGTCCAACAAATGGTTCTCCAATCTTGTCTTCACTTCTGCCTGGAGCTTCACCTACGAAAATTATTTCAGCGTTGTGATTACCTTTACCAGGAACAGAATTATTTCTAGTCTTACAAAGATCACATTTTGTACAAGATACAACTTGATTTCTTACTTGCTCTAAGGAACTAATAGACATTCAGACACTCCTGACTGTAGCACTAGCTCTAATTGATGGACCCCCATTTCCCATAACCATTGACTGCATTGGATCCCCTTTACCACAATTTGTAATTGGTCTTATAGTAAAGTCATTACCACACGCGTCAATTGATTTGAAAAAATCAGGAGCCGTTCCTAAAACAATTACATCTCTTAGTAAATCAGTAACTTGACCATTCTCAATTTTTTGAGCAAATTGACACGAAATACTCCAGTTGTATCTTTTCATATCAATTGAAGGAATTTTCATATTAGAAATCAAGTACCCATTTTTAACCTCTGAAATCATTTCTTCTGGCTTCCAATCCCCCTTATCAATACAGGTACAAGCCATCCGAATTAATGGCATATATCGGTATGATGTAGCCCTCATGTTTGCAGTTGGTTTTGTATGAAAAATTTCTGCAGTCTCTCTACTTTGCATATGGTTTGATAGTATTCCATTTTCTACAAGATTCGTTCGACTAGCTTTGTTTCCCTCATCATCATATTGATACCATCCAAGAGTTCCCTTTATTGTAGGATCATCAAACACATTGAGAATATCTGAACCAATTTTTTCATTTAATTTTCCTGACCACCATGCCCCTCCTGCCCAGGCCATTTCTTTTCCTAACACTCTATCCGCTTCAGAAGGATGACCAAGAATTTCATGGGTTAACAATGCAACAAAGTCTGGATTCATTATTACTGTAGCTTTTTCGTTCTTGGCAGGTTTTGCATCAATTAATTGTGAAGCTTTTTTGGAAATAAATTCCGAAGTTTCAGTTATTTCTCTTTCAGAAGATAATTTTTCAATTCCTCCTCGTCCCCCCTCAACAATGTTTACTGTTTGTGTTATGCCATTTTCATATGCAGTGGTAGCAATATTAGCTACAACATCTGTAAAATTTTGAAAAATCTTAGAACCTTCACTATTTGTAAAAAATTTAGATACTATACTATATCCCATACAGACTTGAGATTTTATAATTCGTTTATCTTGCAGAATTATTTTATCACAATCATATCCAATTTGCATTAGTTTATCGATTGTTGGAATAATCTTTACAGGATAATCGATTTTTTGATTTATTGGATTATTATTTCCAAGTTCTGATCTGTGCTTCTTATTAGAAGAATAGCTTAAGGCAGTTTTTACAGCCTCTTTAATTCCTTGTTTTACATCATCTAATGATATTGGATTGGAGATAGAAAAAAAACCCCATGCGCCTTTATTTAAAACTCTAATTCCTAAACCTTGCTCATTTTTTGTAGATGAATATTCTACTTCGCTATTTTCTATAAGAAAACTTTGCTTTGTACTTTTTTCTGCTCTAACATCACAGTATTGACATCCTAAAGTTAATGCATATTCAACTGCTTTTTCCGCAATATCCTCTAGACTATTTACCACATTTTCAATTAATTTACTGGTATTGCTAAATCTTATGCAATACCTGAAATTGCAGGCATGGTAAAGTAAAACTCATCTTCAAAACCATCATCGGTCTTACCCTGTTTTTGTAAAGCTTCAAGATATGCTCTAGAATCTGGGTAAAAGTCTCGATTACAGTCTTCGAATACCTCTAAGGCTTCCATCGTCATGTCTACTACTAGCAAAAACCTCATGTTTAGGCCTATGTTGGATTATTTTCAGTTTTTAGATCAGAATGATTTACTATTTCACTGATTCAGAATCTTTGGGTAAAATAAATGAAAAAGTAGTTCCAACTCCTGGAGTACTTTCAGCTGAAATTGTACCCCCATGCTCTTCAACCAACCCTTTACAGATTGCAAGTCCTAATCCACTACCTCCAACTTCTCTTGTTAGTGAGGTATCAACTTGATAGAATTTTTTGAAAAGTCCTCCTTGTTTTTCTATAGGAATCCCTGGACCATTATCTTTTATATTTATTTTAATTTCTTTGTCCGAATCTTCAACAAAAACTTCGATAACTCCTGTATCGGGGTTTACTACATCTAGTGCATTTTTTAGTAAATTAGTTAACACTTGCGTAATTCTCTCTCGATCATGTGGTACTAGAATCTCTTTATCCAAATGTTGCTTTATGGTAATCTTATTTTCTGTTGCACGAGGCTGTAAAGCTTGAACTGCAATATCTATCGTGTTTTTAATGTTTTGTTTTTCTTTTTTTACAACTAGTTTACCAAGCTCAAGTTTTTGTGCATCTAAAAGGTCTGATATAATTCGTAACAATGATTCTGCGCTTGTTTTAATGATCTTTAATCTGTCTTTTTGTTTTTCAGTAAGTGGACCCAAGTGTTCACCTAATAGCATGTCCACATAGCCTTGAATAGGAACTAGAGGTGTTTTTAATTCATGTGTAATCATTGACAAAAATTCATCTTTCGCAATGTCGGTTTCTTTTGCTTCCTCAGTTTTTTGTTTAATTGTATCTGACATTATATTAAACGTATTTACCAGCTGACCGATTTCATCATCTACTTTATAGTTAATTTTTTCACCATAGACACCTTCTTTAACTCTGGACATTCCTGTTGAAATTATTTTCAGTGGATTAAGAGATTGTCTAACTACAACTATTACAAGGAAAAAAATTGCTATATCAACAACTAAAAGTGTTTGGACAATTATACCTCTTTGTGAACTAGCAGCTAGTAATTCTTCGTTCCATGAATCAATTAAAGTATCGAGTGATGATGTCAAAAGAACTTTTTGTATTTTAAAAGAACCAAATGCTACATCAAATTCTTCAGTGTGTAACGAATTTTCTTCTAAAATCTTTATTCTAAGCTGAACTGCTTCCCATAAAGGATCTAACTGTCTTAATGCGCTGGAATTTTCTCTTGGAATTGGAGCTAGTTCCTCAGGAATTTGACCTATACTTTCTAAATCCAAGTCATCTGTAGGAATTTGTAAAAGTTTTCTAATTCCTGCTTCAAACATTATTCTTTCTTCTTGAAGCTTTCCACGTATCTCCACACCCTCTCCAATTGAAATTAAGAGTGCATCTTGTCCTATACTTTTTGATAGTTCATGTAGCTCATGTGTAATTTCCTTATGCCTGTTAAAGTCTCTACCTAATGTCTCTACTTCCTTTATTACAGAATCAGTAGAGAGTGCCATTTCTCCATTTTTTCCTAAAATGTAGTTTACTGCATCTTTTGCTTCAAAGTTAGATACGACTTGTACCTGAATTTGATCAAGACTGTCTCTAACTTTATTCCAAGAATTTTCTACTTCACGAAATTCTCCTAGAAGAATTGTAGGAATAACCAATATTGACTGTCCTCTAATTTCTCCTCCGCCTTTTAAGATGTTAAGGAATGATTGGAACTCATTTGTTTTTTCTTTTAGAATTTCTCTATCAGTTTCAAATCCATTTGCAATAGAGTTTGCAAGACTATCAAATGTTTCAACTTTGACTTTAAGGTCTGCTACACGAATTATTGTATAAGATTCATCAGTACTTTCTTGTCCTGATTGGTATAACAAAATCAGATTAACTGCTGCAGCTGCAATTAGTATTCCAACTAATAAGTAAGTTTTTTGAATAATTTTCAATACTTAAACTGTAAATTTCCAGAGAGTATAAAAATACCGCCTAAAACCTTTAGATGATTATAATGTCTGATGAATTCATTAAAGTTTCAACCCAAGAAATTAATGAGGAGATCGCTTTAATCACGAAAATCTTAGAATCATGTAATACTGATTCAGATGTCTCAAAAAATTCTCAAGACATTGAAGATCATCTTCATAAAATCAAAGGCTTAGCACCTATGATGGGAAAACCCGGAATTGGTGAAATTGCAGCATTAAATGATACATTACTGAATCATATCATGGAAGGACAGAATATCGAAGGAATCTTAACAATTTTAAATGAATCCACTGTTTTTATGAATAATTTTATGAATGGATCTGAACAAAACACCAATGAATTAAAACAAAAGATGGAAACCAAATATTCGAAATATTTGGACTAGCCCCTCTCTTAAGTAACAAACATTTCATCTTATTATGGCAAAAGTTCTAGTTGCAGATGATTCGGAGGCTATACGCCAAGTTTTACAGGATATTGTATCAATTGGTAAACACGAGTTAGTTGGAGAGGCAATTGATGGTAGTGAGGCAGTTGAGAAATTCAATGAAATTCAACCTGATCTTTTATTATTAGATCTTGCAATGCCAAAAAAGGATGGATTGACTGTAGTCAAAGAAATCATGGAATTTAACCCAGATGCACGAATCATACTCATAACTGCAACCGATAATCAATCCATAATTACACAATGCCTTGAAGCAGGCGCTATTGCCTCAATCTCAAAGCCCTTTGACTTTGATAAAGTCCTTCAAGTCATTTCTGATGCACTTACCGTTTAGATTAATTCAGTTATGAATAAAAGTGGCATGAGTGAGCTTTAATCATTGTCAAAAATTGTATTAGATACAAGTGTGATAATTAATGCCCAAATTACTAAACAAGTTGAATCTGGAACTATTAATAATACAGAAATTATAGTTCCAGTCGCTGTTCTAGATGAGCTCCAATCAGAAGCTTCACAAAATAAACAACAAGGTTTTACTGGTTTAAAAGAATTAAAAAAACTTCAAAGTTTTTCAAAAAAATATGGAAATGTAATTAAATTTGAAGGAACAAGACCAAGTTTTGATGATGTAAAACTATCTGGGCATGGACGAATTGATGCAATTATTAAAGACATTGCAAAACAAAACCACGCAGTTCTTTACACTTCTGATCATGTTCAAGCTTTAGTAGCCGAGGTTGAAGGAGTCGAAGTTAGTTATCTAAAACATGAAGTGATTAAAGGTGAATTGGAATTTTTGAGATTCTTTGATACTCAGACAATGAGCATACATCTTAAAGAAGGCCTAAAACCTTTGGCAAAAAAAGGAAAGCCAGGCTCATTTAATCTACAAGAAATTGATGATGAAATATTAACTCGTGATTATCTTGAAAAAATCTCTGAGCAAATATTAGATGTTGCAAAAACTAACAACAAAAGTAATCTCGAGATTTCAAAACATGGCGCTCTTGTAATTCAACATGAAGATTACAGAATTTCTATAACGTATCAGCCTTTTTCAGAAGCATATGAAATCACAATAGTTCATCCAATTGTTCGTTTATCATTAGAAGAATACGAGTTATCTGAGAAGCTAAAATCTAGATTTGCTGAAAGAGCAGAAGGAATTATTATTTCTGGACCTCCTGGCTCTGGAAAAAGTACACTCGCCTCTAGTCTTGCAGATTTTTATCAAAAGGCTGATAAAATTGTCAAAACATTTGAATCTCCACGTGATTTGCAAGTAGATCCTGCTATTACACAATACACAAAACTTGAAGGAAGCTTTGAAAACTCTGCAGATATTTTACTTTTGGTAAGACCTGATTATACTATTTTTGATGAAGTAAGACGACGTGAAGATTTTGAAACATTTTCCGAACTTAGATTAGCCGGAGTAGGTATGGTTGGAGTCATTCATGCAAACTCCCCAATAGATGCTATCCAACGTTTTATTGGAAAAATTGAACTGGGAATAATTCCAAGTGTGATTGATACTGTAGTTTTTGTAAGCGAGGGGAAAATCTCCAAAGTGTATGAATTAGAACTAAAAGTAAAGGTTCCATCTGGAATGATAGAACAAGATTTGGCAAGACCTGTAATAGAAATACGCGACTTTGAAGATAATACTTTGGAATACGAAATCTACACCTTTGGTGAAGAAAACGTCATAATTCCTATATCAAAAAATTCAACAAAACTTGGTATTGAAAAACTAGCTGAAGACAAAGTACGAGACACATTTAGACGATTTGATCCTAGTGCTGAAGTAGAAATTTTATCTGGTAATAGTGTCAAGGTAATGGTATCTAAACAGTATATCCCATCTGTCATTGGACGAGGGGGATCAACAATTAATGAATTAGAAAAAATGCTCAAATTACACATTGATGTTGTTCCAAAAGATTCTTCAACTTCTCCATCAGGCACCCCTTCAGCCGATTTTGAATTATCTTTTGATTTTTCTGAATCAAAGACATCCTTATTGTTTAATGTAGGTAAAGAAAATGCAGGAAATTCTGGTGACATTTACCTAAATAATGAATATCTTGCTTCATTTAGAATTACCAGAAAAGGCCAGCTTAAAATCCCAAAACGTTCTAGCCACGGAAAACAATTAATGAGAAACGCATCCTCTAAAGATTCTATCAAAATATTTCTCAAAGATTAAAGGAATTTTTAACTAGAGCATTATGCTGTCCATTTTAATGAACATATATTTTTTGGAAGATCTTAGCCACATCAAGTATTATTAAAATTCTGAACAATTTTTGGATTTGATTTTAAAAATGTAATAAATTTTCTTAACTGTCTAATTGTTTTTGGATTTAGATGATGTTCTATTCCTTCCGCATCTTGATTTGCAGTTTCATGACCTATTCCTAAAATTTCAAAAAACTCTAGTAATATTCCGTGTTTTTGTCTAATAGTGTCAGCTAATTGATTTCCTTTTTGGGTTAGATTAATTCCATGGTATTTTTCATATTCAAGATAGCCATTTTCATCTAGTTTTTGTAACATTTTTGTAACACTTGGAGCACTGACATTCATGTATCGTGAAATATCTAATGTAGTTGCATACCCTTTTAATTCTACTAATTCTAAAATTACTTCAAGATAATCTTCCATTCTACTGCTAGACTCAGACCGAGCAGTTTCGTGGGCTGCCCTAATTGATTCAAGTCTTTCTGTATCTTTATTCTTCAAGTTTAATTTCAATAGATGTTCTTGGATATAATTTAGTGTCTATCGCTTGATCTTTTAGCTTCTAGTCGTGAGTGTTACTAATTTTGACTATGGAGTAATCAAACTTGATCATTGAATTTTATCTAATTTTCACAAAATAAGCATAAGGAATTGGACGATTCACTTACTCTCAAATTAAAAAAATTAAAGGCAATGTCAGGTTCGGTAAAAAGAAGAACCCAATTGTATTCCGATTTGTCCAAAGTGGATGATAAAAAAACTGCACAATCTCTTGGTGCTTTGCAGAAAGCTCCCGCACCAGGGAAAAAATTACAAAAAATTGGGTTTATCATGTTTTGGGTGCCTGAACCAAGTGGTGTTACATGTGCAATAGGTGGACCTATGATATTAGCTGGAAAATATCTAGATCGAGTTTACAACGGTTCTACAATTCATGATATAGGAACTCAAACAAAAAACACAATTTCCACAATTAATGATTTTAAAAAATCTTTAATGCAATGAACTCTTTTAGTTTTTATTCAGAATCATTTCAATCATAGTATGACATCAAGAGTTCAAGTTTTGGTTCCAATTACTATTGCTGCTATAATTGTCGGAGTAGCTGGAATGTTATCTCTCCCAAGTGATGTAAAACTTGAATATGTAGAATTTCCTCGAGGTATGGTAAAACTAGATGATGTTGTTTTAGAAGTACAGATAGCTGACACTGATCTAAGTCGAGCAAGTGGTTTGATGTTCCAAGATCAACTTCCATTTGATCAAGGAATGTTGCTAGTTTTTGATTCTCCTAACATGCGTTCAATTTGGATGTTAAACGTGCAATTTTCACTTGACATTTTTTGGATAGATGGTGATGGAAAAGTAGTACATATTGAAAAAAATGTTCCTCCTTGTAAGACTGTAGTAGAGTCTGTTACTTGTCCTTCTTACAAAGGTGGAGATAAAGATGCACAATATGTTTTAGAAGTAACAGCAGGATTTGTTGATAAAAACAATATCACTACTGAATCTATATTGGACATAATTTCAATTTAGACCATAGAACTTGTTTTGCAAAGGCTTATCTTAGTTTAATAAAAAATATACAAAGTGAAAAAAAAGATTTTTTTATACATAGGATTTTCAATTGTATCTATATCTATTGTGGTCAGTGTTAGTTTAATTTTGAATGATGAGGATAAAAAATTTAATACTCTTTCTTTGCCCGAATTAGAATTTACGTATGATGATTCTAATTCTAAATTAAAAGAAAAGCTAGAGTTTTTTGACATTTCAATGTCTAAACCAATCAAATTAATCAACAGAAATTATCTTGAAGAATTCTGCACATTTTTTGAAAATGAGGACTTACAAAACCAAGTAGACTATTGTACATCAACTGAGCTTCGTGATTCTGAAGGAAAATATTTGGGAAATATCCATATGGTGGGTTCTAGGCAAATGCCAAAAATCATTCTAGCTTTAATTCAAACAGGTCCTTTCATGCAAAATCTTGATGATGTAAAAACCGTATACAATGTTGTAATTGAAGACTTGGTATGTGATTGTTGGAATGAAGTACAACCTGGTGACATTGAAACAGTTGCTGGATGGGTTGACAAACAAAGAGATTTTCATACTAGCGATACTAAACCAACGAGTAAATCTAACCTTAGTCTTTCAGGAATGCAACTTCAAATGGAATTGACTACAAATACTGAAGGCTATCTCTGGAAATTGTTAATATCTGGATAGTTTTTTCATTCAAAAAAGTAAAGCTCAAGAAAGCACAATATAGAAGTAATATTTTCAATGGAGTCTTACCATGATTGAAGAGCTTTGGTTAATTCCACTTGGGTTTGCAGCAGGTCTATTAGGTTCAATAATTGGTTTAGGGGGGGGAATAATTATTGTTCCTGTACTCACATTTTTTGGATTTTCTCCAGCACTAGCTGCCAGTAATAGTATTTTTGCAGTTTTTAGTAATGCAATTGCATCATCCATTTCATATGCTAAACAACGAAGAATAGAATATTCTATTGGATTAAAACTTGGTTTACTATCAATACCTGGAACTGTAGTTGGCGCATTGATTTCTTCAGAGATCACTCCTTCACTTTTTAAAATTTTATTTGCTTTAATTTTAATTTTTGCAAGTGTCTACATTTTTTCAAAACGAAAGATTGAACCAAAAAAGTACAATATTTCAAAACAAATTATGATCCTTGCAATTGGTGCCAGTTTTGTTGCAGGAATAATGTCTGGATTATTTGGAGTTGGAGGTGGGATAATTTTCGTGCCATTAATGGTCATTGCAATGGGACTGTCAATGAAAAATGCTGCCCCTACATCTCAATTCATTTTATTATTTGCGTCTGGTTCTGCACTTGTAACTCATACGCTTTTAGGACATCCTGATTTTTATCAGGCCCTTTTGCTGGCAACTGGAGCATTTGTTGGAGGATTAGTTGGTGCAAGACTCTCACTTGAAATTAAAGAAAACTCTTTAAAAATTCTAATTTCTATTGTAATGGTTGCCGCAGCGGTGAAAATGTTTATTGATTCTTTGGAGGCTCCTTTTTAATTCTATACCAGTACTTTTTTGAAACAACAACCAGATCATCATTTTGCTTTGTTCCTTCATAATCTATAGCTATTTTTCCATTTTCATCATCAACATCTTCTTTAGCAGAAATGGTAAATTTTATTTTCAAAAGTTCATCAGCCAATAATGGTTTAACAAATCTGGTACTTCAATTATTCCACTCTGAATCTCCGTCTGAACCAACATAGATGAGCAAATTTCCATAAATTTGATCAAGCCGTGTAAATTCTCCTTCCATTCTGGAGAGAATGGCTCTACCTGACACTAGGTTATTTTTTTTGGTTGGATCATCTAATAGAACATTTCTCACTCTAGAAAATTTCAAATAATCTTCTAATTCTTTTTTTGAAATACTACATGTAGAATAAAACTCGTCTCCTACTTTGAGTTATGAAAATTTCTTCATTCTATCTTACTTCGTCAACACAAAAGATGACTTCGGCAGATTTTGGAGAATTTTCTGAAACAAAAAAGTTCAAGGCTTGAGCTATATTTTCATTGTTTGGCTCCTTTCCATCAACAGTTCCAGGTAATACCAAAAATGATCTCACTTTAGATTTTAGTACATCACTTAATTCCTGATTTACTGTTGCGGTAAATGGTCGTAATGCTCCACGGAAAACTTCTACTTTAGCTCTATCCAAGCCTGAAATCTTTTTGCCAACTGGCAAGTCAGGACCAATAGTCATTACTATTCCTCCTTTGTCCTTAAACAGTCTTGGGTCTTTTCCACCACCTGGAACAAAGTGTTCAAAT
>SMUZ01033540.1_pt1 | contig 20389 bp, 17 predicted proteins | sample 2456421 | NCBI WGS metagenome assembly SMUZ01 (sample SAMN11095932, study PRJNA526329) | marine sediment metagenome | biome: Marine sediment; feature: Surficial sediment; material: Deep marine sediment; isolation source: Hadal surficial sediment | place: Pacific Ocean | collected 2014-11 | depth... | reverse complement strand
GATCCCGCTGGCTTTCGGGCAGATGCCGTTGGGGGCCTTGTTTGGTGTGATTTTCTTCGCTCTGGTCAGCTTCGCTGCTATCACCTCGGCGATATCGTTAACCGAACCGGCACTTGCTTATCTAGTAGAAGAATACAATGCCAAGCGTTCCCGCGTGGCGATCTCTGTTGGTGTTATCTGCTGGGTGCTGGGAATTGGCACGGTATTGTCGTTTAACCTCTGGGCAGAACGCTACATTGTGGGCGAGCTGACCTTCTTTGGGTTTATCGACTATGTCTCGCAGAACATCATGTTGCCACTCGGTGGTGTGCTCATCGCGCTGTTTGCCGCGTATGGGTTGCCGAAAACCGTTGTTGGGTCCCAGCTTGGATTGCGCGAGGGCCCGTTCGCCGTGCTCTGGAAGGTGGTTATCGGGGTGATTGCGCCGTTGGCGGTGCTTATCGTGCTCATCGCGCCGGTGTTTGATATTGTTTTAGAATTCCTGGGTTTTTAGATGTTGAAGCTACACCGCTCAGCTCTGCTGCCATACCCGGCGGCGGCCGTTTACGACATTGTCAAGGATGTCGAACGCTACCCGGAATTCCTGCCCTGGTGCACGGACGCCGCAGTACTGGAGCAAACCGAGGATGAAGTTGTCGCGCAACTTATCGTCAAAACACGTGGGCTGAATGAGCGCTTCACCACACGCAATCGGCTGACACCACACAAGCACATCGAGCTGGAACTCGTGGCGGGCCCATTCAAGAGCTTCAAAGGAAGCTGGACCTTCACACGGCTGGGTGGTGATGTCGGCTGCAAGATCGAGCTTTTTATCGAGCTTCAGCTTGCCGGTGTGCATGCTCTTTTTGGGCACCTTTTCTCGAACACTTTCAGCAAGGTGGGAGATCAGCTTGTCGATGCATTTTGCGAACGCGCCCGGATTTTGTTGGATTGAGGTGGTCATCAATGAAAGTCGAAGTCGTCTACGCCCTGCCAGGCGCTCAAACAGTTCACCGAATTAGTCTGGCGTCTGGTGCGACGGTTGCGGATGCCCTGCGCGCGGTGTCCGAAATCCCCCCATTTGCCGAGTTGCTTCTCGAAGAGCGGCCGGTGGGTGTCTTCGGCGAGCGGGTCGACGTCGATCGGCTGTTGCTCGACGGTGATCGGGTTGAGATCTATCGAAAGCTTGCGGTGGACCCAAAGGAAGCACGGCGATTGCGTGCTGGTACCCAAAACTCTTAGTGTCCTGTCCGGCTATTCGCTCGAGGTGGTGTCTTGTGGTTGTGGATCCGAGTCGGACCCGGTTGGGGCGAAGTCTCCGGTGAAGTACGCAAGTACCTCGTTCTCGAAGTACAAACTCATGCGTTTCTCATCCGAATATACACCAGGCACTACCACGGTATAAATATAGTCCCAGCGATCTTCGTTGAACGTGTTGCGCGCCACGGGTTCACCCATGACAAACGTAACCTGGGTGCGGGTCATGCCTGGTTTGAGCTGATCGATCATCTCCTGAGAAATCAGATTACCCTGCTGGATGGTGATCTTGAAGACACGGGGAATCGAGATACGGGGCAGGCTGCAACTCGCGGCCATCAACAGCAGTGAACAGATCAGAAGTCGGGCTAACATGTGCAAATAACAAAGTGATTGAGTTTCGAGGCGCGGAATCTTACCGGGGGAACTTCGGCGATTCAACACGTCCGCAGCATAGTACAGGCTAATGAACTGCACTCGCTTCTTTCAGCAGCGTGCGGGCGTAATCTCGGGACTCCTCGGTAACGTCCGCGCCTGCCAGCATGCGGGCCAGTTCGTCGATTCGGGTGTCCTCAGCTAATGGCTCTATGTGGGTGTCCTGCTCGGCGTCCTTGTGTACCCGTAGATGCTGGTCACCCAGCGCTGCTACTTGCGGGGCATGGGTTACACAGATCACCTGAGTATGCTCTGCCAGTGCGCGCAGCAGGCGGCCAACCACGTCGGCAGCGGTGCCTCCTACGCCAACGTCCGCTTCGTCCAGCACCAGGCACGGCAGAGCCGTCTTCTGTGCAGCGACGACCTGGATGGCCAGGCTGATCCGCGCCCGCTCGCCGCCCGAGGCTATCTTGCTCAAGCTTGCGCTGGGATAGTTGGGGTTGGTGACGATGCGAAACTCCACCGATTCCAGGCCGCGCTCCGATTCATCGGGCGAAAACTTCAAACTCAACTCACCCCCCTCGATGCCGAGGGTTTTTATGCAACGGCTAACGGCGGCTGAGAAACCGTTGGCCGCACTATGGCGCTGCTTGGAAACTACCATGGCGCACTTCTTGTACGCTGCTTCGTGTCGTTGGGCAGATTCTAGCAAGGTATCGAACTCCGTCCGGTCCATGGAAATCGTGTTGAGTTCATCCTGGAGTTTGGCGTAATGACTGGCGAGGTCTGCCGGCATTACCTGGTGCTTGCGGGAGAGTTCATGCACCAGGGCCAGTCGCGCATCGATGGTCGTTAGATGTTCGGGATCCACTTCCAATGTGTCGTCGTAGCCGCGTAGATCGCGCATTGCGTCATCGATCAACGACAGTGCAGAGGTGAGGAACTCTTCCGCCGCGACGAGCTGTACCTGGTCGTCATCGATACCTTCCAGGGCCCGCACGGTTCGACGTAAGGGATCCATGTCTTCGAGCGAGGTCAGCGAAACTGCTACGGTCTCGCGTAAGTCATGCGCCTGGGACAAGCGCTTGTGTTCCTTCTCGATTCGTTCGAATTCGCCTTCGGCTAAAGCCAGTGTTGCGAGCTCTTCAAGTTGATAGTTGAGCAGCGATGCACGGTCTTCCCTACTGGCGAGAAGGCCGCGCAACCTCTCAGCAGCGGCCAGATCATCGCGCCAGGCACGGTAGCTTGCCCGCAGCGATTGTAGATCCGCGTCTATAACGCCGTAGTCGTCCAGGAGGGCAAGTTGCACATCCTTGCTTGCAAGTCGCTGGTTTTCGTGTTGCCCGTGGATGTCGATGAGGCCTTCGGTAAATGTGCGCAGCACCTGACGGGTAACCGGTGTGCCATTGATGAAAGCCCGCGAGCGTCCGTCACGGCTGACGACGCGCCGCACCAGGCAACGACCGGGTTGGTCTTCGTCAGCAAGGGCAAGCTCCATGAGATACGCGTAGGCATCCGTTTTCTCGTCCAGCTCAAACTCCGCACTCACGACAGCGCGTTGTGCACCGTGGCGGATAACTTCGGTGTTGGCGCGCTCGCCGATGACGAGACCAAGGGCGCCCAGCACGATGGACTTTCCGGCGCCGGATTCCCCGGTGATCACCGTCAGCCCGGAAGTCAGGTCGACATCCAGGAATGAGACCAGGGCAAAATCCGTCACGGTGAGCTGTTTAAGCATGGCTTGACGCCCAGTGGCGATTATTCATATTTTCGTCATTGCCATCGAGTGTTGTAATACGTGTGTTCAATTGGATCATCCGGCTTAAAATACACCCCAATGATGTGGGAACATGTCCACATGTTGTGTGCGAAAATACGCCAGGCGAAAACGAACATAAACATAGGCACATTAGAAAAGACCAGAATGCCTGAAGTCAGCAGACGCGAGCAACCAGGTTGTGGTTGCCTGGAGTAGTCGTAGGGTAGTGAAAAAGAAGACCGAGGAGCCAGTCGATAGCCGCGCCAAGCACCTGTTCAAGATGCTGGTGGAAAGGTACATATCCGAAGGTGTGCCGGTTGCCTCGAAGATGCTCGCCACCCAACCCGGGGTCGATGTCAGTCCAGCGACCGTGCGCAATATCATGGCCGAATTCGAAGCGCAGGGATTGGTGCGCTCGCCTCATACCTCCGCAGGTAAGATACCCACCAACCTGGGGCTGCGTTTTTTCGTCGATTCGCTGCTGTCGATCCAGCCGCTGAACGAAGCCCAGGTGCATCAGGTAGAGCACGAGCTCAATCCGGATTTGTCACCCAAAGAACTCGTTGAATCGGCGTCCAACCTCCTTTCTCACATCACTCATATGACTTGTGTGGTGACCCTCCCGAAGCGAGATCAGGTATCACTCAGGCAGGTGGAGTTTTTACCGCTGGCGGGCAACCGGCTGCTGGTCATTCTGGTTTTGAATGATCGTGAAGTGCAGAACCGGGTCATTCATACGGATCGGGAATATGACGAATCCGAGCTCACCCAGGCGGCTAACTTCATCAACCATGAATATGGTGGCCTGTCGCTCATGAGTATTCGCGAAGCGCTGCTGCGAAGCATGCAGGAAGACAAAGATCGCATGAGCACCATGATGCAGACGGCACTGGATGTGGCGACTCGCGCTTTCGAGGACACCGGAGACGAGGATCATCAACAGCTCGTCGTGTCCGGGGAAACGAACCTCCTCGATTTCGCGGGCGATAGCAAAACCGTGCGCACAGTGTTCGAAGCATTCTCGCGTAAGGGGGGCATTCTGCACCTTCTGGATCGCTGTCTCGATACCAACGGCATACAGCTGTTTATCGGTGAGGAATCCGGTTACGACCTCCTCGATGAAATGAGCCTCGTCACCTCCCCTTATGAAGTGAAAGGTCAACTGGCCGGGGTGCTGGGTGTACTTGGACCCACGCGCATGGCCTACCAGGAGGTCATCCCGGTGGTGGACATCACGGCGCGCGTCTTAGGCGCGGCCATGGACTACTCATAACCCGCTGATCTAGAAGTTTTGCAGTGGTCAGAGCACCAGGATCGGGGTGGTTTGAACCCTACCACTTGAATTTGTTATCCCAGGACCTACATAGCTCGATGAGCGCGAGTTTGCCGTTCGGGCAGACTTACTGGCGAAATGGAGCTGATGAAACATGGTGGATGAAAAATCACCGGAAGAAGGTGTCGATGAGGTCTTGGACACCGGCGCAACGGACGCTGAGGCAGAAGATGAGGAAAATGCAGGAGAGGCTGGAGATGAAGGAGAGGAAGGGGATAAAGAAGAGATAGACAAAGAGCAGGAGGAGGACGAAGGCGTTCCTGAAGCCGAGGCAGAAGAAGAGGCGCCAACCGTCGAATCGCTGAGCTGCGCATTGAACGAAGCTGAAACCAAAGTGGCCCAATTGCAGGATCAGGCGTTGCGGGCGAAAGCGGACGTGGAGAATATGCGCCGTCGGGCGGCCCGGGACGTTGAAAACGCGCACAAATATGCACTCGAGAGGTTGACTGGGCAATTGCTGCCGGTGCTCGACAGCCTGGAAAAGGCGGTTGAGAGTGCGACACTGGCTAAAGACGCGGACGCCATAGGCGAGGGCGTTGAGCTTTCCTTGAAGATGTTCCTCAGCGTATTGAGCAAGGTTGGAATCGTGCAACTTGATCCGTTGGGGGAGCCGTTCGATCCTCAATTCCACGAGGCAATCGCGATGGTGGAGAATCCTGATGGCGAGCCAAATTCGGTGATGGAAGTCATTCAACGTGGTTATTCGCTCAACGGACGTCTGGTGCGAGCGGCGAAGGTTGTTGTAGTGAAAGCTAGCAGCGGGGAGGAGTCATCCAACGTGAATACTTCCGCATGAGATGCACAAACGATGGTGTAAGGGTTGAGAAAGCTCAAGAAGGCCAAATATAACTAACTAATCGTTATTGGTGGACTCAAGTCCACCGACTAGAAAAGATTTGGAGATTTGAACAATGAGTAAGATCATCGGCATTGACCTCGGTACCACCAACTCCTGTGTGGCGGTGTTGGAAGGCAAGGAGGCCAAGGTCATCGAAAATTCCGAGGGGGATCGCACGACGCCGTCCGTCATCGCCTATGCAGAGGACGGCGAGATTCTGGTTGGCCAGAGTGCCAAGCGTCAGGCGGTCACAAACCCTGAAAATACCTTGTTTGCCGTCAAGCGGCTCATCGGCCGCAAGTACAAGGACGATGTGGTGCAGAAGGACATCAAGATGGTGCCCTACAAGATCACCGAGGCCAAAAACGGTGACGCCTGGATCGATGTGAAAGGCGAACATCTCGCGCCACCGCAGATTTCTGCGGAAGTCCTGAAAAAAATGAAAAAAACGGCGGAAGAATATCTCGGTGAACCGGTCACGGAAGCCGTGATCACCGTTCCTGCGTATTTCAACGACTCGCAACGCCAGGCCACCAAAGATGCGGGGCGCATAGCTGGTCTGGACGTCAAACGCATCATCAACGAACCGACCGCCGCCGCACTCGCTTACGGACTCGACAAGAAACGCGGTGACGAAAAGATTGTCGTTTACGACCTTGGCGGCGGTACGTTCGACATCTCGGTCATCGAGATTGCCGAGATCGACGGCGAGCACCAGTTCGAGGTGCTTTCTACCAACGGGGATACGTTCCTTGGTGGTGAAGATTTCGATCTGCGCATCATCGATTATCTGGCGGAGGAGTTTAAGAAGGATAACGGCGTCGACCTGCACCACGATCCGATGGCATTGCAGCGTCTGAAGGACGCCGCGGAAAAAGCCAAGATCGAGTTGTCCACAAGCCAACAAACCGAGATTAACCTACCCTACATCACGGCGGATCAGTCGGGTCCAAAACACCTGGTGCTGAAGCTCACCCGGGCGAAGCTCGAATCGTTGGTGGAAGAACTCGTAGAGCGCACCATCGGTCCGTGCCGCATTGCGATGCAGGATGCGGGCTTGAAATCGAGCGATATCGACGACGTAATCCTCGTCGGCGGGCAAACACGGATGCCGCTGGTGCAGGAAAAAGTAAAAGATTTTTTCGGCAAGGAAGCTCGCAAGGACGTTAACGCGGACGAAGCGGTGGCTATCGGCGCTTGCATTCAAGCGGCAGTTCTCGCTGGGGACGTGACGGACGTTTTGCTACTGGACGTGACCCCGCTGTCACTCGGTATTGAAACGCTGGGTGGGGTGATGAGCGCGCTCATCGAAAAGAACACCACCATCCCCACGAAGAAGCAGCAGGTGTTCTCCACGGCGGATGACAACCAGACGGCCGTGACCATTCACGTTTTGCAGGGCGAACGTAAGCAGGCGGGACAGAACAAGTCGCTCGGCAGGTTTGATCTGCAGGACATTCCACCCGCACCGCGAGGCCTCCCCCAGATCGAGGTAAGTTTCGACATAGATGCCAATGGGATTCTCAATGTCTCGGCGAAGGACAAGGCGACCGGTAAGGAGCAGTCCATCGAGATCAAAGCATCCAGCGGATTGTCGGAAGAAGAGATCGACCAGATGGTACGTGATGCCGAAGCTCACTCCGAGGAAGATCAGAAGTTCGAAGAACTCGTGATTCTCCGCAACCAGGCGGACAGTCTCATCCACGGGGCCCGTAAGGCGGTAATTGACGCGGGTGACAAAGCCACGGATGAGGAGAAGGAAGCCATTGAGAGCGCAGCCACTGCCTTGGAAGACGCCCTGAAGAATGGTGACAAGGCGGACATCGAAGCGAAGACTCAGACGCTCTCCGAGGCATCTGCTAACCTTGCTCAGAAGATGTATGCAGAAGAAGCTCAGCAAGCCCAAACAGGTGCCGATGATACTGCGACTTCGGATAGTGCCGATGGTGCCGGTGATACGGTGGACGCGGAGTTCGAAGAGGTCGACGACGATAAGAGCGAAAGTAAATAGAAGACCTGGTGACTGTGGTTAAAGCACAAACGCACGCGTTTCGCGTGCGTCTCTTTGTCTGGCAAGGTTCGCACACGAGGTTCAGGCGCGGACGGTAGTTCGTAGGTTGCCGGACACGTGGGTTTCAGGCTACTGGTTGATAGATGGCAAAACGCGATTATTACGATGTGTTAGGAGTAGGTCGTGACGCCCCGGAAGGGGAGGTCAAGAAGGCCTATCGCCGGCTCGCCATGAAATTTCATCCAGATCGCAATCCTGACGATGCAAGGGCGGAAGAGAAGTTCAAAGAAGCGACGGAAGCTTACAAGGTGCTCACCGACGAAGACAAACGCCACGCGTATGACCGATTTGGTCACGCTGGGGTAGATTCGAATGCGGGGGGCATGGGGCGAGGTTTTGAGAGCACCAGCTTTGGCGATATCTTCAGTGACGTCTTCGGCGATATCTTCGGCGGAGCTGCCGGAAACAGTCGTGGCCGCACCTCTGCACATCGCGGGGCCGATCTACGTTATGCACTCGATCTCGATCTCGAACAGGCGGTTGGTGGGGACACTGTCGAGATCAAGGTTCCGGTACTCTCTGCCTGTGACAACTGCGATGGCTCGGGAGCGAAGCCGGGTACGCGGGCAAGTACCTGCCTCGATTGTCACGGAACCGGCCAGATACGGGTTGCTCAAGGGTTCTTCTCACTGCAACAAACCTGTCCGCGATGTCGCGGAGCGGGCAAGGTCATCACAGATCCCTGCGGAAAATGTGGGGGCGCAGGACGCGTGGAGAAACGCAAGACACTGTCGGTGAAAATTCCAGCGGGCGTGGATGTCGGTGACCGCATCCGCTTGGCTGGTGAAGGAGAAGCGGGTTTTAATGGCGGGCCTTCGGGTGATCTTTATGTGCAGATCGAGGTGCGCGAACACGCGATCTTCCGTCGTGATGGTAAAAACTTGTACTGTGAAGTACCGATATCGTTTGCCGATGCCGCTCTTGGAGGAGATCTGGAGGTACCGACCCTGGCTGGCCGCGTGAAGCTCAAGATCCCTTCCGAAACCCAGACAGGAAAACTTTTTCGTTTGCGCGGCAAGGGCGTCACGCCAGTGCGTGGCGGTGGTGTGGGCGATCTGCTCTGTCGGGTAACGGTCGAGACGCCAGTTAAACTATCCGATAAGCAAAAACAATTGCTGCGGGATTTCAAAACCAGCCTCGCCGAGGGTGGCAGCAAACACTCGCCACAGGAAAGCTCCTGGTTCAAAGGAGTGAAGGACTTCTTCGATAGCTTAAGATAGGCGTTCGCGCACGATTACTCGTTTTTTTAAAAAAGGGGAAGCCATGACGCGTATCGCGGTGGCCGGCGCTGCCGGTCGGATGGGTAAGACACTAATTCAAAGTGTTCAACAAGCGCCAGACGTAACCCTGGGCGCGGCTTTCGAGCACGCGGACTCGAGCCTGATCGGTGTTGACGTCGGCGAGCTTGCCGGCATAGGAAACATCGATGTAAGGCTGTCTGCGGATATATCGGCCGAACTCGACCGTTTCGACACCCTGATCGACTTCAGTATTCCAGCAGCGACGTTGGCTGCCGTCGTCACGTGCACCGAGGCAGGCAAACGGCTTGTCATCGGCACGACCGGATTCGAGGATACCGGATTGGCGGCCATCCGCGCCGCGGCGGCGAAGACGCCGATACTATTGGCCCCCAACATGAGCGTGGGGGTCAATCTGTGCTTCAAGCTGATCGAGTTCGCCGCCCAGGTGCTTGGTGACGAGATGGATGTCGAAATCATCGAAGCCCACCACCGTCACAAGATCGACGCGCCCTCCGGAACGGCCGTGCGGATGGGTGAGATACTCAGCCGTGTTCTCGATCGCGATCTCTCGGAGGTGTCGGTGTTCGGCCGTAAGGGAACCGGTGGCGAAAGGGATCGGCGCACCATTGGCTTCTCGAGCATTCGTGGGGGCGACATCGTAGGAGAACATACCGTGTTGTTTGCGGGTAGTGGCGAGCGGATAGAGATTACCCATCGCGCCAGCAGCCGTTCGAACTTCGCAGCCGGTGCGATACGCGCGGCGCGTTTTCTGGAAAATCATGCCCACGGCCTCTTCGATATGCAGGATGTGCTGGGCTTCGATGGATGAGTTGAGTAGACTACGCCCCCGAAAATAAGGCGAGATCGACGGTACCTCAAAGTGGGGCGGCCAATCGACCTCGCCTTTTTGTAAGCGCCCCTAACGGGCGTCTTAGCTAACCTGGGAAATGTGTTGATACCGGCGTTACTCGCCCTCGAAGACGGCAGTTTGTTCCGCGGCCAGTCCGTTGGTGTTACCGGAATGTCGGTGGGAGAAGTCGTTTTCAATACGGCGATGACCGGATACCAGGAAATTCTTACAGATCCCTCCTATGCACGCCAGATCATCACGTTTACTTACCCGCAGATCGGAAATACCGGAATAAATCCAGAAGACGTTGAGTCTTCCAGAATCTGGGCGAGCGGTTTGGTGGTTCGCCAACTCCCCCGGCAAGCAAGCAACTGGCGCATGCGGCTGAGTTTGAGCGACTACCTCAAGCAACAAGGGGTGGTGGCGATTGCCGATGTTGATACCCGACGGCTGACCAAGTTGATACGGACTAAAGGAGCGCTCTCAGGGTGTGTTGCTGCAGGAGATGACGTCACTGAGGCGGCGACCCTCGCGGCCGCACGGGAATTTCCTGGGTTGGTGGGTATGGATCTTGCCAAAGAGGTAGAGAAGGTAAGGGGTAACGAACTCGTCGGCTGGGACGAGAGTGCGTGGAGCTTGAGTACCGGGTACGGTTCGCGAAGCTCCGAGCTATTTCATGTCGTCGCCTATGATTTCGGTGTGAAGCGCAACATTCTGCGGTTGCTGGCCGAGCGTGGGTGTCGATTGACCGTGGTCCCGGCCACTACGACCGCGGCCGACGTGCTGGCGCTTAAGCCTGACGGGGTATTTCTTTCCAACGGTGCCGGCGACCCGGAGCCGTGCGACTATGCGATAAGCGCCATTCGCGAGTTGTTGGAAGAAAATCTACCGATTTTCGGCATTTGTCTCGGTCACCAGTTGTTGTGTCTTGCCAGCGGAGCGCGCACGGTAAAAATGCGCCACGGACATCACGGGGCAAACCATCCCGTGAAGGATCTGCGCACCGAGAAGGTCATCATCACGAGCCAGAATCACGGATTTGCCGTAGACATTGAGAGCCTGCCTGACTGTGTTGAGGTGACCCACCTATCGCTCTTCGACGGCACTCTGCAGGGTATTTGCCGCTCCGACAAACCGGCATTCGGATTTCAGGGACATCCAGAAGCGAGCCCCGGACCGCAGGATTGCGCCTATCTATTTGATGAGTTCATCGAAATGATGGAGACGCGGGTTGCCTAAACGTGACGACATCCAATCTGTCCTGGTACTGGGTGCGGGCCCCATCGTCATTGGCCAGGCTTGCGAATTCGACTACTCGGGTGCGCAAGCGTGTAAGGCGATCCGGGAAGAAGGCATCAGGGTGATACTGGTCAATTCGAATCCGGCAACCATCATGACCGATCCGTCCATGGCGGATGCAACCTACATAGAACCCGTGGAATGGCCCACGGTCGCCAAAGTCATCGAGAGAGAGCGGCCGGATGCCTTGTTACCCACGATGGGCGGGCAGACCGCGCTGAACTGTACGCTCGATCTGGTTCGTGAGGGAATTCTAGAGCGATTTGGCGTCGAGTTGATCGGGGCCAGTAAAGACGCCATCGACAAGGCTGAAGATCGGGAGCGTTTTGGTCGCGCCATGAAGCGCATTGGTCTCGAGACGCCCCGTTCCGCGATTGCCCACAGCATGGAAGAAGCTCTACAGGTGCAGAGCCAACTCGGCTTTCCGTGCGTTATTCGGCCGTCGTTCACCCTTGGGGGCAGCGGTGGCGGGATTGCGTACAACACCGAAGAGTTTGAAGAGATTTGCCGCAGGGGTTTGGATCTTTCACCTACTAACGAGTTGCTGATCGACGAATCCTTGCTCGGTTGGAAAGAATTTGAGATGGAAGTGGTTCGCGACAAGCGCGATAACTGCATCATCGTTTGCTCTATCGAAAATTTCGACCCCATGGGTGTGCATACCGGCGATAGCATTACCGTCGCACCGGCTCAGACACTGACGGACAAGGAGTACCAACTGCTGCGCAATGCATCCATCGCCGTGCTGCGAGAGATCGGCGTCGAAACCGGGGGCTCCAACGTGCAGTTCGCGATCGATCCCGTAGATGGCAGGATGGTCGTCATTGAGATGAACCCAAGGGTATCGCGTTCTTCGGCGCTGGCATCGAAGGCAACGGGTTTTCCCATCGCCAGGGTGGCAGCAAAGCTCGCGTTGGGCTACACGTTGGATGAGTTGGACAACGAGATCACCGGCGTCACCCCGGCGTCATTCGAACCGAGCATCGACTATGTGGTGACCAAGGTGCCACGGTTCACGTTCGAGAAGTTCCCACAAGCGGACCCCAGATTGACGACGCAGATGAAATCCGTTGGCGAGGTCATGGCGATCGGCCGCACATTTCAAGAGTCGTTGCACAAAGCGCTGAGAAGTCTCGAAACGGGTATGACCGGTTTGGATCCAATCCTCAAGGCCGAAGGACGTGAAGCACGTGCGATTCTCCAGAGGGAGCTAACCACACCAGGGGCGGAACGCGTCTGGTATGTGGCGGATGCTTTCAGGCATGGCATGAGCCTCGAAGAAGTGCACGAACTAAGCGCCATCGATCCATGGTTTCTGGCTGAGATAGAAGATCTTGTTACAACTGAACAGCGCGTCAGCGGCTTGAAGCTGGAATCCCTCGATGCAGATACCTGTTATCGGCTGAAGCGCCAGGGGTTCTCGGATGCCCGCCTGGCTTCCTTGCTGGAGGTCTCGGAGGACGATTTTCGTGCGCATCGCTTGTCACTGGGGATCAAACCCGTCTATCGACGCGTCGATACCTGTGCAGCGGAGTTTCCATCTGCCACGGCCTACATGTATTCCACGTACGAAGAAGAGTGTGAGGCGGAACCTTCCGACCGTAAAAAGATCATGGTGCTGGGTGGTGGGCCAAACCGCATCGGGCAAGGAATCGAGTTTGACTACTGCTGCGTGCACGCGGCATTGGCTATGCGCGAAGACGGCTTTGAGACCATTATGGTCAACTGTAATCCGGAAACCGTATCGACGGATTACGATATATCGGATCGGCTGTACTTCGAGCCGGTGACGCTGGAAGACGTTCTGGCGATCGTTGCGGTTGAGCAGCCGACCGGGGTCATCGTCCAGTTCGGCGGCCAAACACCGCTGAAACTGGTTGAGGCGCTCGAACAAGCAGGTGTGCCAATCATAGGCACCAGCGCGGACGCCATTGACCGGGCCGAAGACCGTCAGCGCTTTCAGATGATGATCGAGAAACTTGGACTCAAACAACCGTCTAACCGGACCGCGACGGATGCACAAACGGGGCTGGCTGGAGCGCGTGCGATTGGGTTCCCGATCGTGGTACGTCCTTCCTACGTGCTGGGTGGGCGGGCAATGGAAATTGTCTTCAACGAAGAAGAGCTTACCCGTTATCTAAAAAATGCCGTGGATGTATCCAATGATGCCCCCGTGCTTCTGGATCGGTTTCTCGACCAGGCGATCGAGATTGACGTCGATGCGGTGTGCGACGGTGAGCAGGTCGTGATCGGGGCGATCATGCAGCATATCGAGCAGGCGGGCGTGCATTCGGGAGATTCGGCGTGTTCGCTACCCCCTTACCAGCTTTCAGAGGAGTTACAGAACCGGATCCGGGAGCAGGTGACGGCGATGGCCCTGGAACTCAAAGTGGTGGGGCTCATGAATGTGCAGCTTGCTGTGCAGGATCAAGATATCTACGTGTTGGAGGTAAACCCGCGTGCGTCGCGCACTGTGCCTTTCGTGTCCAAATGTATCGGCGTCTCGCTGGCGCAGATCGCCGCGCGGTGCATGGTGGGCACAAGTCTTGCCGAGCAGGGTTTCACCGAGGAGATCATTCCGACCCGGATGTATGTGAAGGAATCGGTATTTCCTTTCGTGAAGTTTCCGGGAGTCGATCCAATTCTCGGACCCGAGATGAAGTCAACGGGTGAAGTCATGGGAGTGGGTGACAGCTTTGGCGAGGCATTTGCCAAGGCAGCCCTGGGTGCCGGGGTGTTGTTACCGGATGGTGGAAGGGCTTTCATCAGCGTTAAGGAATCAGATAAGCCAGGACTTGCCGCGCTCGGCAGAGACCTTGTGGATCTCGGCTTCAGCCTGGTTGCGACCCGGGGCACGGCACGTACCTTGCGTGAAGCCGGGATTGAAACAGACGTGATCAACAAGGTGACACAAGGTCGGCCTCATGTAGCGGACATGTTGAAAAACGAGCGGATCGATCTCATCATCAACACCACGGAAGGACACCAGTCGATCGCCGACTCCGCGGTCATTCGACGTTTGGCGCTGCAGAACAAGGTTTGTTACACGACGACGCTTACCGGCGGAGAAGCGTACTGCATCGCCATCCGCTACTCTCGAGCAAACCCGGACGAAACCGTTCGGTGTCTGCAGGATCTCCATGCCGAACGCGGTTAAGGAACCTCTGATCAATCCTCGTTTCTTAAGTATCGTCTGGGCTAGAAAACTACTTCCAAAAAGCACACCATAAGCGCAGCCCTTCTCCCACGAGCGTAAAACGGAAAAAAAGAGCGGTTCTAATGTCCACCCCAATGACAGTTGAAGGCGCCGATGCGCTTCGCCAGGAACTGCAGCACCGCAAAACCAGCCTGCGCCAGCAGATTACCAAGGCGATCGCCAAGGCTCGCGAGCATGGCGATCTCAAGGAGAACGCGGAATATCATGCCGCCCGTGAGGAAGGGGGTTTTAATGAAGGCCGCATACAGCATATCGAAAGCATGCTGGCCGACGCACAGATTATCGATGTCACCAAGATTACCGCGAACGACAAAGTGATTTTCGGAGCGACGGTTACCCTCGTCGAGATGGCAACCGGTAACGAGATCCGCTACAAAATTGTTGGCGAGGATGAAGCGGATCTGAAATCCAACAAGATTTCGGTCCTGTCGCCCATTGCCCGCTCAGTGATCGGTAAGTCAGTGGGGGATGTTGGCTGCGTGGTGGCGCCGAACGGTGACATAGAATATGAAATCGATCGGGTGGAGTACTTGTAGCCGTTTGACCCTAGCTGAACCGCGTCAGGTTGGACAATTTCGGATCCGGCTCCGGGTTCGCTCGAAACAACACGATGACTTTTCCAATACGTTGCACAACAGCGGCGTTACAAGCATCGGCCAGCCCGGTACCGAGTGCATTGCGATCTTCTCGTGCAAGCGCGTTGATCCTTACCTTGATGAGTTCATGATCCGCCAACGCTCGATTGGTTTCCCCGATCAATCCCTCGCTCATGCCCTGATCGCCGATGCTCACCACCGGGTCCAGGTGATGGGCGATCTGGCGCAACCGGCGCCTGGTTTTCCCATCGAGGCCGGTCCGGCAGTGCTGAGGTAGGCTATCGATCATAACGGGGATTATAGTGTCTCTATCGCACGCCTACCTGAGCAAGATGGGCAAAAAACCGAAAAAACGCAGCAAGTCCAGCGATCGTTGGCTCAGACGCCAGCGGCGCGATGTATTTACCAAGCAGGCAGCAAATCAGGGTCGGCTGTCTCGTGCTCATTTCAAGCTCCAGCAACTTGATGAGCGATTTGGCTTGCTGAAGCCGCGGATGAAGGTTCTGGAGCTTGGTGCCGCGCCCGGTGGTTGGACAAACTACATCGAGCAACGGGTAACTGACGGTTTGCTGATTGCATGCGATCCGCGACCTATTGCCGCGGCCGCGCAGACCGTGATCATCGGGGGTGCTTATGGTGAGACCGAAACCGACAACGAGATCTCCGAACATCTCGCGGGAAGAGAACTTGATCTTGTATTGTCAGATATGGCCCCCAACATGACCGGTATCAGAGCCGCCGATCAGGCACGGTCGATGGATCTGGTGGAACTCGCCACAGATGCGGCCGGGCGGTGGTTGAAACCTGGAGGCAGCTTAGTTGTCAAAATATTCCAGGGTGCGGGCGTCGACGCCTGGGTGGCGGATACGCGCAAACAGTTCGCACAAGTGAGGATGGTGAAACCCAAGGCATCGAGAGCAGAATCGCGGGAAGTGTATGCAGTTGCGCAGGAGTTTCTTGTCGTTGACTAGTCGTGTAACCTAATCCGTCGGTCTTGAGTTTTGGATCTAAAATTATTGCAGGTGCCGGTCATCAGACGGGGGCTGGGCGGTCCCGGTAGCTTGAGGATAAGCCCTTGACAGATATGGGAAAAAATCTACTACTCTGGCTGATCATAGCCGCTGTGTTGCTGACGGTATTCAACAACTTCAACGTCACGCAAGAACCCGAATCGGTTAGCTATTCCGAGTTTATTGAACTGGTGCGTACGGATCAGCTTCTCTCCGTTGAGATCGATAGCTTGATCATCCACGGGGTGAAGAAAACGGGCGAAGAGTTCCAGGTCATCCGCCCCGACGTATACGATTCGAAACTGCTCGATGATCTCTACAACCACAACGTCGAAACGGAGGGAAAGCTCCCCGAACAACAGAGTATCTGGACACAGCTGCTCATCGCCAGCTTCCCCATACTAATCATCATTGCCGTTTTCATGTTTTTTATGCGGCAGATGCAGGGAGGTGCCGGAGGTCGCGGTGGACCGATGGCGTTCGGCAAGAGCAAAGCGAGGCTCCTTTCCGACGACCAGATCAAGACCAGTTTTGCCGATGTTGCGGGTGTGGATGAAGCGAAAGAAGACGTTCAGGAGTTGGTCGAGTTCCTGAGAGATCCGAGCAAGTTTCAACGCCTCGGCGGGCGCATTCCCCGAGGCATTCTCATGGTTGGTGCGCCGGGTACCGGCAAGACGCTGCTCGCACGAGCTATTGCGGGAGAGGCGAAGGTTCCCTTCTTCTCAATCTCCGGTTCCGATTTCGTCGAGATGTTCGTGGGCGTAGGCGCGTCTCGCGTGCGCGATATGTTCGAGCAGGCTAAGAAACAGGCCCCCTGCATCATTTTCATCGACGAGATCGACGCGGTTGGTCGTCACCGCGGTGCTGGTTTGGGCGGTGGTCACGATGAGCGCGAACAGACATTGAACCAGTTGCTGGTCGAGATGGACGGCTTCGAGACCAACGACGGAATCATCGTTATTGCGGCTACGAACCGGCCCGACGTACTCGATCCCGCCCTATTACGACCCGGACGCTTCGACCGTCAGGTCGTCGTCAACCTACCCGACATCCGTGGCCGTGAGCAGATCATGAAGGTTCATATGCGCAAAGTCCCGATAGCCGACGATGTGGATGCGAGCATCATTGCCCGTGGCACTCCGGGTTTTTCGGGAGCCGACCTTGCTAACATCGTGAACGAAGCTGCATTGCTCGCCGCTCGTGGCAGCAAGCAACTGGTGGAGATGGAGGACTTCGAAAAAGCGAAAGACAAGGTCCTGATGGGCACCGAACGCAAATCGATGGTCATGTCGGAAAAGGAGAAACGTAACACTGCCTATCACGAGGCGGGTCATGCAATCGTCGGTAAATTGGTGCCGGGTCACGATCCACTCTACAAGGTGACCATCATTCCCCGTGGCCGTGCGCTTGGGGTAACGATGTTCCTTCCGGAGGAGGACCGCTACAGCTTGAGCCGTCAGACCCTTATGAGCCAGATCTGCAGCTTGTATGGCGGACGTATCGCCGAAGAGATTATTCTGGGTGGGGATCACGTCACGACCGGCGCATCGAACGACATCGAGCGTGCTACCAAGCTCGCCCGCAACATGGTCACTAAATGGGGCTTGTCCAGCAAGATGGGTCCGCTGATGTACGACGAAGACGAGGGTGAAGTTTTTCTGGGTATGTCTGCAGCCTCGAAGGTCAGGACCCACTCCCCGGAAACCGCCCACGACATCGACGAGGAGGTGCGGCGGATCATCGATGAATGTTACGGGACAGCCAAGCGGTTGCTGGAGGAGAACATCGATAAGCTCCACGCCATGGCAGAAGCTCTGATCGAATTCGAGACGCTTGACCCGAACCAGCTCGATGACATCATGGCTGGCGCACGGCCGCGCGCCCCGAGTACCTCGCGTAGTTCCAGCCCGCCTAAGAAAGACGAGCCCTCCGGAGAAACACCGATTGGAGGCCCCGCGGAAGAACACTGAGTGTTCGCGGTGTGACACAGATCTCCAACACCTCAGGGTTGCTGCTGCGTTGCGGTTCGCGAACGTTGTCGCTACGTGAGCCCCAACTCATGGGTGTGCTCAACATCACGCCGGATTCCTTCTCCGACGGTGGCCGTTTGCTCGCATCAAGCGGACCTGACTTGCCTTGTGTGTTGGATGCCGCCTGGGAGATGTTGGCGGAAGGTGCGGCAATTTTGGATGTGGGTGGAGAATCAACGAAACCGGGGGCCGATCGGGTTTCGGCTGACGATGAATGCCGTCGTGTGATTCCCGTACTGGAGCGCCTGTTGGAACTCGACACCATCGTTTCGATAGACACCAGTAAAGCGGAGGTAGCCGTTCGAGCACTGGCGCTCGGCTGTCAGCTTGTCAACGATGTGAGTGGGTTACGAAGCGCGGATATGCTGCAACTTCTTGCCGGCAGCGATGCGGCCGTTTGCATTATGCACATGCAAGGTGACCCTCGGTCTATGCAGGGCGCTCCCCACTATCGAGATGTAGTGACCGAAGTTCGATTGTTTCTCGAAAAACAAGTTTTAATGTGTCAGGAGGCGGGCATCGCAGCGGAGCGTATCTTGTTGGATCCCGGCTTCGGCTTCGGTAAAACCGCCGAGCACAACCTTACGTTGTTGCGCCGGTTGTCGGAGCTAAAAATTGATGGGTTACCGTTGCTCGTGGGTCTGTCACGCAAGAGTACCATTGGCAACATCACGGGGCGGAAGGTCGACGAGCGAGTGCACGGTAGCGTGGCTGCCGCGCTAATTGCCGTGCAGAATGGCGCCAGTATCGTTCGCGTGCACGACGTGGCGGCAACGGCCGATGCACTAAAAGTGTTGCGTGCTCTTTCATCAGGAGTGCAAGGAGAGCAAGAGACACATGAGTAGGAAGTATTTTGGTACCGACGGTATTCGTGGTCGAGTGGGGCAACATCCCATAACGCCGGAATTTTGCTTGCGCCTGGCGTGGGCCGTGGGCAAGGTTTTTTCTCGCCATGGTGATTGCCACATCCTGATCGGCAAGGACACCCGAATCTCCGGTTACATGCTGGAATCGGTGCTCGAATCGGGGCTCGCCTCCGCAGGTGCCAACGTCAGCTTGCTCACCGTGATGCCCACACCGGCCATTGCCTATCTTACCCGTACGTTGGGCGCAGACGCTGGCATCGTCATCAGTGCTTCACATAATGCCTACTTCGACAACGGAATTAAATTTTTCGATGGCGATGGAAACAAGCTCGGGGACGATATAGAACGGGAGATCGAAGCTCAGTTGGAACGAGAGATGGTTTGTGTGGATTCGGATCGGTTGGGACGCGCGACTCGAATCGATGACGCCCCCGGTAGATACATCGAGTTCTGCAAAGCAACTGTCAGCCGTGGCTTTCGGTTGCATGGCCTGAAAGTTGTGTTGGATTGTGCTAATGGGGCGACCTATCACGTCGCTCCCCGAGTGTTCGAGGAGTTGGGTGCAGACATCGAAGTGATTGGTGGCAGTCCAAACGGCGTGAACATCAACGATGGCTGCGGCTCGATGCATCCGGATTATATCGCTGAGAAAGTGGCCGCTGTCGGCGCCGATGTAGGCATCGCGTTCGATGGCGATGGCGACCGGGTCATCATGGTGGATGGTCAGGGTGAGGTTGTAGATGGTGATCAGTTGCTCTACATCATCGCGAAACATCGAGCAGCAACCGGTAAGCTCCAAGGCGGAATCGTCGGTACGGTGATGACCAACTTCGGTCTGGAGCGAGCGCTGATTGAAGCCCGGATTCCCTTTGCAAGGGCTCAGGTGGGAGACCGCTATGTGCTGGAGATGCTCAAACGCAAAGCCTGGGAGGTCGGAGGAGAATCGTCAGGGCACATTATCTGCCTGGATCTTACGACGACGGGGGACGCCATCGTTGCGGCGCTGCAGGTATTGATTGCGGTGGTAGAAAGCGGCCATTCGCTCCACGAGCTAAAGAAAGGAATGACCAAACTGCCGCAAGTGATGGTCAACGTAGTGGTAGATCGCCCTGGCGATGTCGCGCAGTTGGCAGGAGTTACCCAAGCGGTTCTTGCTCAAACAAAGTTACTGGAAGGACGCGGCCGTGTGCTGGTGCGACCCTCGGGAACCGAACCCGTGATCCGAGTCATGGTGGAAGGCGAAGACGAGGCCGAAGTAACCGCTATTGCGGAGGAACTCGCTGAAGTGGTAAAGCGAGAAGCCACCGCCTAGCCTCGGAGCAGACATTGTCTGCGTGATGTTCAGCGTTTAGTATTGCCCGCCTTTTTCACCGCAACCTTCAGGTGCCCAAAGTGCAATGAAGCGTAGAACCTTAGTCGCCGGAAACTGGAAGATGTACGGCTCGCTTTCGTTTATCAGCGAATTTGCAGAGTGTTTCTTGCGTGTATCGACAATGGATGCCGGGGAAACTGATTGTCAGGTACTGATATTGCCGCCCACTTCTTATCTGGGTGAGCTTGCGAGGCTATTTGCCAATACCGCGGTTGAGCTTGGCGCGCAAGATTTGAACCCGGAAATGGAGGGCGCGTTTACCGGAGAGGTTGCGGCGGAGAGGGTTAGCGACCTGG
>SMUZ01030586.1_pt1 | contig 20423 bp, 19 predicted proteins | sample 2456421 | NCBI WGS metagenome assembly SMUZ01 (sample SAMN11095932, study PRJNA526329) | marine sediment metagenome | biome: Marine sediment; feature: Surficial sediment; material: Deep marine sediment; isolation source: Hadal surficial sediment | place: Pacific Ocean | collected 2014-11 | depth... | reverse complement strand
GTGGCTCTGGTTTCCGTTGGCCCGCAGGAGATAGGTCGCGCCGGGGTCTGCGCCCGGCAGGTCGGCGCCGGAACAGACCTGCACCATCTGGGCACCCTGGGCGTCACCCGTTGCGGGAATGTGATGAAGATAGACGGGACGTGCCGGATCGGTCACGTCGACGATCGATGTGCCGTTGACCTCGACGCGGCCGGTCAGCGGGTTGAGCGCCTCGCCGGCGTGGTGCCCGACATACAGGATCCTCCGCCCACCCTGCTCGATCGGAAGCGGATGATACGCGGACCGGCCTTGGAGGTCGTGGGTCCCCACCAACCGGGTGTTGAGCCGTTCCTCCGGATGGCCTTGCGCCAGGGCCGGCGCGGCAGCCACGCACGCCAACACCCCCGCGACGACGATTTTGCAGATGCGTGTCATCGATGCTCCCTCCCTTTCGCGAGGGCTCTCCCCCTTTCAAGAAGCACGTAGAGGGCCGTCATTCGCCCGGCCCGAAACTGAAGCGAGGATGGTGAAGCCCTCCGGCGTCCTCCGGCTTGCTCCTGCCTCCTGTCTCCTGTCTCTTTCAAGTACGCCCTCTCTATGGCACGAGCAGGCGGATGACGCCGTCGCGCTTGTTCAACAGAAAGATCTGGCCCTCGGGTCCGGTGCCAAAGCGCAGGTCCGCACGCGTCGCCGGCGACCTGCCGTGTTCCCTGTTCTTCTCCTGGATGAGCTGCAGGAGCGTCTTCGACACCCCGTCGTCCTGGAAGATGAAGAGCACACGTCGAATCGCCTCCTGTCCCCCCGTCGGAAGCTGGTCGGCCTGGACATAGAAGACCTCGCCGCTCGGGTTGTCGCCGAACAGCAGCAGGTTCGTCAGCGCCGGAATCGCGTTGTCGCGATACACCACGAGACCGGTTGCGGCCGAGCTCCGCTGCAGCAGCGGGTCCAGCTGCCCGTACTCGGCGACCGGGTAGGTGAGCCCGGCCTCGCCTCGTGCATCGACCAGGCTGACCTCGCGCCGGCTGATGAATCGGTAGCTGCCCTCCCAGTCGTTCCACCCCAGGTTGGCGCCACGGGTGACGAGACTGATCTCCTCCACGATGTTCTGACCGATGTCGGCGAGGAACATGTTGCCGGTCACCCGGTCCCAGCCGAAGCGCTGGGGGTTGCGCACACCGTAGGCGTAGATCTCAGGCAGCGCGCCGGCGGCGCGAGCGTCGAGGAACGGGTTGTCGGCGGGAATGCCGTAGTGGCCATTGGCGCTGTCTGAGCCGAGCGGGTCGAGACGCAGGATCTTCCCGAACGCCCGACCGAGATTCTGCGCCAGGTCGAGCGGGTCACCGCCGCTGCCGCCGTCAGCGACGCCGATGTAGAGCAGACCGAAATCGGGGTCGCCGGGTGACACGAGCGGATTGAAGCCAATCTGGCCGCCGTTGTGGTTGCCGAAGGGCTGCTCGAACCGGAGCAGCTCGCGCGGCGGGCCACCGTCATAGGTCATGGCGGCAGGGTGCTCGGCCGTCCATTCCAGCAGGATCGTGTCGTGCGCATCGCTGCCGCCACCCGACACGAAGTCGGGCGTGGGCGTGGTGTTGGTCGTGTCGGTGTAGGTGTAGAGCTTGCCGAAGCCTGGTGTGCCGGGCTGGTTGAACTGCGGATGGAACGCGAAGCTCTGGAACCCGCGCTCGCTGCCTCTCGCCTGGATGCTCAGCTGCCACGCCGCCGCCGTGAGATCGAGATACCGGGTCACGACCCGACCGTCGTGGCTGACGCTGTACAACAGCCCGCGCATGTCGTTGACGAACAGCCGGTCTGTTCCCGGTTCGTCGACCAGGAGCATCATGCGGGCCGGCTGCCCGTCAACATCAGGGAGGGAGGCGAACTCGACGACGTTGACCGTGATGACACCGTCGGCCGCGGGGATCGGTGAGGAAAAGGGATCGTTGGTTGTCTGAGCGAGCACGGATGACACCATCAGCAGCGATGCCATCACAACACGCAACGGGACACTCCTCATGTATGCCTCCCCCTCCAGACATCCGTGGGGCAAGGCTTCAGCCTTGCCTCGCAGGCCTGAAGGCCTGCGCCACACAAGCAGCCCGAGTAACCATCGGGGCTCTCCACACGCGCGCTCCGGTCCAGATCAGCTGCGAGCGACACGCGGCTGACCCGGCAGCCCCTGGTGCAAGTTCCGCTGCATGCCGTCTGAATGCGTTGTTTCTCGGTCAGATATTACCGGTATTCTCCCTCGGCACGCCTTGTCAGTCAGCCGCATCGCCGTTCTCGGTGCGACGCGGGACTTGTACCGCGGACTGCTAGTGTGCGGGTACCATGTCGCACCAGGCGACCCGGTTTCAAGAGGTCGCACGAGATCGAGAGGAGAACCGATGGGACCGCTCGAGGGCGTGAAGATCATCGAACTCGCCGGCATCGGACCGTGCCCGATGTGCGGCATGCTGCTGGCGGAGCTGGGCGCCGACGTCTTGAAGATCGACCGGATCCGGCCGTCCGGGCTCGGGTTCGCCGTACCGACCGCGGATGCGTTCCTGCACCGGAGCCGGCGATCCATCGCGCTGGACCTCAAGCGGCACGATGCGGCGCCGCTCGTGCTGCGGCTGTGCGAACGGGCCGACGCCCTGATCGAAGGATTCCGGCCCGGGGTGACCGAGAAGCTGGGGATCGGACCGGAGCCGTGCCTGGCCCGCAACCGGCGGCTCGTCTACGGCCGTGTCACCGGGTGGGGTCAGACCGGCCCGCTCGCCCAGGCGGCAGGCCACGACCTGAACTACATCGCACTGACCGGCGCGCTCCACGCCATCGGACGGAAGGGGCACCCACCGACCCCGCCACTGAATCTGGTCGGCGATTTCGGCGGTGGCGCGCTGTATCTGGCCCTCGGTGTGGTCGCGGCCCTGCTGGAAGCCAGGCGTTCGGGGCACGGCCAGGTCGTGGATGCGGCGATGGTCGACGGCGCGGCGTCGTTGATGACCGCCATCTACGGCTTGCGCAGCGCCGGGCTCGTCAACGACGCGCGGGGGAACAACCTCCTCGATGGCGGCGCCCACTTCTATGACGTCTACGAGACCAGCGACGGCAGATTCATCGCACTGGCTCCGATCGAACCCGGTTTCTACGCGACCCTACTGGAACGGCTCGGCATGCATCCCGACGCGCTCCCGCACTCCACAGAGCGCGAGGACTGGCCGGCGCTCACGTCGAGGCTGGCCGCGCTCGTCAAGACCCGGACGCGCGAGGAGTGGACCACCCTGCTCGAAGGGACCGACGCCTGTTTCGCACCGGTGCTGAACATGGAGGAAGCCCCGCATCACCCCCACAACCTGGCACGCAAGACGTTCGTCGAGCGCGATGGCCGTTGGCAACCGAACGCCGCGCCGCGATTCAGCCGCACGCCGAGCGAGATCAGGAGCCGGCCGGCGGCGGCAGGCGAGCACACGCGCGACGCGCTCTCGGACTGGGGGGTTGGCGATGAAGAGATTGACGCGCTCATCGCCGACGGCGTGGTCCTGCAACGCGCGGCCGATGACATGGCATGAACACCGCAGATGTCTGCAGGCCTGCGCCACATTGGGATTGGCAACCCCCAGGCAAGTTTCGGGTTTACGGCAGCGCGAACGCCACCACCGTGTCGGAGGCGGTTATCGCCACATACTGCTTCCCGTCGCCACCCAGGTAGGTAATCGGGTTGGCGTTACCGAACCCGTCCAGCGTGCCCACCCAGACCTCACGGCCGGTCGCTGCTTCGAAGGCGCGCAGGCGGTTGTCATCGGTCCCCGCCACAAACAGCAGACCGCTACCGGTGACGATGGCGGCGGCGCGGATCGGGCGGCCCGTGTCCTGCTTGCCCGCCGGCAGCTGGTCGGTGATGCCGAGTGTGCTCTGCCACGCGATGTCACCGGTCGAGGCATCGATGGCCGTCAGCCGACCCCAGGGCGGCTTCTGACAAGGCAGGGTCACGTCATCGATCCGGACGGTGAAGCTGGATGGACGGGGCGCACGTTTGACGTATGGCACATCCGACCCGTCAGGTGCCGCTTCCATCCACCCCAGCAGACCAAGGTCCTGGGTGGCGACGAACACATAGCCAGTGGCGGGATCGAACGCCGCCCCACCCCAATTTGCGCCGCCGACCCCACCCGGAAACGAGATCGTGGTCCGGGGCGGCGCCCCCTCGGCGCGATACACCCATGGCGTGAACGGACCGGCGTTGTAGAGCTCGCCGAGCGACGCCACCATCTCCCCGCAGGCCGCTGCGTGCTCGGGCGACGTGTCTTCGGCGGTGACCAGATCGCCCAGCTCGAAGCTGACACGCCCTAGCGCGGGCGGCTTCAGGGGAATCGGCTGGGTCGGAAAGGCCAGCTCGCCCGGTACATCACTCTCGGCGACCGGGCGCTCCTCGACGCCGTACACCGGCTCGCCCGTCTCCCGATTGAGGATGTACAGGTAGCCTGACTTGGTGGTCACGCCAAGCGCGGGGATCGCGCCGCCATCGCGTGCGATGTCGAACAACACGGGTGGCGCAGGCGGGTCGGCGTCCCAGAGGTCGTGGTGGATGGTCTGGAAATGCCAGCGGTAGGCGCCGGTCTCGATGTCCACCGCGACCACGGCGTTCCCGTACTGGTTGGCGCCGTGTCGGTCGCCCCCGTAGTCGGCCGGGATGGGCGATGCCAGCGGCAGGTACAGCAGCCCGCGTTCCTCGTCCATCGAGAAGTAGAACGGCCATGCGTTGACACCCAGACGGTCCCGCCAGCTGTCACCCGCCCACGTGTCATGCCCCGGCTCACCCGGCTGCGGCACCGAGCTGAACTCCCACACCTTGTCGCCGGTGCGCGCGCTGAAGGCGCGGGCGTTGCCGATGCCGCCGGGGGCTCCGCGCGGCGTGTTGGCGCCGACCACGACAAGGTCCCCGTAGACGAGCGGCACCGAGTTGTATGGCACACCCATGTCGACCTCGCCCGCCTGCCCGAAGCTCTCGATCGACGCGCCTGTGGCTGCATCGAGCGCGAGCAACCGGGTGCTGGAGGTCACGATAATGCGCGCCGGTGTCGCGTCATCGCCAGGCCAGTAGGCAACGCCGCGCCGCGACGGGGCGCCGTCGGCGACCGGATGCCGCCAGATCTCACGACCTGTCGCCGGCTCGAGCGCGACCACACGGTCGGCCGCCGGCAGATACATCACACCGTCGACGACGATAGGCGTCACCTGCGAGCTCGGTCCTTGCCCGCCGGGTTCCTCGGCTTCCAGGGAATAGGTCCAGACTGCGGTCAGGTTGGCGACGTTGTCTGTCGTGATCTCGGCCAGCGGCGAATAGCCGGTTCCGGCCAGGTCATGGCGATACATCGGCCAGTCGCCGCCCTCGGGCTCCGTCATCGCCTGCGGCGCGTCGCGCTCCTCTGGGGTACTACTCCCGCCGCAGTGCGTCAGCGCCAGGGTGCAGAGCGCGATGCCGAACATTACCGTCAGCCGCGTGGAATGCATCACGTGTCAACCTCCGTAGGAACCCTGGGGATCGGGCATTGTGTATCGGTGCGGCTCGACCCACGCCCATGCTAACAGCCCGTGGTGTCAGTCCAACCACATTCGACCGACGTGCAAGGCCGGAAGACGGGATGCGTCGGCGGCCGAATGCCGGCGCCCTCACGAACCGGGCCACGTGGCTTGACCAGTATCCAAGCGCGCGAGGAAAATGCCCTGCGGATTCACGCACACGGGGGCGCACACCCAACAGCGTCCCGCTGCCATGCCTCGACGCTGACTGCGATCGCGATCCCTCTCGGATGGGCCGCGGTGGCGCTCTCCGTCCTGATTCTCCTCGTCTTCGCCACGATCCGGCTGCTGGACATGACAGCGGCGCCGCCGTCGACCGACCTGTTCGCCGTGCGCTACGTCCAGCATCCGGGCGTTGCGCTCCTCCACATTCTGCCCGGGTTGGTGTTTCTCACGCTGGGACCACTCCAGTTCGTCGCGCGGATACGTCGGCAGCGGATCGGCCTGCATCGTCTGCTCGGGCGTGTGCTCGTCCCCTGCGCCGCGGTCAGCGGAGTGTTTGCCCTGGTCGCCAGCTTCCGGTTTCCCGCATTCGGCGGCGTGAGTACCCAGGCGGCGACGCTGTTCTTTGGCCCGATCTTCCTGTTCTCACTGGCGAAGGCGTTTCGTCACATCCGGCGCAAAGAGATCAGTCTTCACCGCGAGTGGATGATCCGGGTGTTCGCGCTGGCGATGGGCGTGGCCAGCATCCGCGTCTTCATCGGACTGTTCCAGGCGATTGGAGGCCTGGGCATCGAAGAGGTGTTCGGCACCACGTTCTGGCTCGGGTTCGGCGTCAATCTGGTGGCGGCAGAGGTGTGGATCAACGTCACCCGCCGCTAGCCGCGGCGCGACCATCGGTTGGTGCCCGGGAATGATGAGCTAGCTCTAAGTGGCCCCGGTCATCATTGCGGTAGCATTCGGCTGGCGATGCATCCCGCCTGGACGGCGTTGCTCCTCGGTCACACATCCCCCAATGTGCTCCCTCGTCGCGCCTGGTCAGCCGGGCGCCTCGCCACCCGCGGTGCGTTACCGTTAATGATGACCGGGACCACTAAGGTTGCTGACGCACGATGAGGGTCGGTTTCCGGAGCGGGAGGCCCCGCCCACAGCTCGCGGTTGCGACGGCCCGGGCGCGCACATGCGCGGCCCGCGGACGCGGCGTGGGGCGATGGGGCCCCGCGAGCGGCCGCGTGAGGTTCGGGGCGAAGCCCCGTCTAGAAATGAAAGGAGCGTTGGGCAGATGAGACAGCACACACGGGCCACACTGGCAATGACGGCCGCGACACTGCTGGGTGCGTGGCTGTCGGCGGTGTCGGCCGACGCGCAGCAGGGCGCGACCGGCGGCGAGTGGCGCTTCTACGCTGCCGACACCTTCAGCACGAAGTACGCGCCGCTCGACCAGATCACCGCCGACAACTTCGGTGACCTCGAAGTGGCGTGGCGCTGGCGCACCGCCGACACGCACCTGGTCTATGAGGGCGAGCAGGGGGCCTCGCTCGTCGCCGCCGCCACGCTTTTCGACCTGCTCGAGGCCGAGGAGCCCGACCGCTGGGTGACCCGGCCGCGCATCGGACGCCTGGTGGCGACCCCGCTCATGATCGACGGCGTGCTGTATCTGAGCACGCCGCTCTATCAGGCGGCGGCGATCGATGCCCGGACAGGTGAGACGCTATGGGTCCACGACCCGCGAATCTACGAGGCCGGCACCCCCGCACCTGCGCCGTGGACCCACCGCGGGGTGGGCTACTGGGAGAACGGGGGCGAGGCGCGGATCGTCTGGGGGACGGGCGACGGCTATCTGGTGGCCGTCGACGCGAAGACCGGGTTGCCTGCCGCGGAGTTCGGGGACAACGGGCGCGTCGATCTGACGGACGGCCTCCCGCGGGCCACGCGCGGGCAGCGCGACACCCTCAATCTGCTGCCGCTGTCCTCGCAGTCGGCGCCACTGGTCGTGGGCGACACGATCATCGTCGGCTCCTCGATCAACGACTTCAGCATCACGAAGGAGATGCCCCCCGGGTTCGCACGCGCGTACGACGCGCGAACCGGACGTCACAAGTGGGACTTCCACAACGTGCCGCAGAGCGCCGACGCGTTCGGTGTCGACACCTGGCTGAACGAATCGTGGCGCTACTCGGGGAACGCCAACAGCTGGTCGAACATGAGCGCGGACCCCGAGCTCGGGTATGTCTATTTGCCGACCAGTACGCCGACATCCGACTACTACGGCGGCCATCGCCCGGGGGACAACCTGTTTGCCGAGAGCCTGGTGTGCGTCGACCTCGAGACCGGGCAGCGGGTGTGGCACTTCCAGATGGTGCACCACGGCGTCTGGGACTACGACAACCCGACCGCGCCGAACCTGCTGGACATCACGGTCGACGGCCGCACGGTGAAGGCGGTTGCGCAGGTGACCAAGCAGGGGTTCGTCTATGCGTTCGACCGCGTCACCGGTGAACCGATCTGGCCGATCGAAGAGCGGGAGGTCGCCACCGACACCGATCTGGAAGGCGAGCTGCTGTCGCCGACCCAGCCGTTTCCCACCAAGCCACCCGCCTTCGACATGCAGGGCGCCACGATCGACGACCTGGTCGATTTCACGCCCCAGATCCGCCAGATGGCTGTGGACGCGGTCGAGGGATTCCGCCTGGGTCCGCTCTACACGCCGCTCTCGCTGCGCGGCACGATCTTCCGGCCCAGCGCCGGGGGCGGCGCCAACTGGTCGGGCGCGGCCGTCGACCCGGAGACCGGTATCCTGTACGTGCCGTCCAGAAACGCGCACTCGATCATGCGGTTCCGCGACCCGGAGCCAGGTGAGCCGTCGACCCTGCGCTACATCCTCAGTCGGGGCGGTGCGGGGTTTCTGCAGGCGGGGAACCCCCGGCGCCGGCCGCAGATGCCGCAGGGACTGCCGCTCTGGAAACCACCCTACTCACGGATGACCGCCATCGACATGAACCTGGGTGAGCACCTCTGGATGACGCCGCTCGGCAACGGCGACCGCATTCGCAACCATCCCCTTCTGCGCGATCTCGACCTCCCGCCATTGGGTGGTGACGACAGCCGGAGTGGACCGCTGCTGACGAAGACGCTGCTCGTGCACGCGCTCACAGCCGGTGGCACCGACGGCGGTCCGCAACTGGTCGCCTACGACAAGGCCACGGGAGCGGTCGTCGCCGCGATCGATCTGCCGAGCTGTGCGATCGGCACGCCGATGACCTACATGCTGGACGGCCGGCAACACATCGCGCTCACCGTGGGCGGTGAGGCGCCGGGGTTGATCGCGTTGAAGCTGCCTTAGTGGTCCCCCGGCCATGAATACGGTCAGGCACCGAGGGCGTCGAGGCGCCCGCCCCGCTAGGCGCGAGGAGGAAGCACACCGGCAGTATTCGACCCCACTGAATCGAAGCCGAACGCCACTCTTGATGGGACGCATCGGCGGCCGAATGCGACCGTCTTTATGACCGGAGCCACCTAGTAGCCGGAGTTCGGTTGACCGGAGACCACAGTGGTGCTAAATTTGGTCAAGGTTGGTCAATGTGCCTAAGACAGTGAATCTATACGTCGCAAAAACGCATCTGTCAGAGCTCGTCGAGCGAGCGGCCAGGGGTGAAGAGGTGGTCATCGCCAAGGCCGGCGTGCCCAAAGCCCGGCTCGTTCCGCTGGGCCGCCGAGCCACGCCGAGGAAGCCCGGAGTCTGGAAAGGCCGAGTTGTCATCGGCCCGGATTTCGACGCGCCACTGCCGGCCGATCTGCGCGCTACGTTCGACGGGCACGACGAGCCGTGAGGCTGCTGCTCGACACGCACGTCTTCCTGTGGTGGTGTGCGGATGACGACCGACTGGGGCCGGTCGAGCGCGACGCCATCCGTGATCCGGCAAACGACATCTACCTGAGCGCCGTCTCGGTCTGGGAAATCACGATCAAGCAAGCGCTCGGCCGCCTGCGGGTCCCCGAGCTGCCGTCCGCGGCCGCTGCGCGACTGGGCATGCAGCCGCTGCCGATGACGGCCGAGCACGCGGAAGCGACATCGGCGCTTCCTCCGATCCACCGAGACCCCTTCGACCGCATGCTCGTCGCGCAGGCCCGCGTCGAGAGCCTCACGCTCGTGACCGGCGACGAGACCGTACGGTCGTACCCAGGCGTCGCATTCCTGCGGCCCTGAAGCACGCTGTATCGAGATGCACACGGGTGACGAAGATCTTCGTGTGGAGCCGGTGCGCGATCTCGGACGGATCCGCAGACTCGAAGAACAGCTCTAAGGCCTCCACGAGGTTCGCACGTGCCTGCTCGATCGTGGGCCCCTGACTCGCGATGTCGACCTCGGGACACAGGGCGACGTACATATCGTCTTCGCGTTCGATAATGGCGGTAAACTGACGGGTCGTCGACATGCGTCAGTTGTAGCCGACTGGCGTTCTGGTCGAGCCTGTTTCAGGAACGCGCGACAGACGCGAAGCAAAGACCATCTCCAGTCTGAACCACCCGCACATCTGCACCCTGTACGACATCGGGTATCAGTCTCCCTTCCCCCCCTGGGGGAGAGGGCCGGGGTGAGGGGGACCGCATCACCTTCCTGGTGATGGAATACCTGGAGGGCGAGACGCTGGCCGCGAGACTCACCAAGGGACCGCTACCGACGGCTCAGGTGCTCAAGATCGCCGCCGAGATCGCGGACGCTCTCGACAAGGCCCACCGCCAGGGCATTACCCATCGGGATCTGAAGCCGGGCAACATCATGCTGACCAAAGCGGGGGCGAAGACTCCTCCTGGTCGAAAACTGGTTCGAGGAACTCCAGCGCCTCGTCCCTACGCCGTGAGGCCGCAATCCGCCCCCGCCGTCAACCCACCTCGGGCGGCTCGACGCGTCGCACACCCCTGATGGCGTCGAAGTCTTCATCGTAGCTGCAGATCGCCTCGGCCCGGACGACCCGACACACCGCTGCGTGCAGGGCGTCGCGTGCCATCAGCGTCGGGTACTCGTCCAGGATCGCCTTGGCCTCATCCATCACGTCCGCCGTGATCGGGAGCACCACGAGCACCACACGCCGGGCCGCGTCGTAGATCCGGCGGCCATCCTCCCAGCGTCCGAGGGCGCGGTACCGATGGAGGATCTCCTGGCAGACCTCGGCGTCGAGGGCCGCGTCGACCTCGCCCCGGGCAATCCGCTCGAGGAGATGCGCCGACGGCTCCTTGTGCGGGTGCGCGGCGCCCCCTGCGGACATGAGAATGTTCGCGTCCAGGAGGATCACGAGCCACCCTGGTGTCGGTCGGGAAGGACAGCGTCTGGTCCCGGCACCGACTCCTGTTTCATATCGAGGGGTGACCCAACCGGGAGCGAGAGACGACGGAGGTCGGCCACTGCACGCAGGCGGTCTTCGGTTGAGACGTAGCCGTACTGCGCTTCGCAGGCCTCACGGACCAGCTGGCCCAGGCTCTTGCCGCGAACCTTGGCGGTTCGCGGCAGATGTTCGTAGAGTTCGGGAGACAGCAGGATGGTTGTCTTCTTGGAAAGCTCCACATATGCCTCCACATGTGGATATTCACTGAACGCATAAACCGAGGCAAGCACGCCAGGGACGTTCCCTCAGGACAGCGCTACCGCTCGTCCCCGCCTAGCGTCTCGACGAACTGACGGGGCGTCAGGACCGTGACGCCTCGACGGCATCGGACCGGAAAGTGCCGGAGGTTGCCCGTGACCACCACGCTTCCGGCCACTGCGGCGACGGCGAGACACGGCGCATCGTCGGGGTCGGGCATGCCGACAGGCCATCGAGGCGCCGCGACCACCTCGAAACCGAGCTCGTCGATCACCTCGAGCAGAGCGGCTACCCGACCCGCAGGCAGCCCCAGCTCCTGTCGACGCAGCACCTCGTCGTACTCCTGCCGGATACCCATGTCGAACGCGAGGTCGACGTCCCCTGCGAGAACCGCTTCGAGAATCCATCCGGGGGGTCCCGTGGCGGATAGCAGACCAGCGACGAGCACGTTGGTGTCGAGGACGATCCTCATCCTTGCGCGCGGCGGGGCCGAGACCGGCGTGTGCGCGTGATGATGGCGTCGATATCCTTGGTTGACAGTCGAGAGGTGCCGCGCCGCTGACTCTCACGCCGAATCGCTCGAAGCGCCTCGAGTCCCCGAGCACGTCGCACGGTGTCGAGCGTTTCCTCGATCGTGTCGGCATCGACCGGCAGCAACACCGCCACCGGCCGCCCGTTGGCCGTGAGAATCGCCTCCCGCTCGCGCGCGAGCGATTCCCGCACCTGCCTGGGACGCGTGCGCAGGTCCCTGATCGTGATGGTCTTCATGATCTGAAGTGTACCAAGTAGGGGTGACATTTGTCACCGAGGGCCTGAGGGCGAGACGATGCGCCAGGCTGCTGGTCCCATCACCTTGATACAGAATCCATGCAATGTGTATTTTGCACAGATGCGTACGAAGACGGTCTCCTTGGAAGCAGAAGTCTACCAGCGACTTCGAGCCGCGAGACGCTACCCTGGCGAGTCGTTCAGCGAAGTCGTCCTGAGAGCGACCTGGCCGGAGGATACGACGACGGCCAGAGAGCTGCTGGATTCCTACCGAACCGGCCGCGAGCACTTTTCGGATGAGGAGCTCGATCGCATCGAGGCGCTCACGCGTCGCGACCTCCCGCCGGAGGACAAGTGGGCCGACCGCTGATTCTCTAGACCTCGTTTCTCATTGATCTCGAGCGCGAGCACAACCGGGGCGCGCCCGGCCCGGCGGTGGCGTTCCTCGCACCGTTCTACGTTCTCTCGTCCAACCTCGACGTGACCTGGGAGTACGGCCGGGCCTATCGCTACCTGCAGGAGAACGGGCGGCTGATTGGCGGCAACGACCTCTGGATCGCCGCGACCGGGCTCGCCTACCGGATGCCGATCGTCACGAGACCCGTCGAGCACGACCGGCGTGTGCCAGGACTCGACGTCGAGAAGTATCGAGCACCCGCATCCAGGACCCAGTGGCACATCGGGTGGCTGGACGCGCCGGTTCGATTACCGACCGATGAGCCCACAGATGCCTGTATGATGCCCCTGCTTATCCCATCCTGACCGGAAGCTGGAGGCATGTCGCTCGGCATCGGTGACCGTCTCGGACACTGCGGGGAGTCGCCACGCGTCGAGGCGCACCACCCTCGGCCCTGCCGAAGGCACCGCAACTATCGGCGAAGCACGAAACTGGAGGACGTCATGCGCACACTATTCCGGCTCTCGTTGCTCCTGGCTCTCGCGACCACCCCGGCCGTGGCGCACGCGCAGACCGACGACGTCCTGCAGATCTATCTCGTCGATGTGGAGGGCGGCAACGCGACGCTCCTGGTCTCGCCGGAGGGCGGGTCGCTGCTGATCGACACCGGGAACGGCGGCGCGAACGCCGACCGGGACGTTGGCCGCATCATGGCGGCGGTCGAGGATGCCGGGCTGCAACAGATCGACCATCTGATCACGACCCACTACCACGGGGACCACTACGGCGGCATGAGCGAGCTGGCCACGCGGATCCCGATCCGGCACTTCATCGATCACGGTCCGAGCGTCGAGGACAACCCCCGCACCTTGGCATTCCTCGATGGCGCCTATCGCGACCTGTACGACGCGGCCCAACACACGGTGGCGCAGCCCGGCGACACGGTGGCCCTGGCCGGCGTGGAGGTCACGGTCATGGCGGCCGGTGGGCAGGTGATCCAGACACCCCTGTCGGGGGGCGGTGGGTCGAACCCGTTCTGCGCGGCGTTCGAGCCGCAGGCGGAGGACCGTGGCGAGAACGCACAATCGGTCGGCATCCATTTCGCTTTCGGCCAGTTTCGCGGGCTGCATCTCGGCGACCTGACGGCCAACAAAGAGTTCGCGCTGATGTGTCCGGCGAACCCTATCGGCACGGTCGATTTGCACATCGTCTCGCACCATGGGCTCGGGACCTCCAACTCCGCGGCGCTGCTCCACGCGATCGCGCCGCGCGTGGCGCTCCTGAACAACGGGACACGCAAGGGTGGAGCCCCCGAGACGATGACCATCTTGCATACCATCCCCGGCCTGGAGGACCTCTGGCAGCTCCACTTCTCTGTGCTGAGTGGGCAGGAGTACACGGTGCCCGGGATGTTCATCGCCAACCTGTTCGACGACCAGCCTGCGGCGATGCCCCTGGCGCCGATGCCGGCGCCGCGGCGCGGCTCGAACGCCGGTCCGCCACCCGTACATAATGGTCCCGCCAACTGGATCAAGGTTGAGGCGCAGAGGGACGGTAGCTTTACCGTGACGAACAGCCGGAACGGGTTCAGCAAGACGTATTGAGGAGGCGGGCTGGGCGGGCCTGAAGGCCCTTGCTACCACGTCCGCGCCGACACGCCGAGCGCCGGGATCGAAGCGAGAAGGAGTGGCTATGAGCACGAAGTGGCGTCGACAGGCAGTGGCGACGGTCTTGCTCGTTCTTCTGGGAACTGCGGTGACCGGCGCTCAGGATCGCGACTTCGAGCCGGTCACCGATGCGATGCTGGAGAACCCGGACCCGGCCGACTGGCTGAGCTGGCGCCGCACGCTCGACGGGTGGGGCTACAGCCCGCTCGACCAGATCAACACGGACAACGTTCACCAGCTGCAGCTCGTCTGGGCGTGGCAGCTGGGCCCCGGCAACAGCCAGCCCACGCCGCTCGTGCACGACGGCGTGATGTACATCCCGAATCCCGGGAACATCGTGCAGGCGGTCGACGCGGTGACCGGAGATCGGCTCTGGCAATATACCCGAGAGCGCCGGACCCGTCCCGACCGTCCGGACGCGCCCCCCAGCCGAGGCAGCCGGTCGATCGCGATCTACGGCGACAAGATCTACCTCAACACCAGCGACGCTCATATCGTGGCGCTCGACGCCGCCACGGGCGAGGTCGCCTGGGACCACACGGTGGCGGACCGGGCGCTTGGTTACCGGTATACGAGCGGACCGATCGTGGCGCGGGGGACGATCGTGGCCGGCATGACCGGCTGCCAGAACTACAAGAACGACGTCTGCTTCATCTCCGGACACGACGCCGAGACCGGGGAAGAGCTGTGGCGCACGTCGACCGTCGCCCGGCCGGGCGAGCCAGGCGGCGACACCTGGGGCGACCTGCCGCTGATGTATCGCGCAGGCGCCGACTCGTGGATCCCCGGCAGCTACGACCCGCAGACCAACCTGACCTACTGGTCGACCTCGCAGCCCAAACCATGGGCCCGCGTGTCCCGGAAGACCGACGGCGATGCGTTGTACTCGAACAGCGTGCTGGCGCTCGACCCGGCGACCGGCGATCTCGAGTGGTATTACCAGTTCGTTCCAGGGGAGACCCACGACCTCGATGAAGTGTTCGAGAGCGTCCTCATCGATCACGACGGGCGCCGCTCGCTGTTCAAGATGGGCAAGCTCGGTATTCTCTGGGAGCTCGACCGCACCACCGGCGCGTTCGTGGCCGCCCATGACCTCGGGTATCAGAACGTGCTGGACGTCGACCCACAGACCGGCCAGGTGACCTACCGGCCCGGGATGATTCCCCGGGCTGGGGTCGAGTTGGAGTTCTGTCCCAACTTTGGGGGCATCAGGAACTGGTACGCGTCGGCGTACCATCCCGGGACGCAGGCGTTGTACATTCCGATCCACCCGACCTGTGTGACGGGGGTCTTCACCGAGCTGGAGCAGGAGGTTGGCAACAACTACTACGCCAACCGCGGGTGGCGCTCGCTGGGGACCACGGCACACCCCGACAGTCCCGACCACCGTGGCCACCTCATTGCCATGGACATCACCACCGGCGAGATCTTGTGGCGACACTCGATGGCCACGCGGCCGCGGTCGGCGGCCCTGACGACGGGCGGCGGCCTGGTGGTCGGCGCCGACACCGACCGCTATCTGTACATCCACGACGTCGCAAACGGCGATGTCCTGTTCCAGACGCGGCTGCCCGCTTCGGTGCAGGGCTTCCCGATTACCTATGCGGTCGAGGGCCGGCAGTACCTGGCGGTCCCGGTCGGTGGCAATCGGTCGAACGCCATCTACGTGTTCGCGCTGCCGCAGGAACCGGGCGCTCGTCGCTGACGACCAAGGCAACGGGGCCGGTCTGAAGACCGGCCGCTACGTACGGAATGGTCTCCCACCGTCTCGCCAGCCTGGTAGCGAGCGTTCCCCCCTCCCCCGGGGCCACTACTCGACGCGAAGCGCCGTCACCGGATTGAGCCGCGCGGCACGGCGTGCCGGCAGGTAGGCGGCGACCACCGCCGTCAGACCGAGCACGACCGGCACCGTCACGAAGGTCATCAGGTCGAAGGTCTCCACGCCGAACAGCAGGTCGCTCAGCAGCCGCGCCAGCGCGAGCGACGCGACGAGGCCGACAACCATCCCGACCAGCACGAGCTTCAGTCCACTCGCCGCCAGCAGCCGGACCACGCGGTCCGCGTCGGCGCCGAGGGCCATCCGGATACCCACCTCTCGGGTACGCTGCGCCACCGAGTAGCTCACCACCCCGTAGAGACCGATGCTGGAGAGCAACAGCGCGAGCGCCGCGACAACCGACAGGAGGAACGCCGACAGCCGGGCCGGCAACAGCATGATGCCCAGATGCTGGTCCATCGTCTTCGTCTCCCAGACCCACAGGTCGGGGTCGACCTCCCGTCCGGTGTGCATCAGCGCCAGGGCCAGCCGCTCCGGATCCGCGGTCGTGCTGGCCACGACCGTCAGAAACGGCGAGTAGGCCTGGGAGTACGGCAGGTAGACCATCAGCTCCGGGGCGCCGCCGAGCGTGCGCACCCGGGCGTCGCTGGCGACGCCGACCACCAGCAAATCGCGTGCGTCGTCACCCAGACGGCGCAGCATCCGGCCCACGGCGTCGCCGTCCTCGAAGAACCGTTGCGCCGTGGCCTCGCTGATGATCGCAACGCGCTGGCCGTCCGGGAGATCGGTGGTGGTGAAGTTGCGGCCTCGCAGGACCTGGATCCCTGCCGCGTCGAAGAAGTCGGGGTCGACCGCGGCTCGGTTGGCACTGAAATACTCGAGGTCCGCCGGTGGCTCGACACCGTCGACGTTGAAGCCGATGGACTGATTGCTGACCAGGTTCAGATGCAGGCGGTCGATGATGCCGACCGACCTGACGCCCGGGAGCTGCCGGAAGCGCTCGAGCAGGCGCGCGGTGTAGAGACGGCCCTCGTCGTCCGTGAAGCGGGTGGTCGGCACCATGAACGTCATGAGGGCGGTCGGCTCGCGGCCGAACCCGGTGTCGACGGCTCCCACCGCCTGGAAGCTGCGGAGGAAGAGACCCGCACCGACCAGCAGCACCAACGACACCGTCAGCTGGGTGACGATGAGCGCGTGGCGCCATCGCAGCTGTCCGGGCTGCCCGCCACCCGCGGTCTCGCTCTTCAGGGTCGAGGCGAGGTCGGGGCGCGTGCTCTGGAGCGCCGGCACCAGCCCGAGGAGCGCGCCCGCCACCACGGAGATGCCGAGCGTGAACGCGAGGACGTTCCAGTCGAGGCTGAGATCCAGCTCGATCGGCACGGGCAGTGGCAGGTCGGCGTTCTGTAAGAGACCGAGCAGTCCGACGGCGAGCCCGACGCCGACCAACCCGGCCAGCAGGCTCAGCAGTGTCGTCTCGGTCAGCAGGCGCCGGACGAGCGACCCGCGCGAGGCGCCGAGCGCCAGGCGCACGGCGACGTCCCGACGCCGATCCAACGCCCGTGCCAGGAGGAAGCTCGCCAGGTTCGTGCACGCCAGCAGCAGCACGAGACCGACGACCACCGTCAGGAGCCACGCCGCCGCCCGGATGAACGGGTCCATCGGCGGAAAGAGCAGGACGTCGGCGTGCGGCAGGATCGCGAACTCGCTGGTGCGCTGCCACCCGCCGGGAGCAGCCGCCGTCAGGTCGGCCGCCACGGCGGCCAGCGCGGTCTCGGCCTCGGGCAGCGTGACGCCGGGCTTGAGCCGTGCCTTCGGGAACATCGAGTGATTGCCGCGCGCCTCGATCATCTCGGCGCCGATCAGCTCCTCGATCATCATGTACGGCGCATAGAACGCCGGTGTGATGCCACGCATGCTCCCCGGGAAGTCGGGTGGGGCCACTCCGATGACCTCGTAGGCGCGTCCGCCGATCCGCAGCGTCTGACCGAGCGCGTCGGGACGCCCGCCGAACGCTCGCTGCCAGTAGCCATGGTCGAGCATGACCACCGCGCGGGACCCGGGAGAGACGTCGTCCTCGGGGAGAATCGTCCGACCGATGACGGCGTCGATGCCGAGCATCCGGAAATACGACCCGGTGACCGCCTCGGCGAACACGAGGTTCACGCCGCTGTCACCGTCAATCTGCACCGGCGCGAACTGCGACGCGCCGATCTGGCTGAAGACCTCCGTGGTGCCGTCCCGTACGTCCTCGTAGTCCGGATAGGAGAACGTCCCGAAGCGGAAGCCGGGCGAGTGCATATACAGGTTGACCAGCTCCTCTGGCTGTGCAACTGGGACCTCACGCAGCAGCACGGCGTTGACCAGACTGAAGATCGCCGTGTTGGCGCCGATGCCGAGAGCCAGGGAGAGGACCGCCACCGCAGTGAACCCGGGACGCCGGGTCAGGGCACGCAGGCCGTCGCGCACGTCGCGCCGGATGTCATCGAGAGCTGGCATGGCTGTCATATCTGTCATGACGGCTCTCGGAGGCCGCGGGTTCCGATGTTCCCGGCATCTGGCCGGACCGAAACCCGCTCCTGGTCGATTCAACACGTCTGACCTGAACGGTTGCGCGACGGCCCGGACCAGCAAGCTCGTCAGATGCGTCTCCGACCGGCGACGGCCAGCTTTCAGAGTGCCTCGTGTTACACTGATCCCGTGTTACACGGGTTCTTCCTATGGCCAATCTGACGATCTCTGTCGACGACGAGTTGCTGCGCCGTGCGCGTGTGCGCGCCGCGCAGCTCGGCACCTCGGTCAACGCGGTTTTGCGAGAGTACATGGAGACCTGGGTCGGTCAGGACGAGGGTCGCGAACAGGCGATCAGGTCGCTGCTGAGACGCTCGGCCAGAGCGCGAAGTGGCCGCGGCGGCCGGACATGGAGCCGGGACGACCTCCATGCCCGCTAGAGTCTTCATCGACACCAACGTCCTTGTGTATCTCTTCGACCGCGATGCGCCGGCCAAGCAAGCGGTCGCACGCCGAGTGCTGGCAGGCGACGGTGACGGCGTGTATTTGGTCATCAGCACCCAGGTATTACAGGAGTTCTACGTCACGGTCACCCGGAAGCTCGGCACGCCGCTGTCGGAAAGCGAGGCGGAAAGCGCTGCCCGCGACCTGGCGGCCCTCGACGTGGTTGACGTCGACCGCGACATGGTCTTCCGGGCGATCGCCGGTGCTCGCGCCCGCAAGATCTCGCTCTGGGACGCCTTGATCGTGGAAGCGGGACAAACGCGCGGCTGTCAGCGTCTGCTCACCGAGGACCTACAGCACGGTCAGCTGTTCGGGCACCTGCGTGTGGAGAACCCGTTCCGAGACGTGGCGCAGTGACATGCCCTGCGCCGTGGTGACCGCGCCGGTAGCGATCGCCGGCCGGGCCGCGATCGAGGTCGGCGGCGGGCGCTCTCGGCGAGCAGTCCGAGCGCGTCGGCTCTGCGCTGGCCTACCGAGACCTCGGTCTTGTGTTTCAGCCGCGTGAGACCTTGTGTGGCCGCCGAACGAGGCCCTTTGCTCCAAGTCTAGGTCTCGACCGCAGAGAACGCGCAACAGGGTGGCCGTGACGCACGATGGACAGGTGCCCGTGCCGTCGCGGTGAGTCTGACCCGACGTGGGGTCAACGCGATCGACGCTCCCGGAGGATCTGCGCCGCATCGACCAGGTGACCGGCGGCAACATCGGCGTCCGACGCCCGGAGGGCGTCGTGAAGGGCCGTGCGGTCAGCTTCATCGAGCCAATCACCGGGATCCAGCGGCAGGAGTTGAACCTCGGTACCCTCGGGCAGCTCCGTTGGTTCGTTGAGGACCAGCCGGCCGGCGTGAACTTGTGCCTTGATGGTCCTGCAGAGGAGACCTGTCACTGCCCGGGTCGCCCAACTAACTAACGCGCGGAGCCGCGGTGCAACTGCACAGCGAAGGACCTGGGCAGGAAGTGGCATGCCCATTCCCGCCCGGGTCCTAAGATGTAGTCATGATGGCCAAGCACAGGCTATTCATCTCGTACACCCACGCCGACCTCGTCCGGCGCTCGTCGGCGGTGAACGTCTCCTGCCCGACGCAAGAGAGCTCCAGCCGCTCGATTGCCTGCGTGACCGCCAGCCGGTGCTCGGCCAGGTCCTCGGCGGTCGACGACAGGAAGATGTCCATCGCGAACTGCGCTACGCCTGCGGCTCACCTATGGTGCGGATTCGCCGTTTGTTTAGCGGACCTGCCTGTCCGCCGAAGCCTCGGCGAAGGCGGGAAGGCCCTTGCTACAACATAATTGAACGCCGGGGGTCAGAGGCTCCAGCCCTCGCGATACTCCTCGTCGAGGAACGCGTTCGCTTCCGGCACGTTTGTGGCGCGCATCTGCTTGGCGTCCCACTCGATCGCTTGCCCCGTGCGCACGGCAAGGTTGCCCAGCAGCACGACCTCGGTCAGCGGACCGGAGTGCTCGGGGAAGCTGGAGCCGGGGGTGCCGTTGCCTTTGCAGGCCTCGATCCACTCGAGGTAGACGCCCGCCGTCCGGGGGTACGTCTCGGGTGGCGGGCTGGCCATGATGTCGTTGTGGAGCGTGGTCGGAAACAGCCGCGGCTCGGTCGCATACATGTCCGCGGCGATCACCCCGTCGTCGCCGACGAACAGCTGGCCGCTGCTCCCGCCGGGCAGTCGTTCTCCGTTGGTCAGCTGCGGCGGGCGCGGCATCGCCAGGGCGCCGTCGCGCCAGACGAACCTGAC
>SMUZ01063423.1_pt1 | contig 20474 bp, 19 predicted proteins | sample 2456421 | NCBI WGS metagenome assembly SMUZ01 (sample SAMN11095932, study PRJNA526329) | marine sediment metagenome | biome: Marine sediment; feature: Surficial sediment; material: Deep marine sediment; isolation source: Hadal surficial sediment | place: Pacific Ocean | collected 2014-11 | depth... | reverse complement strand
CGAAACGACAAACGCTGGTTCAGCAAGGTCAGCGAAATGACCGACCTGGATGTGAAATCGATCGCCTGTCTGCCCCTGCTTTTGAGCGGCGTGATCATTGGCGTGGTGCAGTTTCTGGACAAGCAGGATGACAGCATTTATTCCGAGCAGGACATGACGGTGCTGGAACGCTTTTCCAAAATCATGGCCATGTTTTTCGAGGTCAGCCGCAGCAACGAAATTTTGGGGGAGGAATTTGACCGGCTCCAGGAGAAATACCGCCAGCGCTACACCATTGTCGGCGAGAGCCAGGGAATCCGGAAATGCATCGCCCACTCGGAAAAAGTTTCCAATTCCAAGGCGGCGATTCTGATCACCGGAGACAGCGGTACCGGCAAGGAATTATTCGCGCATTTGATCCATGACCGCAGTCTGCGCCAGACCAAACCGTTTGTGTCCATCAGTTGCGGCGCCCTGCCTGCTTCGATACTGGAGCGCGAATTGTTCGGCCACGAAAAGGGCGCCTTTACGGGAGCGGACAGCCTGAAGATCGGACTGTTTGAGGCCGCCGACGGCGGCACCCTGTTTCTCGACGAGATCGGAGAGATGCCGCTGGCCATGCAAGTCAAACTTCTACGGGTGATTCAGGAGGAAGCGTTTTTAAGGCTGGGCAGCACCAACCTCACGGAAGTGGATGTCCGAATCATTTCCGCGACCAATCAGGATCTGGACAAAATGGTGGCCGAGGGCAGATTTCGCCAGGACCTGTATTACCGCGTCAACGTCATCAACATTCATCTGCCTGCATTACGCGACCGCAAAGAGGACATTCCTGATCTGGTCAATTTTTTCATACGCAAACACACTCCGGAAGGCGAAAAACCCAAAAAACTTCAAAAGGGGCTGACCTCGTTCCTGGAAGGATACCACTGGCCCGGCAATATCCGCCAGTTGGAAAACGCGCTGGAGCGGGCCATCGTTCTGGAGGATGGCGATGAGCTGACTCCCGATGCCTTTGCCTTTGAGTCCACCCAGCAACCCATCGAGATCAATGTCGGCTCCACCCTGAAAGACGCCAGCGATTCCTTCAGAAAATCGTTCATTGCCAGCACCCTCCAATCGACCAAGGGCAACCGGACCCAGGCCGCGAAAATCCTGGAGGTCCAGCGGTCTTACCTGTCCCGTTTGATCAAGGAGTTAGGAATCAGCTGATCCGCATTACCCTGCCACCCGGCGGTTTCATTGACGTCAAAGCGAGCCGAGAACCGTTATGAGCCTGAGCAGTCCACGGGATTTCATCACTGAAGATGAAACCATCTTTTCCCTCCCGAAAATCTATTTCGAACTTCAGGAAGCGCTGAACGATCCCGACAAAACGTTTCAGGATATCGGAGACATCATCAGTTGCGACCCCGCCCTCACCGCGCGCCTGCTCAAAATCGTCAACAGCCCCTTTTTCGGGTTCCCGTCGGAAATCGAAACCATCTCCCACGCCATTTCCATCATCGGCATAAACCAACTGACTGACCTGGCTCTGGCCACTCTGGTGATCTATCAGTTCCGGGGCATCCCCAACAGCCTGTTCAACATGCAGAAATTCTGGCGGCACAGCATGGCCTGCGGTGTGGCGGCGCGCTCGATCGCCGAATTCCGGGGCGAGAAAAACGTCGAGCGGTTCTACCTGGCCGGTATCCTGCACGACATCGGCCAGCTGGTGATATTAAAAAAAGAACCGGCCCTGGCCCGCGACGCATTTTTCAGGAGCAAGGAACAACAGGAAAATATTTACCAGTCCGAGCGCGAACTGATGGGATTTGACCACGCCGACGTCGGCGGCGAACTGCTGAAAGCCTGGGAACTGCCGCCCCGCCTGGTGGAGGCGGTGGCGTTTCATCATCAACCCCAGGCGGCGAAACGGTATCCCTTCGAGGCGGCCGTCATCCACACCTCCGATTATATTGTGCACGTCCTTAAGGTCGGCAGTGACGCCGAGTTCAGCGAACCGCAATTGTATTCCAAAAGCTGGGACATCATCGGACTCGACGCGGACGATTTTGAATTCATGAAGGACAAGGTGAAGCGCCAGTACGAAGACCTGGTCCGCATGTTTTTCGGCGATTCCTGATCCGCGGTCACACTTCGAGGGGTTTTTCATCAAAAGGCAAGAGGTAGAATCCCCCTAACCCCCTTTACAAGGGGGGACATATGCTCCCCTTTCTCCGAAGAAACCTTTGCATAACACAGGTTTTAAAAAATCCTTCCCTTACTGAAGGGAGGACACAGGTGGGGTTGTGCAGGATGTTGAAAACCTTCTAAAATCAAGGTCAGGGACACCATAACCTCCCCTGTAGGAATACGCGCGTTGCCAATTGAATTACTTATGCAAAGGTCTCTTTCCGAAGGGTTCTGAGGGGCTTTTTCCTCCCTCACATTTAATCCCGGTTCTGGTACTATGAGGCGCCCGATGAAATTCTGCAAATCCCCAAATGGAATAAGGTGGAGTGATGGATGTGATGACCCTGATCGACGGCAAAAAGGTTTCGGCGGAAATCAAGGAACAGGTGGCGGCGGAGACCGGGAGGTTGCAACAGCAAACCGGCAAAGTCCCAGGACTGGCGGTGGTGCTGGTGGGCGAAGACCCGGCTTCGGCGGTCTACGTCAAAAACAAAAACAAAACCTGCGCGAACATGGGATTTCAATCGTTCTCGCACACACTCGCCGCCGATACCGAAGAAAAAGAATTGCTGAAGCTGATCGCCGAGTTGAACGCCAATCCGGAGGTCAACGGCATTCTCGTGCAACTGCCGCTACCGGCTCATATCAACGCACCCAAGGTGCTGGAGGCGGTCGATCCGAAAAAGGATGTCGATGGCTTTCATCCGGTCAACGTCGGTATCCTGACCAGCGGCGGAAATGGGCCGGCGCCCTGCACCCCGGCCGGCATCATCGCGATGCTGGACTTCTATAAAATCGGAATCGAGGGCAAGCAAGCGGTGATCCTCGGCCGCAGCAACATCGTCGGCAAGCCGATAGCTTCCCTGCTGTTGAAGCGCCACGCCACGGTAACCATCTGCCACTCCCGCACGCGCGACCTGCCCGCCGTGGCGCGGTCGGCCGACATTCTGGTTGCCGCCATCGGCAAACCGCGCTTCGTCACACCGGACATGGTCAAAGAAGGCGCGGTGGTCATCGACGTCGGCATCAACCGGGTCGACGGCAAACTGGTGGGCGACGTCGATTTCGAAAAGGAGGTGGAGAAGGCGGCGTTCATCACACCCGTGCCCGGCGGAGTGGGGCCGATGACCATCGCCATGCTGATGAAAAATACGCTGAACGCATTTAAAAAAGCCAACAACCTTTAACCCCTTCGGGTTTATGAACCACCGGACTCACACATTCCTTTCGTATTAACCGATGACCCAGACGCAATCACAAACCGCAGGACACATTCCGGAGGAACAGCCGCACGTCTACTCTGTCAGCGAAATCACGCGGGACGTGCGGGCGATCCTCGAGGCGGCGTTTGAAACGGTATGGATCGAAGGCGAGATTTCCAATTTCCGGCTGGCTGCCTCCGGTCATGCTTATTTCGTGTTGAAAGACCTCAAGGCGCAGATCAAATGCGTTCTGTTCCGCGGACAGCGCGTGGGCATGAAGTTCACCCCGCAAGACGGCGACCAGGTGCTTCTGCTGGGACGCGTCACCGTGTACGAAGCGCGCGGCGATTATCAGGTCATCGTCGAAGCCGTGGAGCCCAGGGGCCTGGGCGCCCTGCAGAAGGCGTTCGAACAGCTCAAGGAAAAACTGGCGAAAGAGGGCCTGTTCGACAAAGACCGCAAACAGCCGCTTCCGGAAATGCCGTGGAAGATCGGCATCGTCACCTCTCCCGCCGGCGCGGCGATCCGCGACCTGATCCACGTCATTCGAAGGCGCAATCCCAAGACCTCGGTCTTGTTGTATCCCGCCAAGGTGCAGGGCGATGGCGCGGCGGAAGAGATCGCCCGGGGCATCCACGAACTGAACCAACGGAAAGACATCGATGTGATTATCATCGGGCGCGGCGGCGGGTCCATTGAAGACTTGTGGGCCTTCAACGAGGAAGCCGTCGCCCGCGCCATCGCGCAATCGAAAATTCCCGTGGTGTCCGCCGTCGGTCATGAAATCGATTTCACCATCGCCGATTTCGTCGCGGACCTGCGCGCACCTACGCCTTCAGCCGCGGCGGAGCTGGTGGTGCCGAAGTTGAACGACATCGTGCAGGATTTGCAATACCTCACCCACCAGATGATCGAGCGCATGGAGGAGGACATCGAGGATTACCGCGAGCGTCTGCGGAGTCTGATCGATCGCCGGTTTTTCCGCGAGCCGCGCCAGATTCTGGATGCGCCGGCACAACGCCTCGACGAAATGGTTCAGCGCCTGCTGCGCGGCCTCGACCAATGGGTGTTGGTCAAACGCGGCAACCTGACGCAGAGGGTGCACCGTTTGTTCCAGGCTTCGCCCAGTAAAAACATACAAGCGTTTTTCGAAAGGCGAACCGATCTGGTGGCGCGTCTTCTGCGGCGGCTGGAATCGCAAATTAAACTCAAAATTGAAAAACTGGACGGCGCGGCGAAACGTCTCAACGCGCTCAGTCCCCTCAACGTGCTGGACCGGGGCTACAGCATCACCACCTCGAACAAGACCGGCAAGGCGGTGACCTCCAGTCAACAGGTGAACAAAGGCGACACGGTGCGCATCCGTCTGGCCAAAGGCCAGCTGGACGCTACGGTGGATGAAACGATAGAATAAGGATCGGGAGAAACGTTATGGCTGAAATTAAATTTGAAAAGGCGATGAGCCGCCTCGAGAAGATCGTTGAGGAATTGGAAAAGGGCGAGCTGGACATCGACAGGTCCCTGGAAATTTTTGAGGAAGGGATCAAGATGTCGCGCGTCTGTTCCAAAAAACTCAACGAGGCGGAACAGAAAATCGAAAAGCTCACCAAAAACCAGAAAGGCGAGTTGGTGGCGGAGTTGTTCCCCGTCGGGGACCAGGACGACCGGGATGACGACGATTAAAAAACTCCGCCTCGACCAACTGCTGGTAAAAAAAAACTGGTCACCTCGCGCGAGCGGGCGCAGAGCCTGATTCTCGCGGGCCGGGTCCGCATCGGTGATGAACCGGCGGACAAGCCGGGGCGCAGGGTGGCGGAGGATGCCGCCGTTTCGGTGCAGGAAGATCCAAACCCTTATGTCAGCCGCGGCGGGTTGAAGCTGGCGCAGGCGCTTAAGGATTTCGGCGTCAATCCCGCGGGGCAGACGGCGGTGGACATCGGCGCGTCGACCGGCGGCTTCACCGATTGTCTCTTGCAACATGGCGCTGAAAAGGTGTTTGCCGTCGACGTCGGTTACGGTCAGCTCGACTGGAAACTGCAATCGGACGACCGGGTGGTGGTGGTCGACCGCAAGAACGCACGCCAACTTTCGCTGGACGAAATCGGCGGCGAGGCGCTGGATTTGGCGGTGATCGATGTCGCCTTTATTTCTCTTAAATTGATTCTTCCCGCTGTATTTAAAAATTTAAAGCCGGGCGGCCAGTGGATCGCGCTGGTCAAACCGCAGTTTGAAGTCGGCAAGGACGAAGTGGAGAACAAGGGCGTCATCACTGACCTGCACAAACATATGAAGGTATTGCTGGAGTTGAAACAATTTGTGGAAGACGCGGGTTGGTGTCTTCGCAATATCTGCCGCTCGCCCATCAAGGGTCAGAAGGGCAATCAGGAATATCTCATTCAGGGCACGCAGGAGAACACGGAGGACGGCGTGAACAAAACCCTTATCAGGAAAACAGTGGGCATATGATTTTAAGTGGCGACGATATTCACAAGGCGCTGGCGGAGGGGCGAATGATCATCGAGCCCGCTCCCCGCAAGGACGACATCGACACCACCTCCATCGACTTGCACATGGGCGAGCCGTTGTGGATCTGGGATCCGGAATTGACGCGGCCGGACAACGAGTATCTGAAAATCAACCTGGACGAATACGACTACCGGAAATTTTCGAAGCGCTATCAAGTGGAGGTGGCGAAACAGCCGTCCGGAAAATATCTGCTGGAGCCCAACCGGGTGTACCTGGGCTCCACCTTTGAAAAGGTCCGGTTCCCCGCCGGGTCGAAGCTCGCGGGACGGGTCGAGGGCAAAAGCAGTCTGGCGCGGCTCGGATTCTCGGTGCACATGACTGCGCCGATGATCCATTGCGGCACCGGCCTCGGGGTGATCACCCTCGAGATGTTCAATCACGGTCCGTTCGCCATCGAGGTGACGCCGGGAAAGACGCGCATCTGTCAGTTGATGCTGGAGGAAGTGTCGCGCGAACCGGAGGAGAGAACCGGCAGGACTTTCACCCGGCAGGAAGACGCCCAGGGGTAAGGCGCCGGGGGCGTATCATTTTCCCGTATACAGGATGAACGTATTCAGGAGGTGCGGGTCGAACTGTTCCCCGATTTTATCCTTCATCAGGGTGAGGGCCTGTATCGGGGTCATCACTTCGCGGTAAGACCGCCGGCTGGTCAGCGCGTTGAACACGTCCATGATTTTACAGATGGGGGCCGCGGTGTTGATTTTTTCCCGCGCGTAACCCATCGGGTAGCCGGTTCCGTCAAAACTTTCGTGGTGTTCCCCCGCCATGAGCAGCACCGTTTCGGGATAGTGCTTCAGATCGTTCAAAGCCTGTCTGCCGAGGGAAGGGTGACGCCGGATGCTCCGCATGTCTTCATGCGTCAACTCCTGTTCCTTGAACATCACGTCCTTCGGAATGTATTTTTTCCCGATATCCGCCAGCAGGCCTCCCAGGCATAGCGTTTCCCGGTCCTCCCGGCTCATGTTCAATTCCCGGCCCAGACACAGGCAGAACAATCCCACGTTCACGCAATGCACATACGTGGCGTTTTCCTTTAAAGTGATCGAGAACAGATCGCGGAACGGCAGGTTGGCCGGCCCCACGGCTTCCGCCAGCACCTTGGGGATTTCATCCAGCAAATCCAGAAACCGGTCAGAGGCGGGAATTTCCAGATAGTCCTGCAGAATGCGGGTGGCGACCGGGACCACCCTTTGGAACACCTCCTTGACCGGCGGCTTGTCCTGCACCAGCCCCAGCAACAGGTGTTTCAGAATGTTGAACTTGTAATATTTGTAAAGATCGGTTTCCTTGATGTAAAAAACTGTGTGATTCTTTTCCTGAAGGATGGCGTCCAGGCGGGAAAAATCGCGGGGATCGTATTCGGCGAATTTGATGTATTTCTTGCGGTCCCCGACCGGGACTTCATAGAAAATATCAAAGCCGTCCTTCCACTCCTTTTCGAAGAAGGCGCGCGTAATGGATTTGAATTCCGTTTCTTCAGAATTGGTCATAAGCCCTCCCGGCCGAATCCCAGCCCCATCATAAAAATTTTAAACCATTATGGGCGTTGTGTATACTCTGGATTGAGCGAAGGGTTGCAGACCGTTGCCATCGATGGCACGGCGGCCATCGGCCTCATTACGGGGTAGCCGTCTGCCGTATCGCCTTTTTCCGGGGGATGGGTTACAATCCGGGTTTCTTGGGAAACCCCCGCCGGCGAGCCGGGGACTTGATTTATGAAGGAACAAGGGCATGTATAAACTGGTGCTGATGCGGCATGGACAGAGTACCTGGAACCTCGAAAACCGTTTCACCGGCTGGGTCGACGTCGATCTCACCGATCAGGGCCGCGAAGAAGCGCGGGCCGGCGCGCAGGCGATCCTCGACGCCGGGCTAACCTTTGACGTGGCGTATACCTCAGTGCTCAAGCGCGCCATCCGCACGCTGTGGATCACCCTCGACGCGATGGATCTGATGTGGATTCCGGTGGATCGTTCGTGGCGGTTGAACGAGCGGCATTACGGCAACCTGCAGGGACTCAACAAAACCGAAACCGTCGAACAGCACGGCGCCGACCAAGTGAAGATCTGGCGGCGCAGTTACGATATTCCCCCGCCGCCCCTGCCCGAAGGCGACGACCGACTGCCCCACAACGATCCGCGTTACTCCGGAGTCAACCCGGAAGAGCTGCCCCGCACCGAATCGCTCAAGCAAACCGTGGCGCGGTTTCTGCCCTACTGGTTCGACGAAATCGTGCCCGCCATTAAGTCCGGCAGGCAGGTATTGATCTGCGCCCACGGCAACAGCCTGCGCGCGCTGGTCATGCACCTCGACTGCATCAGCGAACAGGACATCACCGAACTCAATATCCCCACCGGTATTCCGTTGGTCTACGAACTGGATCAGGATTTGAAGCCCATCAAGCATTATTATCTGGGCGATCCCGAAGCCGCGAAAAAAGCCGCCGAGGCCGTCGCCCAACAGGCCCAGAGCAAGTAACTCCTTTAAGCAGGAAAACCTTGGCATAAGATTAAAAGAAGGGCGGCAGTTATATTCCCCTCCTTACCAAGGAGGGGATACAGGGGAGGTTATGATAAATCCACCCCTCACCCTTCCCTCTCCCCATGAGGGGAGAGGGTGTTTTGCATTGCTCTCCTTTGTAAAGGGGGTCGTGGGGATTCTTCCTTCCGCTTTTATTTTGGTTGGATCAGCTAAAGAGGCGTGGGTTACTTGATCATCTCGCGGGCGTGCTTGAGGGTGGTCTCGGTAATGGTTTCGCCGCCGGACATGCGGGCGATCTCTTCCACGCGGTGTTCGTAATCCAGCTCGATGATGGTGGAGCGGGTGCGCTTGCCGGAAACGGTTTTGTGCACCCGGTAATGCGAGTCCGCCATGCCGGCGATTTGCGGCAGGTGGGTGATGCAGAGAATCTGTTTCTGTTCCGCAATTTTTTTCAGCTTGGTACCGACTTTTTCCGCCACCGAACCGCTGATGCCGCTGTCCACTTCGTCGAACACCATGACCGGCACCGGATCCTGCTCGTTCAGAATGGATTTCAGCGCCAGCATCACCCGTGAAATTTCGCCGCCGGAGGCGATCTTCGCCAGCGGGCGCAACTCTTCTCCCGGATTGGGGGAAAACAGCAATTCAATTTCGCCGATGCCGTTGGCGTGCGTCCGGGTCTTTTTGTTTTTATAGGTGGTGAAACCCTCGGCATCCGTCTCGTACACAAAGCGCACGCTGAACTGCACGTGCTTCATGTTCAAATCCCTCAGTTCTTTTTCCACTGCTTTTTTGAGTTTCTCCGCCGCCTGTTCTCGTTGCTTCGCCAGCTCGACGGCGAGCCCGGCCAACGCCTTCTGCTGCGTTTTGATTTCCTCTTTTAACGCGTCGATGGATTCCTCGCCCAGCGAAAGCGTAGCGAGTTCTTGGCCGATGGTTTCCCGGTATTCGAGGATGGTGGCGATGTCGTTGCCGTACTTGCGTTTCAGTCCGTTGATTTCCGCCAGACGGTCTTCGATTTCCTCCAGGCGCGCCGGGTTGAACTCGATCGTTTTCTGATAATCCCGCAACTCCTCGGCCAGCTCCTGCGCTTCCAGGTAGGCGGTTTGTCCGCGCTGGGCCTGGGTTTCCAGGGCGGGGTCGATTTCCGGCAGGCCCTGCAGTTCGCGGTCCACCCGCCCCAGCAACTCTAATACCGACCCGTCGGCATCCGCCAGGGTGTCCAAGATGTTCTGCACGGACTGGTGGAGTTTTTCGGCGTGATTCAGTTTGTTCTTTTCGCTTTTCAGGCCGTCGTCTTCGCCGACGGACAGACCGGCCTTATCGATTTCATCGATCTGGAAATTGAGCAGGTCCTGCCGTTGCAGCCGCTCGCCCTGATGGGTCTGAGTCTGTTTCAGCGTCTGCAGGGTTTTCTGGTAGGCGGCGTAGTGTTCCTGAAACTCGGCGCGGTTCTGCATCAGCCGGCCGTAATGATCGAGAAGGTCGACATGCGTTTCCGGATGGAGCAGGGACTGGTGGTCGTGCTGGCCGTGGATGTCGATCAGCCGGTCGCCGATGGCGGACAGGGCGGCGACGGTGAGGTTGCTGTTGTTGAGGTAGGTGCGGTTTTTTTCGCTGCTGGAGATGATGCGCTTGATGATCACTTCGCCGTTATCCACGTCAATGCCGAGATCGGCGATCATCGCCAGCGTTTGGGGATCGTCGAGGGTGAAGCAGGCTTCGACCGTGGCGGTGGAGGCGCCGGAGCGGATGGTGTCGGTGTCCGCGCGGCCGCCCAGAATCAGGTTGAGCGCGTCGAGGATGATCGATTTCCCCGCGCCGGTTTCACCGGTCAATACGTTAAGGCCGGAATGAAACTCGATGGCGAGGTTTTCGATAATGGCGAAGTTGGTGATCCGGATTTCCTGAAGCATGAAGGCCTCAGTGAATATTTCGTTCGATGGCTTGCATCAAGCCCTGGAATTCCACGGTGTGGGTTGGGCTTTCGGGATCGTCGTCGTTCAGCCGCGACGCGATGTCCACCGCCTGTTGCAGTTCGGCGCGTGCCTTGATGTACTGACGATTTTCAAAATAAGACTCGGCCAGGAAAAAATGGTTTTCCCAGTACACCGGACCGTAAGACACCGCCTGCAACAGGTGGTCGATGGATTTTTGAATGTCCCCGCCGAGGATTCGGGGCAGTTTGAAATAGAACCGGCCCAAAGCGCGGTGGGGACCGCCGCGGTCGATCGCCGGATTGATTTGGGCGGCGGCCTCCATATTTTTACGGAACGGTTCGATGGTCTTGAGGCTTCCCCATAGGCCGCGTATTTCTCCCAGGCGGCCGACACACAGTCCCTTGAAAAAGTAGGCAACCCCCGCTTGGGCATCGCGCGCAATGGCTCTCTGCGAAAATCCGATGCAGGAGTTCAGGTATTGCACCTGCCGGTCGGGCAGCATCCTGGAAAGCCGGTAATGGATATTCGCCAATTCGCAATGATCTCCTATGGCTGGCGATGCAGAATGCAGAATCTCATTTTTCAAAACCGCTTCCCGCTGTTGCAGAGATTCCACCGTCTTTTCCCCCGCATACAACTTGCAGGACGGGGACGCATAGACGTCTTCCATCGCGGTGGCGGGTCCGGCCAGTGTCAGGACCAGCATCGCCGTGGCGGCGATCTCGGCGAGTCTGCGTCCGGAATTTGGAGTCGTACGGTTCATGATTTACGTTATACTGAGACCTTTCACGCCCGCACAGTGGGGTGAAAAGCGATTTTTTTAATGCGTTAATGTATCATAATTGAGTCATGAAACTTCCCAAAATCTTACAGTTTCTGGCAGTTTTCACGCTGATGGGGCTGGCCGGGCCCGTCCTGGATTCCGCCTGGGCGGACGACCCGCGGGCCACCGTGCAACAGCTGATCCAGTCCATCCAAAAAATGCATCACCAGAAACCCCCGACGGCGGAGCAACGGCAGGCCAATGAGCAGATTTCCCGCCAAGCGGTGGCGCATCTGAACGTCCGGCAGGTCAGCCAAAAAACCCTCGGAAAGTATTGGAAACAGCGCAGTAAGGAGGAGCAGGATCGGTTCGTGCAACTCCTGGGGGACCTGTTCCGTTACGTCGCCTTTCCCAATTCCTCCAAATTCTTCGGTGCCATGAACCTCATCTACGCACCCACCCGGCTGGATAGGAAGCGGGCCACGGTGCCCCTCACCATACTGCATCCCGAGGAGGGGGAAGTCGGGCTCGAGTTTGTGCTGGAGCAGAATTCCAGGCGCTGGAAGGTGGTGGACGTGGTGCTCGACGGGGTGAGCATGCGCAACAACCTGCGCGCCCAGTTCTACAAAGTGATCAAGCAACACGATTATCGCGAACTGCGGCGCCGCCTGGAAAAGAAACTCAAGTCGGTGCGGGATTGATGCCCTGCTCCCGGCAACCTAAAATTTTCATATTCCCGCCCGCATGTTGTATGATGCCGGGATCACTCACACTTGAGATTTCATGAATAAGAAGCCCAAAAAAATAGGCATGGTCAGCCTCGGCTGCCCGAAAAATCTGGTGGATTCAGAAGCCCTGCTCGGCGATCTCGGCGTGTCCGGCTATGAGATCACGCCAGATGAAAAGGAAGCGGACATCATCATCGTCAACACCTGCGGGTTTCTGCAGTCGGCGGTCAAGGAATCGGTCGACACCATTTTGGAAATGGCCGGGTACAAAACCAAAGGCCGGTGCCAGCAGTTGATCGTCACCGGATGCCTGGCCGAGCGCCATCCTGAAGAATTGCTCAAAGAGATTCCGGAAATTGATCACCTGCTCGGCACCAAACAGTACCCCCTTTTGAAACATCTGCTGAACGGATCCGGCCCTTCCCAACAGCGCAACCACGTGCACGAGCCCGCGCAGTATTTTGAAGATTACGGCGCACGGGCGGTGACCACCCCGTTTTATTCCGCCTATGTCAAAATTGCGGAAGGATGCTCCAACAAATGTGCGTTCTGCATCATCCCGAAACTGCGCGGACCGATTCAGAGCCGCTCGGCGGATTCCATTCTCGCCGAAGTCCGGCAACTGGCGGCGCGGGGCGTGCGGGAAATCAATCTCGTGTCGCAGGACACCACGCTCTACGGCTACGACCTCGGTATGAAACGCGGTCTGATCGAATTGTTGGAAGCGATGGCGGAAATCGAAGGCGTCGACTGGATGCGCCTGTTCTATAACTACCCGACGGTGTTGACCACGGAATTGATGGACGCCGTGCAACGCATCGACAAGATCTGCAAATACATCGACGTACCGCTTCAGCACTCGCACGATTTCATGCTGAAGCACATGAAGCGGCAGGAGACGGAGCGGGGCGTCAGGGAGATGGTCGACCAGTTGCGCGCGCGCATCCCCGGTGTCGCTCTGCGCACCACTTTCATCACCGGATTTCCCGGCGAGACCGACGCGCATTTCCAGCACCTGCTCGATTTTGTGAACGAGGTCGAGTTCGATCACGTCGGCGTGTTCGCATATTCCGACGAGCCGGGCACCACGGCGTTCGATTATGACGACAAGGTCGACCCGGCGGTAGGCGAAGCGCGGCGCGATCGATTGATGGCCGCGCAAAGGGACATCGTCCTCCGCAACAACAAGGCACGCATCGGGCAGACCCATCCGGCGCTGGTGGAGGGGTTGGGCGACGACGGTCTGCTCATGCTGGGCCGTCTGCCGTTTCAGGGGCCGGACATCGACGGGCAGGTCATTCTCGAACAGTGCGAGGCGGCACCGGGCGACCTCGTTGCCGTCCGCATCACCGGCGCGCTGGATTACGATCTGGTCGCCACTCCTGAAAATCAAGAATAACCATCGATAAAAGCAGATAGAAAATATGGCTTCAGTCAAAGGCACCATTGGCATATTGACCGGCGGGGGGGATGTGCCGGGACTCAATCCGGCGATTCGCGCCATCACCCTGCGCGCCCAGCGTGAAGGCTACCGGGTGCTGGGCATCCGCAAGGGTTGGGAAGGGATGATCCGGATCGACCGCGACCGCCCGGTGGAAGAGCAGGACTACTGCCAGGTGTTGACTGGCCAGATCGTCAACAAGGTGGGCCGCACCGGAGGCACGTTCCTTCACACCTCACGCACCAACCCCTCCAAGGTGAAACAAAACGATGTGCCTGTGCACCTTCAGAAGACGTATGCGCAGGAGATCAACGACCTGACGCCGGAAGTGATTCAAAACCTGGATCACCTGGGTATCGATCATCTCATTCCCATCGGCGGCGACGACACCTTGAGTTATGCCGTGCGCCTTCATCGGGAGGGGTGCCCCGTGGTGGCGATTCCCAAAACCATGGACAACGACGTGGCCGGTACCGATTACTGCCTTGGGTTCAGTACCTGCGTGACGCGTACGATTGAACTGTCCAATCAATTGCGCACCTCCGCCGGGTCGCATGAACGGTTTCTGGTGATCGAGGCGTTCGGCCGCTACGCCGGGTTCACCGCGCTTCTGCCCGCCGTGGCGGGGGCCTGCAACCGGTGTCTGATTCCTGAACACCCCTTCGATATTGAACTGTTGGCCGAACTCCTGGCCGAAGACCGGCGGAGGAATCCCAGCCAGTATTCCAGCGTCATCGTGTCCGAAGGCGCCCTGTTCGCCGAGGGAGACCGAGTGTTTGAAGGCGAGGAAACCGACGCGTATGGCCATCAAAAACTGGGCGGCATCGGCGAACAGGTGGCGGCGCGCCTCAAGCACTTGTCTTCGAAGTATAACCATGGCGAGAAAGTCGGCATTATCAGCCAGCGCCTGGGGTATCTGGTGCGATCGGGTCAACCGGACGCAATCGACTCCATCGTTCCGGTCGCCTACGGCAACATGGCGCTCAACCTGCTCATGGCGGGCAAGAGCGGACGGCTGGTGGCTGTGCGCGACGGCAAGTACAAAGATGTCGATTTAAAGGAAGTCACCGCCAGCAGGAAACGGGTGAACATCGAGAAGCATTACCATACCGAGCGCCTGCGCCCCGACTACCGGAATTTCGAAAACAAACCCCTGTTTATCATGTCCTGCGACGACTAACCGGCCTGACTACGCCTGGAGGAAAATTCGCCGGGCCCCAAAGACGAAGCCCTCGCTAACTTCGCAGACAAATCTCAATTTCCTGCAACGACCAGGGTAAACCTCTCTATTTAAAAACCTTCCGCCCGTCATTCCGCTTGCCTCCACAGGGGGGTTGTGATAATCTATCGCCACAGCTCTACATTGTGCCGGAGGCACTGTAAAGTTCTATTTTACAATTAGTTAACTCTCACGCCGCTGGACCGGATCAGGGGTGACCGCAAGGTTTCTGTGCCGGGACGAAGGGGGCGGAGGATCGAACCCAACTCATTGAAGGAGAACGCATGTCCGAAATTACCATGAATCAACTGCTGGAGGCCGGGGTGCATTTTGGTCATCAGACCGCGCGCTGGAACCCCAAAATGAGCAAGTACATCTACGGGGCGCGCAACGGCATCCATATCGTGAACCTCCAGAAAACCCTGATTCATTTCAGGGAAGCGGAAAAATATTTGAAGGGCATAGCGCAACAGGGCAAAAAGATTCTGTTTGTGGCGACCAAAAAGCAGGCGCAGGATTTGATCGCCGAAGAAGCGACCCGGGCCGGGATGTATTACGTCAACCAACGCTGGCTGGGCGGCACGCTCACGAACTTTGCCACCATTCGCAAAAGTATCCAGCGCCTCCTGGACCTGGAGCGGCTGGAGGAGGAAACCCAGTTCGAACAGCTTAATAAAAAGGAAGCCCAGCAGAAGCGCAAGGAAATCGCCAAGCTCAACAAATTTCTGCGGGGCATCAAACGCATGACGGAGTTACCGGAAGCGATGTTCATCGTGGACACCCGCAAGGAACGCATCGCTTTAGCCGAAGCAATCAAACTGGGCATCAAAGTGGTGGCGATGGTCGACACCAATTGCGATCCGGACGGGATCGATTTCGTGATCCCCGGAAATGATGACGCCATCCGCTCGATCGGCCTGTTTGCCGGCTGCATCGCGGATATCTGCATCGAAGGTCAGGAAATATACAAGGCCACCCAGAAGGACAAAAAGGAAGCTGCCGCCGAAAAAGAGACGCCGCCCAAGCCGTCGCCGAAAAAGGCCGCCGCTGCGGAGACCGCCCGCCTGCCTGAGCCGGAAGCGAAGCCGAAGCCGGAAGCGAAGCCGGATGCGGAGCCGAAGCCGGATGCGGATTCCAATGAGAGCGCTGAGGAAAACGCGGTTACAGCCTGAGGAAACGGCGGGGTCCTGCCCGGGTCCGGGGATATCCTTTTTTCACACATAATGATTTTGAACGGCAGCGAGTGCTGGCCACGGATGCGCCTGTCATCGGGGTTCATCGCGCCCGGTATCCTGGCGGAGACGCGAGTGGAGGCGATGGCGGGTCACCACCCTGCCGCCGACGGAACGAATCGAGCATTTCGACATAGGAGACAATAAAGAATGGAAGTAACAGCTGAAATGGTTAAAACGCTGCGCCAGCAATCCGGAGCGGGCATCATGGAATGTAAAAACGCGCTGAAGGAAACAGAGGGCGATATCGAAGAAGCCATCACTTGCCTGCGTAAAAAGGGCATAGCCAAAGCGGATAAAAAAGGTGGCCGGAGCACCGGCGACGGCGCGATAGGTTCCTATATTCATGCCGGGAACAAAGTCGGGGTTCTGCTGGAGCTCAAATGCGAAACCGACTTTGTCGCCAACACCGATGAGTTTAGGGAGCTGTTAAAGGATATCGCCATGCACATTGCCGCGGCCAAACCGCGGTTCACATCCCGGGATAACATCAACTCGGATGTGCTGGACAAGGAGCGGGAGATTTTCTCTCACCAGGCGACCGAAGCCGGCAAGCCGGAAAACATCATCGTCAAGATCGTCGACGGCAAGATGTCGAAATTCTTTGCAGAGAACTGCCTTCTGGATCAGGCCTACATCAAGGACGGCGATTTGACCATCCAGGAACTGATCAAGCAAAAGATCGCCAAGCTGGGAGAGAACATCACGGTGGGTGGTTTTTCGCGTTTTGAAATCAACCGTTAAACCACAGGGAGGTTCCTTTGGATAAGCCCATTTACGATAGGGTGCTGCTGAAGCTGGGAGGCGAAAGCGTGGCGGCCGAAGACGGCGGGTTCGGCATCGAGCAGTCGGCGTTGACCGCCATTGCCGTGGAAATCGCGGAAGCGAAGAACCTGGGAGTCGAGATCGCCATCGTCATTGGCGGCGGCAACATCCTGCGCGGCGCCGCCGCTGCCGCCCTGGGAATAGAACGGGTGACCGCCGATTACATGGGCATGCTGGCCACGGTGATCAATTCGCTTGCCCTGCAAAACGCGCTGGAAGGCCAGGGCGTCCCGACGCGGGTGCTGACCGCTCTGGACATCCGTCAGGTCGCCGAGCCCTATGTCCGGCGGCGGGCGATCCGGCATCTGGAAAAGGGCCGGGTGGTGATCTTTGCCGCTGGCACCGGTAACCCCTATTTCACCACCGATACCGCGGCTTCCCTGCGCGCTATTGAAATCGAGGCGCAGGTGATCTTCAAGGCCACCAAGGTGGACGGCGTGTACTCCGCCGATCCCATGAAAGATTCCCAGGCGACCAAGTTCACCGAATTATCCTACATCGATCTGTTGAACAAAGGGTTGAAGGTGATGGATGCCACCTCGGTGTCGTTGTGCATGGACAACAAACTGCCGATGGTGATCTTCAACGTCCGGCAGCGGGGCAGCATCAAGCGGGCCCTCCTGGGAGAAAAAATAGGAACCACCGTTGGGACGAATTGATTATGGACGACCTGCTCAAAGATTCGGAACGCAAAATGAAAGTCTCCGTCGACCACCTGCATACCGAGTTGGGCAAGGTGCGGACCGGGCGCGCCTCGGTGTCTCTGGTGGAGGACATCAAAATGGATTATTACGGGAACCCCACGCCGCTGGCGCAAACCGCGACGCTGGGTGTGCCCGACAGCAAAACCATCACCATTGCTCCCTGGGACGTCTCCATGCTCGCGACGATCGAAAAGGCCATCCAGGCGTCCGACTTGGGCCTGACCCCTTCCAACGACGGCAAAATGATCCGGCTGACCATCCCCCCGCTGACCACGGAGCGCCGTCAACAGCTCACCAAGCTGGTCAAGAAATACGGTGAGGACTGCAAAATCGCCATCCGCAACGTCCGGCGCGAATTCAACGACAAAGTCAAGGCAATGGAAAAGGATCATGCCATCTCCAAGGACGAAGAGCGCAAGGGGCACGACAGTATCCAGAAAACCACCGACCTGCATATCTCGGAGGTGGATAAGATCGTTCAGGGCAAGGAAAAAGATGTTCTGGAAGGTTGAGGATTGGCCTATAATATTGATAAGCTAATACCCGGAGCCCGGGCGTTTGCCGGACCCCGGTGCTGAATCAATCCGAGTGCATGGAGTTCCCGCCTTGCCCGATGCCGCGTTAATGGACCAAATCGACCCCAAGCGCCTACCCCGCCACATCGCCATCATCATGGACGGCAACGGGCGCTGGGCCCAGAAGAACCGGCTCCCGCGCGTGGAGGGTCATCGCCGCGGCGTCAAAACCGTCGATAAAATCGTCACCCTGTGCACCGAAATGCACATTGAGGCGCTGACCCTGTACTCGTTCTCCGACGAAAACTGGAACCGTCCCCGCACTGAAGTCGAAGCGCTCATGAAAATTCTGGACCAGTACCTGAACCGGGAACTGGAACGCATGAAACGGGAGAACATCCGGTTCAACACCATCGGCCGCATCCACGAGTTGCCGCCGGCCATCCAAAAACTCGCCCGCCGTGCAAAAGACTATACCCGCGACAACGATGGTTTGGTGCTGACCCTGGCGTTGAGTTACGGCGGACGGCAGGAGATCATCGACGCCGTCCGGAAAATCGCCAAGCAGGTGCAGGAGGGCGTCCTCCCGATTGAGGACATCGATTTTCGGGTGATGGAAAGTTGCCTGTACACCCATGATCTGCCCGATCCGGACCTGTTGATCCGCACCAGCGGCGAAAAACGCATCAGCAACTTTCTCCTCTATCAGATGGCCTACACGGAATTGCATTACACGCAGGTGTTGTGGCCGCAGTTTACGGAAGACGATTTGCTCAAAGCCATCATTGACTTCCAGAACCGGGAACGGCGCTTCGGCATGATCGGCGACCAGATCGTCAAAGCCTGACCGTTGTCTCAAACGAATCCCCAAAACGCACTCTTATGAAACCCCCCATGAATCCCGCTTTTGATTTAAAACCGGAGATGGCCGGGTGAAGCGCGTATTGAGCGGGCTGGTCCTGATTCCCGTGGTGCTGGGGATTGTCCAATACGGCTCACTGGAATTGTTTGCGGTTCTGGTGACCGCCGCCGTGCTGGCGGGATGGGTCGAATACGTTCGGTTGATCCGGACAATCGGGATTACCTTCAATCCGATAGTCGGCGGCGGGATGTGCCTGTTGCTGGTGTTCTGTTTTTACCGGAATGATTATTATCTGGTCTGGCTGGCCGTATGTCTCATCTCCCTGTTCATCTCATGGTACGCGTCCCGTTCCGCTCTGGAGGACGCACTCCATCAGGTGGCCTATTCACTTTTGGGTGTAGTTTATGTGTCCGGCCTGATGAGCTATTTCATCCTGCTGCGCGGGATGGAGCACGGCAACCACATCTTGTTTTTTTTGTTTATGGTGATCTGGACCGGGGATATCGCCGCCTACTACGTTGGGAAAAATATTGGAAAAACCCCACTTGCACCCGAGATCAGTCCCGGCAAAACAGTCGCCGGTTCGGTGGCCGGACTGGCCGCCAGCGTCGCCGGCGGATTGGCGGCCAAATATCTGTTTTTTGGGACGCTTCCCCTGAGCCACTGTTTGATTGCCGCCCTGATTTGCGGTACCATGGGGCAAATAGGAGATCTCACCGAGTCCCTGTTCAAACGCCGGGCGGGTGTCAAAGATTCCGGTTCGTTGATTCCGGGTCATGGCGGCGTACTGGACCGGCTGGACAGCCTGATGTTTGCCGGCCCCGCCTTCTATATTTATCATGAACTGTTTTTGTGAGCCTGGGATCAGGGTCCTTTTATATTTGTGTAAGGTTGGGTATTGGTTCTGCGACTGATTTGATACTAGCGAGTTATTCGACCACAAGCGCTTATGAAAAAAATCTCCATCCTGGGCTCCACCGGTTCCATCGGCGTCAACACGTTGGATGTGATTGAACGCAACCCCGATCGATTCGAAGTCTGGGGCCTCGCCGCGGGCAGCAATGTCGAAGTGCTCGCCCAGCAAACCCGAAAATTCAAACCCAAAATGATTTCCCTGCACGACCCGTCGCGCCTGGGAAGACTGCGCGAACTGCTCGGCGATCAGGACGTGGACATCGTCACTGGTCAGGCGGGAGCGGTACAGGTCGCCACCCTTTCGGAAGTCGACCTGGTCGTCTCGGGAGTAGTCGGGTGCGCCGGACTGGTGCCCACCTACGCCGCGGTGGAAGCCGGGAAAACCCTGGCCCTCGCCAACAAGGAAACCCTGGTGGTCGCCGGCGAACTGGTGCTCAGGGCGGCCCAGGGCAAATGCGATATCATCCCCGTCGACAGCGAACACAGCGCCATTCTGCAGGTGTTGAACGGCGAAAATCGCGACCGCATCAAACGCATCATCCTCACCGCCTCGGGCGGACCGTTCCGTACCTTTACGCTGGAGCAGATGGAGCACGTGACGGTCAAGCAAGCGCTCAACCATCCCAACTGGGACATGGGCGACAAGATCACCATCGACTCCGCCACCATGATGAACAAGGGCCTCGAGTATATCGAGGCCAAATGGCTGTTCGGACTGGAGACCCAGGTGGATATCATCGTGCACGCGCAGAGCATTGTGCATTCGATGATCGAGTTTGTAGACACGTCGATCATCGCGCAGTTGGGTATTCCCGATATGCGTGTGCCCATCGCCTATGCCCTGTCGTATCCGGACCGGATCGATTGCCAACTGCCGTCCTTGGATTTGTCGGCGCTGGCGAAGCTGACCTTCGAGCCCCCGGACACTAAGCGGTTCCCCTGTCTGCAGTTGGCGAAGGACGCGATG
>SMUZ01034670.1_pt1 | contig 20659 bp, 23 predicted proteins | sample 2456421 | NCBI WGS metagenome assembly SMUZ01 (sample SAMN11095932, study PRJNA526329) | marine sediment metagenome | biome: Marine sediment; feature: Surficial sediment; material: Deep marine sediment; isolation source: Hadal surficial sediment | place: Pacific Ocean | collected 2014-11 | depth... | reverse complement strand
ATTCAGGACGGATTCGGCTCCGGTGTTTTGGTTGGCGTTGCGGTGGACTTCGACGGCACGGTTTTCGGATTGTTCGACAACGGCCAGTCGCAAAACCTGTTCCAGTTGGGACTGGCAAATTTTCTTTCGCCGACCGGCCTGACGCGGCTGGGACAAAACCTGTTCGCGGAATCGCGCCTGTCGGGTCAGCCGATCATCTCCCTGCCGGAGACCGGGGCGTTCGGTTCCATATTGGGCAGTACGCTGGAATTGTCCAACGTCGATCTGGCGGAGGAGTTCGTGAACCTGATCAAAACTCAGCAGGCCTTCCAGGCCAGCGCGCGGATTATCAGCACCACCGACGACCTGCTGACGGAAACGGTAAACCTGACGCGTTAACCGTTAAACTCCTCAATCTGAAACCCGGACCGTACGGTCCGGGTTTTTTATTGTGCGCAACGGAAACCCTGCCATATTTTGAAGGCGTCGGGGTATTCGTTGAAACGGTAGGTGGTGCGCATGTAGTAGGCTTTGTAGTACCAGTTGCCACCGCGCAGGACCTTGCTGATGCCGGTTTCGGGTCCCTGCGGATCTTTGGCGGGGGAGTGCTCGTAATAGCTGTCTTCATACCAGTCCGCCACCCATTCCCACACGTTGCCCACCATGTGATACACGCCGTAGGGGGATTGTCCTCCGGGCAGGGCGTCGACCGGTTGCATGACGTCGAAGCCGTACTCGGAAAATTTTCTGCGGAAGGTGACAAAGTCGTTGTGGGGAAATTGATTGCCCCAGGGAAAGATGCGTTCATCGGTGCCGCGCGCGGCTTTTTCCCATTCGGCTTCGGTGGGCAGGCGTTGACCCCGCCAGCGGCAAAAGGCGTCGGCACCGTACCAGGACACGTGGTTGGCGGGATGCTTCTCCAAGCCCGGACGGGGACGATAGGTTCCCCCGGTGTGTTCGAGGGTGGCGGTGTTCTGAATCCGGATATAACGTTCCGCCTCATCCGGATGCGCGTTTAAAAAGGCGCCGAATTCTTGTGCGGTCACTTCATAGCGATCGATGAAATATTCGCTGAGAAAGATTTCATGAACCGGCTCTTCATCGGTATCGCCCCACAGGCGTTCGTTTTCAATCACCGTACCCATCGCAAACGGTCCTGCGGGAATGCGGACCATATTTTCCGGCTCGGTTGGCATCGGGGTCCGGCCGGTACAGCCCCAACTCCAAAGACCGAGCAGTCCCGCAATAAAAATGAATACGATTTTAGATTTAAACAGGTTCATCAGCATCCGTGTACGGCGATTAAGGAAACGACGTGGGGCAAGAGAGTAACAGGAAAACACGGGCGGAAAAATTATTTTTCTTCGGTAACCGCTTGGGTGTCGTCGGCATTGGCATTGGAGTTGCGGGCGCTGAGCAGCGACCGTTCCTGAGGCAGGAACACGTCGAAACAGGTGCCGCGGCCGGGCTCGCTGGTCACGCTGATGTGTCCGGCAAACCGCTCCACGATCTGCTTGACGGTGGCCAGGCCCAATCCCACACCCTCTTCCCGGGTGGTGAAAAAAGGTTCGATGATGGTGGTCTGTTCCTCCAGGGGAATGCCCCGGCCTTGGTCTTCCACGATAATCAGCACTCCCCGGCGGCCGGTTTCAAAATCCTTAGTCATGTAGCCGTCCACCTTTTTGAGGGTCAGGGTCAGGTTGCCGGATTTATCCATGGCCTGAACGCCGTTGATGCACAGGTTCCAGATCATCTGCCTGATCTGGGCTTCTTCGCTCTGGATGATGATGTGGTCGGGCGGCGCCACCAGCTGGAGGTGAATGCTGGGGTCGTATTCGTTGCTGTTTTTCATCAGGATAATGATGTCTTCCAGCAATTGGGTCAGATCGATAACGGTGGGTTTGCTTTTGCGCGGCTGGGAATACGCCAGGAATTCGGAGACGATACCGTTGACCCGTTCCGCTTCCTTCAGAGCGATGTCCATTAACCGTTGCTGTTCTTCGTCGATTTGGAGGGTTCCCTTCAATAATTGAATGGAGCCGCTGAGCGAGGCCAGAGGATTGCGGATTTCATGGGCCAGTCCGGCTGAAAATTTTCCCACCGCGGCCAACTGTTCCGACTGTTTCATTTTTTCTTCCATCTGATGCATCTCCGTGCGGTCTTCGAACACGCAAATGTAGCCTTCCGGCTGGTCGAGATGTTTTTTGCCCTCTGCACCCGGGCTCATCAGGTAGCTGATTTTCATGGCAATCAAAATGGTTTCCTCTCCCTCGCGCTGGCATTCCCCTTCCATATGGCAGGGCATGGCAATGAGATCCTCCTTATAGGTGAACAGACGGGTCAATTCCTCCATCGGCAGTACTTGATAACAGTATTTGCCGATGCATTCATTCAGGGGAACGCCGGTGATGCTTTCGCAGGCGATATTGACGGAGGTGATGCGTCCTTCAAGGTCGGTGGTCATCAGTCCGTTCACCATATTCTGAACAACGTTCCGGTGAAACTGCTGAAGTTTTTTAAAATCGATATTCTTGGTGCGAAGTTCATCCTTGATGACTCTCAATCGGTGATTGAGAATACTGCTGAGATAGGCCACGGAAAAGAAGGACGCGATGTTGAGGGAAATGATGTAAAACAGATAGGCGCCCTGATAGGACACGGTGGACTTGGGGAAAAAATAAATCGGTAGGATCACATTAAAATATTCCAGATCCACCAACAGCCCGTAAATGATGCTGGCGCCGGAAGCGGTCAGGTAACTCACCATCCGGGGCAGCATGACGCTGGAGCTGATAATGACAAACAGGAACAAAAAGGAAAGGGGACTTTCCACACCGCCGGTGGTGAAGATGATGCCGCCGACCACGCCCAGGTCGCCGACCACCTGAAACCAGGCCACCGTCGGCAGTGGGATGCCGATACGCAGAAACAGGGCGCTGGTCAGGGATAGAAAATACGCCGCGCACAGAATGGCGCTTAAGGGAACGATGGGGGTTGCCTGCTGGGAACTGCGCTCGAACAGGATAACCAGTACCACAAATCCGGTCAGGAAAACGATCCTCAAAACCATGATCGTTTTGACCCGAAGGAGCAGTTCCTTGTCCGGGTTGTCCCTTATTGGGGTCATTGCATTACCAGTCGGAAACGGGGAAAAGTATTGACGGCCGCCTGCCCCACCGTTGCGGGTCCGGAACGGTTACATGGTTTCGCCCATTTTGAAGATGGGAAGGTACATGGCCACCACGATAAAACCGACCACGCAGCCCAGGAAAACCATCAGCATGGGTTCGAGAAGAGCGGTCAAACCTTCCACGGCGGTATCCACTTCTTCATCGTAAAAATCGGCGATTTTGGTCAGCATGGCATCGAGGGCGCCGGCCGATTCACCAACGTCGATCATCTGGATCACCATGGCGGGGAACACGTTTTCACGGGCCAGCGGGGCGGCGATGGTTTCACCTTCCTTGATGGCTTCGATGGTATTTAAAATCGCGATCTCGATAATTTTGTTTCCCGCGGTGCGGGCACAGATATCCATGGCTTCAATCAGGGGAACGCCGCTGGAGATCAGGGTTCCCAGCGTCCGTGAGAATTTGGCGGTCGATACTTTCTTGATGAGCATCCCGAAAACCGGCACTTTCAGGACCAGACGGTCGATTTCGATATTCCCGCGCTCGGTGGCGTACACGCGTTTGAACAGGAAAAAAAACAGGATGGGGCCGCCGAAAATGAAATACCACTGATGGCGGAAAAAGTTACTGATGGCCATAACGATGGCGGTCGGGCCGGGCAACTCCGCACCCCCTCTCTCGAACATGGTGGCGAACGTCGGAATCACGAAGACCATGAGAAAGGCCACGACCACAAAAGCCACGGTGACGATGGCGCCGGGATAGACCATGGCGGCTTTGACTTTTTTCTTGAGCGCCATAGCCTTTTCGATATAGGCCGCCAGGCGGGACAGGATGGTGTCCAGAATACCGCCGGCCTCCCCGGCTTCCACCAGGTTGCAGTACAGGGAATCGAAGATTTTCGGGTGCCGTCTCAGGGCGTCGGACAGATTAGCTCCGGATTCGATATCGGTTTTGACCTTCGTGATGGCCTCGCCGAAGGTCTTATTGTCCGCTCCCCGTCCCAGGATTTCCAGGCATTGCACCAGCGGCAGACCGGCGTCGACCATGGTGGAAAACTGGCGGGTGAAGATGACGATGTCGCGCTCGGTGATTCTTCGTTTTTTGGGACCGAGAAAAGCGCTCTCGGATTTTTTCCTGACGCTGTCGACCTTGATGTTCTTCTGCTTCAGCTTCCCTAGCGCGCCCTGTTCGTTTTCGGCTTCTATCTCGCCGGCTTGAACCTTTCCATTGATCGTTGTTTTGTATTTATATGTCGGCATAGTGTGCTCTTACCCTAGACAGCGGAACCCTAATGTTGCGAGGAAAAGGAAGAAATGATACTGCGCGTTTTTTCCAGTTCCAGTCCGATCTTGGACAACTGGTCGCTGGTGTACCGCAACCGGTCGACCAGGGCTTTGACGATGGCCTGAATATCTTCGGGCAGTTGTGAAACGGTGGCTTCAAACTGCTCCCGGTCAATCACACCAATGGTAACGTTGCCCACAGCCACCACACTGGCGCTACGGGCCGATTGGGAAATCATACCCATTTCCCCGAATACTTCTCCCTTGCTCAGGGAATTGATCAGGATGCTTTTCTTATCCACCTTTTTGGTGACGTTGACTTGACCCTCCAGAATAATGTAGGCGTTGTTGCTGACAATGCCTTCCGATACGATGATGTCGCCGTTGGCGTATCGTTGAATATGCGGAGTGTTTTCAAATCCCATAATTAGAGTTTCCCGAGTGCGGTCATGGTCTCTCGATAGACCTTGTAAAAGTTATCATTTTCTGCGGTCGCCTTTTTCAAAATGGTTTCGAGCTGATCCATTTCGTTCTGGTTGATCACCAGGTTCACACTGTGGGCCAGGGCTTCCATGTGATCCAAAGTCTTGAAATTGCCGCCGATCAACGCCACAAAAGTTTTGCGGCGGGTGTCCATGGGCATATCTTTGATATATTCATAAAGCGGGCTGGACTCCAATGTAGTGTCGCCAAAATTTTCATGAAATGCAACCACATGGTACTGATTGAATTTGAGTTTATGGACCGCGTGTTCAGGCGATTTGGCGCTCTGCAATTTATACTCTAATTCAGTTAATGCGGTGGTCCAGAGGTCGTGGTTTTTCTTGTCCAGGATCAGGGCGATTTTGTCGTGCTCATCGTAAATTTCAAAGGCCTCATCATTGTCATCAAATTCTTCATCCATCACCATGGATGCGGCATCCACCGCACCACCCTCCTCCTCTTCGCCGAAGCCCGGCGCCGGTTGCGGCGGCTGTAAATGCTGGTCCACCCGCATCTTGGTCTTGCACCCCGGACAGGTTAAATTGAACGCTTGGCCTTGGGGGACCTTATCGTCGGGGATATTGATTTCCCTGGAACAACTGGAACACGTTATCTGCATACCCACATCTCCAACACGGGGCTCGATCAGGCCCGTTTCTTTTTAAGTTTGACCTTACCGGTGGTTTCCCGGTCGTATTTTTCGTCCATGGCCAGGCCTTCGATATCTGTGGTTTTTTCACCTTTGCCGGCTTTGATGGTGTCGATTCCGCGGGCCACCACGGCTCTGCGCGTGGCGTAGGCCCTGGCGGTTTCTTCCGAAATCTGCCCTTCAACGTACAGCTTGATGATATGCTGGTCGAAAGTCCACATGCCGTAGGCGTCGCCATTCCGGACGATGTCATAAAACGTCTTGTCCTCGGTTTCGCCGTTGAGAATTGTATCCTTGACCCGCATGTTGTTGGCCATGATCTCGAGCAGCGCAATACGCCCACCGCCTACCTTGGGCACCAGCCTCTGGCTGATGATCCAGCGCAGGGAGTCCGCCAGGCGAATGCGAATTTGCCGTTCCTCTTCCTGGCCGAACATACCGATGATGCGGTTGATGGTCTGGCCGGCGTCCACGGTATGCAGGGTGCTCATGACGAGGTGACCGGTCTCGGCGGCGCTCATGCCGACCTCGACGGTTTCCCGGTCGCGCATCTCACCCACCAGGATCACCTTGGGGGCCTGACGCAGGGCGGCCCGGAGACCGTTAACGAAGGTATCGAAATCGCCGCCCAGCTCCCGCTGGTTGAAGGTGGAACGCAGCTGCGGGTGGACAAATTCCACCGGATCTTCCAGAGTGATGACGTGCACCGATTTTTCATGGTTGATCTTGTTGAGCATGGCCGCCAGCGTGGTGGTTTTACCGCTGCCGGTGGCGCCCGTGACCAGGATCAATCCGTTTTTCTCTTCCGCCGCTTTTCCGAATTGCGGCGGCAGTTTCAATTCTTCGATCGAAGGAATCCGGGTTTCGAGCTTTCTCAGCACGATACTGTAATTGCCCCGTTGCGAAAAAATGTTGACGCGGAAACGAGCCTTGCCTTGAATATAATACGAACAGTCGCAGGAACCGCTCTTGAGGAGAATTTCCGTCAGCCGCCGGTCGGAATTGATCAGGTTCAAGGCAATCACTTCGGCCTGAAAGGGGGTGATCTGCGGGATCGGCGGGTTCACCGGCACGTCCACCAGCTTGCCGTTGACTTCCACCTGGAAGGTTTTGCCAACGGTGATGTTCAGGTCGGAGATGTTTCCATACGCCTCCAGCATGGTGGTCAGGATGTAATCGATTTCCGCTTTTCGCATATACTGCCTATAGAAATTCGGGAGGTTCTTTCAAATACTGAACAAATCTCTCCTTGACGACAGATTTGTCATACGCGTCTTCCGGGCTGATCTTCTTGGCCTGCAGGGCTTCCAGAATCGCGTCGTCCAAAGATTGCATGCCGTACTTCTTGCCGGTTTGAATAACCGACGGAATCTGGAAGGTTTTCCCCTCGCGAATCAGGTTGGACGTCGCCGGGGTGACCACCAGAATTTCCAGCACGGCGATCCGGCCCTTCTTGTCGATCCGTTTGAACAGGTTCTGGGCTATTACGCCTTTCAAACTTTCCGACAGAGTGGTGCGAATCTGCGCCTGCTGGTTCGCGGGAAACACGTCGATGATGCGATCCACGGTTTTAGCCGCGCTCTGGGTATGCAGGGTGCCGAACACAAGGTGACCGGTGGAGGCCGCCTCCAGGGCCAGCTCGATGGTTTCCAGATCCCGCATCTCGCCCACCAGAATAATATCCGGGTCTTCCCGCAAGGCGCCGCGCAACGCGGCTTTAAAACTCTGCGTGTGCAGTCCCACCTCGCGATGGTTGACCACACAGCCTTTGCTTTTATGAACAAATTCGATCGGGTCTTCTACGGTCAGGATGTGGGATTTTTTGTTGCGGTTGACGTAATCGATCATCGCCGCCAGCGTCGTGGACTTGCCGCTACCGGTGGGACCCGTCACCAGCACCATGCCCTTGTGCAACATGGCCAGCTTGTTGAGAACCGATGGCAGACCCAGCTGTTCGGCCGTCAGGATTTCGCTGGGAATTTCCCGGAAGACGGAGCCGATGCCCCACTTCTGCTGAAAGTAGTTGCAACGGTAGCGGGCCAGGTTGGGCACCTCGTAACCAAAGTCGATATCCCCGGTCTCCTCAAACACCTTGATCTTGTTTTCCGGACAAATCTCATACAGGAGGGCCTTGAGTTCGTCGTTTTCCATGACCTTGTATTTGACGCGTTCCATATCTCCATGCACGCGCAAAATCGGCTGGGAACCCGATATCAGATGGAGGTCGGAGGCTCCCTGATCGTTCATCAGTTTGAAAAAAGCGTCTATTTTAGCCATAGTCAGTTGAGCAGTTCTGCGTTGACAGTCAGGTTGCGAATGACATTGTCCGGACTTTCCGGCAATTCCAATGGTTGATTATTCAACATCAATTCCGTGGCCCGCCGGTTGCCGATGGTCATCACGATGACGTTTTTCGCCTCGATGGTTTTGGAACCGCCCGCGGGCAAAATAAAATCTTGGTCCCGCTGATCATCCACCGTCAGGTTGAACCACGCGTTCTCGTTTACCCGAATCACCAGCCGCAACGAGAGATCCACCATCGTCATTGCGGTAGAAACGTCTTCCGGCTGTGAAACTATTTGATCTTGAAGGTCTTTCAGTATATCATCTTTTTCAGAAACTGTAACTGTATTTTTAATAGGGGGTTGCCCCACCGGGGTTCTGGAGGGCTCTCCGGTAGTGGCGGCTGTCGCTGGCGGATGGCCAGGCTCAGCGGCGTCCGCCGGGGCGGATTTCGGGAGCTCGCCTTCGGATGGAGGGCCACCGGCCTCTGCGGGGGCGGTGGATTCGGCCTCCTGCGCCACCTCCGGCAGGCTGTTATCGACCTCCAGGGGAGCCGCCGACCGCGGCTCCCGGGTCGGCTCGGGGGTGGCATCCCCACTGCTGGTCAACCAGTAGATCCCGGACACAATAATGATCAATGCCGCCCCAATCCCCAAACCCGCTTTCAGCAGAGAGTTGTCAGGACTTTCCGGCACCTCCGCCACGGCTTCCGTTTCCGGAGAGGGAAAGGCCTCGCTTTCCGGACCGGTGCCGCTGATTTCATGGTAAGCCGCCAGCAATTCGTCGGTATTCAGCCCGATGGCCTGGCCGTAAGCCCGAATAAATCCCTTGATGTACACTTCTCCCGGTAAATCCTCAAACCGGTTTTCCTCCAGCGCCGTCAAAAAGCGGGTGCTGATTTTGGTGCTGTGAGCGATCTTGTCCAGCGCAATGCCGCGCAGTTCTCTTTCATGTTTCAAATAGGAGCCAAAATCTTCGGACATATTATTTTTTGGCGGATAACTTATTCAGGATTTCCTTGGAAACCCTGGCTTGTTCACTTAAAGGTTCCAATTGGATGACTTCCGTGAAATGTTTCCGCGCTTTCCCCATTTTTTTACTTCGGTAATAGATTTCGCCCAACGTGAAGTGGGCGCTGAGCAGTTTGGGATTCAGTTCCAGCGCTTTGAGCAGAGACGTCCGGGCCAAGTCCCATTGCTGGGATTCCTTGTAGACCAGGGCCAGATTGAGCCTTATCTGATCGCTGTCATGGATATCCAGCGCCCTCAACCAGGCCTTTTCAGCCTTGGGCAGGTCCCCTTTGCGGTAATAGCTGTAAGCTACCCAGTTTAAAAGTTGAATGGGGTCGATGATGTTGGGCCGGCTTAAAGCCCGGTTCAAATAGAAAAGGGCGTTGTCCCACTGGCTTTTCTGCACGTACAACCGACCCAGCTGGCGATAGGTACCCACAAATTCCGGATCGACCTTGATGGCGCTCAAATACATACGTTCGGCCTTGTCCAGTTCCAGGTTTTTAAAATAAGCATTGCCGAGCGCGACGCGATACATGGGTTCTTTCGGAGCCAGACGGATCGCCTCTTGCAGTTTTTTATTTCTTTCCTGTTTCAGGTGACCCACGCCCCGGGCTTCTTCAAATTTTTTATGGGCCAGCAGTTTTTTATCTCCCGGACTCACTGTGGTGCAGGCTCCGGAAAACAACAGCAGGCCAGCCAGCATCGAAAACAGCAGCCAGGCTCGGCGGGAAGGCGGATGGTGTGAATGTATTCTCATAGATTTCCTTATATTTGATATAAAGGATAAAATTAATTATATCAATTATATCAAATACTTAAAAATATTCAACCCGTCCGGGATACAGACTGTGGGAATGTAAATATAGTATTAGACTAACCGAATACCAGCGAGGGGGAAATCATTTTTTTGGGGTGCCCTGTGGGGTGGCGGAGCGAACCTGGGCCCCGCCGGGGTCCATCTCCTGCATAGGCATGGCCCAGGAAAGGTCCCCCGGCCTGCCGGGGTGGTTGTCAGGGGGAATTTACATCAAAACCGCCTTCGCGGAATAGACCATGTTTCTCAGCCCGTTGGTGGAATCCTCCACCGCCGTGGCCTCGTACCCGCAATGGGCAGTGCAGTCCTTGCATTTGTGATGATTGCGGTGACCGTACTTCTCCCATTCGGTGTCGTTTATCAACTCGTCAAAGGTTTCGGCGTAACCCTCGTCCAAAAGATAACAGGGTTTTTGCCAGCCCAATACCGAATAGCTGGGGTTACCCCAGGGAGTGCAGTCGTAATCCCGCTTGCCCTCCAGAAATTCGAGGTAAAACGGCGAGTGGCTGAAGTTCCAGCGGCCGTTGGTATTTTTCGACAATAGTTCCCTGAAAAATTCCTGGGTTTGGTGCCGCCCGAAAAAATGCTCCTGCGAGGGGGCATCCGAGTATTGAAACGCCGACGCCACGGTCATGCCGTCCAAGCCCAGAGGTTTGAGGTGGTCAAGAAATTTCTCGGCGTACTCCACCGTTACCCCGTCAAAGAACGTGGTATTGGTGGTGACGCGAAAGCCGCGCGCCTTCGCCAGCTTGATGGCCGCGATCGCCTGGTCGTAAACTCCCTCTTCGGCGCAGATATGATCGTGATGTTCCTTCATCCCGTCGAGATGAATGGAGAACGTCAGGCGCGGGGTTTTGGGCATCCGGTCCAGATACCGGTCCAGCAACAAAGCGTTGGTGCACAGGTACACGTAACGGCCCTGATCGATCAATCCCTTGACGATGCCCACGATATCGGGATGAATCAGCGGTTCACCGCCAGCCACCGAAACGATGGGCGCGCCGCATTCCTCCGCGGCGTTCATGCAGTCTTCGACCGTCAGATATTTTTTTAAAATTTCGTTGGGCTTCTGGATCTTGCCGCAGCCGATGCATTCCAGATTGCATCGGTACAACGGCTCCAGCATCAGCACCAGCGGGTACTTCTTGCGCCGCATCAACTTCTGTTTGAAAATGTAAAACCCGACTGCCAACGCCTGTCCTAGTGGTATGGCCATAATCCATCACTTTCAATTCGTGGATGTGAATGATTCAAATAAAAACGCCGACCCGGGATTGGTGTGCCTGCGCTCCTGAACCTGTTACAATTCAATCAATTGCCGGAGCCTGGTCATTAATCATCAGTCTCAAAAACCCGGTAAACCTTACACCCTGCAAATTTTATTGAGGCGGGTCCACGCAAAAATATATACTGGGACCGTTGCAACAACCCTGGACCCCGCATGCAAGGAATGACGCCTTGAAAAAATTTGCCGTCCTGATGGGCCTCGCACTCATCGCCCTGATTGTTGACGGAACATTGAGTTACGATATTTTCGATTCCCGCCCGGAAACCCTTAAATTGTGGTTGGCTGTGGCTCTGATTGCGATTCTGGGGCTGGTCATCGTGGTGGCGGATCATTCCAAATCCCACCACGATGGGGATGACTCCCGGTAACGCTGCACTCTTTCCAACCCCCCTGAAACCACGCTAACCGCATCGGAAACTGATAATTTAGGGAAAGAGTTCAGCAATATTACCCCGCCGCTTGAGGCAAGGCAAGGGAATTTTTGAATCGTATAACCAATTAAGGGTAAAGGAGTTAGGCCGTTTTAGAGGGGACTATTGCAGCCGGGTGGGCTCCGGCTGAGGGCCGGTCACCCGGCCAGCGTGACGCTGGACCCATTTTTAAATTGCGCCCAGTGGTCATCGCTTGCCGTTAGCCGCCAGCAAGTTGCCTCCCTCGCTAGAGGGTCACCCGGCTCAACAGGGCATAGGGTTCCACCGGGCCGGGGGCGGGCATCCATACACAGCCGTTGCCGCCGTGGGCGACGGTCACGGATTCCCCTTTTTTATTTTCGATGGCTTCGATTTTAAAATAGCGCTGGCCGCCGGGTGCAATGTATTCCACTTCGTCGCCCACCTCGATGCGGTTTTTGACTTCCACTTCCATCCATCCGCCGGCGCGTTCGCCCTTCACCTGCCCGGCGAACACCTGCGGCAGGTGGTCCTCCTGCGGCGAATCGAACCGCTCGGTTTCATGGTCGGCGTTGGGAATAAGAAACGCCGAGGTGAAACCCCGGTTGGCGGTTTTGTTGAGCTCCTCCAGCAGTTGCGGATCGAACTTCAGGCCCCGGGCCATGTCGTCGATCGCCCGCCGGTAGTTGCGCACCACCACCGACAGATAATAAATCGTCTTGGAGCGGCCTTCGATCTTGAACGAACATATCCCGGCATCGCGCATCTGTTTTAAAAACTCAATGGTGCGCAAGTCCTTCGAGTTCATGATGTAGGTGCCGTGCTCGTCTTCGTCCACCGGCATCAGCTCCCCGGGGCGCTGTTTCTCTTCTATATAATAGTCGCCGGTCAGCGCTGCCGGATTGTGCAGGTTCTGGAGAGGTGCGGTTTCGTCCGCCTGGTTGTACAGGTTGTACTCCCACCGGCAACTGTTGGTGCAGGTGCCCTGGTTGGCGTCGCGGTGATTGAAATAATTGGACAACAGACAGCGTCCGGAATAGGCGATACAGATCGCACCATGCACGAAGGACTCCAGCTCCATCTCCGGCACGCGCTGATGAATGTCCTCGATTTCCGTCAGCGACAACTCACGCGACAGAATGATGCGCTGGACTCCCAGCTCCTGCCAGAACTGCACCGAGGACCAGTTGATGGTGTTGGTCTGCACCGACAAGTGCACCGGAATCTCCGGAAACTCTTTGAGCGCGAAGCGGATCATCCCAGGATCGGCCATGATGAAGGCATCGGGCCGCGCCTCGGCGAAATACGCCAAGGACTTTTGAAACGACTCAATCTTGCGGTTGGGCGGCAGGATGTTGGCGGTGATGTAAATCTTTCTGCCCCGCTGATGCGTGTGTTCGATAGCCGCTTGCAGTGTCGCGTCCTTGAACGGATTCTCCCGGGCGCGCAGGGAAAACTTCGGGATGCCCGCATACACCGCGTCCGCACCATAGGCGAAAGCGTAATCCATCTTTTCCGGGCTCCCCGCCGGAGCCAATAGTTCAGGAACCGTGCTCATTTATTCCATCCTGCCGTTAAAGATTCGATGCCCTGATTATATAGAAATGTTCCCAAGAGTAAAACCCAATCAACGCGGACAATCTTTGGCGGGTTGGAAACCCATATCACGAGCCTGCTGGCGGCTGTGGAAGATGAGCGCCTGCCGGGGACGGCTCAGCCGGTAATGTTTGCAGGTGGGCCAGCGAAACTTTTTCGTTCTGCGGTTGCCGACCATCCCGTAATGAAAAATCCGGTCGTAGTCCACCTGGCTGGCGGTGGCGGGTAACTCCGGAAGGGTCGATTCGCGGCGGAACTCCCACGGCGGGATAGGCTCCTTCTCCACCCACAGGCCGAGCCGGTTCTGAAAGGCGCCCTGCTCCAATCTCTGCAGGCGCGGGTTCCTGACAGGACTCACCCGGTAATACCAGGCCAGCCCGGCATGCACCAATTCCTCGTTAAGCACCCGGCCGTCCTCAATGATCACGGTGCCGACGCGGCGGTCATATTTATCAATAAGGGAAATGTTCACCCGCACGCGGCGGCCCAGCGCCAGCTCCTCGGTAAACCGGCGCGCCTGTTGGCCGAACACCTGGCCCATCTCCGGCGCGTCGACCTCCGCCAGCCGTATCTTATACAGGGAAGACCCGCTCTGCAGCGTGAGCGTATCGCCATCGTGTACCACCACAACCTGACCCGTCAGGGTCTGGCCCGCCGCCACCAGCCACATCGATAACAGAGCCCCTGTGAAATTCATAATCATCTATACATTATAAATCACATAGGGAGTAAAATGGCGGCATGAATATCCTTCTATACGGCGCAGGAGCGGTGGGACTGGGCCTGGCCTCCTGCCTTTTGAAATCCGGGGAACAGGTCGACCTCATCGGCCGCCGGGAAACGGTCGACGCCCTTAAACAAAACGGATTGCAACGCACCGGCCTGTTCGGCGACTTCACCGCCGCGCCCGAATCTTTCGGCGCGTACGCTTCACTCACGGAACTGCCGCCAACCGATTACGACTGCATACTGGTCTGCACCAAATCGTTCGACACGCTCACCGCGGCGCAACAAATCGCCGGCATGCCGTTACTGAACAACGCATCGAGCCCCATCGTGCTGTGCCAGAACGGCTGGGGCAACGCCGAAATCTTTGCCGAAACGTTTCCGAAGGACCGTATCAAAAGCGCCCGAGTGATTACCGGATTCCGCCGTCCGCAAAAACATCAGGTCGATATCACCGTGCATGCCGACGCCATCCACCTCGGTTCGTTGTTCAGCGGTGACGTGTCCGGACTGGCACCGTTGAGTGCGGCCATCGACGCGGGCGGCATCCCGTGCCAAGTCACCGCCACCGTCAGCCAGGATTTGTGGGCGAAGATGCTCTACAACTGCATGCTCAACGGTTTGAGTACGGTGTTCGACGTGCCGTACGGTGTACTGGGCGAGTCGCCGCACACCCGCGAACTGATGGAGAACATCGCGCATGAAGTGTACGCGGTGATGACCGCCGCCGGGTATGCCACGCATTGGACCAGTGCCGAAGACTATATCGATACCTTTTACAAGCACCAATTGCCGCCGACCACCAGCCACGAACCGTCGATGCTGCAGGACATCCGCGCCGGCAAACAGACCGAGATCGACGCCTTGAACGGCGCCGTCATGCAGTTGGGACAAAAACACAACCTCCCCGTCCCTTACAATATTGCCATTTACCGAATAATTAAATTTATGGAAAATCAATAAAAAATAATACTGAAACATTATGTTGCTTTTTCAAAATCCCGCTCTTAATGAGATCCCGGGCACTGGAAGATATGATTTGTTGCAGTTGGGCCGATCTGTCTCCGGCAAATGGAGATTGAGTGTAAAATAACAAGTGAGGAGGATTACTATGACAAACAATCACGATTACCAGCAGCTTTCCGATGATTGGCGACATCGCGATCAACTTACATGGCAGCTACCCTCCGTCTTGGTAGTAATAACCGGAGCTTTGGTCGCGATAGTCCATGAATTCCAAAACCTCGACCAGGTGGGAAATTACCTGCTGTGGGGAGGTCTCATCTTTGCTGGCCTCCTGACCATAGCATTGGGGCAAAATCTCTATTTCCAAACAGTCGCAGAGGATTTGATGGATGCAATGGGGTCCGGTGAGGCAGTTAGGGGAAGCAGCATTCCCAGGCGTAGGGAACCTGGACCAAGTTTCGTAGCATTTATAAAGAGGGGTTTAGTTAAGGTGGGATCAACTGGCCTCTTTGTTCTGAGCGCCGGCCTTACCGGCTTTCTTGGGTTTCTGATAAGCAAACCATATTTTGAAAGCGAAACAAATTTCATATTGTGGGTCGGGACAGGAATTATCGTGGTGGGTTTAACGGTATTGATAAACTTAACAATTTACGCGTGTCACAAGCAAGCATCGAATCTACCCAAGGAAGAAAAGGACAACCCATAATGTTCGATGTCTGCGTAGTTGGCCACATAACGAAGGACGTCGCAAACACCGCTGACGGTGAAATCCAGATGCCTGGTGGCACGGCCTATTATACCTCTATCGCTTTGAAGAATCTCGGCATGAGTGTTGCGGTGATTACTAAACTGCGTGATCAAGATACTTTCCTTTTAAGCGAATTGGAGAAAAAACACATCCCTGTTTTCTTAGGAGAAAGTGACCGGACGACGACGTTTAAGAACGTGTATTCAGATGACACCCATACGAGGGAGCAGTGGGTGAAAGACGTGGCGAAGCCGTTTTCAGTCCACGACGCATCGCGCTGCGAAGCCAGAATTTTCCATCTTGGCCCGTTGATGAAAGATGACATTCCCCTTGAAGTAATCCGGTTTCTAGCAGGCAGGGCAGAAATATCGCTCGATGTGCAAGGGTTCGTGAGAGACGTTGAAGAGAGAAATCGAGGCTGGGCGCGAGTGAGACCTGTAGCGTGGCAAGAGAAAACGGCAGCGCTTTCCTTCGTGAACCTATTAAAGGTTAACGAAGAAGAGGCGAGAATTCTGTCGCATGAACGGGATCTGACAGACATTGCCGTCGAACTATCAAAATTCGGTCCGGAAGAAGTGATTATAACCCGTGGGAGTAATCCCTCATTGGTCTACGCCAATGGTGAATCATGCGAGGTTCCCGCTTATTCACCTAAGAAGACAGTTGCTGTTGACCCGACCGGTTGTGGCGACACTTACATGGCTGGATATCTCTTCTATAGACAGAAAAGCACCAAACTTGATGAAGTGGGTAAATTTGCGGCGATGACCACCTCCCTAAAGTTGGAACGAGACGGCCCGTTTAGAGGTAACCGAGAAGACGTCAGAGATTTTGCCAATGCCGTTGGACAGCCTTCGCCTTAAACGGCCTGACGGCTTGAGCCGAAGACAATGGTTGAGCTCTTGACGGTAGACCTGTCTCGCCTAACCCACGCCTGCAACGGACGCAGTTGACATCCGCGCCGGCAAACAGACCGAGATTGACGCTTTAAACGGCGCCGTCGTCTCATTGGGCAAACAACACGGCGTCCCCACCCCCGCCAACACCACCGTCACCCGCATAATCCAGTTCATGGAAAGTAGACCCAATAAGTAGCCCCAAACACCTCCAAACATTTTAAATCCATTGAAAAAGGCTGACTTACGAATAATTTCAGTTTCCCTGTCAACCGATCTCTTCCTCGCGCGTTTTAGTGGATAGTGGCAACAAATCCGTTACACTATTTAAAATAAAAAGGAGAGGCACAATGTTGAAGAAATTGATTTTTGGAGTGTTCGGCCTGCTGATCGCGATCCCTGCAACCACCGCCCTGGCGCATGAAGGCGGACCCGGCCAGAAAATCCAGGACCGGTTGGATCATAAAGGCGACGTCATCAACCAGCGGTTGGACGCCAAAGGGGCCGCCATCAATAACCATCTGGACCAAAAAGGCGCTGCCATCAACGACCGTCTCGACCGGAAATCGCAATGGGCCGCCGACCACGGTAAACTGGGACTGGCCAAGCGGCTCGACCGCAAGGGTAACCGGATTGAAAAGCGTTTGGACCGCAAAGGGAATAGAATAGAGAAGCGGCTCGACCGTAAAGGCAACCGCATCGACAAACGCCTCGACCGCAAGGGTAAGCGCATGCATCGCAAAATGCATCGCCGCGCGAATCACGGACGGTAACTCAAATGAAACACCGGCAGAGGGGTTCCCCTTCCGCCGGAATCTATTTCGTTGAACCTGTTTCAGGGAACGCATGCGGATGGAACGCCGGACCATGGACGACTTTCTGGCATCGGTTGAACGGCGCGCCTTCCGCATGGCCGAGTTCGCCACCCGCAACCCAGACGAAGCGTTGGACATCGTGCAGGACGCCATGATACGTTGGGTCAGCAATTATGCCGGCCGGCCGGAGACGGAATGGCAGCCGCTATTTATCCGGATCCTGCAGAACCGCATCCGCGACTGGCACCGCAGAAAAAATGTGCGTGACCGCTGGGACGGGATGCGCACCTTATGGCGCGGGGCGGGGGGGGAAGAAGGCGAGGATCCCATTCAAACCCTGGCCGACCCGAAAGGCAAACATCCCGGCGAGCAGGCGACGCTTACGGATTCCACGAAGGCGCTGGACGCGGCGCTCACCACCCTGCCCTGGCGCCAGCAACAGGCGTTTCTCCTGCGCGCCTGGGAGGAGATGAGCGTGGCCGACACCGCCCGCGCCATGCAATGTTCCCAAGGCTCGGTCAAAACCCATTACTCGCGGGCCGTGCACAGCCTGCGACGATTACTGGAAGATCACTGGCCATGAACGAACAAGAAAAAGAAAAACGATTCATCGCGAACGTCAAAAAGGCATTGGACCTCGGTGAGGAAAATCTTGACGCAGGGACCCAATCCAAACTCACCCGCATTCGGCACCAGGCCTTGGACGCCGGCGAACACAAGGAACCCTCTATCAGACGATGGTTCATGCTGCCCGTGGCAGGAGTGGCCACCGCCTGCGCCATCATCCTGGGGGTAGCCATTTATTTAAAACCCCCCGGCGGCCTGCCACCGAATCTGGAGGATCTCGACCTTTTGGCAGCGGAGGAGAACCTGGAATTTTACGACGGCCTCGAATTCTACGCCTGGCTGGCCGAGGCAGAGATCGATGTCGGGTAGGGCCAGCTGGTTTCACATGATCATTCTGTGCGGGCTGTTGAGTTCACCGGCCATGGCGCAGGAGACGGCCATTGGAAAGACCGGCGGCCCGCCAGCCGAGGTGGATACAGAAAACCCGTCCATGGACCTGCTGGAGTTTCTGGGAGATTGGGAGACGGATGACGGTGAGTGGATCGATCCCGAAGAAATGGAACAGATCGAATTACAGGAACCGGAGCATGCGAATGATGAAGCACCGCAACCCTAAGTTCATCGGAATCGCCGCGGTCGCGTTGGCCCTGTTAATCACCCTGGCGGAGCCCGCCCGCGCGCAGGAAGCCGGCGTGCCGTGGGAGCAATTGAGCCGCGACGAGCAAAGCGCGCTGAAATCCTTCGCGGGGAGATGGGATCAACTGCCGCCCGCCAAGCAGGCGCGGCTTAAAAAAGGCGCCCACCGTTGGGCCCACGCTACGCCCCAACAGCGCCGTCTCATGAAGCAACGGCTGAAAACCTGGAAACAGATGTCACCGGACCAGCGGCGCCATATCCGCAACAAGTTCCAGCGGTTCAGCAAAATGCCGCCGGAAAAGCGCCAGCAGTTGCGCCGCGCCCGCAAATGGTTCAACAATCTGCCGCCGGAGAAAAAACGGCAACTGCAAAAACGCTGGCAGAGCCTGCCATCGGATCAAAGAAAACAATTCCTCAAGCGCCAGCACCGCAAGCATTCGATGCAGCGGAAACTCCGCAACATGACGCCCGACCAGCCCCGAAAGTTCAAACAACGGATGCAACAACGCCAGCAGAGGTGAATTCATTGGCGATAGAATAAATTAAGAAGGCAAAAAACCCGCCTCCCTTTGGGGATGGCGGGTTTTTCATAGCTGGCTCCGGAGACAGGACTTGAACCTGTAACCCATCGGTTAACAGCCGATTGCGCTACCATTGCGCCACTCCGGAAGGGTAGGGTTCTTCAATTTTCTGTGAGGCCAAGGGTCCCTAATTTAAGGAAAATTAAAGCCCCGGTCAAGGGAAAAGGGCTCAAGGAAAAAGCCCCCTAACCCCCTTCGGAGAAGGGGGGATTACAATCTCCCCCAAATCAGCTCCGGGCCAAGCTGGGTCCAGCCGCACGCTGGGCGGAGTCACTCCGCAGGTAACAGTTGAAACTGGCGAAAATAACTTATCGGACGCATCCCTACGTCTCTGCGAAATGACCTCCGGCGGTTCGCCGGTCAACCCTCTATTTCCATGCGGCCTGCCATGGCTTTCTTGAGCGTCACCGGGTCGGCGTATTCGATATCCCCACCGACGGGCAATCCGGTGGCGATGCGCGTCACTTTCACCCCGGCGCCCTTCAGCATGCGGGCGATGTAGATGGCGGTCGACTCGCCCTCCATATCGGGGTTGGTGGCGAGGATGACCTCGCGGATGCCGTTTTTTCCGACTTTCGTTTTCAAATCCTCGGTGGTCAGATCCTGCGGCCCGATGCCATCCAGCGGCGAGATCACCCCCATCAGCACATGGTACTCACCTCGGTAGTCGCCCATGTTCTCCATCACGTACACGTCGTAGGGCTCCTCCACCACGCAGATCTGCTGGTGGTCGCGCTTCGGGTCCTGGCAGATGTCGCACGGGTTCACCTCGGTGATGCCGTGGCAGTTGGAACAGAGGATGACCTTGTCCTTGATGTTGAGGATGGCGCGCGCCAGTTTCTCGACCCGCTCCTTGTCCCCGCGCATCAGGTAAAACGACAAGCGTTCCGCCGTCTTCTGGCCGATGCCCGGCAGGCGTTTCAATTCTGCGATCAGTTCTTTAACCGCGGCGGGTCGTTTCATGGGAGTTCACTATTTTTAGGTTTTCCAGTCGGACGGAGAATAAAACGTGGCTGGGTCGTTTAACCACCGAATGTCGCTTGCACTGCCGTTCCTCATTGAACACGGCCGGCGGGGGCTCCCCGCTTATGGAAAGAGTCCGGGGATTTTGATGCCGCCGGTGAGTTTGCTCATCTCTTCCTGCGCCAGCTCCTTGACCTTGCGGTGCACCTCGTTGACGGCGCCGGCCACCAGGTCCTCCAGAATGGCGCGGTCTTGCATGTTGATCAACTCTTCGTCGATGTGCACGTGCAGGATTTCGTTGTTGCCGTTGGCAGTGATCGTCACCATGCCGCCGCCGGTGGAGACTTCGATCTGTTTTGTGGCGAGTGTGTCCTGAATTTCAGCGAGCTTCGATTTCATCTCCGCCGCCTGCTTGAACATGTCGCCCATGCCTTTAAACATAATTCTCCTTATGAATGCGCGCGGAGTACTTTCGCGCGTAACTATATAAATTCATGGCACAGCAAAGACGGGAAACCTAAATCCCCCGAGCCCCCTTCAAGAAGGGGGAGCATGGAATAGCGCTCAACAACTTCCGCTTGCCGTTAACGGTCAGCCAGTCACCCCCCTCGTCAGAGGGTTAGCGGATGACGATGCCGCCGAAAACATCCAGCGCGTCTTTTAATATTTCCTCTTCGGATGCGGACCCTTTTTTGCCAGACCCCTTGCTTGTGGGTTGCTCCGGCTCGGCAGCCGCCGGAGCGGATGAAGCCAACTCCAGTTTTATTTTAATGTCCGGTTGGCCGCACACCTCAGCCACCGCTGCTTTCAAAGCCGCAAAGTTCTCTTCCTTTTCCACCAGGCCCAAGGT
>SMUZ01020805.1_pt1 | contig 20704 bp, 21 predicted proteins | sample 2456421 | NCBI WGS metagenome assembly SMUZ01 (sample SAMN11095932, study PRJNA526329) | marine sediment metagenome | biome: Marine sediment; feature: Surficial sediment; material: Deep marine sediment; isolation source: Hadal surficial sediment | place: Pacific Ocean | collected 2014-11 | depth... | reverse complement strand
CTGGCAATGTTCTCGGCATTGAAGCGGGTAACGTCACCGGTATCGAGGCTGGCAATGTTCTGGGTATCGAGGCGGGTAACGTCACCGGTATCGAGGCTGGCAAAGTTCTGGGTATCGGGGCGTGTAACTTGTCAGGTGCGGAACAGTTGGCAATTGTACTAATGGGGCCAATACATTCGATCAATTCTCTTGAGGGTGTGTTTGCCTCTATGGGGCAATCCGTAATGGCAACACCAGAAATGTTGAACGCACTCAACGTAGGCGATCTCGTGACCGTACATGGTTCAATAAGTGGGCCAGGTTGGCTTTATGCCGATTCGGTAACGGTGTCAGCTGAGCAGTACGTCGCAGGCGCAACCGAAGTGTTCGTTTCAGGCATCTTGAGTTCTATTGATGTATCCACAGGTACAGCAATGCTTGGTAGTTTGACCGTCGACTACACCTCAAGCCTGGGGTCCGGACAGATGCCGGCTGGCGTAGTTTGGGCGTTCCGCGGAACGCAACCAGTCAGCAGGGGCGTGATGCTTTCAGATGAAGTCCATGCCTATTAACTAATAAGTTTGACGGGGCAGCTCTGATGACGCTCGTCTGAGCAGCGAACAAGGCAGTTCGCCCCTTCGCCAAAAGAAAAGGCCACCGCAAGGTGGCCTTTTTCTTTCTTCAATAAAAAAGTCGGCGTCCCTGCCGACTTAGATCTCGTATCAACCATAAAGGGAGATGCGAGGGTTGGAGAAGCCACCCCCGAGCGATTAGGGATGACTCGCGAGCAATGTTAGGTAGGTTGTGCATGTGATGATGTGACCACCATCACAAATCAATTCGCAGGAATGAAAAAGGGCGCCTACAAGCGCCCCAAATTCAGATAATTTTGGTATTAAGTAAAGTCGCTTGATTTACTCTTGCTGTTCGCGCAGCTCCGCCAGGTAGTCCTGTAATTTTTCTTGTTCGATTCGCTGCTTGATCATTTCGCGTTCGCTATCGTCTGTTGCCTGGTTTCTGATCCTCCAGTTGTGCTTTCACCCGCGAGTCGCTCATGAGGTCTTCAACACCGGGCTGGCTGGTCAGCAAATAGACATCGGAAATCTCGGTGATCAGTGAGTCCCGTTCCTCCTGGGTTACCTGACTTGCCGGTTTTTGCGTCCGGCTGTCGATATCTATGCCGTTAACGGTCAGAACTGTTTCTGCCTGAGCCACTGCCATGCTGAACACGATCATCAGCGTAGAGGGCGCTATTTTTCCGGCGCGGCCAGTACTGCGTTTTTAAGTAATTTGTGATTTCCTGATTGAATTTGGCGCCATCATGACGCGTTCGACTCGTCGGGTGTCGTCGCTTTGATTTTCAGCGCGTGAATGTCTGTGTCCATCATCTCTCCGAGCGCATCGAAAATACGTCGGTGCCGTTCGAGGCGTGAAAGTCCTGCAAACGCAGTAGAGACAATGTCGACCGCAAAATGACCCTTACCGTCCTGTGCGCCCGCATGGCCCGCGTGCAGGTGACTCTGATCTTTGACCAATATTTGCGTGGGCGTGAATGCTGCGGACAACAGCTCTTCAATCTTCCGGCTGCGTTCAGCGGTCATGGCAGAACAGGCTTGAAGGGTTTGACGATGACCTTCTCGTACACGCCTGCCGCGATGTAAGGATCTGCGTCCGCCCATGCCTTCGCATCTTCAAGAGATGGAAAGTCGACGATAACGAGGCTTCCGGTATAACCGGCTTCACCCGGATCTTCGGCGTCTATCGCGGCGTGAGGGCCGGCTGTCAACAGGCGTCCTTCATCGGCCATGGCTTCGAGTCTCATGACATGATCCGGTCGTGCAGCAGCTCTTCCCGCGCGACTGTCTTCGACGTCCTGGCTCATGATCGCGTACCACATCAGTTTTGGTCCTCACTCTCTTCCGGGATATCCATTTTCGAGGCGATCCAAAATACCTGGCTGAAAATAAAGAGCATGGTAATTGCCATTAAACCGAACACTTTGAACTTGATCCAGAAGTCGAGACTGTAGTTAAAGGCGATATAAAGATTGAGTACACCCATCGCGATGAAAAATACGGCCCAGACGAAACTCAAACCACGCCACTGCGAATCTGTTATTTGATCCGTCGGCAATTCGCCCGACATGTCGATCAGGCGCCGAATGACGGGTTTTTCACCGATCCAGACGCTGCCAGTCAATACAATTGATATGACCCAGTAGTACACCGTTGGTTTCCAGAACAGGAACTCAGGATTCCGGAAATACAATGACGCACCAGCAAATGGGAACAACAATATTGTCGACCACATGAACATCTTGTCCAGTTTCTTCTTTACGAAGTACTTTGCCAGGAGACCGGCTGGTGCAGCGATCATCAAAACGACGAGTGCGAAGAAAAAGTCTTTCCACACAAACGCCGCGAAGAACAGAATCAGGGGAATAAATTCGAACATTGGGGTTTCCGGAAGTCGCTGCTGCTAAGAATGAGCTGGCGATAATAGCTCGATAAGGCGCGAAAAGCCTATTTCCAAAAAACCTATGCGTATTGTTTGCGACACCCTACAATCCGCGCGTGGCGAGACTGATTGAAATTCATCCAACGAACCCGCAGTCGCGGCTTGTGGCGTCCGTGGTGCAGGCTATTCGGCAAGGCTCGCTGATCGCCTATCCAACAGATTCGAGCTATGCGCTAGGCTGTCACATCGGTGACAAGCGAGCCATGGATCGGATTCGACGCATTCGGCGAACCGACAAGGACCACAATTTCACTCTGGTTTGCAGCGACCTGTCCGAGATCAGTGTCTATGCCCGCATCGATAATTGGGCCTATCGCATGGTCAAGTCCATGACGCCCGGTCCGTATACGTTCATTCTGCAGGCCACGCGCGAGGTACCCAAGCGCCTGCAGAACCCGAAGCGACGTACAATCGGCCTGCGCGTGCCCGACCATCCGCTGGTACACGCGATGCTCAATAGCCTGGGTGAGCCCATCATGAGTTCAACGCTGTCCTTGCCGGGTGACGACATGCCTCTCACAGACCCGCTTGAGATTGAGGAGAAAATTGGTCATCAAATCGATGTCATCATCGATGCCGGGCCAACCGGAATTGAGCCGACGACGGTTATCGACCTGTCTCACGGCTCGGTTGAGGTTTTGCGAGTCGGACGAGGCGATGTCAGCGCATTTACCTGAGTCTAAACGTCGCCAGCTCCCGACCAAATCAATGACTTTAGTGCAGCCTAATTAGGCTAGAATGCGCGGAAATCCCCCGGAACTGACCATGAAGCCCGACCTTAAAGTCCTCACCGCCGACGACGCCCCCAAGCCGCCCCAGGATGAGAGTCAGACCCCGGCACAAGGCGAAATGCCGTTTGCCGTGGTCGCTGGCGAGCCCATCACCACCTTACCGCAGGATCTCTATATACCGCCGTATGCGCTGCAGGTATTTCTGGAAGCGTTCGAAGGGCCTCTGGACCTGCTGCTGTACCTCATACGGCGTCAGAATATCGACATACTGGATATACCGGTTGCTGAGATCACGAAGCAGTACGTGCAGTACATCGAAATGATGTCTGACATGCAGCTTGACCTTGCCGGAGAGTATCTCGTCATGGCTGCGATGTTGGCCGAGATTAAATCGCGCATGTTATTGCCGCGTCCGGAGACGGAAGAGGAGGAGGAAGAAGACCCACGCGCAGAATTGGTTCGGCGCTTGCAAGAGTACGAACGATTCAAGCAAGCCGCCCAGGATATTTCGGACCTCCCGCGCCTTGAGCGCGACGTCTTCGTCGCGGTTGTTGACGCGCCCGACCGTAAGGTCGTCACTCAACTCCCCGACGTCACGATGAAGGAGTTATTGCTCGCGTTTCACGATGTATTGAAGCGTGCGGAAATGTATTCCAATCTGAAATTAACACGCGAGCCACTCTCCACCCGGCAGCGCATGTCGGAGATCCTGACGCGAATAAAAGCGGGTCAATTCACCGTATTTGCCGATCTGTTTGATGCTGAAGAAGGGCGAATGGGCGTAGCAGTAACATTTATCGCTATTCTCGAATTGTTAAAAGAAGCGGTGATCGAAGTCGTCCAGTCAGAGGAATTTGCGCCGTTGCATGTCCGTGCAGCGTCATCGGTCAGGCTGGTGGAAGAAGAAGGGGATCTTGAACCCAATGGATAAGTTGGAAATAAAGTATTTCGTGGAGGCGGCACTGCTCGCAGCGGGCCGCCCCCTGAGCGTCGATCAATTACAAAAACTGTTCGATGGCAGAGCAGAACCTGAAAAGTCGGAGATTCGCGAGGCAATACAAGGTCTCGTGGACGAATACGAGGGGCGCGGTATTACGGTTGCAGAAGTGGCATCGGGCTTCAGGATTCAAGTAAAGGCAAGCATGGCCGATCGCTTGCAGAAACTGTGGGAAGAACGGCCGCCGCGATATTCACGCGCGCTGTTCGAAACGCTGGCGCTGGTGGCCTATCGTCAGCCTGTCACGCGTGGCGAAATCGAAGAGATTCGCGGTGTGTCAGTTAGCTCCAACATCGTCCGTACTCTTATCGAGCGTGATTGGGTTCGCGTCATAGGTCATCGCGATGTGCCCGGGCGTCCTGAATTGTTCGGGACGACACGCGCATTTCTGGATTACTTCGGTTTGAAGAAACTCGATGACTTGCCACCGCTTGCGGATCTGTCAGATTGGGAAAGTCTTCGCATTCAGCTAAATCTCCCTGAAGTGGAAGACGATCAAGCCGACGACGTGCCTGACTTGCCTGTCCTGTACCCGGAAATTCCGGTGGAAAATGAAGCAGAGGAAGAAAAAGAAGAAGACCTGCTCGTGACCGAGTGGCCTGATCCAGCCGATTCCACCGCCTGATATTTCCCTGTGTCCGAGCGTATTCAAAAGGTCCTGGCAGCTGCGGGCCATGGCTCTCGCCGGGAAGTAGAGCGCTGGATTCGTGAGGGCCGCCTGCAGGTTAACGGCAAGCAGGCAAAACTCGGAGACTCGCTGGAAGGCACAGAGCGCGTGTTCCTGGACAAGAAGCCTTTGTCGCTGCCCTGCAAAGCCGTGGCGCACCGCCACATCATCTATCACAAGCCAGCCGGTGAGGTGACGACACGCAGCGACCCGGAAGGTCGCAAGGTGGTCTTTGACTCATTGCCACGGCTTACAGGCGCGCGTTGGATATCGGTTGGTCGCCTCGATATTTCGACGACTGGTCTGTTGCTGTTCACGACCGACGGGGCCCTCGCGAACGCACTCATGCATCCATCCAATGAGGTCGTGCGTCGCTACGGTGTTCGCGTGCACGGTCTTCCCAAAGCGCATGAATTGCAGCGCTTGCGGGAGGGCCTGGAGCTGGACGATGGCATGGCGAAATTTGACACAGTCGAAGCGGCCGGTGGTGATGCGACCAACCGCTGGTTCAAGGTGTCTCTGCGCGAAGGGCGGAATCGCGAGGTCCGGCGATTGTGGGAAGCGCTGGGTTACGAAGTGAGCCGATTGATGAGAACAGGCTACGGTCCGCTGGAGTTGCCGCGATCCTTGCGCAAGGGTCGCCACGAGGCCCTGACGCCGTCACAAGTCAGGTCGTTGTACGCTACTGCGCGTCTAGACTCTCGCCGCTAACGCCTTTGCTGTCGGGGCCGAGTAAGTAGATATAGGTGGCCAGAATGTCTTCGGGCCGCTTCAATTTGTCCCTGTCTTCAGCCGGGTAAGCTGCCAGCCGCATCGCGGTTCGTGTCGCGCCAGGGTTGATGCAATTCACACGCAATTTCTCATGGTCGTGTTCGCTTGCGAGAACTTGTGACAAACCCTCTGTCGCAAACTTGGAAACTGCATAGGCGCCCCAGAACGCCTTGCCGATCTTTCCTACGCCACTGCTGGTAAAGAGCACAGAAGGGTCAGACGCGGCTTTTAGCATGGGCAGGCAGACCTGTGTGAGCGCGAATGCTGCCGTCACGTTGACGTGCATGACTTCTTGCCAAAGGGTCGCGTCATACTGTTCGATCGAGTAACGCTCGCCCAGAATGCCGGCGTTGTGTACGAGGCCATCAAGCCGCCCGAACTCCTCAGATAAGCTCTCCGCGAGTGTTTCATACGAATTCGCATCGGCGCTCGCAAGATCCATGACCGCGATGGACGGCCGCGGAGCCGAAGTCAACGAGTCGATTTCGTCGTAGACCTTTTCCAGCTTGCGGACATTGCGGCCATGCAGAATCATTTGCGCGCCAAGTGAGGCGGCGTGCACTGCCAGCGCCCGGCCAATGCCGTCACTGGCGCCTGTTACGAGGATGATGCGGTCACGGAGTACGTCGTCCGCGTACGTGTAGTTACGGTGATCCATGACGCCTACTGCAGGGTTTCGTCTTCGTCAGCGGCGTTTTCTATCATTGTCCGCGGGACCGGCTCCAGCGATTCGAGTTTTTCGAGGTCTTTCTTCGCATGCACGCCAAGCTCGGTAAACTTGCGCGCCCCCGGTAGTACGCTGCGCTCGAGTGAGCCAACGGCCTTGTTGTACGTCTCGACGCTGTTCGCGAGCTGGCGGCCCATGCGGTTCATGTGGCCAACAAAGGTCGCGAGTCGACCGTAGAGATCCTCTGCGAGAACACGAATTTCCTGGGCATTATCCGCCAGCGCAAGTTGCCGCCAGCCATAGGCAACAGCCTTGAGCAGCGCGACGAGGCTGGTGGGTGTTGCAAGGATGATGTGCTTTGACAACGCGTATTCAATCAGGTCGGGTTCTTCGTTCAGCGCTGCACTCAGAAACTGATCGCCCGGGATGAACAGGATGACGAATTCGGGACTCGCATCGAATTGCTCCCAGTACGCTTTCGACGCCAGCGTGCGAATATGGGTACGGACATTCTTGGCATGCCGTTTCAGCGCAATCTTTCGATCCGAGTCATTCTTTGCTTCTGCGGCTTCGAGGTAGGCATCGAGAGGTGTTTTTACATCGACAACCACTTCACGCTGATCGGGCATGCGTACGATCATATCGGGGCGGAAAATCTGACCGTCATTGACCGTGTGCACCTGCTCTTGAAAGTCACAGTGTTCAACCATGCCCGCCAGCTCCACCAAACGTCTTAAGGTAATTTCTCCCCAGCGTCCTCTTACTTCGGGCCGGCGCAGAGCATTGACGAGGTTCTGCGTTTCTTGTCGTAAGGACTTTTGGCTGATATTCATCGCCTCAAGTTGTTCGCGGATACCGCCATAAGCTTCGCTACGAGATTTCTCAAGCTCGGTGATCTGTTTTTTAGACGCTTCGAGCGCATCGCTAATCGGCTTTACGAGCGCTTCGACCGCTTTTTCCCGGTCACCGAGTTCGCGTTTGGCGCGTTCGTTTTGTACATTGAGGTGCTGTTCCGCAAGTTTTAGAAACGCGTCGCTATTGGATTTGAGCGATTGATTTCCCAGTTCGGAAAAGGTCTTGGCGAGGCGGGCATTTGCCACTTCATGGGCGATATCGCGCTCGCTGCGCAGGGCATCCTGACTCTTGATCTGAAGTTGCAGACGGTGTTGCATGCCGCGTCCAATTAGCCACGCTATGAGCGCGCCCAGTAACAGCCCAATGAGCAATGCGGGCCCGCCGATCTCCAGATAAAGCGGGTTGATCGTGAATTCGTCCATAATGTCTTAAAGAGTAACTGCTTTGAGTACGATTTGGGCGAGATCCGCCGTATCGGCCGCAATTTGATCCGCGCCCCAACTCTCCACGTTATCGTCGTCAGTAATGTAACCGTAGGCTACTGCGATCGTTGTCATTCCGGCTGCCCGTCCAGCTTCAACATCCCGTGCTGCGTCGCCGACATAAATCGTGTCGGCCGCGGTCATTGCCGCCAGTTCACAGGCGTGCAACATGGGTGCGGGGTGGGGCTTTCTTTCCGGCAGGCTGTCACCGCAGACTGTACAGGCCGCACGCTTGTCCAGCCCGAGAACGCGCAACAGCGGCATTGTGAGTCGTTCCGGCTTGTTCGTAACGATGCCCCAGGGAATACCGTGCGACTCGAGCGTCGCGAGCAGGCCTTCGAGGTCTGGATACAGCACCGAATCGACACAAACCCGTTTCTCGTAACGTTCGAGATACTCCAGGTGCAGCGGTGAGTTGAACTCGGCCTTCTCGTCGGGGAGCCCAACGCTCAACAATCCAATCGCGCCATTGGATACGTTGGCGCGGCCGAGCTCGTAGCTAATCGGGGAGAGTCCACGAGCGCGTCGCATTTCCTGCAGGATCGCAACCATGTCCGGCGCAGTGTCGACGAGCGTGCCGTCGAGATCAAACAGGACTCCGGTTGCCCCTGGGCTTTTATTAGCGTGCGGCGCCAACTTGGCTACTCGCCGTCCGGCCGTTGAAAATGCATCAGGTAATTGACATCCAGACCGGTCCCGAGAGAGTAGTCTTTGGTCACGGGGTTGTAGTGCATGCCAATGCTCGCCCGTAACTCAAGCCCGGCATTGCGCGCCCATTCTTCGAGTTCAGACGGTCGGATGAATTTCTGGTAGTCGTGTGTTCCCGCCGGCAGTAATTTCAGCAGGTATTCTGCGCCGACAATTGCGAACGCAAAGGATTTCAGATTGCGGTTTATCGTCGAAAAGAATACATGGCCGCCCGGTGTCACCAGCTCAGCGCAGGACTGTATGATCCGGGACGGATCTGGCACGTGCTCCAGCATCTCAAGGCAGGTGACGACATCGAATTCACCTGCTTTGTTCGCCGCCAGAGCTTCGGCGGTTATTTGCTCATAGCTAACCTCTGCGCCCGACTCGGCGAGATGCAATTTAGCGACCGTCAAGGGCCCGTCCGCCATGTCAATGCCGAGCACATATGCGCCGGACACGGCCATGGATTCGGTCAGGATGCCGCCACCGCAGCCGATGTCGACGACTTTCCGGCCAGCAAGTTCGGCATGCTGCCGAATCCAGTCCAGCCGCAGCGGATTGATCTCATGCAACGGGCGAAAATCGCCTTCAGGATCCCACCAGCGAGAGGCCAGGGCGTTGAATTTAGCGACTTCCGCGGGGTCGACATTGAGTGGTTCTTTTGCAGCCATCTGTCCTGATTCTTTGTGTCTGGAACGCCTTATTGGGAGCGCAGTATACCGGCTCTGTGATATCATTAGTGTTCGGTTTTGGGGCAATTTCAGGCCCGGAAATTCAAACAAAAATTCTTACGTTGACTCAAAGTTTCACCACGGTTTCGATCCCGATTTTCCAACGGGGTTGCGCAGCAGTGTTGGGGTAGGAAAGTCGTCAAGGAACACATAAAGTATGGCTGAAATTGCCCGGGAATTGCTGTCTGTAAGCCTCGAAGACGAGATGCAGCAGTCCTACCTCGATTATGCGATGAGCGTCATCGTCGGCCGCGCGCTGCCTGACGTCAGGGACGGTCTTAAGCCCGTCCACCGTCGCGTCCTCTTCGCGATGCGCGAGCTTGGTAATGACTACAACAAGGCGTACAAGAAGTCCGCGCGTGTGGTGGGTGACGTCATTGGTAAATACCACCCACACGGTGACTCCGCCGTTTACGACACGATCGTTCGCATGGCGCAGCCATTTTCGATGCGTTACATGCTGGTCGATGGTCAGGGTAACTTTGGTTCGGTCGATGGTGATAGCGCTGCTGCGATGCGTTACACCGAAGTCCGAATGTCGAAGATTGCGCATGAGCTGCTGGCCGACATCGAAAAAGAAACAGTCAATTTTGCCGAAAATTACGACGGCTCAGAGAGCGAGCCGACCGTCATGCCCACGCGGCTACCCAATCTGTTGGTCAATGGCTCCTCCGGCATCGCCGTGGGCATGGCTACGAATATTCCGCCGCACAACTTGATCGAAGTCGTGAATGCCTGCCTGGCGTTGATCGATGATCCGTCAATCGAAGTACCCGGTCTGATGGAACACATGCCGGGTCCTGATTTCCCGACGGCAGGGATCATCAATGGTGCGCAGGGCATCTATTCGGCGTACCTCACGGGCCGTGGTCGCGTTTACATTCGCGGACGCGTCCATGTTGAGGAGATGAAAACGCCGGGACGCGAGCGGATCGTGGTCACCGAGTTGCCGTATCAGGTCAACAAGGCTCGATTGATCGAGAAGATCGCAGAGCTTGCGAATACCAAGCGTATTGAAGGTATCAGCGATATTCGCGATGAATCGGACAAGGACGGCATGCGGATCGTCATCGAGCTTAAGCGCGGCGAGTTATCCGATGTCGTGCTGAACAACCTCTACAAGCAGACGTCGCTGCAAAGTGTATTCGGCATCAACATGGTGGCGTTGCAAGACGGTCAGCCGAAGTTGATGAATCTTAAGCAGATGCTTGAGGCATTTCTCTCACATCGCCGCGAGATTGTTGCGAGGCGCAGCATATTCGATCTGCGCAAGGCACGTGACCGTGCGCATGTACTGGAAGGGCAGGCCGTCGCGCTCGCGAATATTGATGCAGTCATCGACTTGATCAAGGCCTCGGCGACGCCGGCAGACGCCAAGCAAGGGCTCATGAGCAAAAGCTGGGCATCGGGTTCCGTCACCGGGATGCTGGAGCGCGCGGGCGATACAGACACTCGTCCGGATGAGCTGGAAGACGGCTTTGGGTTGGTGGACGGTGAGTATCATCTGTCGGCCGTGCAGGCGCAGGCTATTCTCGATCTTCGTTTGCATCGATTGACGGGCCTTGAGCAAGATAAAATAATCAAAGAATACAAAGAGATACTTGATAAAATTAAAGAACTTTCTGACATTCTGGCAGACCCGGATCGGCTCCTGACGGTAATCCGGGAAGAGCTGGCCGAGATCCGCGAGAGCTACGGCGACGAACGGCGTACCGAAATCGTGCAGGATCACACGGATCTGAGTATTGAAGACCTGATTCCTCAGGAAGAAGTCGTCGTGACCTTGTCACACGGTGGTTATGCGAAGTCGCAGCCGATCGATACGTATCAGGCGCAACGTCGTGGCGGCCGCGGACGGTCCGCGACCAAGGTCAAGGACGAAGACTTCATCGACAAATTGTTCATCGCGAATACGCACGACATGCTGCTGTGTTTCTCGAGTCGCGGAAAAATGTATTGGTTGAAGGTGTACCGCGTGCCGCAGGCCAGTCGCGGATCGCGAGGCAAGCCGATCGTGAACTTGCTGCCGCTTGAAGACGGCGAGCGGATTAATGCGGTATTGCCGATCAAGGAATTCGATGACAAGAGCTTTGTTTTCATGGCGACGTCGGCCGGAACCGTCAAGAAAACGCCTCTGAGTCAATTTTCGCGCCCGCGGACCAGCGGCATTATTGCGATTGATCTTCGTGGCGACGACAAACTCGTTGATGCCGCGATTACGGACGGCGAGCAGGACATTCTGCTCGTTGCGAGTTCGGGTAAGAGCATTCGCTTCCATGAGTCCGACGTTCGACCCATGGGTCGCGGTGCAGCCGGTGTTCGCGGCATTAAAATGCCGAATGATCATGAACTCATCGGCTTGACGATCGTCCAGGACCTGCTGGTATTAACCGCAACCGAAAACGGCTATGGCAAACGTACTGAGATAACGGACTTCCCGGTTCAGGGACGTGGCGGGCAAGGTGTCATCGCGATTCAGACCTCGAAGCGCAATGGCCGGACCGTTGGCATGCTGCAGGTGGGTGAAGACGACGAGATAATGCTGATTAGCTCGAACGGCACGCTGGTTCGCACGCCCGTTAAAGACGTTTCGGTCATGGGGCGCAATACTCAGGGAGTTCGATTGATTCGAGTGGAGTCGGGACAACGACTGGTCGGGCTGGCGCGTATCGAGTCCATTGGCGAGGATGCCGACGAGGACGCGGCTGAAGAGTAGCCGGCAGGGCATGCGCATTTCCGATACGTCACGAGTATTCAACTTCAGTGCGGGTCCGTCTGCGTTGCCTTTCGATGTGCTTGAGCAGATTCGCTCCGAGCTGCTCGACTGGCAGGGCACGGGCATGTCCGTCATGGAAGTCAGCCACAGGGGCGCAGAATTTCTCGAGCTGGCAAAGCGTTGCGAGGCGAATGTTCGCGAGCTCCTCAGCATTCCAGACGGCTACAGCGTGCTCTTTTTGCAAGGTGGCGCTACGTTGCAGATGTCCATGGTGCCGATGAATCTCGCGGCGGCCGGGGACGTTGTGGACTACGTTGTGACCGGAATATGGAGCAAAAAGGCCGTCGCTGAGGCGCAAAAGTTTTGCACCGCGAACGTCATCGCAAGCTCGGCGGACCAGGACTTCAGCGAAATCCCGGACCCCGCATCCTGGGCACGCAGCGATGATGCGGCGTATCTGCACTACACGCCAAACGAAACAATCGCTGGCGTTGAATTTCATTACATTCCCGAATCCGGAGTGCCGCTCGTAGCGGATATGTCGAGCACAATATTTTCGCGGCCAATCGATATCAGTAAGTTTGGCGTGATTTACGCGGGCGCACAGAAGAACATCGGGCCGGCCGGACTAACGCTGGTGATCGTTCGTGACGATCTTCTCGAGCTCGCGCCGAAGAATTTGCCACACCTCATGACCTGGCGTGCATACGCTGAGTCTGGCTCGATGACGAACACGCCGCCGACTTTTGCCTGGTACGTTGCTGATCTCGTTTTGCAATGGCTGATGCGGCAGGGTGGATTGGACGCGATCGCTGTGATCAACGAACGTAAAGCCGGCAAGTTGTACGACGCCATTGATGTGTCGGACTTTTACTCTAATCCGGTGCGGAAGGATTGCCGGTCGTGGATGAACGTGGCCTTCATTCTTGCGGACTCGTCGCTCGATGCGAAGTTCCTGGCGGAATCGAAGGCGGCAGGCCTGACTAATCTCAAGGGACATCGAAGCGTAGGCGGGATGCGAGCATCAATTTATAACGCCGTACCGGAAGCGGCTGTCGATGCACTGCTGGCATTCATGAGCGAGTTCGAAAAGAACAACACGTAGGAGGGCCTTCAGGCCCGAAAAGGAACTATGTTTAAAATACTAACCCTGAATAATATCGCCGAGGAAGGTCTGCGGCGCCTGCCGAGCGATCGCTACACGGTGGGAGCAGATGAGACGCAGCCCGACGCGATCATTCTTCGTTCGCACGACATGCACGACATGGATATTCCCGAGTCGGTCGCCGCAATAGGTCGAGCCGGTGCGGGCACTAACAATATCCCGGTAGATGCAATGTCCACGCGTGGCATACCCGTGTTTAACGCGCCAGGAGCAAATGCGAACGCGGTAAAGGAGTTGGTACTGGGCTCCTTATTCATCGGTGCGCGCAATATTTGCGCTGCCAGAGATTACGTCAAAGCGTTGGACAAGACGGGTGCTGAACTGAGCAAGGCCGTTGAGGCGGGCAAGAAGCAGTTTGTAGGCTTTGAGTTGCCCGGCAAGACACTCGGAGTTATTGGTCTTGGCGCCGTAGGCCTCGAAGTCGCGAATGCCGCATTGGATTTGGGCATGAAGGTCGTTGGTTTCGATCCGAAAATGACGGTGCAAAATGCCTGGAAGCTGTCGCCGGGTGTCCAGCATGTCGAAACCCTGGAGGATCTGTTCCAAAATGCGGACGCGGTCACCTGTCATGTGCCACTTATTGAAATAACGAAAGGCCTCGTAAATCGTGACCGACTGGCATTAATGAACGACGGCGCAATGGTGCTCAATTTTGCACGCGGTGGCGTTGCTGATACTGCCGCGATAATTGATGCACTCGATTCGGGCAAGCTGCATGCATATATCTGTGACTTTCCGACACCGGAATTGATTGCTCATCCGAAAGCTGTAGTGCTTCCGCATCTTGGTGCATCAACGGGTGAAGCCGAAGAGAATTGTGCGATCCTCGTTGCGGAGAACATCAGGGATTACCTTGAGAATGGCAACATTCGATACTCCGTCAATTTTCCTCAATGCCGTTTGCCACGCGTGAACGGTCATCGTTTGACGATCGCGAACGCCAACGTGCCGAATATGGTCGGACAAATTTCGACCTATCTTGCGGACGCGGGTTTGAATATTGAAGATTTGCTGAACAAATCGATCGGACCTGTCGCGTATACGATCGTCGATGTGGACGCTGAAGTGACAGAAGAAACCAAGCATAACATCCGCGCGATCGAGGGTGTCCTGACGTTGCGAAATCTTGGCAAGCCTGTAACCTGAGCGCTTATGGACAAGGGCCTAAAACTCCCTAGATAGCAGCACGTTGCGAAGCACAGGTGACAGGACACATTAAGCATGGCCAAGCGGGCAAAAGACGCGGCGCCGGATCTCGGCGAAATCCGCAAACAAATCGACAGTATTGATGAGCGCATTCAGGCGCTGATCAGTGAACGCGCGCGGTGTGCGCAGGAGGTCGGTAAGTCCAAGGGTGAGGATGCGACGGCCATTGACTACTTCCGCCCGGAACGTGAGGCGGATGTATTGCGTCGGGTTCTCGAGCGCAATGACGGACCGTTACGGGATGAAGAAATTCTGCGTCTGTTTCGTGAAATCATGTCGGCCTGTCTGGCACAACAGGAGCCACTAAAGATTGGTTTCCTCGGGCCGGAAGGCACCTTTACGCAAACGGCAGTATTCAAACACTTTGGCCATTCGGTCCGTGCGCTGCCGTTTCATACCATCGACGAGATTTTTCAGGAAGTGGAGAGTGGTGCCGCGGATTTCGGCGTCGTTCCAATAGAGAACTCAACCGAGGGCTCGGTCAACAACACGCTGGACATGTTCCTGACGTCGCCATTGAAAATTGGCGGTGAAATAGAGCTTCGAATCGAACAACATTTGCTCGGCAACGAAAAGGGTCTGGAAAAAATCAAGCGTATTTGCGCGCATGAACAGTCATTGGCGCAGTGCCGTGGATGGTTGCGGGAAAACCTGCCGCACGTAGAATTGATTGGAATGTCCAGTAATGCGGCCGGCGCACGCCGGGCACGCGATGAAGAGGGCACGGCTGCCATTGGCCCCGATGTTGCTGCGGCTGTTTATGATCTGAATATTCTCGTCAACAATGTTGAAGATCGCCCCGACAATGCCACCCGATTTCTGGTGGTTGGCAGGAAACTGCTCGCAGCCAGTGGCAATGACAAGACGACGATATTGGTTTCAACCAGCGATACAGGAGTCGGGTCAGGCGTGTTATTCAACCTTCTTAAGCCACTGGCAGAACACGGTGTCAGTATGACGCGAATTGAATCGCGTCCATCACGGCGCAAGAACTGGGACTACGTTTTCTTTATCGACCTCGACGGTCACGCCGAGGAAGCACCGCTGGTCGACGCGCTGAAAGAGCTCGAGTCGCGAAGTTCATTGTTTAAGGTGCTCGGCGCCTATCCGAAGGCGGTCGGCTGACCGCCACGGCAACGCACCGTCATGGATTTTCGTGTAGAGCCGTCCACTATTCAAAACGCTGAGGTTGACGTTCCCGGCGACAAGTCCGTGTCGCACCGGGCGCTAATGCTGGGAAGCATTGCGACCGGCACCACTGAAATCAGCGGCTTTCTCGCGGGCGAAGACTGTCTTGCCACGCTACAGGCCTATCGCGACATGGGCGTCGCAATCACGCAACACGATGCGACACGGCTCAGCGTTCACGGTGTCGGCGCGGCTGGCCTGCGAGAACCCGCGGGGCCACTCGACCTGGGTAATTCGGGCACGGCAATGCGGCTCATGGCGGGCGTCATGGCCGGGCAGGGCTTTGACAGCGTGCTGACCGGAGACGAGTCTTTGACAGGTCGACCGATGCAGCGGGTGATTGCGCCACTCACCGAAATGGGTGCAGCCATTGAGAGCGATTGCGACGGCACGCCGCCGTTGCAGATTGCCGGTGGCTTGCGTTTGCACGGTATCGATTACGAACTGCCAATAGCCAGTGCGCAGGTTAAATCCTGCATATTACTGGCCGCCTTGTTCGCCGATGGACCAAGCCGTGTGCTGGAGCCGGCTGTGACACGGGATCACACCGAGCGCATGCTCAGAGCCTTTGGCGCCGATATAGCAGTGGACGGCCGCACGATCACGCTGCAGGGGCGGCAACAACTGCAGGCGTGTCCCATCGATGTGCCGGCCGATCTGTCGTCGGCGGCGTTTGTGATCCTGGCCGTCTTGCTCTCAAAAGATGCCTCCGTATTGATCCGAAATGTCGGCGTAAACCCGACTCGCACGGGTGTAATAGAGATCCTGCAAGCCATGGGCGGTGATATTTCACTGCAAAACCCACGCTCACTGGGTGAGGAGCCCATTGCCGATTTGCGCGTCAGATCGTCTGCTTTGAGCGGCGGTGAAGTCGACCCGACCCTGGTGTCGCTCGCTATCGACGAGTTTCCAGTGATTTTCGTCGCTGCAGCCGCCGCCAGCGGTAATACGAGCTTTTCCGGCATTGGCGAATTGCGGGTGAAGGAGAGTGACCGGATTGCCGCGATGGCGGCCGGCCTGAGAGTGCTCGGCATTACTGTCGAAGAGTTCGACGATGGCGCGATCGTGCATGGTGGGCAATTTTCGGGCGGCGAGGTCGACAGTTTTGGAGACCACCGAATCGCGATGTCGCTCGCAATCGCTGGCACGGTGGCGAGCAGTCCGGTGACGGTTCGCAACGTTGCCGGCGTGAATACCTCCTTTCCGGGATTTGTCGAGTTAATGAGCAATTTGGGCCTCAGGATCGGCGTAGAGTCTGCGCCATGACGGACTCGGTGAGAGTAATCGCTATCGACGGGCCCAGCGGTTCCGGTAAGGGCACGATTGCGCGGCGAGTGGCTGCAGCGCTTGGCTATCATCTTCTGGATAGCGGCGCCCTGTATCGATTGACGGCGTACGCGGCCGGCCGGCAGGGCATCGCGCTTGGTGACACGGCAGCATTGGCGAATATCGCCAGAAATCTGCAGATTCAGTTCGGCAGTGACGCGGAGGGCAACGAGCGGGTCTTGCTCAATGGAGAGGATGTCACATTTAACATAAGAACCGAGGACGCGGGCAACGGAGCGTCCCAGGTGGCAGCGCAGGCGCCGGTTCGAGAAGCGCTTTTGGAGCTGCAAAGATCCTTCCGAAAAGCACCGGGTTTGGTGGCCGACGGCCGGGACATGGGGACGCATGTATTCGTCGATGCGGAGCTAAAAATATACCTGACAGCCAGTGCCGGAGAACGGGCGCGAAGGCGCCATAAGCAGTTGATGGACAAGGGTATTGATGTTAGCCTTGCCGCGCTTTCGCGGGACATAGTGGACCGTGACAGGCGTGACACCGAGCGATCGGTGGCGCCGCTGAGGCCAGCCGAGGATGCCAGGTTACTGGATTCGTCGGGCCAGTCGATTGAGGCCGTGACCAATACCGTCCTCGACTGGGCGAACACTGGCTGAGAATTCGACACAGTCGGAGCACTCCACTCAGAGAGATTTGGTGGAATCGAACATGGAGTTCGGTTCTTTTTTTAATGACCGTTAGTTACACGAAGTAACGATGCGGATGGGTGAAGGCCCGGGGTATGACAGCCGCGGAGTCTTTTGGTTAGTTAACATGTCTGAAAGTTTTGCTGAATTATTTGAAGAAAGTTTTGCGAGTAAACGAATCAAACCCGGTTCAATCATCACCGGTGTTGTTGTCGCAATTAACGACGATGTAGTTATCGTCAGCGCCGGTCTCAAGTCCGAGGCCGTCATTCCAATCGAACAGTTTAGAAACGATCTTCGCGACGGCGATATTGCTGTGGGCGATGACGTTGAAGTTGCACTGGATGCAGTCGAAGATGGCTTCGGTGAGACCAAGCTGTCTCGCGAGAAAGCGATTCGTGCAAGAACGTGGATCGATCTGGAAAAAGCATTCGAGAATTCCGAAATCGTCGAGGGCGTCATCAATGGACGCGTCAAAGGCGGATTCACAGTCGAGATCGACAACGTCCGCGCATTCTTGCCGGGCTCACTGGTCGATGTTCGTCCGGTACGCGACCCCGATTACCTGGCAGGCAAGAGCCTCGAGTTCAAGGTCATCAAGCTCGATCAGCGTCGCAACAACGTCGTGGTTTCACGTCGTGCGGTCGTTGAGCAGGAGTACTCGGCCGAGCGCGAGCAGTTGCTCGCGGAGCTGAAGGAAGGCAATTCAGTCAAGGGTATCGTCAAGAACCTGACCGATTACGGCGCCTTCGTCGACCTTGGCGGAATCGATGGCCTGTTGCACATCACGGATATGGCGTGGAAGCGCGTCAAGCATCCTTCCGAGGTTGTGAACGTGGGCGACGAGATCGACGTCAAGATTCTGAAGTTCGACCGCGAGCGTCAGCGTGTATCGCTGGGCATGAAGCAGCTCGGCGACGATCCGTGGAAGGATCTCGCACGCCGTTACCCGCCGCAGACGCGTCTGTTCGGCAAGGTGACAAACATCGCCGACTACGGTTGCTTTGTCGAAATCGAGGACGGCGTCGAAGGTCTCGTCCACGTTTCCGAAATGGACTGGACCAACAAGAACGTCAACCCGTCACGCGTTGTGTCGGTTGGTGAAGAAGTTGAAGTCATGGTTCTGGAAATCGACGAAGAACGTCGCCGCATCTCGCTGGGTGTTAAGCAGTGCGCGTCGAATCCGTGGGCTGAGTTTGCCGCTACGTACAATCGCGGCGACAAGGTCTCGGGCCAGATCAAATCGATTACCGATTTCGGTATCTTTATTGGTCTCGACGGCGGTATCGACGGGCTGGTTCACCTCTCCGATATATCCTGGGACATGCCTGGCGAAGAAGCCGTGCGCAATTACCAGAAAGGTCAGGAGATCGAGGCAGCTGTATTGGCGATCGACGCCGATCGTGAGCGCATTTCTCTGGGCATCAAGCAGCTTGAGAAAGATCCGTTCTCGCAATGGCTCGCAGAGCATCCCAAAAACACGATCGTCAAGGGTGTTATCACCGAAGTAGATCAGCACGGCGCGCTGGTCGACCTGGGCGAGGGTGTGATTGGATCGTTGCGTGCATCCGAGCTGGCCAGGGGCCGTGTTGAGGATGCTCGAACAATACTTAAGGTCGGAGAAGAGGTTGAGGCCAAGTTCACCAACGTTGACCGCAAGAACCGTTCAGTTGCGCTGTCGATCAAGGCTAAAGAGGTTCATGAAGAGGCAGAAGTGATGAGTAGTTACAAATCTGAATCGGGTTCTGCCCCGGCCGGAACCACGCTTGGCGAGCTTTTGAAGGAGAAATTGTCCGGAAAAAGTAAATAATTACGTAAAAACAGTAGCCCGGACCGGTCGGTCCGGGCTATATTTGTCTTTACGAATCGGTGAGTTACGAGTCACAGCCGGAAAAAGCCATAAAAATGACTAAATCTGAACTCATAGAAGCGATTGCCCGAAAACAGAAACACCTGCCGACGAAAGATGTCGAGCTCGCAGTCAAGCACCTGCTTGACCTGATGAGCGACTCGTTGGCGACTGGGCAACGAATTGAGATACGCGGTTTCGGCAGCTTTTCACTGCATTTTCGTCCGCCGCGGATTGGGCGCAATCCCAAGACCGGCGAGGCCGTCGCGCTATCCGGTAAGTACGTGCCTCACTTCAAGCCCGGCAAGGATCTGCGTGAGCGGGTCAATCAAAGTCGGCATTTCCCGATCAAGAGCTGACGTCGCGGCAGAAAGATGCTCAAACGCATTGCCGTGATAATGCTGGTCGCGATCATCTTCGCGGCTATGCTCGTATTCACGTACCACAACAAGAGTACCGTGGACATCGATCTCATTCTGACGACGGTCAGTCCGTCTGTTCCGGTAGCATTCACGATCGCTTTCGCGATTGGTTGGCTGTTTGGGATTCTGTGCATGGGTGCATGGGCACTGCGCCTGCTGAATGAGCGACATAATCTGCGCCGCTTGCTGCGAGTGTCCGAGTCGGAGGTGACCAGCCTTCGAAACCTGCCACTAGACGATGCCGACTGAATCCACCTTCTTACTGGCCGGACTTTTCCTGTTGCTCGCCGCAGCAGGCTGGGCGCTGGGTCGTTTCGGTGAGCGAGAGGAAGAAGATCCGCCGCCGCCCTTGAATATCGACTACCTCAAGGGGCTGAATTTCCTGCTCAACGAGCAGACGGACCAGGCGCTTGAGCATTTCCTGAAGATGGTGCGAGTGGACGACAAGACGATTGAGACTCACTTTGCACTGGGCAGCTTGTTTCGTCGCAGAGGCGAAATCGATCGCGCCATTCGTATTCACCAAAACATCATCGCGCGACCGGATCTCGCATCCGAGCAGCGTGATCAGGCGTTGTTTTCCCTCGCCAAGGACTATCTGAAGGCGGGGCTATTGGATCGTGCCGAGAAGATGTTTACACGATTGTCGCAAGGCTCGCGCTACCAGGTCGAAGCGCTGGAAAACCTGACACGCATTTACGAGCAGGAAAAAGAGTGGGAAAAGGCGATCGAAGCCGGCCAGCAACTTGAAGTTCTGGGAGGTCGCTCGCTGGCATTGCAAATCGCTCATTACTATTGCGAGTTGGCCGAGGCTGCTGCGGTAGCAAAGGACTACGGCGCGGCGCGGCAGTACGTCAAGCAGGCTCAGGCAGGTCGCCCACGCACGCTCCGTGGCGCACTAACGCGCGCACATATCGCACAAGAGACTGACGACAGCAAGACGGCGCTGCGTCTGTACCATCGCATTATCGACGAACATACCTACCTCATCGCTGAGGCATTACCGGAGATTGTCGCGATCTATGAGCGTGAAGACGCTATCGATGATCTTGAAAAGGCCTTCAGGAAGATGCTGCAGAAAAACCCGGAGATGAGCGGGTTGGT
>SMUZ01020376.1_pt1 | contig 20903 bp, 11 predicted proteins | sample 2456421 | NCBI WGS metagenome assembly SMUZ01 (sample SAMN11095932, study PRJNA526329) | marine sediment metagenome | biome: Marine sediment; feature: Surficial sediment; material: Deep marine sediment; isolation source: Hadal surficial sediment | place: Pacific Ocean | collected 2014-11 | depth... | reverse complement strand
GTCCGCCCGTAGTCGGGCACGTCGCCGATCCACTCGCGACCGGTCCACGCGATGCCGGCCCGCGTCGGGTCCCACGGCCGCCCCTCGGCATCGGCCGAGGCCCGGTTGTAGAGCACCCGCCGATTCGCCGGCCAGCTGAACGCCCACTCGTGGTGCATACCGAGCCCGGTCGGGTCGGCGGTGCCCCGCCGCGCCATCATGTTGCCCGCCTCGGTGTAGCTGCCGGTGTAGAGCCAGTTCCCGGAGCTGGTGCCGCCGTCGGCCTGAAGCTGACCGAACGACGAGAGCAACTGCCCGGTCTGGCGGTCGTAACCGTTGATCTCCTTCGCCAGCTCGGTCAACAGCGGCTCGCGTGGATTGAGATAGTTCCAGGTCAGATTCTGGATCGGCTCGTCGTAGGCGCCGCCGTCCTGCTGATAGAGCTCTTTCACCCGCCAGAACAGCTCCGACAGCACCCAGGTGTCGGACCGCACGCCGTCGGGCGGGTCGATCGCCTTCTCTTTCCACTGGGCCCACCGGCCGCTGTTGGTGAACGAGCCGTCACGCTCGATCCAGTGGGTGGTCGGCAGATACAGCACCTCGGTGTCGATCTCGGACGGGTTCATCCCCGGCGCTTTCCAGAACTCGTCGCTGTCGAGCATGAACGGGTCGATGACCGTCATCCACTTCAGGCGCGACATTGACTTCAACAGCCGCGGGATGTCCGGGCCGGCCAGTAGCGGGTTGAATCCGAGCGTGATGAACCCCTCGAGCCGCCCGTGGTAGGCCTCGTCCCAGATCGACAGCCAGGTGGCGTCGCCGTCCGGCTTGCCGAGATAGTGATACCCGAACTCGTTGGCCGTCGTGGCGCTGTCGCCGAACCAAGCCTTGAGCAGCGACACCATGAACTTGGGATAGTTGCCCCAGTAGTTCACCGTGTCCGGCACGAGCGGTTGCGGTGTCGACGCCTCGAGATGCTCGGCCAGCGTGGTCTGCTCCGGCGTGGGCACCTTCAGGTAGCCCGGCAGGATACCGGCGACGATGGCATGGTCGGTGGCACCCTGCACGTTGGCGTGCCCGCGGAGCGCGTTGATGCCGCCACCCGGCCGCCCGATATTGCCCAGCAGCAGTTGCAGGATCGCCCCGGTGCGGATGATCTGGCTGCCGACGGTGTGCATGGTCCACCCGACCGCATACATGATGGTGCCGACCCGATCGGCCCGACCGGTCGAGCAGATGATGTCGGCCATCTCCAGAAACTTCTCCTCGGAGCAGCCGGCAATCTGCGCCACCATCGCCGGTGTATACCGGTCGTAGTGCCGCCTGAGGAGCTGGAAGACGCACTGCGGGTCCTCGAGCGTCGGGTCCCGGCGGACGTAGCCATCCGCGGCCCGCTGGTAGCTCCAGGAGGTCTTGTCGTAGCGGCTGCCCGCCTCCTCGAACCCGGAGAACAGCCCGTCCTCGAACCCGAAGTCGCCGCTGATGATGAACGACGCGTTGGTGTGCGCCCGCACGTAGTCGGCGTGGTGCAGGTCGTTGGTGAGGATGTGCCGGATCAGCCCGCCGAGGATGGCGATGTCGGAGCCGGGCCGGATCTGCAGATGCTTGTCGGCGACCGCCGAGGTTCGCGTGAACCGCGGGTCGATCGTGAGCAGCTTGGCGCCGTTCTCGTCACGCGCCTCGAGCGCCCATTTGAAGCCGCAGGGATGATTCTCGGCCGGGTTGGCGCCCATCACCAGGACGACATCGGCGTTCTTGATGTCCTTCCAGTGGTTGGTCATCGCGCCTCGACCGAACGTGGCGGCCAGACTGGCCACCGTGGGGCTGTGTCATATGCGCGCCTGGTGGTCGATGTAGGTCAGCCCCATCGCGCGCATCGTCTTGGTGATCAGATACGCATCCTCGTTGGCGACCGTGGCGCTGCCGACCCAGGCGATGCCGTTGCAGCGGTTGACCGTGCGTCCCTGGCTGTCCTGCTCGACGAAGGTCGCGTCGCGCGACGCCTTGAACTTGCGCGCGAACCAGTCCATGGCGAAGTCCCAGTCGACCTCGCGCCATTCGCTGGCGCCCGCCCCGCGATACATCGGGCTCTTGCGCAGCCGCGGGCTGATCGCGAGCCCCATCTGCGACGCGCCCTTCGGGCAGAGTGTCCCGCCGTTGATCGGGTTGTCGGGGTCGCCCTCGACGTGGATGATGGTTTTGGTGGTGTTGAGCCCGCCGCTGCCGTGGACGTAGGCGATCGTCCCGCACCCGACGGCGCAGTAGGGACAGACCGTCTTGTACTCGCGCGCGTTCCGGATCTTGAGCTGGCGGACCGCCGCATAGGCCGGCTTCAGGTCGAAGCCCAGCGCGCTGACCACGACCCCTCCGGCAACGGAGGCTTTCAGGAACGTGCGGCGGGAGATCGCCATCTCAGCGCCTACTTTAGCACAGGAGTCGACCGTTTTGCTTGCACCATTTGGCCGGGCCTGGTTTCGGGCATCAGGTGATGACTTGATGCTTTCACTCACATGCTATGATGTCACCATGCGTACGACACTGACGCTCGACGACGACGTGGCCGAGGAGCTGCGCACGCTCGCACACCGGACCCGCCGGTCCTTCAAGGACGTGGTGAACGAGGCGATCCGGACCGGATTGACGCGACGCCGGCGGGCTCGACCCCGACGGTATCGGCTCGAGCCGGTGTCGCTCGGCGGCGTTCGCCCGGGGGTCAATCTCGACAAGGCCCTGCAGCTATCGGACACGCTCGAGGATGACGGGATCGCGCGGAAGCTGGAGCTGCGCAAGTGATCCTGGTCGACGCCAACCTGCTGATCTATGCGGTCGACTCGGATGCGCCCCATCATGACCGGGCGCGACGGTGGCTCGAGGACACGCTCTCGGGTGGGGAGCATGTCGGATTGGCCTGGGTGGCAACACTCGCGTTTCTCCGCGTCACCACGCGAGCCGGCCTCCTCGTGCGCCCACTCGACCCGGACGACGCGCTGGCGTATGTCGATTCGTGGCTCGAGCTGCCCAACGTCGAGGCGGTGGGACCCGGCCCGAATCACTGGCCGGTCATGCGGAATCTACTGAAGACTACCGGTACCCTTGGGAACCTGACCTCGGACGCCCACCTCGCTGCTCTGGCCATCGAGCGGGGTGCCGCGCTCTACTCGACGGATCATGACTTCGCGCGGTTTCCGGGTCTCGAGCATGTGAATCCGCTGGCACGGTGACCGGCCGCGTGGGACAGCATCGCGCAATCGCAGTCTGTCGTACCGGCCACGCGAGGACCCGCCCAGCCACGGTAGCTGGGCCTGGGGCCCTCACAGCCGCCAGTTGTTCGTCGCAAGGGCCTTGAAGTTGAGGGCCGCGTCCGACGCGCCAGCCCGGCGGGGCGAAAGGCCCTGGCGACCACGCCCGCTGCCACTGACGGCCCCGGCGACCGCGTGCGCCCGGCGCCGAATCTCCGAGGGCTGGGACTGGGGCGAAAAGGAGTTGGCATGAGGATAAATTGTGGTCGACGCGTGTTGGCCGTGGCCCTGCTAGGCATGATCTCTCTCATGGGGGGTGGGGTAGTAGCCGCTCAGGATCGAGACTTCGTCCCGGTCACCGACGCGATGCTCGAGAACCCCGACCCAGCCGACTGGCTGAACTGGCGGCGCACACTCGACGGATGGGGCTACAGTCCGCTGGACCAGATCAACACGGACAACGTGCATCAACTGCAGCTCGTCTGGGCGTGGCAGCTGGGACCTGGTTCCAGCCAGCCGACGCCGCTGGTGTACGACGGCGTCATGTACATCGCCAACCCCCAGAACATCATCCAGGCGGTCGACGCGGTGACCGGGGACCGGCTCTGGCAATACACGCGCGAGTTCGAGACAGAGGAAGATGAGGTCATCAGTCGCCGCACCCGCTCGATTGCGATCTACGGCGACAAGATCTACCTCAACACCTCGGACGCGCACATCGTGGCACTCGACGCCCGCACGGGCGAGGTCGTCTGGGATCACACCGTGGCGGACCGGGCGCTCGGCTACCGGTATACCAGTGGCCCGATCGTGGTGCAGGGCAAGATCGTGGCCGGTATGAGCGGGTGCGAGCGCTTCAAAGAAGATGTGTGCTTCATCTCGGCCCATGACGCCCAGACAGGCGAGGAGGTGTGGCGCACGTCGACCATCGCGCGTCCGGGCGACCCGGGTGGCGACACCTGGGGTGACCTGCCGCTGAGGTATCGGGCGGGCGCCGACTCGTGGATTCCGGGCAGCTACGACCCGCAGACCAACTTGACCTACTGGTCGACGTCTCAGGCGAAGCCGTGGGCCCGTCTGACCCGCGGGACTGACGGCGACGCGCTCTATAGCAACAGCGTGCTCGCGCTCGACCCGGAGACCGGCGAGCTCGAGTGGTACTACCAGTTCGTCCCGGGCGAGACCCACGATTTGGATGAGGTGTTCGAGAGCGTCCTCATCGATCACGACGGGCGTCGCTCGCTCTTCAAGATGGGCAAGCTCGGCATCCTCTGGGAGATCGACCGCACGACCGGAGCGTTCGTGGCCGCGCACGACCTCGGGTATCAGACCCTGCTGGACGTCGACCCGCAGACCGGCCAGGTGACCTACCGGCCCGGGATGATTCCCCAGGCGGGGGTCGAGCTGGAATTCTGCCCCGACTTCCTGGGCATCAGGAACTGGTACGCGTCGGCGTATCATCCGGAGACACAGGCCCTCTACATTCCGATCCATCCGACCTGTGTGAAAGGGCTGTTCACTGAGATCGAGAAGGAGCTGCACGCGCCCTACTACACAAACAGCGGGTGGCTGTCGCGGGGGACCACGGCGCACCCCGACAGCCCGGACCACCGCGGGCACCTCGTCGCCATGGACATCAACAGCGGCGAGATCCTGTGGCGGCACTCGATGACCACGCGTCCGCGGTCCGCGGCGCTGACGACGGGCGGCGGCCTGGTCGTCGGCGCCGATACCGACCGCCATCTGTACTTCCACGACGCCGCGACCGGCGAGGTCCTGTTCCAGACGCGGCTGCCCGGCTCGGTGCAGGGCTTCCCGATCACCTACGCCGTTGGTGAGCGGCAGTATTTCGCGGTTCCGGTCGGGGGGAATCGGAGCAACGCGGTGTACGTATTCGCACTGCCCGAGCCGCCCACGGAGCGCTAGCGAGGACCCCTGGCGCTCACCCCGGCCCTCCCACAGCGGGAGAGGGACAAACCGGGGCCACCTAGCAACCTCGGTAGGGAACGTGAGCTGGGTGTTGGGCGGTGGGCGCGGTATCATTCGTGTCATCAGTCTCAAGAGGGGGTTCAGATGCGCCATCGACGTCGCACGTCAGTGAGTGCCGTGGTGGTGGCAACTGTGTCGTTGGGAGCGGGACCTGCCGCTGTCCGGACCGACGCCCCTCGGACGGCCTGGGGTCAGCCGGACCTCCAGGGGGTGTGGGACTTGCGTAGCATCACGGCGACGCGCGTCCCCCTCTCGCCGCGGGCGTCCGGCGGTGGTCTGGGGATTCGCGTGGCCACTGGGAGGGCGAGACGCTCGTCATCGAGACCGCGAACTTCGACGACAAGCGGCGGTGAAGGGGCACGACCGAACGCATGCGCCTGGTCGAGCGCCTGACCCGCGTGGACGCTGACACGCTGCGCCACGAGTTCACGGTGACCGATCCGGAGACCTGGTCCAGCCCGTGGACGGCATCGGTGCCGCTGGTGCTGAACACGGAGCCGATGATCGAGTACGCCTGTCACGAAGGGAATGACTCGATGCCGGTCATGCTGGGTGGAACGCGCGCAGAGGAAAATGCGGCCGGACCACGGGACGAAGCTCACGCACACGCACGGCCCTCGCTAGGGCGTCGGGCGTTGAGCGGGGTATTATTCGGAGCATCGATTTCACGAGGAGGGTTCAGATGAGCCATCGACTTCGCACGTCATTGAGTGCCGTCGCCGCGGTGGCGGTGATCGTTTCGTTGAGTGCGGTCCCTGCCGCCGCTCAGAGCGACGCACCCCGGACGGCCTGGGGGCAACCGGACCTCCAGGGCGTGTGGGACTTCCGCAGCATCACGCCGCTGCAACGGCCTGAGCGTCTGGCGGACCAGGAGTTCTTGACAGAGGAGGAAGCGGCCGAGCTCGAGCAGGCCGCCGTCGCACGCGACGTCGAGGCGTGGAACCGGGAGGCCCGGCGCACCGAAGCCGGTGGGAACGTCGGCGCGTACAACAATTTCTGGATGGACCGGGGCCAGAAAGCGGTCGGCACCAGGCGCACGTCGCTGATCGTGGACCCGCCGAATGGGCGGATGCCCGAACAGACGACGGCGGCGCAGCAGCGAGCGGACGCGGGACGCGACTATCGACGCGATCACCCCGCCGATGGACCGGAGGATTTTAGCTCCGGTGTGCGGTGCATCCTGGGTTTCAACGCCGGTCCCCCCTTCACGCCGAGCGCCTACAACAACAACATGCAGCTGTTCCAGACCCCCGACCACGTGGTGATCATGACCGAGATGGTCAACACCGCCCGCGTCATTCCGCTCGACGGGCGCCCCGGTCTGACACCAGACGTCCTGCAGTGGTCGGGAGACTCACGTGGCCACTGGGAGGGCGAGACGCTCGTCATCGAGACGCGCAACTTCGCCCCAAAGAGAAAGTGGCGAGGCACCACCGACAGCATGCATCTGGTCGAGCGTCTGACCCGGTTGGATGCCGAGACGCTCCTCTACGAGTTCACGGTGACCGACACGGAGACCTGGACGAGCCCGTGGACGGCGGCGGTACCGCTGGTGCTGAACCCGGAGCAGATGTTCGAGTACGCCTGCCACGAAGGGAATTATGCGATGGCGATCATGCTGGCCGGCACTCGCGAAGAAGAGAAGGCGGCAGCCGACCAACCGTGAGACGCCGACAGCGTTCTGTTCCGAGTCACGCTGCCAGCGAAGCTGCGCCTCAAACCGACGAGTGAAAGCGGTGCGCAGCCTCGCGAGCAGAGGGTGTGTTCACAGCCCCCTAGATGGGGGCTAGACATCTCCAGGTGTTGAGAAAACTTGCTTCAAGCGTCACGATGTCACCCTGAGACGTCTAGTTCCGAAGCTCGCGAGGGTTGCCTCTGAGTGGCGCAGGCCTTCGGGCCGGTGAGGCAAGGCTGACGCCTTGCCCCTCGGATGTGTGCACAAGCGCGCTCCGGTGTCGAGAACAGAGGGGTTTCGAGATGAGGGAGCCGGTGCCTCACCGTGGATCCATCGTTGTCGCACTCGTGACACTCGCCCTCGCGACGATAGGACTCCCTCCTCAAGTAGCCGCCGGCCAGGAGGTCGAGTGGCCGGCGTACGCGGCCGACGCGGCCGCGACGAAGTACTCGCCGCTCGATCAGATCAACAGGGACACGATCGCGGACGTCGAGATTGTCTGGCGTCAGCCGGTTATTCCCGACGTCACCCGCCAGGGCAACCTGACGCGCGGACCGCTCCTCTCCCAGAACACCCCGCTCATGGTTGGAGGGCTACTCTACGTCAGCACCGGACTGGGGAGCGTCGCCGCGCTGGACGCGACAACCGGCGAGGTGGTCTGGAACGATGGTCCGCTGCTCGAGCCGGGCGCCGACGCCCCCCTTCGCACACGGCAGACGCGTGGGGTCGCCTACTGGACCGATGGAGAAGACGCACGGGTCATCGCAACGCGCGGACCCATGCTCGTCGCGCTGAACGCGAAGACCGGCGCGCGCTATCCCGACTTCGGCGAGGTGGGCGAGGTCGATCTGCGGCTCGGGTTGATGCGGGACTTCCCCGACTACTACTGGAATTCCGCGCCGCTGGTCATCAACGACGTCATCATCGTCGGGTCCTTCGTCCTGGACTACACAACGAACCAGCAGCCGGCCACCAAGGAGTCAGCGCGTGGAGACGTGCGCGGGTACGACGTGCGGACCGGCGAGCACCTGTGGACCTTCCACACGATCCCGCGTGAGGGAGAGTTCGGCGTCGAGACCTGGGGCATCGACCCGCAAGGGGACCGTGCATCGTGGGAATACAGCGGGAACACGAATATGTGGGCGGCCCCGAGCGGCGACCCGGAGCTGGGCTACGTCTATCTGCCGCTGTCGACCCCGACCAACGACTACTACGGCGGACATCGCCCAGGCGATAACCTCTTCGCCGAGAGTCTCGTCTGTGTCGACGCGGCGACCGGTGAGCGGATCTGGCATTTCCAGGCGGTCCATCACGGTGTCTGGGACTACGACTTCCCGGCGTCGGCCAACCTCGTGGACATCACGGTCGACGGACGCGAGATCAAAGCGGTGGCCATCGTCAGCAAACAGGCGTTCATCTACGTCTTCGACCGCGTGACCGGCGAACCGGTGTGGCCGATCGAAGAGCGGCCGGTGCCACCCTCGCCAGTCCCCGGCGAACGGCTTGCGGCCACACAGCCCTTCCCCACCAAGCCCCCGCCGTTCGATCTGCAGGGTGTGAGCCTCGACGACCTGATCGACTACACCCCGGAGCTGCGGCAGGAGGCGATCGCGCTGCTGGATCAGTGGGTCTGGGGACCGATGTTCACCCCACCGTCGATTCTCGACCCGAGACCCGGCGGCACGAAGGGGACGTTGATCAGCCCCGGCACGGCCGGCGGCGCCAGCTGGACGGGCGCCGGCGTCGACCCGGAGACCGGCGTACTCTACGTTCCCTCGTTCTACGGACAGAACGTCCTCGGGATCACGCGGTCTGAGCATCCGCGCTCCAACGTGCGCTTTGTCCGCGAGCGCTTCACTTACCCTCCAGGGCCACAGGGGCTCCCGCTCTTCAAGCCACCCTATGGGCGTCTGTCGGCCTTCGATCTCAACACAGGTGAACTGCTCTGGATGAAGCCGAACGGCGAGGGCCCGCGCGATCATCCGGCCATCCGCCATCTCGACCTGCCGTGGCTCGGCCAGAGTGGGCGTGCGTCGGTGCTGGTCACCAAGTCGTTTATCTTCCTGGGCGAAGGGACCAACACCGGCGTCGCAGGCCAGCCCCACCCGTGGGGTGGCATCGGCGGCAAGATGTTCCGCGCCTACGACAAGCAGACCGGCGAGGTCGTGAGAGAGATCGAGTTGCCGGGTGGGACAACCGGTGCCCCGATGACCTACATGGTCGACGGCACCCAATACATCGTCGTGGCGGTCGGCTGGGAGGACATGCCGGCCGAGTGGGTCGCGCTGGCGATCCCGTAGACGGCCGCTCGGTCGTCGACAGTGTGGCGCAGGCCTTCGGGCCTCTGAGGCAAGGCTGAAGCCTTTGCCCCGCACCAGCAGCGCAACAGACCGCCGCCCTCACCGTGAGGTCAGGGAACGAGACGCGGCAGCGGGCGCCGCGCGTTCCTGGAACCACGCTTCGAGGCGGTGCAGGCCCTCTGTGATCGAGATGGCCGGTGCGTAGCCGAGCTCCGTGCGGGCGGCGGTGATGTCGAACCAGTGGGCCGTGGCCAGCTCGCGGGCGACGAAACGGGTCATGCGTGGTTCGCCTTTCAGGCGGAGCAGCGCATAGGCGGCTTCCAGAATCGCGCCGGCGGACCAGGCGATAGGTTCGGGCACAGAGCGGGTGACCGGGGGGAGTCCGGCGGCCGCCAGGATGCCGTTGATGATCTCCCACAGCGCCAGCGGCTCGTCCTGGCTGATGAAGAACGGCCTTCCTGCGGCGCGGGGGTTGGTCGCCAGCGCGTCGGCGGCCAGAAGGTGGGCGCGGGCGGCGTTCTCGATGTAGGTCGTGTCGACCTTGTTGGTGCCGTCTCCGACGCGGCGCAGCGTGCCGGCCCGACCTTGGCTCACGATGCGGGGCACGAGGTGGTTGTCCTTCGGGCCCCAGATCAGGTGCGGCCGCAGGGCCAGCGTGCGCAGGGTCTTGCCGTTGGCGGCCAGGACCGCCTGCTCCCCCAGCGCCTTGGTCGCGGCGTAGTGCGAATGCTGCTTCTGTGGATAGGGGGCCGACTCGTCCACCCCTTCCATCGACCGGCCGTCGAAGACCACGCTCGGGGAACTGGTGTAGACCAACCGGTGTACGCCCTGTTCCCGGCAGGCCGCGAGGACGTTCAAGGTGCCAACCACGTTGGGTTCGTAATACGCGGCGTAGCGACCCCAGACGCCGGCCTTGGCGGCGACGTGAAACACGACGTCGCACCCGGCGCAGGCCTGTCCGACAGCCTGTGCGTCCCTCAGATCGCCGCGGCGCACCTCCACGCCCAGATCGGCCAGACCCGGATAGGCGCCGCGGGCGAAACTGCGGACCCGGTCGCCGCGAGCCAGCAACTGCTCGACGATTGCTCCGCCGAGGAACCCGCCCCCGCCGGTGACCAGCGCCATGAGCGGTCGGTGGGACGACGGAGGCGTGGCGCTCATCGGAGCTGCTCCGCGGCCCAGACCGCGAGCTTCTCGCGAACGATCTTCGAGTTGTGACGCGCGTCGACCGGGAACCCGGAATGAAACAGGACCGTCGTGATGTCCCGGGTTCGGGCGTCGGCGGCCGCGAGCGTCAGCAGCTCGCGGGTCAGCACCGCCTGGTCAGAGCCCGTGTCGTCGTCTTCGAGCTGGATGCAGATGACCGGTGTCTGTTGGCCCGGATCGCCCACGCCGACCAGCGCGCTGCGGAAGACGCGCGGATGCCGGTTGAAAATGGCCTCGCACGGCACGGTGAACAGCGTGGCAGTCCGGGTGACCACCCGGTGCGCCTTCCGGCCGCAGAACCACAACCGTCCGACCTCATCGACATAGCCCACATCGCCCATCCGGTGCCGAATCGACGCGCCGTGCGCGATCTTTGCCAGGGCCGTGGCGCCCGGGTTGTTGTGGTAGCTGCGCGTGACCACCGAACCGGTCACGGTGATCTCGCCGATCTCCCCCGCGGGGAGCTCGAGGTCGTCGGACCAGTCGGCGATCGGGGCGTCGTCGATCCGGATGATGCGCACGTCGAGGCCGTTCATCGGTCTGCCCACACACGTACCGGCCCCGCGCATCGTCTGTTCGGCCGTGTCGTTCAGGATCTCCCGGCTGCCGATCGACGCGACGGGCAGCGCTTCGGTGGCACCGTAGGGCGTGTGCAGTTCCGCTTCCGGCCGGAGCATGGCGTGCATCCGCTCGAGGACGACCGGCGAGACCGGTGCTCCGGCCGTGACGACGCGCTTGAGCGTGGGCAGGGTGGTCCCGTTCGCCTCGCCGTACCGGCTCACCCGGTCCAGCAGCGCCGGCGACCCGAACATGTGGGTGACGCCGTGATCGGCGATCGGCTCGATGATCTTGCGCGGATCCACCGATCCAGGGCGGCTGAAGTCCATCTCGGGGATCACGGCCGTCATGCCCAGCGCCGCATCGAACAGGGCGAACAGCGGAAACGTGGGCAGGTCGACCTCCTCGGCCGAGTACCCGAAGTGCGAGTGCAGGTAGCGCACCTGGGCATCGAACATGCCGTGGTCGTAGAGCACGCCCTTGGCCGGGCCGGTGCTGCCGCTGGTGAACAGGATGGCGGCCGGATCAGTCTCGTGCGTGGGTGCCGGCTCGTAGGGCCGCCACGGGTCGGTGCGAATGTCCGCGAGGCGCAGCCCGCCCCAGAACCACCGGCGGCCCACGGTGACGGCCACGCGGACCGAGCGGAACGAGCCAGGGTAGAGCGTGCGGAAGACATGCGCGCGCGGGACGCCGATGAAGGCTTCGCCCTGAACCTCCGAGAGACATACCCGCATCTGCTGCCTGCCGATGCCGGGATCGATCATCACCGGGACCGCGCCGACCTTGAAGAGGGCGAATACCAGGGCGAAGAAGTCCAGCCCGGGCGTGACGAAGAAGATCGTGCGTGTCCCGCGCGTGATGCCGACGTGCTCGAGGCCGTGCGCGTAGCGATCGGTCTCCTGCTCGAGCTCTACGAACGTCACGTGCGCGTAGCGGGCGCGCCCCGAGCCGTCCCGGCCGGTGGTCCAGACCACGGCGCGTTTGTCCGGATAGCGTGCCGCCATCGCCGTGAGCTGCGCGGCGATGTTGACCGTGCCGTCCCCCGTCCTGGTGCCGGTGAGCGACGCGGCCGGCGTGTCGTGACGTGTCACCGTCATGGCGCGATGTCCACCGGCGCGGGTGCGGCCTGACCCGTCGGATGCGCGTCGAGAAACGCGTGTACGAGCGGGCAGATCTCCTCGCCCGCGTCTTCGAGCACGTAATGCCCCGCGTCGGGAAACGTGTGCACGTCCGCCTCCGGAAACCGCGTTTGCCAGCCGGCCAGAAAAGCGGCGTCGAACACGAAGTCCCGCTCACCCCAGCAGATCAGCATCGGCACCCCCCGCAGGTGGTGCAGGTGGTCCTCGACCCATCGCAGCAACTTGTAGCTGCGGTCCCCCGGGCCGAGCGGAATGTCCTGCACGAAGCGCAGCGTGGCGATACGGTTGGCCCACGAATCGTAGGGGGCCCGGTAGGCCTTGCTCACGTCGGCGGGCATCCGCGTGACGCAGGCCATGCGCGTGGCCAGATACGAGAACGCGTTGAGCCCGCGGACGAGCGGCGTCGCGAGCGGGATCAGGTTCCGGACGATCCACAGCCACACCGGTAGCGCCGTGCCGTGCGGGAGCCCGAACGCGGCCGTGTTGAAGATCACGAGGCGCTTCACGCATTCGGCCCGATGCAGCGCGCAGGCCATGCCGATCATGCCGCCCCAGTCGTGCACGCCGAAGGTCAAGTTGTAGCCCAGCTGGAGGTGCTCGACGAGTGCATCGAGGTCTGCCACCCGGCGTTCGAGGCAGTACGGGTAGTCGCTATCGCCGGGCTTGTCGGAGCATCCGCATCCGATGTGGTCCACGGCGATGACCCGATACGACGCGCGCAGCTCGGTGATCAGACCGCGAAAGAAGAACGACCAGGTCGGATTGCCGTGCACGAGGATGACCGGCTCGCCCGCTCCCTCGTCGACGTAGTGATAGCGATGCCCCTGGATGTCCAGCCAGCGGCTCTCGAAAGGGTAGAGATGGCGATACGCAGAGAGGTCCACGCTAGGGCCCACGCAAGAATATCTTCCCGCTTTCGGCCGCCGATGCATCTCGTCTGGCGGCGTTGCTCGTCGGTCGAATACTGCCCGTATGCTCCCTCCTCGCGCCTTGCACTGGCCGAGCGCGGCATGAGTACGACGCCCCAACTACGGGAACCTATTCTTGCGCGGACCCCACGTCACCACTCGAGTCCCAGGAGGAGGCAGTTCAGCCCGCTCCCGATGCCGAAGAAGCCCACCCGCTGGCCGCGTTCGAGAAACCCGCGTTCGTCGGCGATCGCCGCGGTGATCGGTACTGAGACCGTCCCGATGTTACCGAGGTACTCGAAGGTCGAGAAGTCCCGCTCGAGCGGGATGTCCATGGCGTTCAGGACGGCCGTGCGGTGAGGGGCCCCGACCTGGTGGCAGATCACGCGGTCCGGTCCCGCGGACCAGCCGAGCTCGGCGACAAATGCGCGAAACGTCTCGGTGCCCAGGACCACGCCATGGTGGAGCGTGCTGACCGCGTCGGTTTCCATGACCACCGGGCCGCCGGCCCGGATACCCGTGTCGGGTCCCCAGTGGCTCAACGCGTGGTGCTGCGGCGCGGCGCGACTGACCCCGCCGACCAGGCGGTGTGCGCCGGCCGAGCGCGCGGCGTCGGTCAGCACGATGCCGATCGCGCCCGCCCCGCCGGTCATCGTGGCCATCGACTTCTTGAACATCTCCATGCTCGGGTCGCGCACCATGCGCTCGATGGTCAGGTCGACGATCGGCCGCGCCGACTCGCACGAGACGACGATGCCTGCCCGGATCTGGCCGAGCTCGATGGCGTTGGCCACCTGGAAGAGGGCGTTCATCACGCCCAGGCACGCGTTGCACGTGTCGTATACGACGGCCTGGCCGCCGATGCCCAGGGCGTCGGCGGTGGCGCAGGCTGTCGCGGGTTCGAGGTTGTCGCGACAGACCCCCCCGTAGACCAGCATGCCGATCTCGTCCGGCCCGACCCCAGCCGCCGCCAGCGCCTTGCGTCCGGCCCGGGCCGCCCCGTCGGCCATGCGTTGACCGGCATCCCAGAAGCGGCGCTCACGGATACCGGTCAGCGCCGCAATCTGGCCCGACGGCAGCTTCAGGGCGTCGTACACCGGCGCAAGACGATCTTCGAGGGCGGCCGACGTGACGACGTTCGGGGCCAACTCGTAGCCGATCGACTCGATGATGACGCGGGAGTATCGCATTGTGCAGCGGCGTCCTGGTAATTGTTCACCGCCTTCGGTAAATGAGCGGTAAACACTTACCAGACAGGGATTTACGGAATCAACCTCTTGGCCGACCTGCTGGCGCTAGCTGTCGCCAATCTTCGCACGTCTTGTACTCCCAACTGTTTACATGGACGGTGTGGCCGACCCGGTAAACAGTTACCGTCCGGTTCACGCGCTCGGGACCAGGCGTACGCCCACATCCCGCATTTCGTAGATCGGGATGCCATCCACCTTGAGGAACCCGCTGCCGGCGACGGTCGGGCTCGAGCCGTCCTGGATCCCGGTCACCACGATGTCGACTTCCACCCGTCGGTTCTTGGGAGTGATCTGGCCGCGATACACCCACGTGTGCTCGCGGCCGACCAGGATAGGCTCGAAGCGATGCGTGTGCCGCAGTTGCTCGCCCCAGCGCTCGAGGGCGACCACCTTGAGCAGCTGCAAGAACGATTCGAAGCCCAGAGAGCCGGGGCAGACCGGGTCCTGATAGAAGTGCGCGGCGAAGAACCACTCGTGAGGATCCACCTGCTTGACGCCCCGAATGAACCCGAGTCCGTGCGGTCCGCCGTCGGGTACGAACAGCTCGATTTCGTCGATCATCCGGAACGCCCGCGCGGGCAGGACAGCCGCGGCGTCGGGTTGCGCGACGCTCGTATCGTCCGGCGTGAGCGGTGCAAGCGTCTCGAGCGCGAACCGCCGGCCGCGCGCGACTTCCTCGGCGTCGGGCACGTAGAGCCGAGCCGCGGCGTCGCGTATGCCGACCTGCTGGGCCAGCGCGGCAGCCGAGAAGAAGCCGAACTGCGTCTCGCCGGCGTAGACGATGCGGCCGGCCCGCCAGATCTGCATGTCGAACGATTGCACGATCATGCCGCCCGCCTCGGAGACCTTGGTGATCCGGACGCGCACGGTCAACGTGCCGGCGTCGCCGAACACCTCCTCGTATAGCGTCGCCGTGCCGCCGAGGTTGCGAAACGACAGGTCGTCCTTGTTACGCAGGGCCGACCCCAGGTACGCCGCAAGCCATCCGCACGGTTGCAACGCGATCTCCAGCACTATCGCGAACGGCATGGACGGCTGGCGGTTGGCCCGGAAGTACCATTCGTCGGGCGGCACGTCGTACTGCGCCTCGATCCATCCGCCCGGTGCGAGGTGCCAGGCTTCCGCGTGAATGTCGGTGATGCGGTCGAGGAACTTGTAGGGCGGCCCTGGCAACCGGGCGATCCGCCGATCGGCGTCGAACACGAGGTACCGCTCACCGAACGCCGTCGACGGCCTGCCCACGGCGAAGGCCAGGATGCGGTCGCTGTCGTAGAGGGCCGGACGCACGTCCGCCGGGACCGACGCCGCGCCGATCGGCATGAGGGACGCCGGGGTCGTGTCTGCGCGACACCACGTGGCCTCGATCTGTTCGCGGGTCGCACCGGTCATCTTCAGCGACATATCGATGAACTGGACAATCCGCTGTCCGTCGGCGTACACGAGCGCGTCGGCGATCACGTAGGGTTCGGGGTTGTAGCCGACCTCCTTGACAGCCACCTCGTAGGTGACCACGCGTGTTGTCTGGGTCACCGGACCCCGGCACCGCAGCGTGCTGGGCACACCGGGTACCGGCTCGTAACAGATGCCGGTCTGGTCCGTCACCCAGCCCATCCGCATGAGCAGCACCCGCAGGGTGTGGACGCAGCACTCGTACATGAGCGTTCCGGGCATGACCATGTCGTCGACGAAATGGCAGGTCAGGAACCACTCGTCGCCGCGGATGTCCGCCTCCGCACGCGTCAATCCGAGCCCGAATCGCCCGCCCGTCGGATCCAACTCGACGACACGATCGATCAGATGCATCCGCCCACCAGGGATGCGCACCGGGTCGCTCAGGCCGAGCCCGTTGAACAGGGGGCCGAAGCACCCCGCCAGGTCGCCGCCGCGCAGCGCCTCCAGTTGCTGCGCGTCGTACGATTCGACGGCCATCGGGACAAGGTCCTGCCAGCTGTGTCCGCGTCGGCCGGGTGTCAGGGCCTGCTCGTCGGCGGACAGCACGATGCCACCCGACTCGGCGGTTTCCTGCTCGGTGAAGAAGCCGGCGCACCCGTCCTTCATGGTCACCACGGGCCGGCCGTTGACGGTGCCCTCAAACCGGAAGAAGAACAGGTAGGTCTCGCCCTGGCGGACGAAGCGGTCGATGTGGATGTCGTAGCGGACGACGTCGCCCGGTTGTGGCAGCCCGCGATGGAACGTCACCGTCGCATCAAGCAGGCGGTACGCGCGCGTGCCCTTGAGCGCCAGGTCGATCCCGAGATACGAGCACAGAAACAGGTCCGCCTGCCCGGCCTCGATCGTGATGCAGACCGGCGTCCGGTGGCCGTCGAGATACCACGCACCGGGCCGGACGTCGTGTTCGGTCACCACTCGACCGGAGGTCATCGAGCCCTTCACGCCCTCGACGCTGAGGATACGGTCGACCAGCATCAGCGGTTCGTCTGGCAGCCGCACGCGGACAGGGTAGCGGTCCACCGCCGCGAATTCGGGGCCCAGCACCTTTGCCACCGAGCCGACCGCGAACTCCAGGCATAGCGCGCGGTCGTACGCCGGTCGCGCTCCTGCTGGGGCCGGGGGTGCGACCGGACGAAGATCTGCGGGCGCGTCCGGCACACCGACGACGTCGATCAGTTGCGCCTGCAACGCGAGCGCATCACCCATGCCCGTCAACGCCGACTGTGAGAAACGCAGGAAGGCTGCGTGCGCCTGGGCCCCCGCCGCGCTCGCCGCTGCCGCCGCGCCGCCGAAGCTCGTGTGTCCGGCAACGTCCAAGGACGTCGTGTGCGAGACGGAAACGGGGACGGGAGTGCGTGTATCGGGGTCGATGGTGTGCCCGGGTGGTCGGGGCGGCGCGGGGCGGCGCGGCAGTCGCGGTTGCGGTGTCGGGCCCCCCGTGGGGACGACGATTCGTGTCGTCGCTGCCCCCTCATCATCCGGTGCGTGATGACCAAGCGCGCACGTGCGGTCTCCATAAAGCGGACCGAGATCGACCAGCACGCGCTCGGCAAACAATGTCGCAACCAGACGGAGCACCGTGGTCACATCGTCCTCGCCCTTCACACACGCCGAACGTGCCACGTGTGGGCGACCCCGGAGGATTTTGTCGATCATCCGCGAGCACGACGCCTGCGGGCCGGGCTCGACGAAGATCCGCACACCGTCGGCATCCGCTTGCTCGATCGTCGCCGCGAAGTCGAAACCGGCGATGGCCAGGGCCACGACCGAGTCCGCCGCGGACGTGCGATCCACGGTGTAGCTCCGCGCCCGCGCCGCGCTGTAGAACCGCACACCCTCGGGTGGGGTCGTGGCCAGCAGATGCAACTCGCGGTACGCGTCCTCCACCGATCGCGCGACCGGGCAGTGGACCGTCGACGCTCCCGCCAGGTCGACGGCTTCGCAGCCCAGGGCATTGACCACGGCGTCGACGGCACCGCGCTGACCGCCGATCACACACTCGTCGGGCGCGTTGACGACGAGCAAGTAGACGCGGTCGTTGCCGACAATGACGTCGCGCACCGCGTCAACGTGGCGGTTGACCACGACGCTCCGCCAGTCGACGGGGTCATCGGCGGCGAGGGTCCAGGCCCGGCGAGCGGCCTCGCACTGCCCGACCAGCTCCGACTGGAACAGGGGTGACTGCCGCATACGCTCGTACATCTCGTCGCGCCCGCGCCATGCCCGCATCGCGAACAGTGCCGTTGACTCCCCGAGGCTGTATCCGATGACGGCCGACGGCTGGACGCCGAGCCCTCGGAGCAGATCACTCATCGCCACACCGTGTGCGACCTGGCCGAGAATTATGGCCAGGACGTCGCGCTTCACGGTGTCGGCCGATGCGTCCTGCCACCCGCCGCTCCAGTCGCGCCGGTGCGGGGTGAACAGGTGTGGCAGCAGTTGGCCCTGCAGGTGCGCGGTCTCGTCATCCAGGCTGCGGAGCACGTGCGGCCAGTGGACGCCGATACCGGCACCCATCCCGACGTAGTGATTCCCGGAGCCGGGGAACACGAATGCGACCTCGCCGTGCGGCCCCAGCGGGTGCGGCGAGTAGAACACGCCGGCGCGGCCCTGCAGGGCAGTCGACGGATCGGCGCGCACGCTGCGCTCGGCCACCGTGATGGCTCGGCGAAGATCGTCAGGGTCGGTGGCAACGATCGCCACGGCGAGCGCGCCGAGGTTCGCTGCGGAGGTTCGCTGTTTGTGCGACCGCCGAGCCAGATACTCGATGTCATCATGTGTGCCGCTCGCGAGCGTCCGCAACGCGTCCAGGCCCACCAGGAGCTCGGACGCGTCGTTGCCGCATACGCCGAAGAGCGCATGACCTCTACTGCCCAACGGTTGGCAACGCTCGGCGGCATGCGCGTCGGACTGGCGGTCTATCCCCTCGAGCACGACATGGGCGCATCCGCCGTCGAACGTCATGACGCTGACGCCCGCACAGCGGGGCCCATCGGCACGGTCCCGCAGCCACGCCAGAGGACGGTGCGGCATGTGAAACGGACCATCGCTCCATGCGTCCGGTGTGCTCGGCCGCTCGAATCCGCCGAGCGGCGGGAGTATTTCTTGGTACAGGCAGATGGCGGTCTTGACCACGGATGCGAGCCCGGCGGCCGCACCGGTGTGGCCGATGGTCGGTTTGGCCGAGCCGATCGCGCAAGACGCGCGGTCGGCTCGGCCGAAAAACGACGCCAGCGCCTCGGCCTCGACGCGGTCCTCGAGGGGGATACCGCTGCCGTGTGTTTCCAGGTAGCTCACACGTCCCGGCGCAAGGGTCGCGTCCGCGTAGGCTCGTTCGAGTGCGCGTTCGTAGGTCTCGGCGTCGGGGGTCGAGGTCGCCCCCCCGGCGACCCCGAGGCCGCGGATGACGGCATAGATCCTGTCTCCCGAGGCGAGGGCGTCTGGGAGCCGCTTGAGCACGAGCGTCGCGGCGCCCTCGCCGACGAGGGTGCCGTCCGCGGCCACGTCGAACGGCCGCACCTCGCCGCGCTGTGAGTACGGCCGGACCATGTGCGTGGCCAGCATCGCACGCACGTCACCGGGCAGATCGATTGCGCCGACGACGACCGCGTCCATCTCATGTTGTTGCAACGCCCGGAGGCCGACGTCCAGGGCGCGGATGCCAGAGGCTTCCTCGGCCGAGATCGCGAAGCTCGGGCCGCCGAACGCAAACTCTCGGGCGATGCGGCTGGCGATGATACTGCCCAGTGCGCCGAGTACGCGTCCAGGTGTCAGCGCCGGGCCGGACGCCTCCCGAAGTAAGGCGATCCACTCGTCGAGCTGCTGGTCGTCGAGGTGCAGCCCCAGCGACTGGGCCCACTGCCGGGCCTGCCCGAGCAAGGTCCAGCGATGATGGAAGTTGGTGGTGTTGAGGTCGAGGCCCATGCCGATGATGACCCCCGTCCGTGGGGCCGCGTCCTCTGCAGGCATGCCGGCGTCCGTCAGCGCCCGGGCGACCGACTCGAGCATGAGCAGCTGCTGCGGGAGGGTCTCGGGAATCTCGTTCGGCGGCAGACGGAACGCGCCGACCGCGACGGCTGCCGCCTCGATGTACGCACCGGGTGGTCGTCGATCACCCCAGGTGGCACGTGCGACGTCGTCGCACCCTCGCCAGCGCGTCTCCGGCAGCGGAGCAATCGCCGAGTCGCCTCGGAGGACCGCTTCCTGGAACGCCCGGAGCGAGTCGAGGCGACCGAAGTGCGCGTCCATGCCCACAATGGCGACCGGCGGGGCCACATCGTGAGTGTCGTGCGCGACTCCCAGGGAGGACGTCGTGTTCCCCGTCTGTGCCGTGGTGGGCCAGCGCTGTGGTGACGGTCGGCGCGTGTCCCACTGCGCTTCCTCCACCAGGAGGTGCGCGTTGATGCCGCCGAAGCCGAAACCACTGACGGCCGCGCGGCGCGGTGTGTTCGCGTCGCGACGCACCCACGGCCGCACGTCGGTCTGGATGCGGAACGGACCCCGGTCCAGGTCGGCGCCGGTCGGTGCCGCGTCGAAGTTGGCCGACGGCGGCAACTGTGTGTCCCGAAGGGCCAGCAGCGTCTTGATCAACCCGGCCGCTCCGGCGGCCGTCAGCAGGTGTCCGATGTTGGACTTCACCGACCCGAGGGCGCACTGGCCCGGACGCCAGTGCGAGTCGCTCCACAACGCGTGCAGGCTCTCGAGCTCGACGGCATCGCCGAGCGGCGTGCCGGTTCCGTGGCATTCGATGAGATCGACATCCTCGGGCGCCCACCCGGCCTGGCGGTAGGCCTCGCGCATGGCTCGCAGCTGGCCTTCGGAATCTGCCGCCAGCAGGCTCCCTGCGATGTCGTTGGACAGGCCGATGCCGCGAATCACACCGTAGATGTTGTCACCGTCATGACGTGCGTCGTCCAAACGCTTCAGCACCACGATGCCCGCACCCTCGCCGACCACGAGTCCGTCGGCGTCGGCGTCGAACGGCCGGCACACGCCCGAGGGCGAGAGTGCCCGCAACTGGCAGAAACCCATCTGCGTGTAGAGACTGTCGGGTCGAGACACGCCGCCGGCGAGCATGGCGTCGGTGCGGCCGGCCCGCAATTCGTCACAGGCGAGTTTCACGGCACACAGACTCGACGCGCACGCCGCATCGAGCGTGCAGCTTCCGCCGCCCAGCCCCAACGCCTGGGCCAACAGGCTGGCGGGCCG
>SMUZ01079688.1_pt1 | contig 20960 bp, 19 predicted proteins | sample 2456421 | NCBI WGS metagenome assembly SMUZ01 (sample SAMN11095932, study PRJNA526329) | marine sediment metagenome | biome: Marine sediment; feature: Surficial sediment; material: Deep marine sediment; isolation source: Hadal surficial sediment | place: Pacific Ocean | collected 2014-11 | depth... | reverse complement strand
GTGTGGTGTCAGATCCACTTTCTTAACGAAGAGTTTTCCCTGGGGGAGGAGCCGCTGTACGGTTTCCTTTATAGACAGCAGTTTCACGTTCGCGGACACATGGGCCCACGCTTCCGGCGCCATCCAAAGTATTCCCAACACCATCATAAGTACAAGGTTCACAGTTTTGGTTTTCATCGTTTTTCCTTTATAGAATAATATTCAAAAACGGGCTACCAGTTCCACAATGAAACTGTGCCGGTTGTTGACGGGGTTGCCTGCTTCATCCTTAAAAATGGTGTTAGGACCCGTTTCATTGACCCAGTCGTAGCGGTATTCGAATCTCACATCGATGCCGGAGATCAGGTGTTGCGACTGTGGGATCATGCCCATGCCCAGGTACCCCAGAAAATCGGGTGAAATATGAAACACCGAAGCGAAGGTGACTTCGTTCATCGTTCTTTTTTGGCGATGGGCCGCTTCGATACCCGCCCTGCCATCGATATCCGCCAGAAAGCTGTAACGTCCCGTCAAACCAAAATACCGGACGAAATCGTAATGCAAAGTTACCTGGCCGCTCAACCACTCGGCATGATCGCCGGGATTTCTCAGCGACTGATTTTCCTCCCGGCCATAAGCCGCCTCCAGACCGATCAGCCAATTTCCGGGAGTCAGCGTTGCCGCCAGGTCGAACACCTGGCGCGTATCGCGTGAGTTGTTTTCCAACTCGGCTCCGACAATATAGGACAACTTGGTGTTCACCCAGTAAATGGGCGCGTAGCCGATTTGAAACGCCAGGCTCTTGGCGTCATTGTTATCGCCGTCGGATTGCCATCCGTTGAACCCGATCAGGCGGGCCTCCAGGTTGATGCTGAAGGGATAGGTCAGCATCACTCCGGTCATTTTGGCCGGCGAGGCAAACTGGTAGGTCAGGGATTGTGTCGCCTGCAACAGAAACGGCGCATCTTCCTGCTCAAAACTGACCGGAGACTTGAATTTTCCGAGGGTGAATATCAACCCGTTCCCAATAGGAGCCATCAGGTTAATGTTCCCCACATCCAATTCCGTTTCTATCTCCGGTTCCCCGCCTTCGATATGCGTGGCTATTTTCAGAGCCGTCGCTATCCAGGCATAATCTGAGAACCGCTTGCTGATCCCGATTAACAGCTTATTGAAACCGAACTCCTGCGTCCCGGCGGGATCGGCGCCAAATATCGTTTCATTCCCAAACGCATCCGGAAATCCGTTCTCGGTGTGCCGGAAAGAGGTCACGAGATAACCCGAGATCAAAGTCCGGTTGGCTGGATCGTCATGATACTTCGTCTCCCCATTTAGAGGATTGAGGTCCTGCAGGGAAACGCCTTTATCCTCAAGATCCGAAAGAAAAATTTCTTTCTCCCCGGCTACCGCGATGGCCGCAATTAAAAATAGACCTGTACACAACAGAATTGATTGCAATATTCGCACTCTGATCATCCCTTTTGAAAAACTCGATTCAAAAATGCCTCGTCCCCACGAATCCGCCATTTAAAGAACATGGGCCAAGCCTCAAGAAAAGAAAGCACAGCGCACAACGGATAGGTAACGGTTACGGAATGAGGGTTGAATTAAAAAAGGTGGGATCAGAGCGCCCGGGGCGGGCGGTCGAGGGAATGGGAATGGAAAGGATTGTAAAGCACCGCGTGGTGCCACACGGTCATGACAATCGGCACATCTGCTTCTGCCAGGAGCACGGAAACCAGAAACCGGGGCATGTCTCCGGCCGACCTTGAAGGAGGTGCCGGAAAAGGCCCACCGCCGCATTCGTTGCTCACAAAGCAGGCCCGCTTCCCCTTGGCCGGCATCTGATGATGCGGACAGGGAAGCAGGGGATTATGCCCCAGCAACTCACAATGGAGGCGTTTGTCCCCGATTGGGGTTTCGAAGGGGGACACCGCTTTGTGGATATGCGGGCTCCAGGGTGCGCCATCGCCGGCCACCGTCTGATGCGCATGGGTGTGGGCGTGCAGGAACCCCGCCGTAGCGGTGGACGCCCCCAGGATCAGCCAGCAACAGGCCATTAATATACTGATTCGTCTGGTTTGCATGCGTTCATGATACGTCAAACCCGCAAATTTCCGCAAGGTTATTGTATTTTTCCCGGTCATTGAACCGTACCGGTTATCTATGAGACACTGTGGGGCATCATTTTATTCCTGCTCACCCGGAAATACCGGGCGTACCTGGCTGAACCTATGAATATCGTGGGCATGATCACGGCCGGCGGCGAAGGCAGCCGCCTCTACCCGCTCACCAAGGACCGCGCCAAACCGGCCGTTCCGTTCGGAGGCAAGTACCGCCTGATCGATTTCGTCCTCAGCAACTTCATCAATTCCAAAATCTTCTCCCTCTATGTCCTGACCCAGTTCAAATCGCAATCGCTGACTGAACATTTGCAGGAGGGCTGGCGGTTCAGTTCGCTCCTGCCGGACCATTTCATCCTGCCCGTACCCGCGCAGCAAAGGACCGGGGATAGCTGGTACCAGGGCACCGCCGACGCCATTTACCAGAACATCAACCTGATCCAGGACAAGGAATACGATCTGGTCGCCATTTTCGGGGCCGACCATATTTACCGGATGGACATCCAGCAGATGATCGACTTCCACATTTCCAACCTGGCCGAGGTGACCATCGCCGCGATCCCGGTCCCCATCGAGGAAGCCCGGCATTTCGGGATCATCCAGGTCGACCACGCGGGCCGCGTGGTCGGCTTCCAAGAAAAACCGGAGAGCCCGCAACCCATTCCCGGCCGGACGGATGCGGCGTTCGCCTCGATGGGAAACTATATTTTCAACGGAGCGTTTTTGACCGACGTCCTCCACGCCGACGCCAAAAACCCGGACTCCTCGCACGATTTCGGCAAGGACATCCTGCCCTCGCTTTATAAAGACCACCCGGTTTTCGCCTACGATTTCGCCAGGAACCGGGTCCCGGACATCACCCCGGAGGAAATCGGTTACTGGCGCGACGTGGGGAACATCGGCAGTTACTGGGAGGCCAACATGGACCTCAGAAACATCAAGCCGGTGTTCAATTTATACAATTTGAAATGGCCGATCAAAACTTCCGGCTTCGGACTGCCGCCCGCCAAGTTCGTGTTCAATCAGGACGGGCGGCGCGGGCAGGCCATCAACAGCCTGGTCTCCGAGGGCACTATCATCAGCGGCGGCATCGTGCAGGATTCGGTGGTGGGCCGGAGCGTCAAGATCGACACCGGCGCCGCCATCATCAACTCCATCCTCATGGACCGGGTCCACGTGGGGGCCGACTGCACAATCAACATGGCCATCATCGACAAGGATGTGGTGATTCCCCCCGGCACCGAAATCGGTTATGATCCGGAGCAGGACAGAAAACGGTTTCATGTCGATGAAGAATCCAATATCATCGTCATCCACAAAGGTTTTAAGTTTCCCGTAACCGATTCGCCTCAATGAACTACAACCCGCCGCGCCCATGAACAAGGTCACCACCGGACTGGACCGGCTCCTGGCCGAACCCAACAACTATCTCAAAGGAAAACGCATCGGCCTGGTGGTCAACCACACCAGCGTGGCCGGAGACGGCGTCCCGTCTTTCATCCATTTCCACCGGCACCCCGATTTCGAGCTGGTCAAACTGTTCGCCCCGGAGCACGGATTGTACGGCGTCGATCAGGACATGGCGGAGGTCGATCACGGGACGGAACCCGCCACCGGCACTCCCATCGTCAGTCTGTACGGGAAGGATCATGCCTCGCTGACTCCCGATCCTGAATTGATGAAGGGTATCGACACGCTGGTGTTCGACATCCAGGATATCGGCGCGCGCTATTACACCTTCATTTATACCCTGGCCAATTGCATGCGCACCTGTAAGGAAGTGGGCGTTCCCGTCGTGGTGTGCGACCGGCCCAATCCCATCAACGGCGTGCAGGTCGAGGGCAATCTCGTGCGTGAAGGCTGGCATTCCTTCGTCGGCCAGTATTCCCTGCCCAACCGCCACGGCATGACGGCCGGCGAGCTGGCGCAACTGTTCAACGATCATATCGGCATCGGGTGCAACCTGACCGTGGTCCCGATGCAAGGCTGGCAACGGGAGATGTGGTACGACCAGACGGGTCTGCTGTGGGTGGCCCCCTCTCCCAACATGCCGGCGGTATCGACCGCGACGGTGTATCCCGGCATGTGCCTGATCGAGGGCACGCAGTTGTCGGAAGGACGCGGCACCACTCTGCCGTTCGAACTGTGCGGCGCACCGGGCATCGACGCCCATCAGTTGGCCGAAGCGTTGGCGGAAGACGATCTCCCCGGCGTGCTGTTCCGTCCTCAGTATTTCAAACCGGCGTTTCAGAAATGCTCCGGGCAAATCTGCGGCGGGGTACAGTTGCATGTGACCAGCCGTGACTCCTTCAAACCGCTAATCACCGGGATCGCGGTGATCCGGGCCGTCGCCAGGCTTTTTCCAAAAGTGTTCCAGTGGCGCACGGAACTCTATGAGTTTGTCAACGACCGGCCCGCCATCGATCTCTTGTACGGTCATCCGGAGTTGCGGGAAACCCTCCTTAACGGCCCGCAATCCCTGCGGGATATCGAAGACTCATGGCAAACCGATCTGGAAAACTTTATGGCCCTTCGCAATCGTTTCCTTTTATACTGATTTCGCCTTGCGGTCCGCCGCGGGAAAATAATCCGGAGAAATTTTAGACAGCTTATAGCGGAAGGTGGAACGGGTGAGGCCCAGCAGGTGGGCCGCCCGGGTTTTGTTGTTGCCGCACTTTTGAAGCGCCTTGAGAATCAGGTTGCGTTCGAAATCGTGCACCGAATTTTCCAGCGAACTTCGATCGAACCGCTCACCCGGAATTCCTGAAGACAGGGGTTTCGCGCCCGCCGAGTCCACCAGATATCTCGGCAGGTCCGGCACCTCGATCCGGTCCTCTTTGGAAAGAATCACCAAACGTTCCATCACGTTTTGAAGTTCGCGTACATTACCCGGCCAATGATATCCCATCAACACCTCCAGGGCTTCGGCGGAAATTTCCTGAATACGTTTGCCCATTTCGTGATGGAATTTTTTCAAAAGGCTTTCGACCAGCGCCGGAAGGTCGGCGATTCGTTCCCGAAGCGGAGGCAGGGTGATGGGATAGACAAACAACCGGTAATAGAGATCCTCCCGGAAAGAGCCTTCCCTGACGAGAGGTGCCAGATCCTTGTTGGTGGCGGCGATGATGCGGATATCCGCGAGGGTTGAGCGGACCGCCCCTAGAGGTTCATATTCTCTCTCCTGGATCACGCGTAAAATTTTGGCCTGGGTGGCAGCACTCATGGAGGTGACCTCGTCGAGAAACAAGGTGCCGCCCAAAGCCAAAGCGATTTTCCCCGGTTTGGATTTATCGGCGCCGGTAAACGCGCCTTTCTCATAGCCGAAGAGTTCGCTTTCGAACAAGGTGTCGGGAAACGCCGAACAATTGAGCGCCACGAACGGCCGGGACGCGCGAGAACTGTTGTAATGGATGGCCTTGGCCAGCAGTTCCTTGCCGGTACCGCTTTCTCCCACCAGCATCACCGTGGTGTTCTGCGGCGCCACCTGGGCGGCCAGTTTCAACGCATGCAGAATCTGTGAGGAGGTTCCCTCGATGGCTGAAAAATCGTATTTGGACTCCAGCTCGCGCCGGATATTGCCCAACTCTTTCTGGAGCCGTTCCTTTTCGTCTTCAATCCGCTTGAGTTCGGTGATGTCTTTGATCACCCCCATCACATAGGCGATTTCCCCGGTTTCCTTGTCAAAGATGGGGGTATAAATCGTTTCCACCCACACCCGCTTGCCCTCTTTATGAGTCAACATCATACGTTCCTTTTTGGCGCCCAACTCGCCATACGTAATCCTGCCGTCCTTTTTGGAAATAGCCTCCCAGGATTGATGGAAGTCGGAGAGCTTCCAGTAGGCTTTGTCCACCACATCTTGGCGGGAGGTATCGCACAGCTCCTCGCAGGCCCGGTTGAAAAGCACCAACCGGTGATCGCTGGCCACAATTAAAACACCGTCTAACGCGCTGTCCAGAACGTATTCAAGATCATATCTCATGGCGGGAACTTCAAATACTTTTTGGCACTCGAAAAAAGCTGATTCCTTCTATCAGGGAGTCGGTTGAGAGAACTTATAGGTTAATATTTGCCGCCCGGCGAATTTTCGCCACTAAATTTTTCCAATCTTTTTAGAGCCTTACACGGCCGTCCGGAAAAACCGGCGGATTCTGGCCAGCTCTGGGAGACACCTTCCTTCGCAATAACCCGCTAACCGATTTAAAAACAATAAGATATTGATCCGGTGTGTTTGGCATCAATTTTGTATTAGATAAAGTAATACTGAGGAGGGGAGAATTTGGCTTTCGGGGACTTTCCCGCCACCCTTCCCGCATTTCACAAATCAATCAAACCAATACAAAGGAGAAAACCAATGAAAGGGAGAAATTTGATCTTAGTGGGGCTGACCGTCCTGATCGCGGGTGTTTTATGGGTTGTCCCGGTTTGGGCTGCCGATGAAATTACGGTAGACCCGTGGTTCGTCGAAACCATGGAGAACAACCAAGCGGTTTTAGAACCGGGCACCACCACCTACTGCAACAAGGATTTCCAAATCGAAAACCTGGGCCAGGGAATGGCCGAAGTCCTGATCATCCGGGGAAACGGGGACAACTATGATATCGACAGGATTCCTTCCGGAGGCAAACTGGGTTACAAACTGCAGGACCGATCCATTTTCGCCACCAGCGCCAGTCAGGGCAACTGGGTTACCGAAGTACGCATCGTCAATGCCACATTAGGTAATTCAAAACTCAAGATTTACTGCAAATAAAAAACAGGCACAATAATCCGGTCTATTCCAACTTTTTTAACCGAAACGAAGGGTATTTTAGCTGGGTTGGGGTGGGCCGGATTTTTATGGTAAAAGAGGTGGACGGTTACCCATAGCAGTGGTTTGGGAGAGGGTCCTATGGGGCGGAAACCACCTTCGGCGGGGTCAAAATAGGTCGTCGAACCTGCGGTTGATGGGAGACCTGCAATTCGACTTCGCTCAACAGGACACTGGGAGTGATACTGGCCACCGGCAGAACGCCCGACTCCGCCGTGCAAAATCCGTTAATGACGGTGGGATCGTCGCCTGTCACCAGAATCTTGCTGATTATGGAAAGCGGGGTCCCGACAAAATCCACTCCCCGGACCAGCTCTTCCCTGCCATCCGGAAACACCTTGTACAAATACAGAGGTTTCCCCTTGAGCACCTGGAACTGGCGGTTATCCGTCTGGGTTTCCCCGCCCACAATTTTCTTGACGAACAAACCGTAGGGTTTATTCTGCTTTTTGACCTCCTCAATCAACCTTTGCTTCAACGATGCCGCATCCAGGGTGAGGTCGGATTTCACGACAAAGTTACTCATGCGTGACATGGGCGGGTGGACGCCGTCGCTTCGGGCATGACCGTTGGTCCGGTTGAACCCCAGAACCGGCGTCCGGGACAGCAAAAAACTTTTCAGCACCCCGTGGTCGATTAAAACCACCTCCCGGCTTTGCTGGCCTTGATCGTCGGTATGATAATGCCCGATCAGGGGCGTTCCGTGGTAGCTCTTCAAAGCCGGGTTATCCACCACCGTAATGAATTCCGGAAGAATACGCTGGCCGATTTTTTTCAGGAAGGTTTTGCCGTCCTTATCCCTTCGCAGGCGGTCCCCTTCCAGCCGGTGCCCGATGGCTTCATGGAACAGCACCGCCGTCGCATCCGGACTGAAAATAGCCGGACCCACGTAGGGGTCCATGGGAGTGGCGGCTTTGAGCTCCTTCAGGGAAGCGATCAATTCGAGGGTAGTCCGGGTCAGTTCCGCCCGTGACGGGAACTGATCGATCTTTCCGAAATAAAGGGTTTTCTGATCGTGCAGTTGGGTCCCCTCTTCGGTTTTGGTCCAGGCTTCAATGTTCAATCCATATTTCAGATGAGCGTCGCGAATCTTGTTCCCATCGGAATCGTAGTAATAACGGATCACCCGGTCGGAGAAAATCTTGACCCGCGATTTTTCGATCCCGGGGGCCACCTTGAATAAATTGGATATCTGCCGGACCAATTGCTCCCATCCCGGTATGTCGAGCTTCCATTCAGGAATCGGATCGATTCGCTCCCGGACCGATTTCCCTTTGGAAAAATCGGGGAGATCATGGCTTTCCACTCCGCTGATGAAACGGCCTTTTTTCCTGAGAAAGCTGACGATGGCCTGTTTGTAACGCAGATCGGTTTCATACCACAGGGCCCGCTTGAGGGAATCCAGATCATTGTCTACCGGAATGAACTGTTCCACGGAATAGCGGTGGCTTTCCGGAAAGGAACTGTCAAATTGGGGATCGCCCACTTTCACATCCACAAACAAAGTGCGGGCCTGGTGGGTGTCGGAAAGAATTAACGCGCCGAAACTGGCCGCGACCTCAGCCCGGTCGTGATGCCGGATTTGATAAGTGATGAAATACGGCGGCCCGAAAACGTCGACCTTTAAATCAGCAAGGGAACGGGCCATCTCTTCTTCCAAGGCCTGGAAAATGACGGCATCGTCCTCAAGGGATGCGGAATGGACCGCCGCCGCGGTTAATAGAATAGCGAAAAGTATGGCCGTGGTTTTTTGAATCATCGTGGTCTCATGCAACAAACAATGGGGATGGACCTCCCTCTAATAGATTAACATACACTTTTAATTATATTCTAAAAATTTTCAATTGTTTTCCGGGAAGACCGGTAAAATAGCGGCTTATTATATAGGTTTCTTGATGATTCCCTAGTAAAAACAGGCCTTGGACCCCCCAGGCCATGAAAAATCGTTTAATTTAATATTTATGTGGAACCCTGCAGAAAATATCCTTAAACTGTTTAAATCCAGTTATTTTTCAGTTAATTACCCCAAACTATTGACAAAACCGAGGCCTGTTCTTATATTTGTTCTTTGGTTGGTTAAAGAGAAAATATGGAATTAAAGCAGATTCTCCTTTCAGATTTGAAAGGGGCCATGAAGTCCAGGGACTCCTTAAAGGTCGATACCCTTCGGTTGATTGTTTCCGACATCAAATACAAAGAAATAGACCTCCACGAAGAGCTGGGAGACGGTGATATCACCGCTCTCCTGACCACCCAGATCAAAAGAAGAAAAGAGGCCGCGGCGCTGTATGAACAAGGCGGCCGGACCGACCTCAAAGAAAAAGAAGAAAAGGAAATGGCCATCATCCAGACTTATCTCCCCGAACCGGTGGGAGAAGAGGAACTGAAACAGCGCATCGCGGAAGTGATCGCGGAGACCGTTGCTCAAGGGCCCAAAGACATGGGCAAGGTCATGAAGGTGGTGGTTCCCGAATTCAAGGGAAAAGCGGAAGGAGACCGGATCCGGAAACTGGTCACGGAATTGCTGGCTTCATAAGATCGTCAACGGAACATTCGGCGCCATTACAATACATTGAAAAAAACCATTCCTGACAATATCATCGAGGACATTCGGTCGCGGGCGGATATCTACGATGTCGTTTCCGAATTTGTCCCTCTCAAAAAGGCGGGCAAAAACTATAAGGGTTTGTGCCCCTTCCACTCCGAGAAAACTCCCTCGTTCAGCGTCAGCCCCGAAAAGCAGATTTACCATTGCTTCGGTTGCGGAACCGGGGGCAACGTGTTCAAGTTTCTCATGGAAAAAGAAGACCTGCCGTTTGTGGAGGCGGTGAAGCGGCTGGCCCACCGCTATCAGATCACGATTCCGGAATCGGCCTATGCCTCGCGGGGAGGTGCGTCCCGCAACGAACGGGAGGCCCTGCTCCATTGCAACACCCTGGCGGCGAAATACTTCGCCTCCCGTCTCAAGGACCCCAAAGCGGGAAAGACCGCCCGCGAATACCTGCAGTCGCGTGATTTTGGCGCGCAGGCGATCGAGGATTACCAGATGGGGTGGGCGCTCCCGGAATGGCGGGATTTGCTGGGCCATCTCGAACAGCAGGCCAAATGCTCGCGCCAAACCCTGGAAAAATACGGGCTGGTGTCCAGAAAGGAGGCCCGGGACCCCCAGGACAAAGATGTATTTTACGACCGCTTTCGCGGCCGCCTGATTTTTCCGATTCAGGATGCCCACGGCAACATCATCGCCTTCGGCGGGCGCATCGTGGGCGAAGGCGAACCCAAATACCTGAACTCGCCGGAAACCCTGATCTATAAAAAAGGCCGGCATCTGTTCGGCCTCAACAAAGCCAAAGAGGCCATCCGCAAGGAAGATCAGGTGTTGATCGTCGAAGGCTATTTCGACCAGATTCGCGCCTGGGAAAGCGGCGTGAAGAACGTGGTCGCCTCCTGCGGCACGGCCTTGACCACTCAGCAGGCTCTCCTGCTGAAACCCTTCACCACCAAAGCGGTTCTGGTGTTTGATTCGGACCCGGCCGGCCATGCCGCGGTGGAGCGCGGGTTCGAAGTGCTACAGGAGAACGGGTTGTCGGTATTCGTTGCGGTTCTGCCCGAGGGGCACGACCCTGACTCGCAGATCCGGGAACAGGGCCGGGACAGCTTCCTCAAAGTGATTCAGGACGCCCAGCCGTTTGTCCATTACCTTCTGGACCGGATCCTGAGCTCGACCGAAACCCGCACCACCGAGGACAAAATCAGCGCCATCAACCGGGTCCTGCCGGTGCTGGCTAAAATCCGAAACAGCGTGGAGCGCAGTGAACATATCCGTTACGTTGCGGAAAGGGTTGGAGTCGAGGACCGGGCGTTTCTCCAAGAAATGAGAAAATCGCTGGAGCAAAACAAAAGCCGGATGGACGCTCCGGTCTCCGCCGGCAATAAAACCGGGCACAACCCGGAGCGGTACCTGATCCACCTGATGCTGGCCGATGAGGAGGCGGCGCGGGACATCTCCTCCCAGATCCCTCTCGAAGAATATCTGAATAACGATTACCGGGAAACCGCCCGCCTGCTGTACGGCCTGATCGAAGACGGACAGCCGCTCAGGGTGGACCGGTTGATCGACCGCGTCGATCAACCCGGGGTGAAAACAGTTTTGACGCGGGTGGGGGTGGAACCCATATTATTTGATGACGTGACAAAAGCCGCCACCGATTGCATTCTCGAAATCCGGAGGCGGTCTGGTGAGAAGAAAATCAATGAGTTAAAGAAACAACGCAACGAGGCGGAGCGGGCCGGCCAGACCGACCGGTCGCGGGAATTGCACCAGCAGGTGCGCGAAATGCAATTTTCTCTGCTTCCGCATTAAGGTTTTTGCATCTAAATTGATTCTATTGAAAGCACCGACTCATTTACCCAGCAGGAGAACACTCGCAAATGGCTAATGTTGAAAAAATCACAGATGTTTCCGAAATCAATCAACTGATTTCTTTAGGCAAGGAAAAGGGATTCCTCACCTACGAAGAAGTCAATGACGTCCTTCCGGCCAATCTGGTCGCGCCCGAACAAATCGACGACCTGATGCATATTTTCGGGGAAAACGAAATCGATATCGTGGACACCGCCGTGAAGGACGACAAGCCTGCCGAAGTAGCGGAACCGGCAAAAGAAGAACAGCCCGCGCCCGCAGAAACCGTCGCCGAAACCAAGCCGGACAACGTCACCATCGACGATCCGGTGCGCATGTATCTCCGGGAAATGGGTACCATTTCGCTTTTGACCCGCGAAGGGGAAGTCAAGATCGCTAAACGCATCGAGGCCGGGCAGAACGAGGTGCTTTGCGCCGTGGCCAACTGCTCCGTCACCATCCAGGAATTCCTCTACCTGGAGGACCTGGTGAAAAAGTCCGAGCTCTCCGTATTCGATTTTATCCTTCAGGTGGACTCGGAAGACAAAAAGGAAGTGTCCGAAAAAGAGGAAGCCAAACGGGTGACAAAGACCATCCGCAAACTGGCGAAGCAATTCAAAAAATCCGAAAAACTGCACCAGCGGAGCGAAACGAAGCTTTCCGAAAAAATGAAATCCAAGGTGGCCAGGGAACTGGAGGAGCAACGCGCCCTCCTGGTCAATATGGTGCGCGATCTGAACCTCCACGGCGACGTGATGGACGGCATCATTGAAAATATTTACGAGATTGCCGCGTCCTTCCGGGAGGCGGGAAAACAAGAGCGTCTGCTGGAAAAAGAATTGGGAATGCCGCTGTCTGAAGTCAAAAAGCTGGCGAAAAACTGGGCCCAGCAGAAGAGCGTAAAACTGCCGAAAAGCAAGGTGGTGACCAAAAACCAGTACGACAACCACTTAAAAACCGTTCAGGCCTGCCGTCGCAGAATCCGGAAAATCGAAAAGGAAACCTTTACCGCCAAGGACCAACTGCTGTCCACGGTACGGACCATCGCCCGCGGCCGGGTGAAGGACAAAACCGCCAAACGCGAACTGGCTGAGGCCAACCTGCGCCTAGTGGTGAGTATCGCCAAAAAATACACCAACCGCGGCCTGCAGTTTCTGGACCTCATCCAGGAGGGCAACATCGGATTGATGAAGGCGGTGGACAAATTCGAATACCAGCGGGGCTACAAGTTCAGCACCTACGCCACCTGGTGGATCCGCCAGGCCATCACCCGCGCCATTGCCGACCAGGCCCGCACCATCCGGATTCCGGTGCACATGATCGAAACCATCAACAAACTGATCCGGGTGTCGCGTCACCTGGTGCAGGAGCTGGGACGCGAACCGGTGCCGGAGGAAATCGCTTCCAAAATGAGCCTGCCGATCGACAAGGTCCGCAAGGTCCTCAAGATCGCCAAGGAGCCCATCTCGCTGGAAACGCCGATCGGCGAAGAGGAAAACAGCCATCTCGGCGACTTCATTGAGGACAAGAAAGTGTTGTCGCCGATCGACTCGGTGGTCAAGAAGAATCTCAAGGAGCAGACCATGATGGTTCTGGGAACGCTGGCCAGCCGTGAGGAAAAAGTCCTCCGTAAACGCTTCGGCATCGGGTTGGATTCCGAACACACCTTGGAAGAAGTGGGCCAGGATTTCGCCGTCACCCGGGAACGCATACGGCAGATCGAGGCGAAGGCCCTGCGCAAACTGCGGCACCCCAGCCGCTCCAAGAAACTACGCAGTTTTGTCGAAGGCTAGCCGCATGCGGGCCCATAGCTCAGTTGGTTAGAGCTCCCGGCTCATAACCGGGCGGTCCCAGGTTCGATCCCTGGTGGGCCCACCATATTTATCAATGGTTTAGGCCAAGCTAATTCCCTCCAATACCTTGAATTGTCCGCGTTTTGTCCGTGTTTTTGAGGGGTTTCCTGCCTATTTTTTAATCAGTAAGGGAATTTGGCCCTTCTCCCACAGCAAGCGGCCCGATTCGGGGTCCAGGCAGAACCATTGGCCCAGGATCCGGTCCCCGTAGAAGTCAACATTTCCATACCATTGAACGAGTCCGTTTTTGGAAGTGGATTCCCACGCCGGCGATTTACGAATCAATTACCCGCCTTCGGAGTACAACGCCTCCACTGAAACGAAAAGCCATCATTAATTGCCGAGGTGGGTTTTGAAAGCTCTGCAATAATTTTCGCGGCGTGAATAGCTTGACACATCGTAACAATCGCAATTCAGCGCGCAAGACAGCCAATATCATTAACCGTCCAACGGCCGGAGAAGGAATAGAAGTTTGTAAAAATATTTATCTGTTTGGGACTTCTTCTGCCTTCACCGTTGGAACCTCCCTCCTCCAGATATTACCGTGGTTCAAAATTGCATAAAGTGGGTTTAATTCTCCTTGTTCACCTCACAATATTTATCAAAAACATAACGGGCTATCGCCAAATCTTGCACTCCTAAACCGGTAGAATCAAAAACCGTAATCTCTTCTGGATCGTCCCTTCCTTTTTTGTTGTTTGAAATAACTTCCCCTAATTCACCATGAACGTCGTTCACCTTCATAACACCTGCACTCAGCGCATGCTGTAATTCTCCACTTTTTGAGCATTGGGCCGTTGAATCTGTTATAACTTTGGCCGCAGACAAAATATTTGCATCCAGCTCATGTTTCCCAGGCATATCTGCTCCAATCGCATTTAAGTGAACTCCCTTTTCCACTACATTTTTCGGAACCAGAGGTTTTCGTGATGGTGTTGCGGTAACGATTATATCAATCGCCAGGTTTCGTGCTTCATTCATGTTTTTAACAATTTTTATTTCCAGGGCAGGCGACTTGGTTTGGAGGTGTTTACAATAATCTTTAGCTTTCTCTTCGCTTCTTCCCCACACAAATAATATTTTTATTGGCATGATCCTTAATAAAAATTCTACCTGTAATTTAGCCTGGATTCCCGTTCCAACGACCAGAACCTTTTCGCTGCCTTTGTTAGCTAAATATTTGGCTGCAACAGCCCCCGCAGCGGCGGTTCTAAAATCTGTCAATTGACCCTCTTCCAAAAGGATACATTTCGGCAGGCCGGTTTTTGCTTCGATCAAAATCATCATGCCTTGGGATGAGTTCAGACCTATTTTGGGGTTATCGTAGAAACCTGAAGCAATTTTTATGCAATAATATTTGCTGCCCTTCACATAAGCACTTTTTACATGTGTCTCACCCTTGAATTCTTCGAGAATGATATCTTGAGGGGTTGGCATTAAAGCTTTGCCGGTGGAAAAATCAACAAAACTTTTCTCAATCACACCGATAATTTCATCAAAATCCAGTAAATTTAATATATCTTCCTTTTCAAGAATAATCGGATTCATTTCCTAACCACTTTTCTAATCGTATCCATACCTACACCTGAGCCGGACAAAACCACCACAACATTCAAATTGGCAAATAAACTCTTTTTCTTTATTAATGAAGCAATAGGGACAGCGGCAGCTCCTTCAATGATTTTATGATGCTTTTCTATCATTAATGCCATCCCCTTCTTAATTTCCTTTTCTGAAACCTGGACATAGTCATCAACATACTTTTTGCAAAATTCGAATGTAATGGAATCCGGCTCCACACCACCGGCAGAACCGTCCGAAAGCGTTGGTTTATGATCAACCTCGATTACTTTCCCGGCTTTAATGGAAGCGGACATCGCGCATGAATTCCTGGGTTCACAACCCACAATCTTTATTTTTCTGTTTTTATGTTTCAAGTAGCCGGCAATCCCCGAAATCAAACCCCCGCCACCAATACAAGCCAAAACAATATCGACATCAGGAAGTTCTTCCCATATTTCATACCCTACAGTACCTTGGCCCGCCACAATATCGTTATCATTGTAGGGAGAGATAAAGGGAATCCCTTTTTTTTCAGCTATTTTACGGGCATGAATTTCAGTTTCTCCGCTTGTTCCATCATAATTTTTAATATTGATTTTATAGTATTTCATGGCCTCCAGTTTTGTTTTTAAAACTTTTTTTGGAACATAAACCATGCCTTTTATATTTAGCATTCTGGAAACATACGCAACGGCCTTCCCATGATTCCCCGTGGATGCAGTGATAAATCCTTTTTTGAATTCATCCTGGCAAGAAAGAAGTTTATTGAATGCACCTCGAATCTTAAATGATCCTGTAAGCTGTTCGGATTCAAGCTTCAGGTAAACATTGCAATGACCCAGCTTGCTGAAAAACGGGGAGAATTCTAATGGCGTTTTGCGAATGTATTTTCTTATTTGTTTTTCAGCTTTTATAATTTCTTGATAAATTTCCATTTAATTTTAAAAAGTGTTCATGACCTGCCCCCCGAAAACGGGTCCAGAGTTTATGTTAGGATTTGGGCCTGTGATCCATACCCATTTTACGGCGTACTTTCTTTTTTCAAATACCTCCTTGCCTCCTGCAACTCCGGCAAGGTCGGATCGGCCTGCGTCCAGACGGCAAGAAGCTTCGAATACCACTCAACGGCCTCTTCCCGGTCGCCGTTGTCAGCGGCGGCACGCGCCGCGCCCAACAGAGACCGCGCTCGATTCGGATGACGCAAAAGGGAAGTGGCGAATTGTTGCGCCGCTTCCTGCGGCTTGCCGGCGCGGAGGAGAATCTCGCCAAACAATTCATAAGTGGGTTTGATAAGGCGGGGCGGTCCGGAGGGGGCAGGAAGCTTCTCTTCGATGGCCGTGGCTTTTTTCATCAATGCAATCGCTTCTTCATAATCCTTGTTCGATACCCGGATGGCTGCCTGTATCTCCAGGTCCCAGATATCCAGCCGCTCGGGGCGCTTGAAATAATTCTTGGCAAAGCCCTGGCTGCGGATTGCGTTCAGATCGGCGAGGTGGCGATCGGCGTCAGCCCGTCCCAGCATCGCCGCTGCAAAGCCGCGAACAAAGGTGAGGACAGCCTGAGCGTAGCTTTTGGGTTCCCATCCGGGGGGTTCCTTGAGGGTCGCGGCCAATTCCCAACGTTCCCTTTCAAACACCATGGCCCCTGCCATCCGTTCATAGTACTTTCCAACCCGGCGAATGGTTTTTGAATCTTGAGCCTGCGCATCGATACTTGCGTCGATCATGTCCTTTAGTTTGAGTTGGAAAACCTCGTCTGCTTTTTCGTAGCGTCCCTGTTGGAGATATACATAATGGAGCCACTGCAAGCTATGGTAGCCGCGCTGGCCTTTAGACAAATGCTCGCGCTCCACCCAGGCCACCGAGTTTCGCCAACCGGCCTCGTTGGCGGCCGCAGCCTCCGGCCAGAGACCCAACTGAACGAAGATATGCGCAGGCATATGCTGCGCATGGTGCGAGGCGGGGGCGATCTGCGCATAGCGGCGGGCCGCAGGCAACGCAAGAATCGCCAGGTCCGGGTGATCGAAAGCATGAATGGTATAGTGGGCCGCACAGGGGTGATCGGGGTTCTGGCGGAATACATCCAGCCCTATCGCGCCCGCCTGGACCTGAAGGCGAAATTTATTATCAGAGTTTCGGGCGACGCCAAGCAGGGACAGGGCATAAAAGCACGCGGCTTCCAAATCCTCTGGGTAGTCGCGGTGGACCTTCTCCATCGCATGGGAGTAGGCCTCATCACGTGATCGTTTATCACCCTTGCCGTAGAGGAGCTTGACGGCATCGAGATAGGCCCGTTCCCTGGCGGTCACCTGGGTGATGTCCTTGACTTTCGCCAGTGCCTCCTTGGCCGCTTGGGTGTCTTGCTGCTCCCAGAGAGGATGGTTGTGGGCCATGGCCTCACCCCAATAGCCCATGACGAAATGAGGATCAACTTTAGTGGACTGGCGAAACGCCTCCAAGCCTTCCTCATACCAGAACGAGTGTAGCGCGGCGACGCCCCTGAGAAAATGCCGTTGCACCTCCCTGGAACCCGAGGTCGGGAATTCTATTTTTCCTAATTTCGAAGGTAAGGATGAGGCGTCCGCAATACCTGCGGCGAACACGAATAGGGCAATGAACCCGATGCGTGATAATCGACGCAATGACATGAGAGAATGGCTTCCCTTCCAGCCAGAATGAGAGAATCAAGTGGAGCACAGGTTTTCATTCACGAACGGACCTGGCCCACTAAGTTGTACCATATTTCAAGTTAGAGTTTCTGCCTGTTGACCCGCACCCCTTTGTTGGACCATTTTTAAGGACAGCGGTACCGAGCCACTCAAGATCGAAGTCCAGATCAAGGAAGTTCCCGTTTGAGCCGGCTTTTTATCCCCTGCCTTGACATACCCCTCTCCCGATTTTATATATAGATCAGGAAAACGATGGTTCGGTACCGAACTGGAATTTCTATCACCTTAGAACTTATTCCAGGAGAATCATTATGAATCTTGTTAGATATGAACCCAAAACCTATTTGGATCGGTTTTTTGACACCGATCGCTTGTTCAACGATTTCTGGCCGCGGGCTCCGTTTGAAGGCCAGCGTAGTTTCGGCGATGCCCTGAAAGTCAACATCGTTGAAAACGACGACAACTACACCCTGATTGCCGAGGTTCCCGGCATGACGGAAAAAGATATCGACCTTGAGATCAAAGAAGGCCGGATGACTCTGAAAGGCCAGGTCGAGGAATCCCAGGAGAAGAAAGAGAAGTATTACCGGATGCGGGAATTCAGCCGCAGAAGCTTTGAGCGGTCGTTCCGGATCGGCGAAGGTGTCGATCAGGACCACATCTCCGCCAAGCTGGACAGCGGTGTCCTGACGGTAGTTCTTCCCAAGAAGGAGGAAGCCAAACCGAAAGTGGTGAATATCGAAGTTTCCTCCTAACCTCCGAAAAATCAACCCGCGTTTCTTCGGAAACGCGGGTTCTTTTTTTGGGTTTCTGGTATATAATAAATTCGTTCCAGGAAACGTACCCCGGTATTTTCGCGTCAATACCGGACGGGAATGACCAGACGCAGTTTTATCCAGGAAGGAATGACCATGAAATCCCTCGCATCGATCAATGCGAAAGACATCGAAACCATCAAAATGGCCTTGAATGACGCCATTTCGGACATCAATATGGAATTGAAGAACTCTCTTTCCGAATCCAAAATAAAGGAGGTCATGGACTATAAAACCCGGTATACCCGGGTCTACGACAAATTGAGAAACAACCCCTCCATCTACGCCCTGGCGGAATACGAACTGGACATCGCCGCCGGCGGCCTCAACGACGCCATTGAACTGCTTGAGGAACATTCCGGGGACGACCTCGACGACCATGAGAAGTCCGACATTCTGTCCTACAAAAGCGATTGTCAGCGGGTCATCGACATTCTGGCAGGCTAAGCGGCGAACCGCCGCAGGTAATTTTTAAACCCCGATTGGCGAAAGTAACTTTTGGATCGTGCGTTAACGCCTCTGCAAACCTGGGTCCAGCGTCACGCTGGGCGCCCTTAGAAATTGACGTAATACCCGTAGGCGAACAGCCATCCCGTAACCCCCGTCCCCGCCACCATGCACAGGATCCAGGCTCCCCGGCTGTTGCGTTTCATTTTCGGATGATCCTCATACATCCACGCAGAGTGGATCATCATCCCCATGAAATAGGAAATGAAGCCGAAAGCCAGAAACATCATCACGAACATGGAAGGCGAAAATTCCATCGTCCTCACCTTTAAACCCGGCCCCGGCCCGCCCGCGGCCGGAATTCAGAAAATAAAACCAGCTTTCGAGATCCCCAGGGCCACTAGCAGTTTGGACAGGCCGACCAGGCCGAAACCCACGCCGACCAGCCCCAGGGTCACCTTGAGCATGATCATGAAAAACTCCTTGCGCGTCCGGGTCTGCTGGACCCAGGTGATGAGTACGGTCAAAACCAGGACGACCAGGAAACTGATCCAGTAATACCTCACAGACATTGGGATATTCTATCAATCTTTGGATGGGCTGGGGAAAAATCCTGAGCGCAGGCCTGCACCAGGGAAATGGAGGTATTCATACTCCCCTCCTTACCAAGGAGGGGATACAGGGGAGGTTATGATAACCCTTTCCTTGCTTTTGGGATTATTTAACAATCCCATCATAACCAACCCCACCTGTATCCTCCCCTTAGTAAGGGGAGGAATATTTTAAGTCCAGCGTTATGTAAAGGTCTTTTTGTCAGGGGGCGGGAGGCGCCTGACCGGTGCGGTGCAGGGGCATCATCACCAGCTTAACCAAGGATACCTGTTCCGGGGCGCGGTATTGGGACAGGCCGATGACGATCTCCGGCTGGGGTTTGCGGGCGTCCGCGTTATAAGTCCCCAGAAAACGGTCCCACAGCGAAAGGTTGAACCCGTAATTGGAATTGGTCTCGTCCACTTCCACGGAATGGTGAACCCGGTGCATATCCGGCGTCACGAACAGCCACCGCAGGGCGCGGTCGAGTCCCAACGGCAGTTTGATATTGGAATGCGTGAACAGCGCCATACTGCTGAGAACCGCCTCGAACACCACCACCGTCAACACCGAGGGCCCGATCGCCGCAATCACTCCCATTTTGTAAATCATCGAACCCAGAATCTCCACCGGATGAAAGCGGAACCCGGTGGACACGTCCAAGTCCAGATCGGAGTGATGCACCCGGTGGAACCGCCAGAAAAACGGGATCATGTGAACCACCACGTGCTGGAGATAAATCATCAGGTCGAGAAAAATGATCCCGGCGGCCATTTCCACTGCCGCCGGCCATTGGAGATAATTGAGCAGGCCCCAGCCGTGTTGCCCGGCGAAATGGGCGGTGCCCACCGCCGCGCCCCCCAGCAACCCCCGGATCAGAAGCACATTGATACCGGTGAGGGAAAAATTGATCGCCAGCCGCCGGGGTTTGGAGTCGACGGTAGCGTGTCGCGGAATCAGGCTTTCAAGAACGAGCATCGCCCCCAGCACGCCCAGGAAAATCGAAAGCCGTATTTGATCGACGGTCATGAAAACTCGCAGTAAATGAGTAAAGGTTATTTTAAACCGGGTTTCTGGCGCACCAGGTTCACCACCCCCTGGACTATGAGACCCAGAAACCAGACGGTCGCAAAACACATTAACCAGAGAAAAACGGTATTGAACCAGTATTGGGCCGGCCGGTAATCAACGGAATTATGGATTTGCGCGTTGATCTCCCGCTTCTCGTTTACCGAAGCCCGCAAATAGGATTTGTAAAAAGGATGGGGCTGCCGGGAGGCGAATTGTTCCATTTCTTGCAGAGGCAGTCTGATGAATTGCGTGACCTCCATCACGTTTTCCCGAAAAAACGTGCGCATCCTCTGCACCTCTTCGGAGTCGGGAGGATTGCCCAGACAATAAATCACCGTGACGAGGGTCGACAGCAGAATGGACCCCCATAAGGAAAACCGGCCCACCCAATGGTCCACGGTGTCTCCTAATTCATGCGGTGCTTCTTCCATAATCCCTTTCAAATCGAATCTTAATCATAAAATACTATCATAACCCCGCCCATTCCGGTAGACCCTGAAAAGCACCCCGCCCTTCCAATCCCGTTGAAGAATCAGCCCTCCAAACCTATATTAGGAGTAAAGGAAAGGTTCTCCGGATCGCCCTTTACCGGGAGGTGAATGATGGCAAATGTTCTACCCGAAGTGCAGGCCGACAAG
>SMUZ01013361.1_pt1 | contig 21073 bp, 34 predicted proteins | sample 2456421 | NCBI WGS metagenome assembly SMUZ01 (sample SAMN11095932, study PRJNA526329) | marine sediment metagenome | biome: Marine sediment; feature: Surficial sediment; material: Deep marine sediment; isolation source: Hadal surficial sediment | place: Pacific Ocean | collected 2014-11 | depth... | reverse complement strand
GACTTATTAGTACTGATAGCCCTATTCCCTCGGATGGTCCGCCCCAGATTAGGCCGAAATGAGGAAATAAGCTGTGAGAGCCCTCACAATTTGGCGGGATTTACCCTTCTGCGACTGCTTCTTCGGCCGCCTGCTCTGTCAGCATCACTATCGCCATGGGCGCAGCATCACCCGGACGCGGGCCGGTTTTCAGAATACGCAGGTAGCCGCCCGGGCGATCCTTGAAGCGCGGACCGAGTTCGGAGAACAACTTGCCGACAACTTCCTTGTCGCGCAGGCGACTGAACGCCAGGCGACGATTCGCGACGCTGTCTTCCTTTGCGAGAGTAATCAGCGGCTCCACGACACGACGAAGTTCTTTGGCTTTCGGCAACGTCGTCCTGATCGTTTCGTGCTTCAGCATCGACGCCGCCATATTGCGATACATGGCTTTGCGATGTGAGCTGTTGCGACCGAGTCGACGACCGGATTTTCTATGGCGCATTTTTCTGTCCTGCTAAATTCTATCTTGAAGGTCGAGTTCATGTTCCGGACGCAAGCTCGCTGGCGGCCAGTTCTCAAGACGCATACCCAACCCCAAGCTGTGGCCTTCGAGAACTTCCTTGATCTCGGTCAGCGACTTCTTGCCGAGATTCGGCGTTCTTAGCAACTCAACTTCGGTACGTTGCACGAGATCACCGATGTACATGATGTTCTCAGCCTTGAGGCAATTCGCAGAGCGAACGGTCAACTCGAGTTCGTCCACGGGACGAAGCAAAATCGGATCAACCAGGTTCTCTGCCTGTGCCTGCAGCCCGTCTTCCTGACCCTGCAAGTCGACGAAAACGGATAGCTGATCTTTGAGGATGCTGCCCGCACGGCGAATCGCTTCCTCAGGATCAATCGTTCCGTTGGTCTCAATTTCGATCATCAGCTTATCGAGATCAGTACGCTGTTCAACACGCGCCGCCTCAACGTTGTAAGTAACACGCTGAACCGGACTGAACGATGCGTCAAGCTGAAGCCGACCAATCGGTCCGGACTGCTCTTCAAAAGATGGACGCTGTGTTGCCGCACGATATCCGCGGCCACGCTCGACCTTGAGCAAGATATTCAGTTCGCCGACTTCTGTCAGATTGGCAATGACGAGCTCCGGATTCATGACTTCGACGTCATGATCCAATTGAATGTCAGCACCGGTAACCGGACCAGGACCTTTCTTCGAAATCCTTAACTCCGCCGTGTCGCGAGAATGCATACGTATTGCAACCTGCTTCAAGTTGAGAAGGATGTCGACAACGTCTTCCTGGACGCCCTCAATACTGGTGTACTCGTGCAACACGCCTTCGATCTCGACTTCGGTAATTGCGGCACCTGGCATCGATGACAGCAAAATTCGACGCAACGCATTGCCAAGCGTGTGTCCGAATCCACGTTCAAACGGCTCAATGACCACTTTGGCCAACAGATCATTAACCGGCGTTACTTTGACTACGCGCGGCTTCAGAAAATCATGTACAGATTCCTGCATGGTAAATTCCTTCCTGACTACTTGGAGTAAAGCTCGACGACGAGGTTTTCATTAATATCCGGCAGGATGTCTTCCCGGTCCGGCACTGACTTCAAAATCCCCGACATCTTCTTCGCGTCGACGTCTACCCATTCGGGTAGGCCTATCTGGCCAGCAATCTCTATCGCACTTTGAATGCGTAGTTGCTTACGGGCTTTTTCGCGAATGCCGATTGAATCGCCTGCCTTCACTTGGGCAGACGGAATGTTAACGACCTTGCCGTTCATCTCGATGCTTTTGTGGCTTACGAGCTGGCGTGCTTCTGCACGCGTTGACGCAAAGCCCATGCGATAAACGACATTGTCAAGCCGACCTTCTAAAAGGCGCAACAGGTTTTCGCCCGTCGATCCTTTCAGCTGCGCGGCACGCTTGTAGTAGTTGCGGAACTGACGTTCGAGCACACCGTACATGCGACGTAATTTCTGTTTCTCGCGAAGCTGCAAACCATATTCCGACAGGCGCGGACGACGTTGCGGGGCACCGCCAGGCGGTACATCCAGTTTGCACTTCGACTCAAGCGGCCTTATGCCACTTTTCAGAAACAGATCCGTACCTTCGCGGCGGGACAGTTTGCACTTTGGTCCTAAATATCTTGCCATTGACTCAGCCTCTAAACTCGCCGCTTCTTGGGTGGGCGACAGCCGTTGTGAGGAATGGGTGTTACATCCTCAATGTTTTGAATACGAAATCCCAGGGCGTTAAGAGCGCGTACTGCAGACTCACGGCCCGGGCCTGGTCCACGTACACGGACATCCAGATTCTTGACCCCGAAATCGAGTGCAGAACGGCCGGCCTTCTCAGATGCGATCTGCGCAGCAAACGGTGTCGATTTACGCGAACCGCGAAAGCCGCAACCACCTGCCGTTGCCCACGTCAGGGCATTACCCTGACGATCGGTGATCGTGATGATTGTGTTGTTAAAGGAGGCATGAATGTGCGCTATCGCGTCAACAACATGCTTCTTCACCTTCTTTTTCTTTGGTTCTGCCATAGCTATCTTTTTCTCTCAGTTAATCTGTGGGAGGGCCTTCAGGCCCGATCGCGCCTTAAGGCGCTCCCACTATCGTTTAATTGGCCGCCGCGGTCCTTTCCGCGTGCGAGCATTTGTGCGAGTACGCTGGCCGCGTAACGGCAAGCCTCGCCGATGACGGATACCACGGTAAGAACCAAGGTCCATCAAACGTTTGATATTCATCGAGATTTCTCGGCGAAGGTCACCTTCAATCTCGAAATTCGCAACAGCGGTTCTGAGTTTTGCGACTTCCGGCTCAGCGAGATCTTTTACCTGGGTCTCCGGCGCAATACCGGCAGCCGTGCAGATCTGTTTGGCGCGCGAGCGACCAATACCGAAAATTGACGTCAGTGAAATCACGACGTGCTTGTTCACCGGAATGTTTATGCCTGCTATTCGTGCCACTAATTTTTCCTCGATTCGAGCCTGGCGCTCTTACGCCACCCTCGTTGATTAACCCTGACGCTGCTTATGTCGCGCGTCAGTGCAGATCACCCGCACAACTCCTTTGCGACGGATGATTTTGCAGTTTCTGCAGATTTTCTTAACCGATGCTCTTACTTTCATGAGATCACTCCACAATCCTGTCTCTGTAGGAGGGCCGGCCTAAAAGGCCTCCTACAATACTCAGCGTACCTGGCCACCTTTACCGTAGTTGCGCAGGTTGGCTTTCTGCATCATGCCTTCGTACTGATGGCTCATCGTGTGCGCCTGAAGCTGCGACATGAAGTCCATCGTTACGACGACGAGAATAAGTAATGACGTGCCGCCGAAACTGAACGGCATGCTCGGATAAAACATTCGTACAAGCTCTGGAAGCACACAGATTCCCGCGATGTACAGAGCCCCCCAAAACGTCAGTCGTGTCAGTACCTTGTCAATGTATTCGGCCGTCTGCAGACCGGGGCGAATTCCCGGTACAAACGCGCCTGACCGCTTGAGATTATCCGCCGTGTCCTTCGAATTGAACATCAATGCGGTATAGAAGAAGCAGAAAAATATGATCAGTGCCGCATACATCAACACATAGATCGGCTGTCCCGGGCCCAGGTTCGCACCAATCGTCTGCAACATTTGCTGCATGAAACTCGGGTCGCCGGAAGTCGATTGGCCAAAAAACTGCGCAATGGTTGCCGGGAACATCAGGATGCTCGATGCAAAAATAGGCGGAATCACGCCGGCCATGTTGATTTTGAACGGCAGATGCGTGCTCTGCGCCTGGTACATCTTCCGTCCCTGTTGGCGTCGAGCATAGTTCACAGTAATGCGCCGCTGTGCACGCTCCATGTAAACAACAAACACGATGGCGGCAATAGCGCCGACCAATATCAGGATCGCCGTCGCGGGTGACATCTGACCATCACGCACCAGTGAGGCCGTACTGACGATCGCCGCCGGCACACCAGCGACAATACCTGCGAGAATGATCATTGAAATACCGTTACCGATACCACGTTCCGTTATCTGCTCCCCGAGCCACATCAGGAAGATCGTTCCCGTCACGAGCGTGATACACGCTGTAATGATGAACGCCGTACCCGGATTAACCACAACGCCCGCCTGGTTCTGCAACCAAGATGCCGCGGCGATCGACTGAAAGCTCGCCAGCAAGACAGTGCCGTAACGCGTGTACTTGACGATCTGACGACGACCCTGCTCACCTTCTTTGCGCAGCTGTTGCAGGCTCGGCACGATATGGCTCGCCATCTGCATGATAATCGACGACGAAATGTACGGCATGATGCCCATCGCAAATATGCCGAAGCGTGCCAGTGCTCCACCGGAGAACAGGTTGACCATGCCAAGCAGGCCACCAGACTGCTCCTCAAAAAACGCAGCCAGCGCAACCGGATTCACGCCAGGTACCGGAATAAAGGTACCCGCACGGAATACGATCAACGCACCAACAAGAAACAGGATACGAACTTTGAGTTCGCTCAGTTTGCTCGCTGCTTTTGCGACATCTGCCGGATTTTGTTGGGACTTCTTGACCATTTTTTCCAATCTTCGTTTGTCGCGCCTCAAGAGGCGCTCCTACGATGCTTTCCTATGCCTTAATCAATCGTGCCGCCGGCCTTTTCAATGGCCTCGCGCGCACCCTTCGTTACAGCAAGGCCCTTGAGCTTCACTGGCTTCGCGATCTCACCCGATTTGATAACTTTCACCTTCAACACAAAGGCCGGTACGAGATTCGCTTCTTTGAGGACAGCCATGTCGATGACATCAGCTGCCGGAATTTCAAGCTCATGCAGGCGCAGCTCGGCAGTCAGCCGTGCTTTGCGCGAATTGAAACCCACTTTCGGTAAGCGTCGTTGCAGCGGCATTTGGCCACCTTCGAAACCCACCTTGTGGTAGCCACCCGAGCGAGCGTGCTGGCCCTTCTGGCCCCGTCCACTGGTCTTGCCCTGTCCGGCGGAATGTCCGCGACCCACTCGCTTGGCTACTTTTTTCGCGCCTTTGCCGGGCGACAATTCGTTCAAACGCATGTCATGCATCCTCTACCGACAGCAGGTAAGAAACGCGATTAATCATGCCGCGATTCTCCGGTGTGTCAGCCACTTGCACTGTCTGGTGAATCTTTCTGAGGCCGAGACCGGCCACACAGGCACGGTGCTTCTTCAAGCGGCCGTGCTTGCTCTTGACGAGCGTTACTTTCAACTCTTTGGGCTTCGCCATTATCTTGTCTCTGCTTGCTACTCCCGGCTTACGCCAGGATCTCTTTTACTTTTTTGCCACGCTTCGCGGCGATTGCCTGCGGAGAGTGAATCTCCGACAACGCCTTGATGGTTGCGCGGACTACGTTAATCGGATTGCGCGAACCGTAACTCTTTGCCAGCACGTTGCGAACGCCGGCGCACTCGAATACAGCACGCATTGCACCACCGGCGATAACACCCGTGCCTTCGGACGCCGGCTGCATGTATACCAGCGTCGCGCCGTGACGACCCTTTTTGGCGTATTGCAGCGTGTCGTTGTTCAGGTTGATCTCGATCATGTTCTTTCGTGCATTCTGCATCGATTTCTGGATCGCAATTGGCACTTCGCGTGCCTTGCCATAGCCAAATCCAACCTGGCCCTGACCGTCACCCACAACCGTTAGTGCCGTAAAACCGAATTGACGGCCACCCTTCACAACTTTGGCAACACGATTGACTGTTACGAGTTTTTCGATCAGATCATCGTTTGCTTGTGCTTGTTCATTTCTTGCCATTATCGGTCCTTAAAACTTCAATCCAGCTTCACGGGCGGCGTCAGCCAATGCCTTGACCCGTCCGTGATAGCGAAAACCCGAACGATCAAACGCGACCGTATCGATTCCGGCCGCTTTGGCCTTCTCGGCGATTCGTGCTCCAACGATCGAAGCCGCTTCCACGTTACCGCCACTCTTGACGCCTTTACGCACCTCTGACTCCAGCGTCGATGCAGAGGCCAGTACTGTGCCGCCATCAGGGCCGATCACCTGCGCATAGATATGACGCGGCGTACGGTGAACGCTCAGGCGATGCACTTCGAGTTCGCTTATCTTGGCGCGCACTTTTCGGGCGCGGCGTATACGATTTTGTTTCTTGTCGAGCTTCATAACTTTCTCTTTAAACTATTTCTTCTTCGCTTCTTTAAGCACTACGCGCTCACCGGCGTAGCGGACACCTTTGCCTTTGTACGGCTCAGGCGGTCGGAAGCGGCGAATTTCGGCCGCTACCTGGCCAACTCTCTGTTTGTCAGTGCCTTTGATGACAACTTCTGTCTGGCTCGGTGTGTCAACGCTGACATCTTCAGGCACGTCGTAAACGATAGGGTGTGAAAAACCAAGTGTCAGGTTCAGCTTGCCGCCCTGTGCCTGCGCACGGTAGCCGATGCCGGACAGCTCAAGCTTGCGCTCAAAGCCGTCCGTGACGCCCACAACCATATTGGCGAGCAATGCACGGGTCGTACCGGCAACAGCTGCAGAGAATCTTGAGCCCGAACGCGGCGCGACTTTTATAGCGCCGTCATCATGGGCCAATTCCACCTCCGAGTTCAGCTCAAGCGACACTGCACCCTTGCTGCCCTTGATCGTGACAACATTGCCGTCTTGCTGAAACTCAACGCCTTGTGGCAACTCAACCGGTATTTTTGCAACTCTGGACATAGTCTTGTCTCATCCTGGAAAGGTCTGATGCATCACGAAACGATGCACAAGACCTCGCCACCAATTCCTTTCTCTCTTGCCCGAGCGTCACTCATGACGCCAGCCGATGTCGACACAATCGCGATCCCCAGGCCACCCAGCACCTTGGGAAAATCTTCTTTGCCTCGATATATACGTAGGCCAGGGCGACTGACACGTGCGATGTGCTCAATAACAGGCACGCCCTCGAAATACTTGAGCTCAACGGAGAGCTGCTTGGCAGTACCCTCACCTTCGCTCAAATAGCCCGTGATATAACCCTCACTTTTTAATACTTTCGCGACTGCTTCCTTGGCATTCGATGCCGGCATCGAAACACTCACTTTGCGAGCCTTCTGGCCGTTTCGAATGCGGGTCAACATGTCCGCGATCGGATCTGTCATGCTCATTTCTGTCTCCGCCTACCAACTGGCCTTCGTTAGGCCCGGAATTTCGCCATTCATTGCAGCTTCCCGGAGCTTGTTTCGGCCGAGGCCAAATTTGCGATAGAAACCATGCGGGCGCCCGGTAATCGCACAACGATTACGCTGACGCGACGCACTACCATCACGCGGCAATGCATTCAGCTTTGCCTGTGCCACTGCGCGCTCTTCGTCGCTGCTGTGTATGCTGCGAATCGTAGCTTTTAGCGCAGCACGCTTCACAGCGTGCCGGGCTACCAGCTTCGCGCGCTTGCGTTCACGCATAATCATCGATTTCTTAGCCATTTATGTTTCCTGTCATGTGCCATTCGTAGGAGCGCCGTCCCGGCGCGATCGCGGCCAGAGGCCGCTCCCACAAATTATTGTTTGAAAGGGAAGTTGAACGCTTTCAGAAGCGCCCGACCCTCTTCCACATTTCGCGCCGTCGTGGTGATCGTGATATCCATGCCACGCAGTGTGTCAATTTCGTCGTAGTTGATCTCCGGGAAGATAATCTGCTCGGTGATACCCATGCTGTAATTGCCCTCGCGATCGAACGATTTCGGATTCAACCCGCGGAAATCACGAATGCGGGGAATCGCAACACTGACGAGTCGATCGAGAAACTCATACATGCGTTCGCGGCGCAATGTGACCTTGCAACCAATCGCCATGCCGTCACGAATTTTGAATCCAGCTACCGACTTGCGAGCCAATGTCGTCACCGGCCGCTGGCCGGAAATTTTTTCCATATCTGCGCGCGCTTTTTCCATTACTTTTTTATCAGCCACAGCTTCACCCACGCCCATGTTGAGCGTGATTTTGGTGATGCGAGGCACTTGCATCGTGTTTTTCAGCCCGAGCTCTTTCTGGATATTGCCCATGAGCTCGCTCTGGAATTTTTTCTGTAATCTTGCCATTCTCTTTTCTTCCCTTGTGGGAGGGCCTTTAGGCCCGACTTAATTCGCGGCTAAAGCCGCTCCCACAAATTCATTGATCCTCTCAGATGTCGACGACATCGCCGCTCTTGAAGACACGCACTTTGCTACCGTCTTCTTCGATGCGAAAACCTACCCGCTCGCCTTTTTTCGCCTTCGGGTTAAACACGAGGACATTCGACACATCGACAGGCATAGCCTTGTCTTTGATGCCGCCAGCCTCGCCGATATTCGGGTTTGGCTTGGTGTGCTTTTTGGCGATATTAACGCCCTCAACCAGTACACGACCGCTATCGAGCACCTGCAACACAGTGCCACGACGACCCTTATCCTTGCCGGCTCTCACGATGATTTCATCGCCTTTTCTAATCTTGTTCATGCCTAGAGAACCTCGGGTGCCAACGAAATAATCTTCATAAATCGGTTCGTGCGCAATTCACGTGTAACCGGGCCGAAAATACGAGTACCGATCGGCTCGAGACGCGCGTTCAGCAATACGGCGGCATTACCGTCGAATCGAATCAGCGAACCATCCTTACGGCGAACTCCTTTTCGCGTTCGGACAACAACGGCATTATAAATCTCGCCTTTCTTGACCTTGCCGCGCGGAATCGCATCCTTGACGCTTACCTTGATGATGTCACCAACGCCTGCATAGCGGCGTTTGGATCCACCGAGCACCTTGATGCATTGCACACGACGAGCACCGGAGTTGTCTGCCGCGTCAAGAACTGTCTGCATCTGAATCATGACTAAATCCCTGCATCAAACCCGGTCGGAGGCACGTTCGACAACGTCTACTACTGCCCACGACTTATTTTTTGAAATCGGTTTACATTCGGAAATCGCTACGCGGTCTCCGAGCTTGCACTCGTTGCTCGCGTCATGAGCAAGCACCTTGGTCGTACGACGAATATATTTGCCGTACACCGGATGCTTGATCAGGCGTTCAATCGCGACCGATACCGTCTTGTCCATCTTGTCGCTGACGACGCGGCCAACAATCGTGCGTCGTGTTTTGTTTTCTTCAGTCATTCTTTTTCACCCGCTGTGCGATTCAGCTCACTGAGAACTGTCTTGACGCGTGCAATATCCTTTCTGACGAGACGGTGCTGCGTATGTTGTGGCAATTCCCCCGTCGCCTGTTGCATGCGCAGATTGAACTGTTCCCGACGCAATGCCAGGAGTTCCTGATTGAGATCTTCTACTGACTTCTCGCGAAGTTCCTGGGCTTTCATCACATCACCTGCCGCGATACAAATGCGGTCGAAAACGGCAATTTCGCTGCCGCGAGGCGAAACGCTTCGCGCGCGATTTCTTCCGTCACGCCTTCCATTTCATACAGGACACGGCCTGGTTGAATCTGGCATACCCAATATTCAACATTGCCCTTGCCCTTTCCCTGCCGTACTTCAAGCGGCTTTTTCGTAATCGGCTTGTCCGGAAACACTCGAATCCAAATCTTGCCGCCGCGCTTGATGTGGCGCGTCATCGCACGACGAGCTGCCTCAATCTGGCGTGCCGTCATCCGGCCACGACCCGTCGCCTTCAGTCCATAGGTTCCGAATGCGACCGTGCTGCCGCGAAGCGCGAGACCACGATTTCGCCCCTTATGCTGTTTGCGAAACTTTGTTCGTTTAGGCTGTAACATCTCTAATTCTCAAGTAAACGCGACGCTTTTACGGTCGCGCGCCTGCCGCTGTGTCCGTGGTTTCGGCCGTCACCGCTTCGGGCTTATCAAATACTTCGCCCTTGAATATCCAGACTTTCACACCGATGACGCCATACGTTGTATGAGCCTCGGCAAATCCGTAATCAATATCGGCACGCAGCGTATGCAGCGGTACACGACCTTCGTGATACCACTCCGACCGGGCGATTTCGGCGCCATTCAGGCGGCCGCCGACCTTGACCTTGACGCCCTCTGCACCGACGCGCATCGTGTTTGTTACCGCGCGCTTCATGGCACGTCGAAACATCACGCGCCGCTCGAGCTGCTGCGCAATTCCTTCAGCGACCAGCTGGGCATCGAGTTCTGGCTTGCGCACTTCGCTGATATTGATACGTACGTCAGCGAGGGTCATGTCAATCATCTTCGAAATCTCCGCGCGCAGCCTTTCGATGTCTTCGCCTTTCTTGCCAATTACAATACCGGGCCTGGCCGTATGAATCGTGATGTTGGCCTTCTTCGCCTGACGTTCGATCGAGATTCGGCTGACCGACGCATCTTTGAGCTTCTTCTTAATGAATGAACGTATTAGATGGTCGGTCCTGACGTACTCGGGAAACGTCTTCTTATCGGCATACCACGTGGACGACCAGTCCTTGACGATGCCTAAGCGAATTCCTATTGGATGTACTTTCTGACCCATACTATTTACTCATCTGCCACACGAATTGTGATGTGACTGTTGCGCTTGATAATGCGTGCACCGCGGCCCTTTGCCCGCGCACGAAATCGACGGTAAGTTGGCGCTTCATTTATCTCAACCGTCGACACTTTCAATTCATCGATGTCCGCGCCGTGGTTGTGCTCGGCGTTAGCGATCGCTGACTCCAGAACTTTCTTGACGATGCGCGCACTTTTCTTCGGCGTAAAAGTCAATGCTCGCAGTGCATCATCAACCGACTTGCCACGAATGGCATCAGCCATGAGACGGCACTTCTGCGGTGAAATCCGCGCATAGCGAAGAGTTGCTGCAACTTGCATGAACCGGCTCCCTTATTTCGTCTTACGATCACCGGAGTGACCGCGGAACGTTCTCGTGATCGAAAACTCACCGAGTTTGTGACCAACCATGTTTTCGGAAATCAACACCGGTATGTGCTGACGGCCGTTATGAACAGCGATCGTCAAGCCAACCATGTCGGGCAGAATCACTGAGCGTCGCGACCAGGTCTTGATCGGACGACGATCATTCTTGGCGGCCGCCACCGCAACTTTCTTCGCCAGATGCGTATCGACGAACGGACCTTTTCTCACACTACGTGGCATTCAATTTTTCCTCTACTTGCGCTTGCGGCGACGCACGATCATGTTGTCAGTGCGTTTGTTGGAGCGCGTTTTGGCGCCCTTTGTCGGCGTGCCCCACGGGCTCACCGGATGACGGCCGCCGGACGTCCGGCCTTCGCCACCGCCATGCGGGTGATCGACCGGGTTCATCGCTACACCACGAACTGTGGGGCGCACGCCCCTCCAGCGCTTCGCTCCGGCCTTGCCGAGCTTGCGTAAATTGTGTTCACCATGGCCGACTTCACCGATCGTCGCGCGACAATCAACATGAATTTTGCGCGTTTCGCCAGAACGCAGACGCACCGTAGCGTATGCACCTTCCCGGGCTGCAAGCTGAGCAAAGCCCCCGGCCGAACGGACGAGCTGCCCACCCTTGCCAGGCTTCATCTCGATATTGTGAACAATTGTTCCTACCGGAATCGCACGTAACGGCAATGCATTGCCCGGCTTGATTGGAACGTCTTCACCACTTGCAATCGACGCACCGTCTCGAATTCCCTTCGGTGCCAGGATGTAACGACGTTCGCCATCGGCATACATGATCAGCGCAATATGCGCGCTACGATTCGGATCGTATTCGAGTCGCTCAACAACACCTGGAATACCGTCTTTATCGCGTTTGAAATCGATAATGCGGTAGCGTTGCTTATGACCGCCGCCCTGATGTCGCACCGTAATGCGACCATTATTGTTGCGGCCGCCTTTCGACATTTTTTTGTCGAGAAGCGGACCGTACGGCTTGCCTTTATGCAGGCCCGGCGTTTTGACTGCGACGACAAAACGGCGTCCAGCTGAAGTCGGTTTGGCTTTATGCACTGACATGAGTCTTGACCTTATTCCGTGCCTAGCAGCGATTCGATATTGCTGCCTTCGGCAAGCCTGACGTACGCTTTCTTCCAGTTAATACGGCGACCGCGTGTCTGGCCAAAACGCTTTTCCTTGCCTTTGACATTGACGACGGTAACGCCGTCGACTTCGACCTCGAACAACAGTTCGACGGCCTGACGAATTTCCTTTTTAGTCGCATCCGTACGGACCTTCAGAACAACCTGGTTGCTTTCTGCAGCCAGGTGACTCTTCTCCGAAAGGTGCGGTCCACGAATGACGGTCAATAACCGTTCCTGGTGTGCGGTCGAACTCATGACAGGCGCTCCTCGATCAGCTTCAACGCCGGCAGCGTGATCAGCACCTTCTCAAAACGGATCAGCACAACGGGGTCAACGGACGCTACATCGCAAATGCCAACATTTGGCAGATTGCGCGCCGCCAGGAATACTTTCTCATCAAAAGCCTCGTTCAGAATCAGCACATTGTTCAGATCAAGTTCTTTCAGCCTGTTCGCAAGCATTTTGGTTTTCGGCGCCTCAAGCTCAAGCGCTTCGACAACCACCAATCGATCCTGGCGTACGAGTTCCGAAAATACCGATCGCATCGCAGCGCGGTACATTTTTCTGTTGACCTTCTGATCAAAGTTGCGTGGCTTTGCTGCAAACGTGCGACCACCGCCCACCCAGATCGGGCTACGAATCGTGCCAGCGCGCGCCCTGCCCGTACCTTTCTGGGCCCACGGCTTGGCACCGCCGCCGCGAGCGGAAGAACGATTTTTCTGCGCCTTGGTACCGGCGCGACTCCCAGCCAGGTACGCCGTGACAACCTGATGTACGAGGGCTTCGTTAAATTCAGCGCCAAACGTCGCATCATGAACGTCGACTGATCCGCTACCCTGCATTTTCAGTTTCATTGTAGGCAGCCCCTCAGTTCGAAGCCTTGATTGCCGGCCGAACGATGACTCGTCCGCCGCTATGGCCCGGGACCGCGCCCTTGATCAAGAGCAAATTGCGCTCGGCATCGACACGCACGACCACGAGATTCTGAACAGTGCGGCGAACGTTGCCCATATGACCCGCCATTTTCTTGCCTTTGAAAACCCGGCCAGGCGTCTGGTTTTGTCCGATAGAACCCGGTGCACGGTGTGACAGCGAGTTGCCGTGCGTCGCATCCTGCATGCTGAAATGGTAGCGCTTCACCACACCGGCGAATCCCTTGCCGATCGACGTGCCGATGACATCAACTTTCTGACCTTCGGAAAACGTCTCGACTTTTATTTCAGAACCCAGTTCGAAGTCGCCTTCATCGGCATCATCGAGGCGAAATTCTGCCATCAGATCGCCGGCCTCAACTTTCGCTGCCGCGAAGTGACCCGCTTTGGATTTCGACACACGTGATGGCTTTTTGCTGCCCGCAGTAACCTGCAGCGCGCGATAGCCGTCATTCTCAACCGTCTTCACCTGGGTTATCCGGTTCGGCTGCGCCTCGATCACAGTTACCGGGATGGATTCCCCGTCTTCCGTGAAAATGCGTGTCATGCCGCACTTGCGGCCAACAAGACCCATTGTCATTTTCAAAAACCTCGCCCCGACTTCGATTGGTCGGCGACCGTTTGTTGCAGCACATCCAAATTCCAGACACGCGAAAGGGCCAGCCATCGCCGAGAGCTTCATGCTCTACGAACTCTGGGGCTGACCCTGCATTCCGGCCCGAATTTCCATTCGAACCGGCTGTTCCGGAATTTGCCGTGTCGCCTTCGATTTCCCGGCGACTAATATTTAGGCGGCCCAGGCAATGCCTGATGGCGCCTAATCCAGATCTGGCCGACTCCCGGCCCGGCCAAATCCAGCGAGCCCGCAATTATAGCGCCAAAACCGCGCCAAACAAGGCTTTTCGAGCCTTCACTGACGAAATTTTGAGGCTACCAACAGGATGTTCTATAAAACGCTCTAAGTAACTAAAAATTAACTACAAATTGGCCCACTTCGTGGTACTTGTTTGCTCGCTGCGCGCAAGCGCGCTTTATGCTTCGCACCCAAGCACACCCAAATCGGGCCAATCGCCGCTATTTGAAGCTAGTTGAGCTTGATCTGAACGTCGACGCCTGCCGGTAGCTCGAGCTTCATGAGGGCATCGACGGTTTTATCTGTGGGGTCGACGATGTCCATGAGGCGCTTGTGCGTCCGGATTTCGTACTGGTCGCGAGCATCCTTGTTCACGTGCGGTGAAATCAGAATGGTGAACCGCTCCTTTTTCATCGGCAACGGTATCGGGCCCTTGACTGCGGCACCTGTACGCCTGGCCGTTTCCACAATTTCGCGCGCCGACTTGTCGATCAAACGATGATCGAATGCTTTCAGTCGAATTCTGATGTTTTGATTAGTAGCCATATTGTTTCCCTAAATCTGTTGGAGCGCCTCTCGAGGCGCGATCATACACCGCTGTCGCGCTCCAAGGAGCGCTCCTACTGTTGTTCATTCAATAACCTTCGCCACCACGCCGGCGCCGACCGTGCGGCCACCTTCGCGAATCGCGAAACGCAATCCGTCTTCCATTGCAATCGGTGCAATCAGGTCGACAACCATCTGTACGTTGTCCCCCGGCATCACCATCTCAGTGCCCTCCGGCAACTCCACCGCACCGGTCACGTCGGTCGTGCGGAAGTAAAACTGCGGACGATAACCCTTGAAGAACGGCGTATGACGTCCACCCTCGTCCTTGGTCAGAATGTACACCTCTGCCTCAAACTTGGTGTGCGGCGTAATCGAGCCCGGCTTGGCCAGTACCTGGCCTCGCTCAACCTCTTCGCGCTTGGTGCCGCGCAGCAATACGCCGACGTTGTCGCCCGCCATGCCCTGGTCCAAAAGCTTCCTGAACATCTCAACACCCGTACAGGTCGTCTTCTCGGTATCCTTGATACCAACAATCTCCAGCTCGTCGCCCACGTTAACCACGCCTCGATCGATGCGTCCCGTCACTACCGTGCCACGACCCGAGATCGAGAACACGTCCTCAACCGGCATCAAGAAATCACCGTCAATCGCTCGTTCCGGCACCGGTATGTAGCTGTCCATCTGTTCCACCAGCTTCAGTACCGACGGAACTCCAATCTCCGACTCATCTCCTTCGAACGCCTTCAGCGCCGAACCCGTGATGATCGGTGTGTCGTCGCCCGGGAACTCGTAGGTCGACAGCAGATCGCGCACTTCCATCTCAACCAGCTCCAACAGCTCGTCGTCATCAACCTGGTCGGCCTTGTTCATGTACACCACGATGTAGGGCACACCCACCTGGCGTGCCAGCAGAATGTGCTCGCGCGTCTGTGGCATCGGACCGTCCGCCGCCGAAACCACCAGGATCGCGCCGTCCATCTGCGCTGCACCCGTGATCATGTTCTTCACGTAGTCCGCGTGTCCCGGACAATCCACGTGCGCGTAGTGACGGTTCGCACTCTCGTATTCCACGTGCGCCGTCGCGATCGTGATGCCACGCTCGCGTTCTTCCGGGGCATTGTCAATCTGGTCGTAGCCCATGACCTCGCCACCGTGCAGCTCGGCCATGACCTTCGTCAGCGCCGCCGTCAGCGTCGTCTTGCCATGGTCCACGTGGCCAATCGTGCCAACGTTTACATGCGGCTTGGTTCTTTCAAACTTCTCTTTAGACATTTCCCTGTTTCCCGGGGTTATTAATCGCGGCTAAAGCCGCTCCTACAATAATGTTCTGTTCTTCCCAGCTGCCTGGAGCCCACACCCGGATTTGAACCGGGGACCTCTTCCTTACCAAGGAAGTGCTCTGCCCCTGAGCTATGTGGGCTTCGTTCCAGTAGACCCTCTACCTTTTATTGGAGCGGGTGATGGGAATCGAACCCACATCATCAGCTTGGAAGGCTGAGGTTCTACCGTTGAACTACACCCGCCTTTCGTCCATCAATCGCCTTTTTATGGCGTACAAAAATCCCGACAGTCTCTTTTCCTCAAACCGTCCGGATTCCAAAAACTCTCTTTGTGTCTTCCCCGCCGTGGAGCTGCCAACCCAGTCATCCACCCGGTTCAGATTGTGTCTCGCGGCTTATCGCACAGGTCCGAAAACGATCTAGCTAATGCTGCTATACTTGATCTCGGCCTACCTCCGCCGACCCATTAAAGTCTGGTGGAGGGGGTAGGATTCGAACCTACGTAGGCGTAGCCAGCAGATTTACAGTCTGCCCTCGTTGACCGCTTGAGTACCCCTCCGCGGACACAAGCCGGCTATTGTCTAATCGTCCTCACCAACTGTCAACAACTTAGGTGCGATTTTTTCGGCCTTTTTTTGGTTCTTTGGTCGACCAGTGCCATGGTTCGTAAATGATTCCCCACCGATTATCCCGTGGATAGGTCATCGCGAAGCCAAACCCGGCCGCCTCGGCCTGCAACCAGCGAAATGCGTCGGTCGTTTCGAAATCCTCGGTGAGCGGGCGCGAACCCGGCGTCGCAATATCAACCGCCCGGCCCGTGTGATGCTCGCTGTAACCCGGTGCGGTATTGACCTCGAGAATGTCGGCAATCCTTTGTCCAGCCTCGATTTTCTTGCGGATCAGGGCCGCCTGGTATTCGATGCTGCGAAAGCCCGACACGATCATCAGGCTAATCTCGTCTGCAACCGCGGCGGCGACCATTGAATGCCAGGAATCTGCCGTATCCGGGGTCAACTTTTGCATCCGACCCACTAAATTTGGACCAACATCGACCATTTCAATGGCCTCGTAAAAAACGGGCTGGTCAGTCGCTCGACCGTAGTCGTCCGCAATTCCTAGTTCTGCATGAAGTTCGCGTAGCATACGGGACGCGATTGTCCCATAAAGAGGCTTTAGAATCGCGGCCATCAATTATGAACAAAGATCGAATTTACGCCACAGACCAGGATGGTGACGAGCCCTTCCGATTCAACGAGGCTGTCGCGGACGTGTTTCCCGACATGCTGCGGCGCTCGATTCCGGGGTACGCAGCATCCATCGAGGCCATTGGCTCTCTGGCGGCCCGCTACGTCACGGAAGGGTCTGTGTGCTACGACCTTGGTTGTTCGCTTGGCGCGGCGACCATCGCGATGCGCCAGGGTATTCGGTCTCCGGACTGCAGGATCATTGCGGTGGACAATGCGCCCGCCATGATCGTGCGGTGCAAAGAAATCATTGCGGCCGAGGATCAACAGTCCACGACACCGATAGAAACCAGGCTGGCGAATATTGAGGACACCGACATATCGAACGCGTCGATGGTTGTCATGAATTACACATTACAGTTTCTGGACGTCGACACGCGGGATGCAATCATCACCCGAATATTCGACGGGCTGTTGCCCGGCGGCTTATTTTTGCTGTCTGAGAAAGTGATCGACGAAGATCCTCATATGGAAAAACTCCTTGTCGACCTGCACCAGGAGCACAAACGACGAAACGACTATAGCCAGCTTGAAATCGGTCGCAAGCGGGCCGCACTGGAAAACGTTCTGGTTCCCGAAACCATCACTGAGCACCGGCAACGATTGACGGCGACCGGATTCGCGCACACGGCCATCTGGTTGCGCTACTTCAATTTCGTGTCCATCGTGGCCATCAAATAAGCATGCTGGATTACGACGGATTGTGGCGTTGCCTTGCCGATCTCGGTCTGGACAGCTGGCGACCGCAGCTAGAAGATGTCATTCGAGAGCGACTCAGCGAGGGCGCTCACGGCGACTTATTTCGCTGGAAGAAAACCATAGAGCAACTAAGCGCGACTGACGAAAACCAGCGTCAAGAAATCCGCGACTTGCTGCTGGCACTTTCGCCGTGGCGAAAAGGCCCTTTCGAAATTGCGGGTATCACGATCGACAGCGAGTGGCAAAGCAACCTCAAATGGGACCGGCTCAAGAATTTCATTGCTCCATTGGACGGTCGCAACGTACTGGATGTCGGTTGTGGCAACGGCTATTACGCATTGCGCATGCATGAGCTGGGTGCCCGAACAGTGATCGGTGTCGATCCGACGCTGTTGTTCGTCATGCAATTCCTGGCAGTTCAGCGCTTCCAACCAGTTGATAGCGTTTTCGTATTGCCACTTCGATTGAATGATTTGCCCGACGATGCCCGCTCGTTCGATACCTGCTTTTCGATGGGCGTGCTGTATCACCAGCGTTCCCCGCTCGCGCACCTTCAACAGCTCAAGAGCCTGCTTCGCCCTGCGGGTCAACTCGTGCTCGAAACAATTTTCCTTGCGGGCGACAAGTCCTTTGCGTGGACGCCGACGGACCGCTACGCCCGCATGCGCAACGTCTGGTTATTGCCAACGATCGCCGAGCTAACGACATGGCTGCAACGCTCAGGGTTTACGGACATCGACGTGGTCGATCAGTCAATCACTTCTACGGATGAACAGCGCTCTACCGAGTGGATGACGTATGAGTCGCTCGCCGAGGCACTGGATCCCAGCGACCCGTCTCAAACTATTGAAGGCTTGCCGGCACCGCGGCGCGTTGTCGTGCTTGCCAACGCTCCCTAGTTTCTTTAAGTTCTGTCATGACTGAATGATAGGAAAGTGCATGAAATTATCGCCCGCCGTCGAGAAGTACGTATTGCACTGGGGCGAAATGGGCACGCGCTGGGGCACCAATCGTACAGTCGCCCAGATTCAGGCGTTGCTCTACCTGTCACCGGAACCGCTACGCGCGGATCAGATCGTCGACGCCTTGTCGGTTGCACGCTCCAATGTCAGCACGAGTATTCGCGAGCTACAGAGCTTCGGGCTGGTAAAAATGACGCATGTACTTGGCGATCGGCGCGACTATTTCGAATCACTGCACGACGTTTGGGAATTGTTCAGGGTCATCATCGAGCAACGAAAGCAGCGCGAACTCAATCCGACTTTGTCGATGCTTCGAACCGTTGCTGAAGAAGTTGCGGCCGAGGATGACACGGACCGGGTTACGCAACAGCGAATTCAGAATATGCTCGAATTCGTCGAGACTACAAACGACTGGTATGAGCAGATTCGAGATATTCCAACGCCGATACTGAACAAACTCATGAAGCTGGGCCGGGGAATCACCAAGCTCGTCAAAAAATAAATGGCCCTCCCACAACGGCGATTATTCGACAGTGCAATCAACATCATAATCGGTTGTTGACTCGTAGCTCTCCCGCAGAAACCAGATCGATTCGGTAAGCGCAGTCGCTGCCGGTCCACCGTGCACGGATTCGGCGGGTCGGTCAAAATAACCGCCAGGCAGATAAACGTCGGTATAAGGCTCGCCAGCGACACACTCGCTGTCCTGAAACTGCCCGGAAACCAGGTAGCCCTCGCGAGGCACCGACGATGACTGCCACGGAATTTGTGCTTCAACCTCAACTCGAGTCAACCAGGTGCTCGCGCCATTGCCCGGATCATAGCGGAGCTCTTTCCGAAAAATGCCGACGAAATCCGTTGTGTCCCAATCAACAAGATTGCTGTCCAGGATCAACGGCGTTTGGATTAACGCATCGGTGTCGAAGTCCGACAGGAAATACAGAATTGTCGCACCCTCTTCGGTGTGCAGGTTGAAACCTAGCCAACCCGGCGGCACGTAAGCATATCCGCCCACGGGCAGGGTCAAATCGGCAATCCGTAACTTGCCGCTCAGCACAAAGATCTCGAGGGCTTTGCCGGGCGAGCCACCGGTCGTTCCCGACCAGTCGGGCGGCAGATCGATGCGATTGCTGGTAGACCGCGATTGCGCATCGCTGGCGAACTCCTTGGCCCGGACACCGGGCATCGTCGCCATGAACCTATTCGGCAACTCGTCCGAGACGATAAACGCCGGGTACGCAGGTGGCATTGGGCCGGACGCACAACCGGTGATAAGACCCGCCATGACCAATCCAATAACTGCTGGCAATTTGTTCATTGCATCACCTGCGGACCATTTACCATGTCCGTCACGAAAAAAGCCGCCCAGGATCTGGGCGGCATAGCAAGCAAAGATGAATCGGGCCAATCGCGAATCGCATACGAACAGACAAAACATCCTTGTCGCATCACTGTTCCACGAAGTTCATGAATTAATTGACGGGTCGCTTCTTCGACGGCCGTATCGGGTCACGCAGGTAACCGGATACTTGAGCTACGTATTGAGAGGAAACACGTGATGCCTGCCGACCAATCATGCATCCGGCACGGCGCCCCGCCTACATTGCCTTCGACATCCCATCTCCGTGCGTACCGAATTGGTACGCGCGGGATGCTACTACATATAGTATTGGAAGGCGAATAGCGCACAACATATGGTTATTTTTTGATCAAGTCGGTAGGATTCTTGCCCTGCAAGCATAAGGAAAATTCATGAACGGCGAACACATGATCGACGGTCGCTCGACCCACCAAAAAGTTGGCGTCGTACTCGGACCTGCAGCTGCATTGTTGATCATCCTGAGCGACGCGCCGGCGGGACTATCCGACACCGGTTGGACGACGGCGGCGATCGGTGTGCTGATGGCTGTGTGGTGGGCAACCGAAGCTGTACCGATCGCTGTTACTGCTTTGCTGCCGCTCGTCGTGTTTCCGCTGCTCGGAATTGCAAGCATTCAGGAAACGGCAGCGCCCTATTCGAACAAAGTGATCTACCTGTTCCTCGGCGGATTTATTGTCGCCTTTGCAATGCAACGTTGGGATTTGCATCGCCGCATTGCGCTCAGCGTATTGCAAGTTGCCGGCGGCAATGGGCGATCCCTGATCGGCGGTTTCATGCTTGCGAGTGCCCTGATCAGCATGTGGGTGATGAACACGTCGACGACGATGATGCTGTTACCCATTGCCATCTCAATTATCACAGTCATTCACAAATCAGTCGGCAGTCTGGACGAGAAAGCCCGCGCTGACTTTCAGTATGCTTTGTTACTCGGGGTAGCGTATGGCGCGACGATCGGCGGCATGGCAACCCTGGTCGGTACGGCACCCAACGCGATGCTTGCGGCATTCATGCTCGACAATCATGGGGTCGAAATCGATTTTGCGAGCTGGATGATGGTCGGTCTGCCGCTCTCAATAGTCATGTTGCCACTCGCCTGGCTCGCACTGACGCGGTTAGTTTTCCAGGTCGATTTTCAAACCTCAGACGAGGCTCGGGCCGAACTCAGGAAAATGAAAGACGATCTGGGCAACATTAAAGTCCCCGAG
>SMUZ01073236.1_pt1 | contig 21074 bp, 18 predicted proteins | sample 2456421 | NCBI WGS metagenome assembly SMUZ01 (sample SAMN11095932, study PRJNA526329) | marine sediment metagenome | biome: Marine sediment; feature: Surficial sediment; material: Deep marine sediment; isolation source: Hadal surficial sediment | place: Pacific Ocean | collected 2014-11 | depth... | reverse complement strand
AGGAACAGGAAGAAGCTCAGTCCCCCCATGCACCAGGTGTAGCGAAGCCGTACGCCGGACTTGCGGAGCCGCACAGGGTGCAGGTGCAGAAACACGTTCGACAGCATGACCAGGACGCGGTTCCGGTCGTTGATCGGCGCGGTGTGCCGGAAGATCGAGGTCCAGATCTGTGTTTCTGTGAGCCAGTCCCACGCGCGCACGAACGCCGGGTCTTTCGGTGTGATGGTTTTCGTATCAGCCATGGTCGGTCAGGACTCGAGCGGCAACACGTGTGCCCCTTCTGGGCGTCGAGGCGCCCGTCCGGTCAGGCGCGAGGAGCACGCATCCCGGAAGTATGTACGCGACGAGCAACGCAGCCTGACGGGATGCATCGGCGACCAGCATGGCACAATGATTCCCGTCAGGGTCCTCAAATTTGGAGGAAGGACTCCGGGTCGGTCCACTGGCCCAGCTCTTCTTGAAACTTCCGGCTCTTGTCGACCAGGATCTGGCCGTCCTCCTGCCGTACGATGCGCGCCCGCTCTAGCGGCCGCGGCGCCGGCCCTTCGAAATTGATCCCGCTCGGACGGAACCCGCTGCCGTGACAAGGACACTTGAACTTGTTCTCCGACGACAGCCAGTTCGGAGTGCAGCCCAGATGGGTGCACACGGAAATGAGCGCGTAGAAGCCGGAGGCTTCTTGCGTATAGTCGTTATCAGTACGAATGATCCAGACCCCGAACTGGACCTTGAATCGCTCGTCGACCCCCTGGCCGAAATCCTCCGGGAACCCGACGGTAAACTGTTGCGGCGGTTCGTTGAGCACGTTCGGGAACATGAAGCGGCCGGTCGCGGCGAGACACCCCGCCGACGCGGCAGTGAACGACCCCCACGCGAGCCCCATCCACCCGCGCCGGCCCATCAGCGGCGATGTGTCGTCGTCGACCTTCGCTTTTGCCTTTGGCCTGGGTCGCGCCGCCGCGGTCGTGGTACGCCCGGCAAGTTTCGCGCCACTCGTCGCCGCCGCGGCAGGCGGCTTGGCCGCCGGTGTCGCGGCCACGGTCGGCGACGCCGGCGTATCCGCAGCGGGTGTGATCTTCGGTTCGTCAGCCATTTCTGTGTCCCATCATCCTGGACGCCATGGACGCCGTCGACACTCGCATCGGCACCGGCGCTACTGTCGTTCTGCGATGTCGCGACCGACCGGCGACCGCTCGAGCGCCTCGAGGGTTTTCATCGCCGCCTGTCGTACTTTCAAGCTCTTGTCCGCCGCAGCAAGATCGGCCACCGGCACCCGAAGGTTCTCACCGACGCTCATCGCGCCGAGCGCCGCCACCGCCCGTAACCCGCTGATCATCACCTCGCCCACCAGATCGACCGCGGTCTCCGACGGTGTCACCTGACGCGTGACGTAGTCCCTGTCGATCATGCGACGCAGTATCGTGGCGCCGCGGCCGTCGCCATGCCGCGCCAACGACACGGCGGCGTTCCACTGCACATCCGGGGTCGGATCGTCGAGCGCTGCACGCAATGTCGTGTGCGCCCCCGAGTCGGGCGTCACCCCCAACGCATAGACCACCATCTTGCGAACACCGGCATCCTGCGATTGATACATTCCGGCGATGCGCGGCACCACCGACGGGTCGCCGAGTGAGGCAAGGGCCCAGAGCACGCTGATGACTGTCTCGCTGTCCGGGTCGTCGAGGGCCTCGGTCAGCGCAGCCCCCGCGTCGGCCGGCGGAGACTCCAGTCGTCCGACCGCTAGCGCGAGATAGCGACGCACGCGCGGGTCGTCACCTTCCGAATCGGCAAACGCACGCACGAGCGCAGGGCCAAGTCCCGGAAACCTCGCCTCTGTCTCCTGCCCCGCCATGATCCGAGACAACTCGTAGGCAGCCGGCCACCTCCGGTCGCGTCCGCCGCTGCGTATGTCGTTCAGATACTCCTCGGGCGTACGCTCATCGACCACCATCAGGCGGAACCCGCCGTAGATCGCCACGACGACCGCCACCACTGCGAGAGGAATCAGGAAGAACTGAACGGAAAGTGCAGGCGCGACCGCAAGCGGACCATCACTGCGCGCGGGCTCCCGCTCGCCGAGCTTTTGCATCAGTGCGCCGGGAAAGCCGTGAACGGCCGCTCGCCCATCTCGTCTTGATTTGTGCCTAAATATTTGTGCCTAAATTCACAAGCAGCGTCCTACGTACACATGGCACAACACGGCCACCCTCGAACAACCTGCGGATGGTACTATGGCTTCACCGCACGGGTCAAGCCGACCTCTCACGCGTTCGTCGCGCATTCCGCGGAGCATAGACTGGTGCCCGCCCGGGGTCTTCAGATCCTGGGCAGCGTCACGTCGCGCTGCGCCTGATACTTACCCTTCTTGTCTGCGTACGACGTCTCGCAGGGTTCATCGCTCTGGAAGAACAGCACCTGCGCGATCCCCTCGTTCGCATAGATTTTTGCGGGCAGCGGCGTGGTGTTCGAGATCTCGAGGGTGGCGGTCCCCTCCCACTCCGGCTCGAACGGCGTGACGTTCACGATGATGCCGCAGCGCGCGTAGGTCGACTTTCCGAGACACAGCGTCAGCACGTCCCGGGGAATCCGGAAATACTCGACCGTCCGGGCCAGCGCGAACGAGTTGGGCGGGATGATGCAGACATCGGCCTGGACATCGACGAACGAGCGCGGGTCGAAGGCCTTCGGGTCGATGACGGTGTTGTTGATGTTAGTGAAGATCTTGAATTCGTCCGCCACCCGGATGTCATACCCGTAGGACGACAGACCGAACGACACGACGCCCTCGCGCACCTGACCCTCGACGAACGGCTCGATCATCCCGCCCCGGGCCATCTCTTTGATCCACCGGTCCGACTTGATGCTCATCGCGTCAGCTCGACGCCGCGGAAGAAATAGCCGAGCTCGAACGCCGCCGTCTCCGGCGCATCGGAGCCGTGCGTGGCATTGCGCTCGATCGCGTTCCCGAACTGGCGCCGCAGGGTCCCGTCGTCGGCCTGTGCCGGGTCGGTGGCCCCCATCAACGCCCGCCATCTGGCGATCGCGTCGGGCGCCTCGAGCGCCAGCACGACGGCCGGTCCGGACGACATGAACGTCGTGAGACTGTCGAAGAACGGACGCTCGCGATGGACCGCGTAGAATCCCTCCGCCTCGGTCTTGGTCAGCCGCACCAGCCGCATCCCGATCACCCCGAAACCCGCCTCCTCGATCCGCTGCAGAATGGCTCCAGTATGGCCGGCGGAGACGGCGTCCGGTTTGATGATCGCGCATGTGTGTTCCATACGTGTCCACGCACCGTCGCACACTGCGGGCGCGGTGAGCGCCGGCGCCCCCCCTGTCTCGCACCGACCAATCAGGCCGTACCCGACCGTCTCGACCCGCACGCGTGCGGTAGGCGGCGGACCGCACACCGACCGCACCCTCTCCCGATGGTCGCCAGGCACAGGACCTGGGTTGCGTCGCTCCTACGCGAGGCTGGCCATGATCTCGTTCAGCACAGATCGCGGAGGCCGCACCTGATCCTCCGGCAGCGAGGCCAGCGGCTCGTCCACCAGGTTCAGCGTGGTCAGGAAGTCGTCGGTCATCGGCGCCACGTAGATGAGACCGGTCGCAAACTCGCCGCGCTCGTGGGTCTCGTGGAGCACCCGCAGCGCCTGCATCTTATCGGTCGGGTCGTAGCGCTCGTCGAGTTTCTTCAGGTAGAGCCGCGACCCGTCGTGGAGCGTCACCTCCTGGGTCTCGCCCGGCTCGTAGTCGACGGCGATGTCCTCGAAGTACGGCACGAAATCGAGCTCCTCCAGCGGGTCCTCGTGACTCTTCGCATACGCATAGCTCTTGGTCGACCCTTCGTGGTCGTTGAAGGTCACGCAGGGCGACAGCACATCGATCATCGCCGTGCCACGATGACTGATCGCCGCCTTCAGGATTGCCGTCAGCTGTTTCTTGTCGCCGGAAAATGATCGCGCCACGAAGGTCGCGCCGAGCTGGATGGCGAGGGCGCAGGTGTCGATGGGCGGCAGCTCGTTCACCACACCGGTCTTCAGTGTGGACCCGACATCGGCGGTCGGCGAGAACTGCCCCTTCGTGAGACCGTAACACCCGTTGTCTTCGATGATGTAGATGATCGGTAGGTTCCGCCGCATCAGATGAATGAACTGGCCGATGCCGATCGCCCCGGTGTCACCGTCACCGCTGACACCGATCGCCACAAGGTTCTTGTTGGCGAGCAACGCGCCGGTGCCGATCGACGGCATCCGGCCATGCACCGCGTTGAAGCCGTGGGCGGACCCGAGGAAATACGCCGGGCTCTTACTCGAGCAGCCGATCCCAGACAGTTTCACGACCTGGGTGGGCTCGATGCCCATCGCGAAGCAGGCATCGATGATTCTCTCCGAAATGGCGTTGTGTCCGCACCCGGCGCACAGCGTGGTCTTGCTGCCGCGGTACACGGGAAGCTCGAGTCCGAGCCTGTTGGTCTTCTTCTTGGGAGTTGGTGTCGCTGTTACCACAATACGTCCTTCGCTGTTCGTCGTGCGTTGCCTGTGCTAGCGACGCCGCGTCTCACACCGCCCAGACAACGGACGACGCAGCATCGCTATTCGCCGCCGACCCCCGCGTCGTGCGGAATCACCCCGTCGGCCGCCGAGTAATGGACCCGGTAGCCCTCCTGCACCAGGATGTCGTCGGTGATGGTGCGGGCGTCGATCGGGTCGCCCGAGTAGTGCAGGATGCTCCGGAGCCGTCCCGACAGCTCGGCTCGCAGCTCCAGCCGCATCAGGATGGCCATCTGTCCATCCCGGTTCTGTTCGACCACATACACGCGGTCGTGGCGCTCGATGAACGACGCCAGCGCAGGTCGGAACGGGTAGGCGCGCAGCCGATAGTACGAGGTCTGCACGTCCGCCTCGTTGCGGAGCTGATCGCGACTCTCGACCACGGCCCAGTGCGTGGTGCCGAAAGCGATGATTCCGACCTTCGCCTTGCGATTGATCTCCACGACCGGCGCCGGCATCCAGTTGCGAAAGGTCTCGAACTTGCGCGTCAGCCGGTCGACGTTCTTCTGATAATCGTCGGCCCGCTCGCTGTACTGCCCCCACTCGTTGTGACCCGACCCCCGGCAGAAATAGGCTGGCATCGAGCTGCCGGGCACCGACCGGTACGGAATACCGTCGCCATCCACGTCGCGATACCGTCCAAACCGCCCAATCCGATCGAGGGTCGCTGCGTCGAGCACTTTGCCCCGATCCATCGGTTTGGCGGGGTACGCGAACGTGGGAGACATCCACGTGTTCATGCCGAGATCCAGATCGCTCAGCACGAAGACAGGTGTCTGAAACCGCTCAGCCAAATCGAACGCGTTGATCGCCATCGAGTAGCACTCTTCCGGCGAGCACGGGAACATGAGCGGATGACGGGTGTCCCCGTGGGACAGGAATGCCGTTGTCAACACGTCACCCTGCGCGGTGCGTGTCGGCAACCCGGTCGACGGCCCCACGCGTTGGATGTCGAAGATGACCGCCGGGACCTCGGCGTAGTACGCGAGACCGGTGAACTCGCCCATGAGCGAGATCCCGGGACCCGATGTCGCGGTCATCGACCGGGCGCCCGCCCAGCCGGCGCCGATCGCCATCCCGAGCGCCGCGATCTCGTCCTCCGCCTGCACGACGGCGAAGCTGGCCTTGCCCGTCTCCTTGTCGACCCGATACTTGCGGAGATAGTCGATCAGCGTCTCGCAGAGCGACGACGATGGCGTGATCGGATACCAGGTGACGACGGTCACGCCCGCCATCAAGCAGCCGATGGCGGCGGCGGCATTGCCGTCGATCAGGATGCGCCCTTGGTTCTCGTCCATCGCCTCGATCCGATACGGGTCTCGTTTCTCCAGATGTTGTTCCGCGAAGGCGTAGCCGACATCGAGCGCCGCCCTGTTGATGGCCACGACCTTGACCTTGTTGCCGAAATGCTTCCGGAGCGCGACCTCCATCTGGTCGATCTCGACCCCGAGCAGCCGCGACAACACGCCGTCATAAATCATGTTGCGAACACGACGGCGCAACGTAACCTCCCGGGTCACGTCGCCGACGAGCGTGTTGAACGGCACAGGATAGAACACCAGGTCGCTGCGCACGCTGTCCAGCTTCAGCGGCTCGTCGTAGACGACCACGGAGCCCGGACCGAGATTGAGCACATCCTCCCGCGCCGTCTCCGGATTCATCGCCACGAGAATTTCAGTTTTCTTCTTCCACCCGACATAGCCGTCCTTGTTGGCCCGGATCGTGAACCAGGTCGGCAGACCGGCGATGTTCGACGGGAACATGTTCTTGGCCGAGGCAGGAACACCCATCTGGAAGATCGCGCGTAGCATTACCAGATTCGCGGTCTGGCTGCCGGAACCGTTGACGGTCGCGACCTGAATGCTGAAATCGTTGACGACGGGTTCAACGGATGATGTGGCTGGACGCTCTTCGACAGCGACGTCGGACGCGGGCATGCAGAGTCCTCAGGGTGACGCGGTGTTGGGTTGGTGGACTGGAGCCATACGGTGTTCTCTATCGGAACAGGCTAAACCGACCTATTGTATCACTGTCCCCAAGGTTTTCCTGAGCTGAACAGGTTGATCGCCCGAAGGCAGGACCGTTTCGGTCATATGCCTGACTACCAGCGACGCCGCAGCTCAACGCGACGAGCGAAGACGGCGCCTCGCTCGCCGACGCTGTTCCGACAGTACCGCTACGCGGGGTTAGCAGTCCGTGGCGCCGCACCGAGACCCGGCGCCCGAGAAAAGCCGCGTCCGCCCAGTACCCGGCCTCACGAGGGAACATCCCGGCAGTCTGTGACCGAGGCAGAAGGCAGTCAGCCGGAATGCAGCGCCTGTCGCCTGCAGCGCGACTCTCACGACCAGCTCCGACAGATCGTGTCACCCGTACGACATGTCCAGGCCTCAGACCGTATCCGGTGCGATGGCGGCGGCGACCGCCGTGCCGATCTCGGACGGACTCCGTACCACGATGACCCCGGCGGCCGACAGCGCCGCCATCTTCTCCGCGGCCGTGCCCTTTCCCCCCGAGATAATGGCCCCGGCATGTCCCATCCGGCGACCGGGCGGCGCCGTCTGGCCGGCGATGAACCCCACGACCGGCTTGCGCACGTGGTCACGGATGAACACAGCGGCCTCTTCCTCGGCGGTGCCGCCGATCTCACCGATGAGCACGACCGCCTCGGTCGCCTCGTCCTGCTCGAACAGCCGTAGGGTGTCGATGAAGCTCGTGCCGATCAAGGGATCTCCACCGATTCCGATGCAGGTGGTCTGCCCCAACCCGAGCAGCGTCAGCTGGTGAATCGCCTCGTAGGTCAGCGTCCCGCTCCTCGACACGATGCCAACCCGGCCCTCGTGGCAGATGTGCCCGGGGATGATGCCGACCTTCGCCTGGCCCACCGAGATGAGACCCGGGCAGTTCGGTCCGATCACACGGCTGTCCCGGCCGTCGAGGAACCGCAACGCCCGCATCATATCCAAAGTCGGAATCCCCTCGGTGATGCAGACGATCAGCGCGATCCCCGCGTCGGCAGCCTCCATGACCGCGTCGGCAGCGACCGCGGGCGGCACGAACACGACCGACGTATTCGCCCCGGTCTCCCGCACGGCCGACTCGACCGTATTGAAGACCGGAACGCCCTCGTGGGTGGTGCCGCCCTTGCCCGGTGTCACGCCCCCCACGACCGCGGTGCCATACTCGGCAGCCTGCCGCGCGTGAAACGTGCCCTCGCGGCCGGTGAGCCCCTGGACGACCAGCCGCGTCTGTGTGCCTATCAGTACCGCCATGCGAGGGCCCCGTCCTAGTTCGCCGCAAGCGCGACGACCTGTTGTGCCGCCTCACCCATGTCGTCAGCCGTGGTGAAGTTCAGCCCGCTGTCACGTAGCATCCGTCTGCCCTCGTCGACGTTCGTGCCTTCCATCCGGATGACGACCGGCACGCTCACCCCGAGCTCCGTGACCGCGGCGATGACCCCTTCGGCCAGCACGTCGCACCGGAGGATACCGCCGAAGATGTTGATGAGCACCGCGCGCACCTTGGTGTCCGACAACAGAATCCGGAAGGCATGGCGAATCTGCTCCGCGTTGGCGCCCCCGCCGACATCGAGGAAGTTCGCTGGCTCGCCGCCGGCCAGCTTGATGATGTCCATGGTGGCCATGGCGAGACCGGCGCCGTTGACCATGCACCCGATGGTGCCGTCGAGCCGGATGTAGTTGAGCGCATGCTGTGACGCCTCGACTTCCAGCTCCTCCTCTTCGGCCAGATCCCGGAGCTCGGCCAGCTCCGGATGCCGGAACAGCGCGTTGTCATCGAGCGTCACCTTCGCGTCGAGCGCCAGGACGTCTCCGGCCGCCGTCACCACCAGCGGGTTGATCTCGATGAGGGACGCGTCCTCGGCCTGGAACGCCGCGCAGACGCGCTGCATCAGCGACGCCGCCGCGCGGGCTGCTGACCCAGTCAGACCGACGGCATCGGTCAGGCGCCGCGCCTGGAACGCGGCGAGCCCGATACCGGGGTCGATCTGCACCGTGTGGATCAGCTCCGGTGTCTGGGCCGCCACCTGCTCGATCTCCACCCCCCCGGCGGCGCTCGCCATCAGCAGCGGCTGCTGCGACGCCCGGTCGATCACGAGACCGAGGTAGAGCTCGCTGGCGATCTCGAGCCGCTCTTCGACCAGCAGCCGGGACACCACCTGCCCGCGCGGACCGGTCTGCGCGGTGACCAGCGTCATCCCGAGCATCTCGCCCGCGATCCGCGCTGCGTCCTCGGCGGTGTCTGCCAGCTTGACGCCGCCGCCTTTGCCGCGCCCGCCAGCGTGTATCTGGGCCTTCACGACGACCCGCCCACCGAGACGGCGTGCGACAGCCCCGGCCTCGGCGGCCGAGCGGACCGCCTCACCCTGTGGCGTGACGACGCCGTGCCGTGCGAGCAACGCTTTCCCTTGGTATTCGTGAATCTTCACAGCCCTTGTGCTCGCTGCCCGGTGTCTACAGGTCCAGTGCGCCGACGAGCTCCTTGACGGACGCCGCCGACTTGTCGAGCGCCACCTGCTCGTCGGCTTCGAGACGGATCTCGATGACCTGCTCGGCCCCACCTGCACCCAGCTTCACCGGCACGCCGACGAACAGATCACGGATGCCGTACTCACCCTGCAAAAAAACCGCGCACGGCAAGATCCTCTTCTTGTCCTTCAGCATCGCCTCCACCATCTGGACGATGGCGGAGCTGGGCGCATAGTACGCGCTCCCGGTGCCCAGCAACTTGACGATCTCCGCGCCGCCGTTCGCCGTGCGGGTGACGATCGCGTCGATCGTCGCCGTATCGAGCAGCTCTGTGATCGGAATACCGGCCACCGTGCAGTAGCGAGGCAACGGCACCATCGTGTCCCCGTGCCCACCCAGCACGAACGCGTGGACGTTCTCGACCGACACCTTCAGCGCATCGGCGATGAAGGTCCGCATCCGCGCCGAGTCCAGCACACCGGCCATCCCCACGACCCGTTCTCGTGGAAATCCGCTTTCGCGGTAGACCACCTGGCACATCGCGTCCAGCGGATTCGTGACCGGGATGATGATGCACTCGGGCGAATGCTTGACGACCTCGGTCGTGACCGCCTTGATGATCCCGGCGTTCTTCTGCAGCAGGTCGTCGCGGCTCATGCCCGGCTTGCGCGCAAGACCAGCCGTGATCACGACCACGGCGGAGCCGGCCGTGTCCGCGTAGTCGTTGGTGCCGAGCACCCGCGCGTCGGATCCCTCGATCGGACAGGCCTCGAGCATGTCGAGCCCCTTCCCCTGGGGCACCCCCTCGAGGATGTCCAGCAGCACCACGTCCGCCAGCTCCTTGTCGACAATGCTGCGTGCCGTCGTAGCACCGACGTTCCCGGATCCGATGACGCTCACTTTTCGATTCATGACAAGTCCATTGCTCCCTTCAGCCGAGTAACGAAGCTCCACCTCAGACCGACGAGTCCTGTGACGAGATGCGCTTCCTGACTAGGTTGCGCGACCGCCGACGCGGTCGCGCCTACGTGGCCCCGGTCATCATGACGGGAGCATTCGGCTGGCGATACATCCCGCCTGGACGGCGTTGCTCCTCGGTCACACATCCCCCAATGTGCTCCCTCGTCGCGCCTTGCCAGCCGGGCGCCTCGCCACCCTCGGTGCGTGACCGTCATGATGACCGGGACCACTGAGCCGGGCTTGCGGGGATACGTCGACCGATGCGTACACCTGTCGGTCGTGCACGCACGGCTACATGTTGGCGATGACCGCGTCGGCGTATTCCGACGTCTTGACCTGCGTGGCACCCTCCATCAGCCGCGCCAGGTCGTAGGTCACCTTCTTCTCGAGGATGGTGCGCTCGATCGCGTTCTCGATCACGTCGGCGGCCGGCGTCCACCCCATATGGCGGAACATCATCACGCCCGACAGCATGAGCGAGCTCGGGTTGATGACGTCCTTGCCGGCATACTTGGGCGCCGTGCCGTGCGTCGCCTCGAAGAAGCCTACCTCGTCGCCGATATTCGCCCCCGGCGCCAGGCCCAACCCCCCCACCTGCGCGGCGCACGCGTCCGACAGGTAGTCGCCGTTCAGGTTGGTGGTGGCGAAGACGTCATAATCCGCCGTTCGCGTCAGCACTTGCTGGAACACGCTGTCGGCGATGCGGTCCTTGATCAGCAGACCGGGGCTATCGGGAGCATCGTCCTCGGTGTGGATCTGGTCGCCGAACTCCTCCCGCGCCACCTCGTAGCCCCAGTCGCGGAACGCCCCCTCGGTGAACTTCATGATGTTGCCCTTGTGCACCAGGGTGACGCTGCGGCGCCCGTTGTCGAGCGCATACTTGATCGCCACCCGCACCAGGCGTTTGCTGCACGTCTCCGAAATCGGCTTGATTCCGATGCCCGAGTCGTCACGCACGTGCCGGCCGAGCTCCCGCGACAGGAACTCGATGAGCTTCTTCGCCTGCACCGTGCCGCGGGCCCACTCGATCCCCGCATACACGTCCTCGGTGTTTTCGCGAAAGATCACGACGTTCATCAGCTCGGGTCGGCGCACCGGCGATGGTGTCCCCTTGATGTAACGCACCGGACGCACGCAGGCATACAGATCCAGCACCTGACGCAACGTCACGTTGAGGCTCCGGATGCCGCCGCCAACCGGCGTCGTGAGTGGGCCCTTGATGGCGACCTTGTGCTGACGCACCGCCTCGAGGGTGTCCGCCGGTAGCCACTCACCGGTCTGCTGCTTCGCCTTCGTGCCGGCCAGCACCTCGAACCAGACGACACAGCGCGCGCCGTCGAACGCCTTCGCCACCGCGGCGTCGAACACGCGCACGCTGGCGCGCCAGATGTCTGGGCCGATGCCGTCGCCTTCGATGTACGGAATGATCGGACGATCCGGCACGATGATCTGACCGTCCTTCCATTGGATGACACTGCCCTCTTCCGGTACGCTCGTCACGGACTCTAACCTCCCGCCGGGACACGCACTTTAGGGCACGTCCCCATGACGCGATGTAAGATCTTCACAGAAACTGTGGAAAACCTTGTGGAAAAATGTCCCCCTGGCAGCGAGTGAGCCGCGCCAACCGGGACCTTCTAGCGCTTTGCACCATCGTGGTGCGGCATGCGTTGTGGTGACCTGACCTCCGCCTGCGGTCGCCCATTATACTGTACGGTCTGAGTACACTGGCTCAGCGATTCGGTATAAGAGTCCCGGCCTCGAACGCGTGCCGCCTTTGGCCGGTACATAGCGTAAGTAAAGGAACACAAGGGAACACCGTGGGCATCTGTGACCCCACTGGGCCACAGCCCAGCGCCATCCGTCGCGGGATACCTTACCCGGAAACCATGGAGGCACATCGCTGAACCGGACGCTGGCAACGCGGCCGCGCGCATCGTGTGTGCATTGCTGGAACACGACCGCGCACGCCTCGGACCGCACACATCGAGGAACGACACCCTTATGAAGATCGTGATTGCCGATCCGCTGCCGTCGTCGGCGGCCGACCTGCTCCGGGACGAGGGCTGGGACGTCGATGCGCAGACGGGGCGAACGCCCGACGAGCTCCACGCAGCCCTCGCCGACGCCGACGCGCTGATTGTCCGGAGTGCCACCCGTGTCGATGCCGGCCTGATCGCGAGAGCGCCCAGGTTGAAGGTGATCGCACGCGCCGGCACCGGCGTCGACAACGTGGATCTCGATGCCGCCAGTGCCGGCGGCATTCTGGTCGTCAACGCGCCCGGTGCCAACAGCGTCAGCGTCGCCGAGCACACCTTTGCGCTGCTGCTGGCCGCAGCCCGATCGATCGCGTTGGCCGACGGCCTGATGAAGGCCGGCCGCTGGGAGAAGAAGCGGTTGCTGGGGACCGAGCTACGGGGCAAGACGCTGGGGGTCGTCGGTCTTGGTCGGATCGGCCGAGAAGTGGTGCACCGGGCCCATGCCTTTGGCATGCGGACCATCGTCCACGATCCCTTTATCTCCAGTCAGGTCGCGGCCGACCTCGACGTCGAGCTGCTGGAGCTCGACGAGCTGTGCGCCCAGGCGGATTTCATCACGCTACACGTGCCGTCCACCGGCACCCGACCGCTCTTCGACGCCGCACGGCTGTCACGCTGCAAGCCCACCCTCCGGATCATCAACACGGCGCGCGGCACGCTCATCGACGAGGCGGCGCTGGCTGACGCCATCGAACACGGCGTGGTCGGCGGGGCCGGGCTGGACGTGTTTCAAACCGAGCCTCCCAGCGACACGCGGCTCACCGGCCTGCCGCAGGTGGTCGTCACGCCGCACATCGCCGGATCCACACGTGAGGCGCAGGAACTGGTCGGTCTCGAGACCGCGACCTGCGTGCGCGACTTCCTGAAGACGGGGGTCGTGCGCAACGCCGTGAACTATCCGTCACTGGCGCCCGAGGAACTACGACGCATCCAGCCCTACACCCTACTGGCCCAACGGCTGGGCGCATTCCTCGGTCAGATCTCGACCGGCCGGATCGAGACCGTGGCCATCCGGTACTACGGCGAGCTCGCCGAGGGCAACACCGAGATACTGGTCGGGGCGACGCTGGTGGGCTTCTTCGGCACGGTGCTGTCGTCCAACGTCACACCGATCAACGCCCGCGCGCTGGCGAAGGGCCGCGGCATTGAAGTCATCGAGTCGCGCAGCACGCGCCCCCGCAACTTCACCAGCCTGATCTCCGTCAAGCTGCATACGAGCGACGGCGAGCGCTGGGCCGAGGGTGCGCTGTTCGAACGGGCCGGTCCACGGCTGATCCTGGTCGACGGGGTCAGTGTCGAGGCGCCGCTCGAGGGCACGCTCGTGGTCATTCGCAACAACGACCAGCCGGGTGTCATCGGAGCGGTCGGGATGATTCTCGGACGCCACCTCGTCAACATCGCGACCTTCGCGCTCGGCCGGGGACCCACCGGAGCCGTAGCGGTAGTCAACATCGACCGCGAGGGCGCCGACGACCCTGTGGTCACCGATGACGTCCTCGACGAGATCCGCGCCGTCCCCGCCGTGCAGCAGGTGACGATGGTGACCCTCTGACGCGCGACCCGACCCATACCCGTGTGGGTCTGTCGACCAGATCAACATCGGGAGCCGGGATCGCTTATGGAAGCGTGAGGCGGAGCGGGGTACCGTCGCGCAGGTCGAACAACTCGACGGCGTCGTCGGTGACGGCGCGCACCTGAAACCGGCCCATCACCTCGTCTCCGATACGCGCGAGAAACACACGCCCGTTGGCGGAGAGAATCGCCGTTCGCCGGCGACCGTAGGGCGTGCGCTCGACGCCGATACCCGCGAGCGACATGACCGGCTCGGTTGCCACGGTGTCGGCCACCGCCGGCGCGGGCCCGGGCGTCGCCGCCACCGCCCGAGCCGGTGGGCTGGTCGCGCGGGAACGGGCCGTGAGCGTGAACGGGTTGCGCACCGGGTTGCGGGGACGCGGCGCCGTCTCGAGTCGCGAGGCCAGACGCGCAACCTCCCGCTCGAGATCCAGCCGGGCCGGTGTCGGCGTCACGGACTGCGCCGACGCCACCCCGACCCCGACCGGGGTGTCGGTCACAGGCGACGAGGGCACCGTCCCCGCCGCCGACGACAGCCACGCCGCCAGCAACGCCACACCGACGCTCCCGACCGCAACTCGCGAGTAGATCATAGGCGTCCGACGGATCATCGTACCACGGGGCGACCGCTCCGCGCACCGGCGGCTGCACAATGTTGCACCGATTCTGCCTGGTGTGCTGTCCGCCGACGGGTCCCCTCGCGATGCGGAAACGATCGTCCCCCGGGCGGTCTGCGGCGCAGCTCCGCTCGCTGCCATACCGTCAAGCGACATGACATTCTGTGTTAGGCTTCGTCGTGCACCCTGCGACCAGGCTCCCGCGCACAGCCACTTCAGCTGCCGCCCGAGTCGTCGCCATCATCCCCGCCCGATACGCGTCGACCCGGCTACCCGGCAAACCGCTCGCTGACATCGGCGGCCGGCCGATGGTCGAGCATGTCTATCGGCACGTCGAGGCGGCGGCGTTGGTGGGGACCATCGTGGTCGCCACCGATGACGAGCGGATCGCGAGCGCCGTGACCGCCTTCGGCGGCCAGGCACGGATGACGCGCGCGGATCACCACAGCGGCACCGACCGCCTCGCTGAAGTCGCCGACACCCTGACCTGCGATGTGGTCGTCAACGTGCAGGCGGACGAACCCTTGATCGAGCCACAGATGATCGACGCCGCCGTCGCCGCCTGTCTGGGTGATCCCGCGGTCGTCATGTCGACGTTGCGGTGCCGCATCCGGGATGCCGCGGACCTCCAGAATCCCCACGTCGTCAAGGTGGCGGTCGACCGGGACGGGTATGCGCTCTTCTTCTCGCGTGCCGCAATCGGTCTCGGCCGCGCGACCGGACGCGGACCCGCGGCGCCTCCGGTGTACAAACACATCGGTCTGTACGCCTACCGGCGTCCGTTCCTGTTGACGCTGAGCCGGTTGGAGCCAACGCCGCTCGAACGCGCCGAACAGCTCGAGCAATTGCGTGTGCTCGAGCACGGCTATCGCATCCTGACCACGGAAACCGAGCGTGACCCGATCGGTGTCGACACACCGGAGGATCTCGCACGCGTGCGTCGTCTCGTGGCTGCCGGAGCCCCTGCATGAGTGAACCGATGCTCAACAGCGACGGTCGTGTCGTGAAGTTCATCTTCATCACCGGTGGGGTCGTCTCCTCGCTCGGCAAGGGGCTGGCGGCGGCGTCGATCGGCTGTCTGCTGGAGGGACACGGCTATCGTGTCACGCTGCAAAAGCTCGACCCCTATATCAACGTGGACCCCGGCACGATGAGCCCGTATCAGCATGGTGAGGTCTACGTCACGGACGACGGCACCGAGACCGACCTGGATCTCGGCCACTACGAGCGCTTCACCGACACGGTCACGACCAAGAACCACAACTGGACCACGGGCAAGATCTACTTATCGGTCATCCAGAAGGAGCGTCGGGGGGACTACCTCGGCGGCACCGTACAGGTCATTCCCCACATCACGAACGAGATCAAGGACTGCATTCGCACCGTCGCCACCGACGTGGACATCGTGCTGGTCGAGATCGGCGGCACCGTCGGTGACATCGAGAGCCAACCATTTCTCGAGGCGATCCGACAGTTCCGGCAGGATGTCGGGCGGGCGCACACGCTCTACATCCACCTGACGCTGGTCCCCTTCATCGGCACGGCAGGCGAGCTGAAAACCAAGCCGACCCAGCACAGTGTCCGCGACCTCCGGTCGCTCGGCATCCAGCCCGACATCCTGCTCTGTCGCACGGACCGTTTCCTGCCGGCCGAGATCCGCCGCAAGATCGCGCTGTTCTGCGATGTCGACGAGGACGCGGTGATCACCGCCAAGGACGTGTCGAACATCTACGAGGTCCCGCTGGTCCTGGGAAAGGAAGGGCTCGACCGCCAGATCCTGCGCCGGCTGCAGCTGCCCGACTCGGAATGCGCGATGAGCGCGTGGCAGACGCTGGTCGACGGAATCCAGCACCCGACCGATCGGCTGGCCATTCACATCGTCGGCAAATACGTCGGGTACGAAGACTCCTACAAGAGTCTGAACGAGGCGTTGTATCACGGCGGGTTCCGACACCGGCTGGCGATCGACATCCAGTGGGTCGAGGCCGAGGCGCTCGAGTCGGACACCGGCGCCCAGCTGCTCGACGGCGCCGATGGCGTGCTCGTCCCCGGCGGCTTCGGCGACCGCGGCAGTCGGGGCATGATGCGCGCGGCCCGCATTGCGCGCGAACAGGGGATCCCGTATTTGGGCATCTGCTACGGGTTTCAGTGGGCCGCCGTCGAGTACGCGCGACACGTCTGTGGACTCGAGGGGGCCGACTCGACCGAGTGCGAGCCGGACGCCGCCCACAAGATTATCTACAAGCTCCGGGATCTACTCGGCGTGGACGAGCTGGGCGGTACCATGCGGCTCGGCACCTATCCGTGTCAGCTGAGCCCCGGCTCGCTGGCCCACCGCATCTACGGAACCGACGAGGTCTCCGAGCGCCATCGGCACCGGTACGAATTCAACCGCGCCTACGAGCGTGTACTCACCGAGCACGGGCTGGTCATCTCAGGGCAGTCCCCGGACGGAAAGTTCGTCGAGACGATCGAGCTGCCCGACCACCCCTGGTTCATCGCGGTCCAGTTCCATCCGGAGTTCCGTTCCAAACCACTCAAGCCGCATCCGCTGTTCGCCGACTTCGTGCGGGCCAGCTACGAGCACAAGGTCGCGACCCGGTCCCGCACAGAGTCGGCCGTCACCTGAAGAGGATCCCCGAAAAAGATAGAAGGCAGCAGGCAGAAGATCACCGGTGGGCGTCGCCGTCGTCGACGGGATCGTGTCGGTCTCGTTCGAAACCGCGGCCTGACCCGATGCTGGCGATCGCAAACCAGCTGCCTTCTGCCTTCTGACTGCTGACGTCTAGGCGTGTCCCATATCTATAATGGTCGCGTGCCTGGAGTGCGTGTCGGCGACGTGCCGATCGGAGATGGGGCGCCGCTCGTCTTGATTGGCGGCCCCTGCGTCATCGAGAGCGACACGCACGCGCTGTCGCTTGGCGGCGCCATCGCCGCGGTGGCACGTCGTCTCGGCGTGCCCTACGTGTTCAAGGCGTCGTTCGACAAGGCCAATCGGACCGCCGGCCGGTCGTTCCGCGGCCCGGGTCTCGACGCCGGGCTGGCCACGCTCGCGGCGGTCAAGCAGGCGCACGGCGTCCCGATTCTGACCGACGTGCACGACGTGCACCAGGTGCCGGCGGTCGCCGAGGTGGCCGACATCCTGCAGATCCCGGCGTTCCTCTCACGGCAGACCGACCTGATCGTCGCCGCCGCGAAGACCGGCCGCGCCGTCAACCTGAAGAAGGGCCAGTTCATGGCGCCCGGCGACATGCGCCACGCCATCGACAAGGTGACCGCCACCGGGAACGACCGCGTCCTGGTCACCGAACGCGGCGTCAGCTTCGGCTACCACAACCTGGTCGTGGACATCCGCGCGTTCCCGCAGCTGCGGGCACTCGGAGCACCGGTGGTCTTCGACGTGACCCACAGCCTGCAGCTCCCGGGCGGCGGAGACGGCGTCACCGCCGGGCAGGCAGAGTACATCGAGCCCCTGGCCGCGGCCGGTGTCGCCGCCGGGGTGGACGCCGTCTTCCTCGAGATTCATGAAGAGCCCGCGCGGGCCAAGAGCGACGCACAGAACGCGCTCCGGCTCGACCGACTGGAGCCGCTGCTCGAGCGGCTGCTGCGGATCGACGCCGCGGCGCGGATGTGACCCCCATGGCAGACAACGAGGTCCCGTCCACCGACACCCCGTCCACCGACGCCGGCGTCGACATGCGCGTCGCACGACGGGTGCTGGAGATCGAGGCGGCAGCCATCGGAGCGCTCGTCGACCGGCTGGACGACCGGTTCGAAGCGGCGGTCAATATGCTCGACGACTGCACCGGCCGGGTCATCGTGACCGGCATGGGCAAGTCGGGCATCATCAGCCGGAAAATCGCCGCGACCCTCGCCAGCACCGGCACGCCGGCGTTCTTCCTGCATCCGGCGGAAGCGGTCCATGGCGACCTGGGTGTCATTCAGGGCGACGACGTGGTCGTGGCGCTGTCGCAGAGCGGTGAGACCGGCGAGCTGCTGCGACTGCTCGAGACGATCAAACGCGTCGGCGCGCGCGTCATCTGTCTGACCGGCGCGCCCGATTCCACCTTGGGGCAGGCCGCCGATGTCACGCTGGACTGCGGGGTCCGTGTCGAGGCCTGCCCGATGAACCTCGTTCCGACGGCCAGCACCACCGCCGCCCTGGCGCTCGGTGACGCCCTCGCGATGACGCTGCTGGTCAAGAAGGGGTTCCGCGAAGAGGACTTCGCCATTCTCCACCCCGGTGGCGGACTCGGCAAGCGGCTGTTGCGCGTCGACCGTCTCATGCATGTCGGGACCGGCCTGCCGCGGGTCGACACCGGGACCCCGATGCGCACGGTGCTGCGGGAGATGTCCGACAAGCGGCTCGGCATGACGTGTGTCCTCGCCGCAGATGGACGGCTGGTGGGCGTGATTACCGACGGGGACCTGCGGCGCCGGCTCGTCCGCGAGGACCGGCTGCTCGAGCGCACAGCCGGTGAGGTCATGACGACGAGCCCGAACACCATCGCCCCGTCGGCGCTGGCCGCGCAGGCGTTGCAGATCATGGAGGCGCAGCGGATTACCTCGCTCGCCGTCGTCGACGACGACGCACGGGTGCAGGGCGTGGTGCATCTCCACGATCTGTGGCGGACCGAGCTGTTCTGATGAACGAGTCGCTGACCCTGTTGGCCGTGCTGGTCGCGTTGTTGCTGGGGCTGGCGGCGGGCAAGGCATGGGAGCGCTACAAGCTGCGCGAAGGCAGCTGGGTCGACCGCCGCAAGGTCCGCGAGTCCCCCCACTACATCCTTGGGCTCAATTTCCTGGTCTCGAACCAGCTCGATCTGGCGATCGAAGAGCTGACCACCGCGGCGGACATCGACGCGGACGCGCTCGAGATTCAGTTGATCCTCGGCAACCTCTTTCGCGAGAAGGGGCAGGTGACGCGTGCGATCCAGATGCATCAGCAGCTGTTGCAGCGGCCGAAGCTGACCAAGCTCGAACAGGCCTACGTGCTGCTGTGTCTCGGTCTCGACTTCAGACGCGGCGGGTTCGTGGACCGTGCGCTGGAAGCGTTCACCGAGGTGCTGCGATTCGACGGTGACAACCAGTACGCGCTGCTGAACCTCGAGAAGCTGCATGAGGAACAGCAGCAGTGGCACGAGGCCTATGCCATCCGACAGCGGCTGGCAGCCCTGGCCGACGACGCGCAGAAGCCGAAGCACCAGGCCATTCTGGCGTTCCTCGAGACCCAGCTGGGGCTACAGGCCCTGGCCCGAAGCGAACGGGCGACCGCGGTCTCGCGGTTCGAATCGGCGATCGACCTCGACACCGGCGCGGTCCCGGCGTATCTCAACCTCGGCGACGTGCAGCGGCGGGAGGGACGGCTCGACGAGGCGATCGCGACCTGGACGCAGGTGATCCGCATCGCCCCTGAACGCGCCTACCTCGTCTTCGACCGGATCGAGGCGGTGAGCCACGAGCAGGGCGATACCGAGCGGTTCCCGGCGCTGTGTCACCGGCTGATCGACGCGAACCCGCAGGACTGGCGGGCCCGGCTGGCGCTGGGACGTTACCTCGCGACACGGGACCAGCCGTCCGAGGCTCTGGACCTGCTGCTCGACTCGCTCGTGCACAACCCACATGCCCTGTCGATCCATCAGGTGATCTGGCAGGCGCTGGTGGCGCTCGGGTTCAACGAGGCGCGGGTGCAGCGCTACATGGAGATCACCCGCGAGGCGGTCTTCTATCTCGACCCGCACATCTGCATGCGCTGCCGCTACCGCAGCACCGAGCTCCTGTGGCAGTGTCCGCAGTGCCACGAATGGAACACCTTCGTCGAGGAGCGGATCACCGCGGCCGAGGAGAGCAAAAACGACCCACATTGAGGGACATGTGCGCAGGGTCGTGCTGACGGGCGGCATCGCGACCGGAAAGAGCTACGTGCTCGACCGGTTTGCCGCGCTCGGCGTGCCGACGACCGACGCGGACCAGCTGGCGCACGCCGCCGTCGCGCCCGACGGCCCAGCGTGGCAGGCCGTGCGCGACCGCTTCGGCGCCGGGATGTTCGACGACCAAGGCCGGCTCAACCGCCCGAAGCTGGGCGCCCTCGTGTTCGCGGACGAGACCGCCCGCGCCGCGCTCAACGCCATCGTGCACCCCCACGTCCGCGTCGCGATCAATAGGTGGTTCGCCGATCTCGATCCGGCCGGAGCACCGCAGCTTGGCATCGTCGCCATCCCGCTGTTCTACGAGACCCCACGCACGGAGGTGTTCGACCGGGTCATCGTCACCGCCTGTGACGACGGGACGCAACTGGCCCGGGTGGTGGCCCGGGGGCTCTGCGAGTCCGAAGCCGGACAGCGCATCGCCGCCCAGCTCCCGACGCGTGAGAAGACGCGACGCGCCGACTACACCGTCTGGACCGACGGCACCCATGCCGAGACTGATCGGCAAATCGACGAGATCTACGCACGCTTGTCGGCAGACACGCCCACCGACAGGCAGCAGGCGTCAGGCGTCAGGAGTCAGGAGTCAGCCGACTGAGGCCGTCCCTCGACAGCAAGACGCTCGTGCTGTGCTCGGGACGCCCGAGGTCGGAGACAAACACGCGGCCTCACCGCCACTCACATCGAGGCGTGCGACGAGCGACCGCGGGCGGTTCTGGACGCGGCGCAGTCCCCTGTTTCCTTCCGTCTCTTCTCTGCTGACTCCTGTCTCCTTCGAGCGTCACGCCCCCCGGCGCATCTCGGCGGCGCGAACCGTGTTCGACAACAGCATCGCGATCGTCAGCGGGCCGACCCCGCCGGGCGACGGCGTCAGCGCCCCGGCCACAGACGCGACGTCCGGGTGCACATCGCCGACCTGGGT